>Ga0209395_1001244_pt1 | contig 36151 bp, 36 predicted proteins | sample GOMGulsemesocosm_3_FD_184635 | JGI IMG/M metagenome (GOLD analysis project Ga0209395, IMG submission 184635) | Methane-oxidizing microbial communities from mesocosms in the Gulf of Mexico - GOM9D Gulf of Mexico (SPAdes) (version 2) | ecosystem: Environmental > Aquatic > Marine > Cold seeps...
CGTACAAGATATTCACACTGAAAACCTGATGTATGAATTAGGGGTAAGGGTAGAGCAGCAATGGATTGACCCTGTTGGTATGAAAGAAAGTTCTCATACCCCAGTTAGTTTTTCTACTTCAGCCTTATGGAGTGTCACCGAAGAGGATTCTATTAAAATAACTTTTTCCAGATCAGAAAGAGCACCAGATATTCAGGAATTGTTTTCAAATGGCGCGCATTTGGCGACAAGTAGTTATGATATTGGAAATGCAGACTTAAAAGTAGAAACTTCCCATAATATTGAATTGGGTTTTCATATTGACCATGATTGGTTTCAAGCAGATTTAAATTTATATCAAAATTGGGTGAATGATTATATTAGCAAAAATAATAACGGACAGTTTTTTAATTCAAATACTGAAACTATTGTAAATAGCTGTGTTGTTGATGGCTGTTTACCTGTTTATCAGGCTGAACAGCAAGATGCTGAATTTCAAGGGTTTGAGGCTCAAGTAACAATTCCTCTTTTGGCTACTGATTATGGTCATTTAGACAGTGAGATTTTTGCTGATTATGTGCGAGGTCAGTTTTCTAATGGCGATGATATTCCTCGTATGCCACCATTAAGATATGGAATGCAATTAGGCTGGGAAGGTTCTGATTGGACAACTCAACTGCGTATGACCCGTGCTGAAAAACAAGAAAACCCTGGCTTAAATGAAACTGACACAGATGGTTATTGGCTGTTGGATTTATCAGCAAATTATCGTGTTGGTATTGCCGAATATGCTGACATATTATTATTTGTAAAGGCTAATAACCTACTTGATCAGGATATCAGGCACTCGGTTTCATATCTTCGTAATTCAGCACCAGAAGCAGGTAGGGGGGCTGAAATGGGATTAAGAATAGAATTTTAATGGAAGAGACTTTAAAGATAATAATGACTGACAAGATAGACTCTTCTTTACAGAAAGCGCAAACTGAATGTTCACGTACAGGTTTGCGATTGACTGATAAACGCTGCAAAGTATTGAAAATACTTTTACAAGCAGATAAGCCTTTATCTGCTTATGATATTGCAGATCAATTCAAAGTATCTTTTTCTGAATCACTATCTGCAATGTCTGCATATCGTATGCTCGACTTTTTAATGCAAGCAGGTTTAGTGCATAAACTGGAAACTTCAAATCAATATTTGGCTTGTTCGCATATTAGTTGTGAGCATAAACATGAGTTACCTCAGTTCCTTATTTGTGACCAATGCCATATTGTTCAAGAAATTGGATTAGGAACACAATTATTAAAAGAGCTAAAAGACAGTATAGAAAACACAGGTTTTACATTATCTAGTCAACAGTTGGAATTGCATGGTATATGTGGGGACTGCCGAGCGAAGGGTACTTAAAGTTTTTCATGATTATTAATTAACCACAGTTTAAACAAGGGCGGACTTCAGTCCGCAATTATTGCCATAAACTGTAGCTATGGCGGACTGAAGTCCGCCCTACAAAACCTTATTTTTCAATCAACCAGTGATTTGTATATAGCCATGAAGTTTTTTAAATTACTCAACCACTATATATTTAATAGTGGTTGAGTGAGTGGTGGATTAAATTTGTAGTTTTAACAAAACACTATCATTAGTAACAGTCTTTTGGGGCGCAGGTTTTAACCTGCATTCTTTAGCTCAAGAGAAGGCTAAAGCCTGCGCCCCAAAATATATAAATAACCTTAACAACTGATTCGACCCACTACCGTTGAGTGATGAGATTATAAATTACCAAGGTAATCCGCAATTTCATCAATATCCTGCTCAGACAAAGTTGCAGTAATACTATTCATTGGCCCGCCTTTACGAGTACGGTTTTTAAAATTTAACAGTTGTTTTTTTAAGTATGCTGGTTGTTGGCCTGCAAGTCTTGGAAAACTAGCGAGTCCTCTTGCTGTACTGCCATGACAACCTAGACACATAGCGACTTTACTTTTCCCCTTTGCATCTAACACAGTATCGTTATCATCTTTCCCTAATGGAAGGCTGGCATAATAAGCAGATATATTTTTAATATCTTGTTTGCTTAAGTTTGCAGCCATAGATTTCATCATTGGATTGGCTCGCGTCCCTGATTGAAATGCTTTAAGTTGGTTTTCAAGATATAAAGCACGTTGCCCTGCTAAGCTTGGGTAATGTCCACTTTGACTTTGTCCATCAATACCATGACAGCCTCGGCAAGCGGCCGTTTTATTCTTGCCTGCCTCAATATCAGCAGAATGAACTAAAGGGCTAAAAGAAAGAACGGTAATAAATAAAACTGTAAATTGGCGAAGGGAGAATATAGTCATTGTATATAGCCTCTTAGTGAAGGAGTAATCTCGTTAGAGTTAATAATCATAGGATGATTCAATCATAAAAGGCAAGGCGTAGAAAATCAAACACTAAAATATTCAAGGTGAGCCCTTTTTTTGCTTAATTGTTAAGTCGATTAAAGAAATATAGAAGACTGCCGATAATTAGTTAGTAATTATTTAGGGGCTTCTACTATGGATACTCATTCACTTTCTTCGTTTTTTTCTTCTCCACCTCAGCCTTTCTTAAGAGATGTTGATTCAAGTAAGCATGATTCTCATCGAGAAGACAAAGTTGAAGATAGACATCATAGTCGACCAAAAAAATTAGAAGAAGATTCATATTACCCCAGTAAACGATTGTCACATGATGATTCTAAATCTGTCAGTTCAACAATGGCAGTACAAGCAGTTGCTAGCAGTGTAAGTCATTCGGCGGATATACAAATTACGACTAAAGAGGGCGATATTGTAACTATTAGTTTAAATGAGTCTGTCACAAATAGTAGTAGTGCATTTGTAGCTGAGCAGCAGGGTGTTAGAGTGAGCGCTTATAGTGAAAGCAACTCAACTGAGTCTGGCTTTAATATAAGTATTGAAGGGGATTTGAATGCAAAAGAGCAAAAATCGCTTGCAAAGCTGATTAACAAAATGAGTAAAGTGAGTGAAAAGTTTTTTAATGGTAATGTAAAGTCAGCTTTTAAACATGCACAGAAAGTTGGCTTTGATACTAAACAAATTGCTGGTTTTTCTATGGACTTAAGAAAAGAAGAATCTGTTCAGGCAGTTGCCGCTTATCAACAAACAACTATTCCAGAACAAAATGTTGATACTGATCTATTAAAGGAAGCTGGGGATTTTTTATCCGAAACCAAAGCATCGATGGCTGATATGAATTCAATGCTAAAGTCATTAACAAACCAATCATTTACCAGTTTGTTTGTTGGTGTAGGGGAAATGAATATGACTGCTCAGGATAAGGTGGATGAGAGCAATGAGCCTTTATTTTTACAAATGATCAATAATATTAGTGATGATATGTTTGATTATTAATAAACCTAAGACCAGAAAGACTCTCTACAGTTTTTCTGCTTAAAAAATTGATGTGGCTTTTGGGTTGATGATGCTTAAAATTTCAAAAGATTGCAGTAGCGCTTCATCAATACAAAACTGGATTTGATTAGGTGAAAGTTTTAGCTGATCTATAACACCAGGACTGAAATGGGGTTCCATTTCTTCAGCATTAAAATCATATTTTACACAAGGCTCTATACTGCTAGCAATTTTGCTTGCTATATGAAGTAAGCAAGTATCTTGACTGAATTGTTTAGCGTTTAATGGATCAAGGTGGTGATTGATCATTTGCCAAATATTTTCAGGAAGTTTCCAAATTTGTAATAATTCAGCTCCCAGTTCTGCATAAGTAAAACCTAATTTTTCAAGTTCTGCTGCAATTATGGCCTCTTCACCTTGGTCCTTTATACTAAGAATTTCTCTAGAAATTTCAGGGCATTGAGTTACATAAATCAGTCGACCAATACTATGTAATAGTCCACCAATAAACATGCGCTCATAATCAGGGTGATTAAGTCGTTTAGCGAGTAACTTAGCCAATACTGCACTGGTAATGCTATGGAACCAAAAAATATCCATATCAATTAATTCAGCTGGTACGCCTTTAAATGTGGTCGTTACAGAAGTTGTTAATACTAGGTTTTTTAATTCCTTTACTCCAATAATCGTGATGGCTCGAGAAACAGTATCAATTGTTGCCGGGAAGCCAAAATAAGAGCTATTAACAATTTGTAAAAGTTTGGCTGTTAATGCTGGGTCATTAATAATAATTTCTTCTAATTCCGCGAATGAGGGCTCAGAAGTATTAAGTACCTCATTTACTCGTAATGCCACTTCAGGTAATGAAAATAATGAGGTAACTTGCTTAGCTAAAGATTGAGCATTCATCTGAAAAACCTAAATAAAAAAGACAGGAAGTGAATGTAATTAATGACTCACATTATATTAATAATCAGTATAGTTTAAATAAGTAATAATTTGTTGAGGAATGTTACTTATGGGGCGCTCTAATTATTCTTAGCTTGCTAAAATGGCCAATATTTTTTCTGCTCTAAACTCTAAGCAACTTAATCAAAGATTCCCTAAGCTTTGATTAAGTTTGTCCTCAAATTGTCACTGTTTTTTCATCAAATTGTTATTCACATGTAATAAAGACTTGTTATTTTGACCATAAAATAAATGGGATAAATGATATGACACTTTATTATAAAACTGTTTGGATTTCAGATACTCACTTAGGCACTAAGGGTTGTAAGGCCGAATATTTGCGTGATTTTTTAGATCATGTGGAGTGTGACACGCTTTACCTAGTGGGCGATATTATTGATTTGTGGAGTTGGAATGTGAAATCTGGTTTTTATTGGCCGATATTACATAGTGATATTGTGCAGCGAATTATCAATAAGGCTAAACAAGGTACGCGGGTTATTTATATTCCTGGAAATCACGATGAGCAATTAAGAAAGCATGTCGGGACAGAATTTAATGGTGTTGAAATTCATCTCAATGCTATCCATAAAACAGTTGATGGTCGTCGGTTTCTGGTGATGCATGGGGATGAGTTTGACAGTATTGTTTGTCATAACAAGCGCCTTGCTTATATTGGAGGTGAAGCTTACGAATGGTTACTGGTTATTAATCGCTGGCTTAATAGCATCAGAAAAGGCTTTGGATATCAATATTGGTCGCTATCCAGCTATTTAAAAACCAAAGTTAAAAATATTGTACAAGTGATGGATAACTATCAAAACATACTGAGTATGGAGGCACAAAAACATCAAGTTGATGGTGTGATTTGTGGACATATTCATCATGCCGATATTATTGAAATGGAGCTTGGAAAGACCTACTGTAATACAGGAGACTGGGTGGAGAGTTGTACTGCATTAGTTGAAGATGAGTTTGGAAAATTATCCATTATTAATTGGTTAGAAGATAGCCGTCATCTATTGGATACTGACGACTCTATCAAGCAAGGGGAGCCTGCAGAGCTTGCTAAAGCAGCATAATAATGATTAAAAAAACCTTATTGATGGTAGCGGGTAGTACGATCTTTATTGTCGGTATGGTGCTGTTTCCATTACCTGTTCCTTTCGGCTTACCTACTATGATTGTGGGGTTGAGCCTTATGTTTAAAGCCTCTGATAAGGTGAAAAGATCAACCCTTAAGTTATTCAATAAATATCCTTATAGCCGTAATGCTTGGCAAAAAGTTAGAGTCTACCGGCTTGGAAAAAAAGCACGTAATTCTAGGCTTTGATTGTTGTCATCATTTTTTCGCTAACTTGTCATTAAAATGTAAACAAATATTCATATTTCTGACATATATAAAATTTATGCTTACCCCGTAGTCTGAATAATTAAAACGCAAAACAATTCAGTAAAAAAGAGGTAATAAAAATGAAATTAATCTATTCATTACATAAATATGATGTATTTATATTCACTCGTTTAATGAATGCACGTTTTTATCAATACTTAACATTGCTTGCTCGTTATATTTCCAAGACGGGAGATGGTTTTTTATATGTAGGGTTAGCAGGGGCTCTTTATCTATATGAAGGGTGGGATAGTCAATTCTTACAAACCTTATTATTTGCTTTTCTAATTGAAAGGCCCTTGTATTTTGTATTGAAAAACAGTTTTAAGCGTAACCGACCTGCGGTGGCATTAAGTAACTTTTCCAGTCTGGTGACACCATCAGACCAGTTTAGTTTTCCATCAGGTCATACTTCAGCAGCTTTTATGGTGGCGGCGATAACAGGGTATTTTGTGCCAGTTTTATTGTTGCCACTATTAATTTGGTCCATCTTGGTAGGTTTCTCTCGAGTAGTGCTTGGTGTTCATTTTCCAACAGATACCTTGGTGGGAATGGTTTTAGGTACTAGTGTTGCACTTTACAGTTTAAATAAAATAATAGTATGAAAATATTTTACGGCGTTCAGGGAACTGGCAATGGACATATTACTCGAGGACGAGTTATGGCAAAGGAATTGTACGCAGCTGGGATTGATGTCACTTTTCAATTTTCAGGTCGACCTAAGAATGAGTTTTTTGACATGGAAGTTTTTAATGGCTATCAGCATCGGGAAGGTTTAACTTTTGATACCAACAAGGGGCAAGTTAGCTACCTTAAAACGGCATTGAAATCGAGTCCTATCCAGTTTGTAAGTGATGTGAAAACATTAGACTTAGAGCCTTATGACTTAGTTATTAGTGATTTTGAACCTGTCACAGCATGGGCTGCAAAAACACAGAACAAGCCTGTATTAGGCATTGGTCACCAGTATGCATTTAATCATGCTATTCCTAGAGCAGGATCAGATCCTTTAGCCGATATGGTAATGAAATACTTTGCACCAGCCAATAAGGGTATCGGTTTGCATTGGCATCATTTTGATCAGACTATCTTGCCACCCATTATAGAAACGCCAGAATTGCCTCAAAGTATTCAAGCAAATAAGATTGTAGTGTATTTGCCTTTTGAAGATCAGCTGGAAATGATTAAGCTTTTATCACCCTATAAAGATTATCAATTTTATCTTTATTCGCCTGTGCCTGTATCTAGTGAATTTGAGCATATAATTTGTAAACCCTTATCTCGTGAAGGGTTTAAGAGTGACTTGTTTGACTGTGCTGGAATTATCAGTAATGCAGGATTTGAGTTAGCCAGTGAGGCATTGCAATTAGGTAAAAAGATCCTGGCCAAACCGCTACACGCACAAATGGAACAGATTTCTAATGCGGCAGCATTAAAACAATTAGGTTATGGAGATACCATGACTAATATGGAGAGCCGTGTCATCGAAAAATGGCTAGAGAAAAATACAGCAGTCAGAATTTCTTATCCAAATGTAGCCAAGTTAATTGTGGAATGGATACAGCAAGATATGCCAAGCATAGATAAAGCTTTTACTGAAAAAGTGTGGGCAAATGTCAATGTTAAAAACATTGATATCCCTAAGTTGTAATCAAAGCTTCATAAAAGTGACATGAGATTGTCATAAGTAAAACTTAGGGTAATGGGTCGAATTTGTAGATACTCTGTATAATTTGGTTTCATGACCTGCTATCAAGAAGTAAGTTATCCAAAGTGCAACAGTAAAAAAATTCCAAAATATGGGACGAATGGTTACGGGAAACAACGTTACTATTGTCGAAATTCAGAGTGTAAAACTAAAACAAGCTCACACAGGTGAACCCTAAGTTTCAGGCTGAATCAGCCTTCAGCAATGTTGAATTAATCTGTGAAGAATCTGAGATAGATGAGCAATGGTCGTTTGTAGGAAACAAATCTAATCAATGCTGGATTTGGTATGCGATTGAGCATTCAACCAATATTATTTTGGCTTATATTTTTGGTAAACGAAAAGATATTGGTTTTAAGGAATTAAAATCCTTGCTAGCAGCTTTGAAAATCAAACGTTTTTACACCAATGACTGGAGAGCTTATGAACGATATATTGAACCTAATAAACATGAAGTGGGAAAGCGTAATACTCAAAAAATTGAACGTAAGAATTTAAATTTAAGAACCCGGATTAAACGGCTAACCCGAAAAACAATTTGTTTTTCAAGGTCAGAGAAAATGCATGATATTGTTATTGCAAAAAGGTTTTGGAGCTTTTGCTTTTATATCTTTGACTGATGCCAGTGATTTATTTGTTAAACGCTATGTTAATACTATTAATAAATAATATATAGAACTAAAGTAAGATTTGATATATAAGTGGAATTTAAATAATTGATAAAAAGCAGGAGCAAATCAAAATGATGAAAAAAGGATTATTATTTTGCTTTGCTCTTTTGATTGTTGCAGGCTTTTATTTTTTTAGTAAAAGCCCTGAACGAATTGCTGTTACTGTCTATAAAATAGTCAAAGGTGAAGTTAAAGCGAGTGTTTCTAATACGCGAGTAGGAACCATTAAAGCCTGTCGACGTGCATATTTAGCCCCATCTACTGGCGGAAATGTGGCCAGTCTTTTGGTTAAAGAAGGCGAAAAAGTTAAGAAACAACAAGTGTTGTTAGAGGTGTGGAATGATGATTTAAAAGCACAACTAAAATTACAGCAAGCACAAATTAAAGTAAATCAAGCTAATGCAAAGCAGGTTTGTGAATTGGCGGCTGGGGCTAAACGTGATGCCAAACGCTTGCTTCGATTGCAAAAAATAGATCATATTATTTCTGATGAACTAGTTGATCGCACCAACACTCAGGCTAAAGCTCAATCTTCAGCTTGTTTGGCAGCACGAGCAACAATAGACGTAGCTCGTGCAAACCTGGCAATAGTTGAACAATCTATAGAACGAACTGTTGTACGCGCCCCTTTTGATGGCACTATCGCTGAAATTAATGTTGAATTAGGTGAATATGTTACCCCATCACCTCCTGGTATTCCTACCTTGCCTTCTATCGATTTATTAGATATTAGTTGTCTAACTGTTTCTGCACCTATTGATGAAGTTGATGCCGCCCAAGTTAATGTCGGTATGAAAGCTTGTGTCAGTCTGGATGCTTTTGAGCAGCCTCGCTGTTCTGGTGCTGTATCTCGTATTGCTCCTTATGTGTTAGAAAAAGAAAAGCAGGCGCGTACTGTTGAGGTGGAAGTTAAGTTGAGTAATGCTGAAGACTTAAAAGATTTATTACCTGGTTACAGTGCTGATATTGAAGTGTTAATTGCCAACCATCAATCTGTTTTAAGATTGCCGACAGAAGCGGTGTTAGAGCAGAATAAAGTTTTATTGATTGGAGAAGACGGTCTACTAGAAGAGCATTTATTTGAAGCTGGTTTGAGTAACTGGAACTATATTGAAGTGCTATCAGGTTTATCAGAGGGTGATTTAGTTGTTCTTTCAGTAGGGCGTGATGGTGTGGAATCTGGTGCTTATGTATCTGAACAACAATGATTGAATTAGAAAATATTCATCGTACTTTTCAAGTAGGGGAGCAAAGTGTTCACGCCTTAAATAATATTAATCTAATCATAAATAAAGGTGAGTACGTTTCTATTATGGGGCCTTCTGGCTCAGGTAAATCAACCTTGTTAAATGTTATCGCTTTGCTTGATCAACCATCTTCAGGAACATATAAGCTAAATAACCAAATTGTTACCCAGTTAAATGATGATCAACTTGCACAAGTAAGGCGAGAGAATATTGGATTTGTATTTCAGTTCTTTCATCTAATTGCACGGTACTCTGCAGCAGAAAATATTGAAATACCTATGATCTTGGCCGGTGTTCCAGTGCAAGAAAGAAAGCAGAGAGTCGCAGATGCATTGCTTGCAGTTGATTTACAACAACGAGCAAAACATCGCCCCGACCAGCTTTCAGGGGGGCAAATACAACGCGTTGCAATTGCTAGGGCGATGATTATGCAACCACAAATTTTATTAGCAGATGAACCCACAGGAAATCTTGATAGTAAGTCGGGCGAAGGTATTATTGAATTATTAGAAAACCTCAATCAAAATCAAACGACTTTAGTGATGATTACTCATGATGAAGCTTTGGGGAATAGGGCGCAACGTACAATTCGGTTGATTGATGGAAAAGTTGTCTAGATATGATGATTCAAGATACTTTAAGGTATTCTTACACAGCGATTAAAACTCAACCAGTAAGGGTGATGTTGATTGTTTTGGCTATGAGTATTGGTATTGCATCGGTCACTATCTTAACGGCATTAGGTGAAAGTGCTCGTCTTTATATTGTTAATGAATTTCAGTCTTTGGGTACAAATTTAATTATCGTTTTACCTGGGCGTACTGAAACAACGGGTGGACAGCCCCCTCTTTTTGGCGCAACACCCAGAGATTTAACTTTAGCTGATGCAGAGGCTTTATATAGAAGCCATCATATTGCTGCTATAGCGCCTGTTTCGGTAGGTGCAGCACCTGTATCAACAAAAGGCTTAGAAAGGGAAGTGACAATTCTTGGCTCTACCTCTGCATTACGCCGAGTACGTCATTTAAACTTATCTAAGGGCCATTTTTTACCAGAAAGTGATGCTGATAAGGCATTATCAATTTGTGTTATTGGACAGACAATAAAGGATGAATTGTTTGCTAAGCAACAGGCTGTTGGGCAATGGTTACGTATTAATGATCGACGCTTTAGAGTGATAGGCGTACTGGAAACTGAAGGGCAATCTATAGGTGTTGATTTTGATGATATGGTGATTGTGCCCGTGGCATCTGCTCAAGCATTATTTAATACTCAATCATTATTTAGAATTTTAGTAGAAACTAAATCTAAACAAGGTATGTATAAGGCTGTTGATGATATTAGTGAAATTATAAAACAAAGGCATGAAGGCGAAGATGATGTGACCCTGATAACTCAAGATAGTGTGGTTAACACCTTTGATGAGATATTAACGGCAGTGACTTTAACTGTTGCAAGTATTGCTAGTATTAGCTTAGCTGTTGCAGGAATATTGGTGATGAATGTAATGTGGGTTAGTGTGACTCAACGAACAGCTGAAATTGGTTTATTAAAAGCTTTGGGAGCAACTAAACGGCAGATTTTATACTTATTCTTAACAGAGGCCGCGATGTTATCACTTGCTGGTGCGGTAACAGGGTTATTGTTGGGTAAGCTGACTCTAATAGCTTTACAGATAAGTTACCCAGATTTCCCCTTTTATTTACCTGTTTGGGCCATATTTTCTGCTTTAGCTGTTTCTTTACTAACGGCACTGATATTTGGTGTATTACCAGCAAAACAAGCAGCAGGAATGAATCCTGTGACAGCTCTTAACAAGAGATAGTATGCGCTATATTGATATTTTTAATTTAGCTTATCGGACTGTTATTAGCCATAAATTGCGCTCTATATTAACGGCTTTAGGGCTGATTATTGGTATTGCCTCTGTTATTGTTTTAACCTCAATTGGGCGTGGTGTTCATAGCTATGTATTGTCTGAATTTACTCAATTTGGGACCAATCTTATCGCTGTTTTCCCTGGTAAAACCACAACACTGGGCCTATCAGGTGCAACTATTAGTACTGTTCGGCCCTTATCACTTGCTGATGCAGTAAGCTTGAGTAAATTGGATAATATTACAGCCGTTTTGCCCTTGGTTCAGGGCAATGCACGAATAGAAGCTGATAAAAAACAAAGACGAACGACGGTATTAGGTGTTGGAGCTGCCGTACCTGAAATATGGAAGATAAAGGTCGCTCAAGGTCGGTTTTTACCTAAAAATGAGCAAGCTAATCCACGTGCTTTTGCTGTACTGGGGCATAAATTAGCCGTGGAGTTATTTGCTGATCGTAATCCGCTGGGGCAACGTATTCGTATTGGAAGTGATCGATTTAGAGTCTTAGGCGTTATGGAAAAAAAAGGCCAAATGATGGGATATGATATGGATGATACGATTTATATTCCAACAGCTAAAGCACTGGATATGTTTGATAGAGAAAGTGTGATGGAAATTGACCTGCTATATAACAGTAAAATTCAAGTTATACAGATTGAAAAAGAGATTAAGCGATTATTACAGAGACGTCATGGACGAGAAGACTTTTCTATTATTACGCAAGACCAAATGTTAAAAAGTATGGACTCTATTTTAAATATACTCACTTTATCTGTTGCAGCATTAGGCAGTATTTCTCTATTAGTAGGCTCTGTTGGTATTTTAACAATTATGACTATTGCTGTTTCAGAACGTATTTCAGAAATTGGCTTATTACGAGCAGTTGGAGCAGAACGAGGGATGGTGTTTAAAATGTTTTTATCCGAAGCATTAGTCTTGAGTTTTATCGGTGGAGTCGTGGGTATTTTTCTGGGTATTTTTATTGTACAGATGATTAAGTTTGTTATTCCAGCTTTACCTGTACAACTTGCTTGGTTTTATATCTTAGCTGCTTTTTTTATATCTTTATTGATTGGCGTTATAGCGGGGGTAATTCCAGCTATGAAAGCTGCAAAATTACACCCTTTAGATGCTTTAAGAACAGAATGAAAAATTAATGAATTGCTTGGCCTGGAATTACTTTTTCTTCAGCAGCCCATTCGCCTAAATCAATTAGCTTGCAGCGTTCACTACAAAAAGGTCTAAAAGCTTCCTTAGCACTCCATGTTATTTTCTTTTTACAGTTAGGGCATGCAACCATAATTGGTTTTTTTGTATCCATTAGAAAATACAGCTAGTGAGTGAAAAAGGTACATCTTCAGCTATTTGCTTAGGGCGTTTTGAGCCAGAAGACGGAGACATAAAACGGATAGTAAACCTATGTTTTCCTCCACTTATTTCTGCAAATAGAGGGAGTGATGAGTCTACTGCAACTCTAAGAAGTTGAAATGACTGTGATTTATCTAATGATAATTGAAAAAACCCGGCGCTAGCAAGCTGTTGTGTTGGAAGGCTGCTTTGACGAATAAAACTAAGGATTAATTCTATTGCCGCACGGATATTAGCAAGTGGTTTTATCCATTGGTCTAAATCATGTTGCTGAGATTCTTTATCTTGTTCTAACCAATAATGAAAAGCGGGTAAATCAAAAGAACAAGTGCCACCAGGAATAGAGCTGCGTTGTGAAATACTTTGGAATAGATCACTTTTCATAATATTTACGCCAATCTTTCCATTGGTCTCGTACAGGCTTTTACTTATATTTTTTAGATTGCTGAGAATCTGGTCAAGCTTTTCTGTATCAACGCCTTGATTATTTGAAATTAGATTTAGTGTTTTTGAATGACGGTCTAGCTCTTTAAGTAACTCTGATTTCAAATCATTTCGATTAAAAATCATCAAAATATCCAGTAACACTGAAATAACAGCGCGATGATCAGAAACAGTTGAGCCTTCCATAAAATGACTAAGTTGTTCAAAAAGCTGTTCTAATCGCATAAATACCCGAATTCGTTCATTTAGAGGGAATTCGTATATGGTAGATGTATTCACAAACAAGGTTGCCTAATTAGTGTCTCTATTTTTAAATTTATTCAAGTATTGAGTATTTTGTTTTCACAAAAATTCTGAGAATAGTGACGGGGTTAATCTAAATTTACAGGTTAAGGTAATGATTGTGAAGCTTTTTGACTTGTTCTGCAAGCTGTGAAGCTGAATTAGAGTTGTCTATTATGGTATCTGCGTAAAAAAGCCTTGTTTCTCTGGATGTTTGGCTAGAAATAATAGATAAAATACGTTCGCTTGAAAGCTTGTCTCTAAGTTTAACTCTTTCAACTTGGGATTCTACAGGGCAGTCAACAACTAAAATATGATCAACAAAACTAGTCATTTTGGTTTCAATTAAAAGGGGAATAGAAAGAATGCCATAATGTGACTCTTGGTTGTCGCACTCTAATTGCATTCTTTGAAAGACTAGAGGGTGGAGAATGGCTTCTAATTGTATCTTTTTTTCTTTATCAGAAAAGACCAGATCTCTTAAATGGCTCCTATTTAACGTATCGTCATCATTAATAATGGATTTTCCAAATACTTGTTGTAATTGTATAAGAGCTGGTTGACCTGGCTCAACAAGTTGATGAGCAATTATATCGGCATCAATGATAGGAATATTATATTGACTGAAAAGATCGGTTATTGTTGATTTTCCACTGCCTATTCCCCCTGTTAAACCAACCTTTATCACGCCTTTATAATCCCATAGTATTTAAATAAAGTGCATTTATCTTATCACCCCATAATAAAGCTAACCAACCTGCTGCAGCTAAATAAGGGCCAAAGGGAATAGGGATATTACGGTCTTTCTTAATAAATATGATCATAAAAACACCAATAACAGCGCCCACCAAGGAAGAAAGTAAGATAATAAGCGGTAAGTATTCCCAGCCTAGCCATGCACCAAACAGTGATAATAATTTAAAATCACCAAATCCCATACCTTCTTTTCCTGTTGCCAGTTTAAAGAGTTGATAAACCGTCCATAAACTAAGATAGCCTGCAATAGCACCAATAATACTAGAATAAGTATCGGTATAAACTGAGAATAAACTTAAAAACAAACCTAGCCATAACAAAGGCAAGGTAATTGAATCCGGTAATAGTTGATGGTCAATATCAATAAAACTAAGGGCAATGAGAGACCAGGTAAGTAATAATGCAAACCCCATTTCAACAGTGTAACCAAAGTGAAAGGCAACTATTGCTGATGTTATACCGGTAAATGCTTCAATTAAGGGATAACGTAGTGCAATATGAGTTTTGCAATTTGAACATTTACCTTTTAAAAATAAATAACTAAAAACAGGGATGTTTTGATGTGGTTTTATAGCTGAGCTACAACTTGGGCAGCGAGATAATGGAACCATTAGATTGAAAGCTTCATCATTACTTTCAGTATCTTCAATGTCTAAAAATTCTTTACATTCTTTTTTCCAGCCTATGTCCATCATTACTGGAAGACGATAGATTACAACATTTAAAAAACTACCAACAAGTAACCCAATAATAAGAACTAATATAGTTAATAGTTCTGGTGAGGATTGAAAAATAAGGTGCAATTCATGCATAAAAGATGAGCCTTTTTATAAAGAATTAAGTTAGGTTAATAAGTAGAGAGTAAAGCTGAAAATATTTAGGAAAGTATTAATTGTTCTAAAACTTTGACAGGCAAGCATGTTCAGTTTTTTCTTAATTAACATTAAGTAGAGACAAGGCATGCCTTGTCTCTACACCTTATCCCCTCAGGTTTACCCCACGGCAGCGCCAAGTTTAAAGATAGGTAAATACATAGCGACAATTAAACCACCCACTAAGGTGCCTAATATAACCATAATAAAAGGTTCCATTAAGCTACTTAAATTATCCACCATATTATCAACTTCTTCTTCATAGAAATCGGCTACCTTATCCAACATGCTGTCAATTTTTCCTGATTCTTCACCAATGGCTACCATTTGAATAACAAGGTGAGGAAATATCTCTGTTTGTTGCATTGAAAATTGTAAGCGTTGCCCTGTTGCAACATCGTCACGAATTTTTAATACAGCTTCATAATAAACAATATTGCCACAGGCTCCAGCTACAGACTCAAGAGCGTCAACTAAAGGTACACCCGCTGCAGACATAGTTGCTAAGGTTCTAGCAAAACGAGCAAGTGCTGATTGATTAAGGATCTCACCAATAATTGGAATTTTAAGTAGTGATTTGTCGATAAAGTGTCTAAATTCAGCTGATCGTTTATGAAAAAATGAAAATGTTTTAATAAATCCAAAAAGTCCGCCGATTACAGCCCACCACCATTCCTGTGCCCATTCTGATAAACCTATCACCCACTTTGTAAACGCGGGTAAATCAGCACCAAAACTTTTGAATAAGTCTTCAAAGACGGGAACCACAAAAATAAGTAAAACAGCAGTAACAATAAAGGCAACTGCAATAACTGCAATTGGGTAGGTTAATGCTTTTTTTACTTTTTTCTTTATAGATTCAGATTTTTCTTTATATGTTGCGATTTTATCAAGTAAGGTTTCCAATACCCCTGCTTGTTCACCCGCTTCCACTAAACTACAAAATAAGTCATCAAAATATAATGATTTTTTGCGTAACCCCTCTGCTAAGGTATCGCCACCTTCAATATCTGCTTTAACAGATAACAACATCTCTGCCATCGTTGCGTTCTTATGACCCTTTCCCACAATATCAAAGGCTTGTACTAAAGGAACACCAGCTTCAAGCATTGTGGCAAGTTGTCGCGCAAAAACAGCTATATCTCCAGGTAATATTTTTTGAGTGGCTTTACTAAATAAAGGTTTGGTTTTTTTCTTTATTTTTATGACCCGAATACCCATTTTACGAAGATCTGCACGCGCAATCGTTTCGCTCTTGGCACTGAGTTGCCCACCTGTTTTATTTCCAGATTTGTCTTTTCCTTCCCAGACGAAATCTATTTGTTCTATTTCGACCGCCATTATTATTCCTCTGTTATTCTATCGATTTCTTCCAGACTGGTAATACCTTGTCGTATTTTTTCTAGTCCTGATGCTCTTAAATCATTAATGCCTTCACTTTTTGATAGATCTGCCATTTCCATAGCATTACCACCTCTTAGGATAAGAGCTCGCATTTTTTCACTAATAGGCATTACTTGGTATATACCAACTCGGCCTTTGTAGCCTTCGGTGCAATGATCACAGCCTACAGGCATATATACTTTTAGAGATTCTAGTTCTTCTTGTTTAAAGCCGGCATCAAGGTAAATTTTGTCAGGATAGTCAGCTTCTTTTTTACAATGTTCACATAATCTACGGCCCAAGCGTTGTGCCATAATCAAGTTTACTGCAGATACAATATTAAAAGGCTCTATACCCATTTGTACCAAACGGTTAATTGTCTGGGGCGCATCATTGGTATGTAAGGTTGATAATACTAAATGACCTGTTTGAGCGGCTTTTACGGCTATACCTGCTGTTTCAAGGTCTCGAATTTCACCAACCATGATGATATCAGGATCTTGTCTCAAGAAAGCTTTCAGAGCGACTGAAAATGTTAATCCAGCCTTGGTATTCATATTGACCTGATTAATGCCTTCTACCGTTATTTCTACAGGGTCTTCGGCAGTTGAGATGTTTCTTTCAATTTTGTTTAAGATGTTTAAACCAGTATAAAGCGAAACTGTCTTACCACTTCCTGTTGGCCCTGTGACTAAAACCATACCATAAGGCCGGTGGATAGCCTTTAAAAATAATTCTTGTTGATCAGGTTCAAAGCCAAGTTTTTCAATACCAATCTGAGCACTGGTTGGATCTAAAATACGTAATACAACTTTTTCACCAAATAGGGTTGGGCAAGTATTAACACGAAAGTCAATGGCTCTATTTTTAGATAATTGCATCTTTATTCGACCGTCCTGAGGAACGCGTCGTTCAGCAATATCCATTTTAGACATCACTTTTATTCGTGAAATAATACGATGAGCTATATTGGCTGGAGGACTAGCCGCCTCGTATAAAATGCCATCACCTCTAAAGCGAATTCTAAATGTTTTTTCATAGGGTTCTAGATGAATATCTGAAACCCCTTTTTTTATTGAGTCGAGTAATATTTTATTAACAAACCTTACAATAGGTGCGTCGTCAATATCTGAATCATTATCATCAATAGGTGGGGGCTCATCTCCTCCTGATATATCAATATTATCCAGATCTTCATCTAATAAATCAGTCATTGACGTATCTGCTTGATCAAGGGCAGACTCTAGAATGCTAACTAATTTATTTTCTTCAACAAGAATTGTTTCAGTATTAAGCCGGGTATGAAACTTTATTTCATCAAGTGCCTGAAAGTTGGTTGGATCAGACATAGCAATAAATAAACGACTACCTCTTTTAAACAAAGGCAAGGCATGGTGTTGTCGAATTAATTTTTCGCTAACAAGGCTAGTAGGTAGTGAGCTTGTATCTATAGCATCGAGATCAAAATAAGGAACACCAAATTCAACAGAGGCAACAGAGGCAATGGTATTACTATCGACTAACTTATTTGAGACTAAGTAACTGATAACGGGAGTTTTATTTTTTTTTGCCTCCTCATTATGCTTTGTTGCATCAGCTTCCGTAAGAATGTCTTTATTAATAAGACATTTAATCAGGCCGCCAAATTGTAAGTCCGAATGTGCTGTTGCCATGAGTTTTTATTTTTTAATCTTCAGTAATGAAAATATAGATGAAATATACTATTTGTCTATATAAATTACTTAAATATACTTCGCGCGGTCGTGACCGCACGAAGTATGTGAGCTGCTAGTTTATTTAATTGAGCAATTGTGCAATTAATTTTCTAATAGATGCTGGTTTAAAGGGTTTGTCTAAAATGGCCGATACCCCTGCTTTCTTTACAGCAGCTAGGCGATTTTCATTTTGTTCGCTAGTGAGCATCAGAATAGGAATTGATTTTTGACTGCTTTCAGCGCGAATGGAATTTGTGAGTTGTAAACCATCCATTTCAGGCATATTAAAGTCAGTGATGATTAAGTCAAACAAATGCTCATTTGTTAATTCAAAGGCTTCTTGGCCGTTTGTTGCTTGAATAATTTGATCAATACCAATGTCATTAAGTATTTTTGTAATATATTTTAACGAAGTTGTACTATCATCAACGACTAAAACATTAATATCTTCAATATCTAAATGTTCGAGTTCAACTTGTTGAGGGTTTAGGTAGTCTAGGGTAGCTGTTAGTGCTATATCTAAGTCTTTACTTGTAAAAGGCTTAGGTAAGATAGCAATGGCGCCAGCCTGACGAATAGGGTCTAAATAATTTAGATTTGTCTCGCTTGATATTAATAAAAAAGCCATATCATATGAATCAGAATCATTTCTAATTTCATGAACTAAATCTGCTCCAGTCATATCAGGTAGGTACATAGAACTCATAATTAAGTCTGGAGAACTTTGTTTTAATAATGAAAGTAAGTCTTTACCTGAATCTATTAGGGTAATATTTGATATACCTAGGTCAAAAAGAAACTGTTTAATAATATGCTGTTGAGTATGTGATGGTTCTACAAGAAAAACTTGTAAATCTGTAAACTCTTTTTCATTCATGATTTCTTTATTTTGTAGAGAGCTAAGCCAATCACGGCCTGCTGGGAAAAATGTTTGGCAGTGCTAAAGTCTTCTTCTGTTAAAGGTTGGTTATGAGTTGATCTATCACAATAGATCATACCAATGGGTTTATTATCAGAATGGATGGGGATAAGAAAACATTCTGATTTGCCTATATGGTTAATTACACTGGGGGTAAATAAAACTTCATCCTTTGAAGGTTGTGCCCAGAGGCCAGATTTAGAAGTAATCGCTTTAAAGAAAAGGTTAGCAGGAATGCTTGATATATCAAATTTAATTTTTCTTTGGTCATTAAGGGGCTTTGCCCAACCTAAAGCTAATTTTTCATCTAATGTTTTTTTATCTTTACTGAGTATGCAGAGAATAGTTCTATCCATACTCAGACCTCTGTGAATACCTTCAATAACCATTTCAAGAAGTAAATTGAGGTTGATATTACCACTAAGGTGTTGAGCTATATCTTGCAGGATTTGTAATAGAATTTCTTTTTTATCTATAACTTCGATGCTAGGTTCTATAGGTGTCTCTACAGGAGAGTCAGTTTTAATAAACTGTGATGCATCGTGAGCACCAAAATTACAGGCTATTTTAACAGCTGACTCCGCATTGTCTTTCAAACGACTTACAATATTAGAGCTATCTTCACCCGTTATTTGTTCTATTTTGATTAAACATTCATCCATTTTCTCAGAGTCCCAGCCATTATCAACTGAGGTAGCAATTTCATTTGCTAAATGAACAATTTGAGGCCGGATATTAGAAGAGTCAGGGGATATAATGGCTTCTTCAATTAAGCCGCCCAGGTTCCATGCTTTGCTAAGATTTTTGCCTAAATCATTAAGGGTGAAGCCAAGCACCTTTTCTTCAGCTTGTTCGTGGGTGTATTGTCCTGAATTAAGCAGGCCAGCAATATATCTGCATTGATCCCCACCAAAACACCAGAATGAAATGGCGCCAATATTGTTAAGTAATGCGGCAATAAAAACTTCTTCAGGAGATACATCATTACAATGAATGGCTATTTCTTTAGCTTGTACTGCTGCATGAATGGCATGGCCAATTTCTTTGTTAGCTCGTTGCTTATTTTCTGGCGAAATAATAGATTCAAAAAATGAACAAGCAATGGTTAATTCGCGAACAATATTAGAGCCTAAAATAACGATGGCTCTTGAGATAGTGTTCATTTTTTGATTTGAAGGATTGTAATGAACGCTATTACTTACCTTAAGAAGCTTTGCTGTAAGGTTAGGGTCTTGCAATATAATGGAGGCTAATTCCATCGCTCCTTTTTGCTTATCTATTGAGCTATAAATATTGTGAGCGGTATTGGAGAAAATAGCCATTTCCTGCTCACAAAGAACCCTCGTCCACTGATCAAGTGTTTGAGGGTCTTCAATCTTTGTGTCAGTATTTTCCATTACTAAAGCGCTTTTATTTTAACTAATTGTTCTTCAAGGTTTTTAAGTGAAGAGTGTAGTGCTGCAAGTTTATCTTTTTCTTTATTAATAACAGCTTCTGGAGCTTTATCAATAAATTTTGGATTACTTAATTTACCTTCAATACGAGGTAAATCTTTTTGTATTTTTGCAATTTCTTTTTCTAAGCGTGCAATTTCCGCATCTTTATCAATCAAACCAGCCATTGGAATCAGAATTTTCATTTCACCAACAAGTGAAATTGCTGATTCTGGTGCTATATCATCTGTTGAAAGCACAGTAATAGATTCAACACGGCCTAATTTTAATAGATAACTTTTGCTTGATTCTACAAAGGTTAAATCACTTGCCGTACAGTCTTGTAACAATACGGGAAGTGGTTTTCCTGGTGCTATATTCATTTCACCACGAATACGGCGCAAACCTAGAATAAAGTCCATAATCCATTGTGTTGCATTGATAGAATCAAGGTTGATTTGACTCTCATCTGCCTCTGGATAGGGTTGTAGCATAATCGTATCCGCAGTAATACCAGCTAGCGGAGCAACACGTTGCCAGATTTCTTCAGTAATAAATGGCATGATAGGGTGGCTTAAACGAAGAATGTTTTCTAAAACATTAACTAATGTTTTACGTGTGCCACGTTGCAGGGCTTCATTATCTGATTGTAAAGAAATCTTTGCTAATTCTAAGTACCAGTCACAATATTCGTTCCAAGTAAATTCATATAAAGCTTGTGAAGCTAAATCAAAACGGTAGCTTTCTATAGCTTCACTGGTTGTAGATATAACTTGATTTAAGCGCGAAGTAATCCATAAATCAGCCTGTGAATATTCACATGGCGCATCTGATAGTCCATTGTCCTGATCTTCAGTATTCATTAATACGTAACGAGCTGCATTCCATATTTTATTACAAAAATTACGGTAGCCTTCAGCGCGTGCTAAATCAAAACGAATATCTCGGCCTGTTGTTGCTAATGATGCAAAAGTAAAGCGTAATGCATCGGTACCAAAAGAAGGAATGCCGTCAGGGAACTGTTTACGAGTGGCTTTCTCAATTTTCTTTTGTAGATGCGGTTGCATCATACCGCCCATACGTTTTTCAACTAGCGACTCTAAATCGATACCATCAATTAAATCAATAGGGTCAAGTACATTACCTTTTGATTTAGACATTTTCTGCCCTTCAGCGTCACGTACCAAACCATGGACGTAAACCTCTTTAAACGGTACTTCACCTTGAAATTTAAGCCCCATCATAATCATTCTGGCAACCCAGAAAAAGATAATGTCGAAACCTGTCACTAGTACGCTAGTGGGATAATGAAGTGCTAATTCTGGTGTTTTTTCAGGCCAACCTAGTGTTGAAAAAGGCCATAAAGCAGAGGAGAACCAAGTATCTAATACATCTTCATCTTGTCTTAGCGGGTAATCTGCTGCTAGATTATGTTTCTCACGAATTTCTTGTTCAGAACGACCTACATAAATGTTGTCTTCATCATCATACCAAGCGGGGATTCTATGTCCCCACCAGATTTGTCTAGAAATACACCAATCTTGAATATTTCGCATCCATTCAAAATAGGTGTTCTTCCAGTTATCAGGTACAAATTTAATATCACCATTTTCAACGGCTTCAATCGCAGGTTTAGCCAATGGTCCAACTTTGACATACCATTGCTTGGTTAAAAGGGGTTCTATAATACTGTTTGAGCGATCACCACGAGGAACAACCAGTTTATGGTCTTCAACTTTTTCTAATAAACCTTCTGAATCCAAATCAGCAACAATTTGTTTACGTGCTTCAACTCGATCTAAACCGATATATTTAGCAGGTATAAGATCGCCTTCATCTTCTTCATTGGCACGGATAGCCGCATCTTCAGTAAAGATATTGATAAGACCGCCATGTGGTGAATCCATAATGGCTGCATGATCTTTATGGCGCGTCCAAACATCATAATCATTAAAATCATGGGCTGGAGTAACTTTTACACAACCGGTACCAAATTCCGGGTCTACATGCTCATCGGCAATAATAGGGATACGGCGACCTGTTAATGGTAATTCTAAATACTCACCTAATAGGTGTTTGTAGCGTTCGTCATCTGGGTGAATGGCAACAGCAACGTCACCTAATAATGTTTCAGGTCGTGTTGTGGCAACGACCATATGTCCCGAACCATTTGATAATGGATAACGCATATGCCACATAAAGCCATTTTCTTCTTCTGATAATACTTCTAAATCAGAAACGGCTGTGTGTAAAACAGGATCCCAGTTTACAAGGCGTTTTCCGCGGTAGATTAAGCCTTCTTCATGCAACTTGATAAACACTTCTTGCACGGCATCTGACATGCCGTCATCCATAGTAAAACGCTCTTTTTCCCAATCTAAAGAGGTTCCCATACGGCGTAATTGTTTGGTAATGGTGTTACCTGACTCTTCTTTCCATTCCCAAATTTTTTCGACAAATTTTTCACGGCCAAAGTCATGGCGGGTTTTGCCTTCTGCATTGACTAAACGCTCAACCACCATTTGAGTGGCAATACCTGCGTGGTCACTACCTGGTTGCCATAAAGTACTTTTACCTTTCATTCGATGATAACGGCTTAAGGCATCCATAATAGTATCTTGGAATGCATGTCCCATGTGCAGGCTTCCCGTTACATTAGGGGGTGGAATCATAATGCAATAGGACTCACCTTCAGGCTTTGCTTCAAAATAACCTTTGTCTTCCCAAGTTTTATACCAGCGTTGTTCAATTGAATGGGGGGCGTATGTTTTTTCCATGGAAAGTCTATTTATTTGTAAAAGGTGTAGAGCGGACTTTAGTCCGCAAAAAAGTATTTTTTAAAGCTAAGGAACGATGATTCAATAATACCCGAATCTTGACTTGTTTTTTTGCCCGTCTTCAGCGTTGTAGAAATAGTTGCGTAGCATGCTATGCGCCTATTTCTACGCCTCGAATACGAACAAAAAAACTGCGTCAATTTTTCGGATATTATTAAACCCTCGTTCCTAAATGATCATATCTGATGTGTCGATATATCAAAGCCATTGTGTTTATATTGGCGAAAACGTTGTCGTCCAGCCTGTTTTAATTCTTCATTATTATCAAGAATTTCTAACACGCGTTCCGTTTTAGTTAAATCATCAGGATATTTTGATGATAGATTAAAAATTAGTTTTTGCCAGTTTTTTGGAGCTGCTTGCGTACCAATTAAAACCGTCTGTTCATTATAAGGAGCTATGTTATTTTCATCATATACTTGATGAGGAATAAAGCTATTTTCCCTAAAAGTCCAAAGTTGATTATCTAATTGCTGGCTTTGTTGTAGTGAGTCCGTATAGACATAGCAAAACTGACCACTACGATAAGCTTTTTCTATCAGCTTGCAAGCAAATAGAAAACGATCTGATAATGAATGAGACGGTAATATATAAAAACTAGCTTCAGGCATTCGCTCTATCAATAAGATATTGACTTAAAAGAGGAACAGGACGACCTGTTGCACCTTTATTTGTTCCACCTGAGCGCCAAGCTGTACCCGCAATATCTAAATGTGCCCAGCGATAATCTTCTGTAAATCGCGATAAAAAGCAGGCTGCTGTAATGGTGCCGGCATCACGGCCGCCAATATTAGCTAAATCTGCAAAGTTAGATTTTAATTGTTCGTGATACTCTTCCCATAATGGTAAGCGCCACAAGCTATCACAGGCTGTTTCACTGGCATCAATTAAATCGTTGCATAAGTCATCATCATTACCCAATAAACCACTAGGAACACGGCCTAATGCAACTAAACACGCACCTGTTAAGGTAGCTAAATCAATAACAACCTCTGGATTGAATTTTTTAGCGTAAGTTAAAGCATCACAAAGAATTAAACGGCCTTCGGCATCAGTGTTTAAAATTTCGATAGTTAAACCAGCCATGCTAGTGACAACATCGCCCGGTTTGTTAGCATCACCATCAGGCAAGTTTTCTGATGAAGGAACAATGCCAATTACGTTAATGGGTAAGTTCATTTCAGCAGCTGCTTGTAAAGTACCTAAAACACTAGCACCACCACACATATCATATTTCATCTCATCCATGCCAGCGCCTGGTTTTAATGAAATGCCGCCTGCATCAAAGGTTAAACCTTTTCCCACAAGCACAACGGGCTTACTATCTTTAGCTCCACCTTGGTAATTTAATACAATAAGTTTTGCTGGTTGGCGACTACCACGAGAAACAGATAGAAAAGAGCCCATTCCTAAAGCTTCCATATCACTTTCTTCAAGAATCTCGACACTCATATTGTTGCTATTAGAGGCAATAGCTGTTGCTTGTTCTGCAAGGTAAGTCGGTGTGCAATAATTACCGGGCAAGTCAGCTAAAAGTTTTGTTAAATCCATTCCTTTAGCGATAGCAATACCTTGGTTCAAACCTGTTTCTGCTTCAGATGCTGATTCTTGGGTAACCGAAATCGATATTTTTTCTAGATCAATTGCAGGGTCTTTTATACTTTTAGTATTTTGAAATAGGTAAATAGCATCATTAAAAACTTCGATGATTTGTCGTGTTTTCCACGTGGTATTTTTATCTTTAATTTCAATATCAACTAAAGTGCAACAGGCGGATTTAATCTTTAAAGTTTTAAGTGCAGTTACTGCAGAAGAAAGGGCTTTACGGTAAAGCTTTGCAGTCAGTTTTTCTTTTTCACCTAAACCAATGATCAAAATACGTTCTGTTGAACTATTTGGTAAATGGTTAATCAGTAATGTTTCTGAATTTTTTCCTTTAATATCACCACGTTCAATTAGTTGGGTGATAACACCTTGATTTAGCTTGTCAATTGAATCAGCTGATGGGCTAAATTGTTGGTTTTCGTAAATACCAACGATTATGCAATCAGTTTGTTGTTTGTCTAAAGCTAAGGTTTCTATAGAATAGTCCATAAGAGAATATAAGGATGAGCGTGTTAAAGGAATATTAGAGTAGATTATACATGAGTTTTTAAGGTGAGTCGTTTGAGCATTAAGTCGAATAAAAAGGTGTGTGTCAGGTCTTATCGGTTTGTTTCCGTTTTAGATAAAATGATTATCAAAGATCTGTTTAAAACAATATCAGCCGTGTTGTTGGTACTTGTTGTTATTATCGTCAGTCGAAAGTTTATTAAGGTATTGGCAAAAGCGATTGAAGGAAATATATCTAATGAGATAGTTTTAAATTTATTGGGATTGAAAATAGTGTTGGCAATTGATGCCTTTTTACCTGTTTCAATTTTTATGGCGATATTAATGGTTATCGGGCGTATGTATAGAGACCAAGAAATGTCTGCTGTTGCTTCGGCGGGAGGGGGCGTTTATGTTATTTATCGGGCTGTTTTTGTTTTGATATTACCTCTTAGTATGGTGGCTGCAGGGTTTTCTTTAGTAGCGACACCATGGGCTGAAAGGACAATCAAACAAGTCATGCATGAAGATAAGAAACAGGCGGATATAAAAGGCATAGCTGCAGGACGCTTTAGTGAATATAGTCATGGAGATTTGGTTTTTTATACAGAAGATATTTCTTCAGATCAGCAGATGCAAAATGTCTTTTTACAAAATAGAAAGGGTAAGCAGTTAGGTATTGTTAATGCTAAATTTGGGCGATTAGAGAACTTACCGGGTGGTTTATATCTTGTATTACAACAAGGGGAGAAGGTTCAAGGAGTGCCTGGAGACAAAAATTTTATTTTTGAAACATTTGATGAGTATGCCGTACGAATAGAAAAAAAAGAAACAACGCTTCGGCAAAAGCGAGATGGAGTACCGAGTGCTATTTTGTGGTCGTCTAATAAGTTGTTAGATATAGCTGAAATGCAAAACCGATTAGCGGCTCCTTTATCGGTGATTTTTTTGAGCTTATTAGCTGTTCCTCTTGCAAAAACTTCACCTAGAGGGGGGGTTTATGGCAGCTTAATAGTTGCTTTTGCAATCTATTTTATTTTTGGTAATTTACAGCGCGTTAGTCATAGTTGGGTTGTGAAGGAAGTTATCCCTGCATCATTTGGATTCTTTGGTGTTTATTTATTATTGCTCTTGTTGACTGGGATGTTATTGATACGCTTATATGGTAAAAAATGGATTGTGATGCAGTTTTTTGGTAGGGGTGCTGAGTGAATATTTTAACAAAATATATTGTTAAGGAAGTATTGAAAGGCTCCGCAGTCGCCGTTACATTATTATTAACACTTTTTATGCTGTTTACTTTTAGGGATGAATTAAAAAGTATTGGTGAGGGTGGTTATGGGTTAAAACAAATCTTAATGTACCTTGCCCTAACGGCGCCTACCGTTTTTTATGAATTACTTCCTTTTGGAGCATTATTAGGTAGTCTTTTTGTTGTTGGGGGAATGGGAAATAATAGTGAAATTATTGCTATGCGAGCAGCAGGAGTCTCAGTATTTGGAGTCATAAAGTCAGTTATGTTAGCGGGCCTTGTAATGGTTGTTATTGCATTATTGGTTGGTGAATTGGTTGCTCCTAAGGCTGCACATCAAGCCCAACTGGTTAAAATGCTGGCTAAAAAGAATGAAATTGATATTCAGTTAAGAAGCGGTGTGTGGTTAAGAGAAAAAAATGAGTTTGTAAATGTACGCAAAATAAAGGGGGAGGGGGAGCTAGGCGATATTTATACTTATAAAATTGATGCGCAAGGACATTTGCTTTCAGTAAGACATATTGATGAAGCTGATTTTTTGGGAAATGGGCTTTGGGGGGTAAATAATATTTTACAGTCTGAAGTATCTGCAAATCAGATGTTTTCAACTAAAAAGGAGTCGGATGAATGGAAAACATCAATAGAACCCGACTTGTTAAGTGTTGCTGTGGTTAAGTCAGATAATATGGCACTTTATGATTTGTATATGTATATCGATTTCCTCAAGCAAAATAACCAGAAGGCGCAAACTTATGAGTTGGCATTTTGGAGTCGACTAATAAACCCTTTTGTTATTTTTGTTATGTTGATGGTGTCAATTCCTTTTGTGGTGGGAATTAAGAGGGGAGTTAGTACGGGAGGAAGGATGATGCTTGGCATTATTATCGGTATGACATTTAATATATTCGATAAAATTGCAGGACATGTTGGTTTGGTTTATGGGTTTGACCCAATGGTAATGGCAGTTTTACCCAGTATTCTTGTGTTCTGTTTGGCTGTTTATGCTGTTACTAAGGCAAAATAACAAGTTAAGGTCTTTTGGCAGTTGATAGTATTTATCAACTGCCAAAAATTTTTATATTACAGTCTTTCCATAAAATAATATAAAAACTTACAATGAAGAATCATTGATTTTGCATCTTGGTCAGTTACGCGACATATCTCATACTTTTCTATTCCTGGCTTAAATTGCTTTTTAATTGCGCCATCTTCAATAGAGTATTTAACATTAATATCCATTGCCCCTGTTCTGTTACGAGCATCTGTTGCTTTCGTATTTAAGACACCGCCATTCTTAAATTCCCAAGTAATACTTAATGGGGTTTTTGCTTTGTGTTTTGCAGGGGCTTCAGCTGTTAATTTCCATTTACCAAGGATTGATGAATTGTCTTCTAGTGGAATTGTTTTTTCTTTTGCATTTGCAGAGAATGCGAAAAATGCAGTTGCTAGAAGTAAAAGTTGAATTGTTTTTTTCATGGGTCTACACGCTCCAAGCTAAAAGCTATACTTTAAGAAGTACAGATGCGTTAATTTAAGAAGCTTTGAGTATAGCACAGTGTTAACTGAATTTTAGCTGAATCTGAGGCTAAAAATGGGGCTTATTTTGGGGGCTAAGTTAGCTATTGCTAATGGGGTTTTAATGTATTAAAGTGGGAGTTTACAGGTTAATTATAATAAAAACTAAATAGAAAGGAAGGGTTATGAGAATTAAAATTATTTTAATTGCTATGATGTTGGTGTTTTCCACTCAATCTTTTGCAAAAGCTACAGATGAATGGGTTTATGAGTCAATTACGGGTGATCTTAAGCCAACACCAGGCTGTAAAGATAAAGAAGCTTCAATAATAAAAGCATCAGTAGGCAAGCGATTTAAAAAATATACTAAATTACTGTGCGGCTCAAAAGGCTATGGTTGGGCTATCGATAAAGTAACGGATAAAGGCACTGTCGTTTGTGAAGCGTGTGAAGGCGAATATGAGGGCGAAGAGAAGTATCGTTGTCATGTACAAGATGTTGTTGTGCAGTGTAAGCAAGTATCTAGAGGTTTCTAGATACTTTCTTTAATTGCTACAAAGCTTAGTAGAAAAGGTTTTATTGATTAAAACCTTTTCTACTAAAGTTATAAATAATTTAATCCTTTGGGCTGTCCTGCTCAAAAAATAAACTGGTTTTTGATAAGTGGTCATGCCAAGTAAAGCGCTTTTTATCAATAAACTTCCATAAAAAACCTAAGCCGACAACTCCCCAAGAAAACAAAGCAAGAATAAAGCGTTTAAAGGCTAAAGCCCATGTTATAGGCTGCTTGTCTAATGTTTTGATTTTTATTTTCCATGTTTTCATCCCTAATGTTTGGCCTCCATGAGTCCAAAACCAGCCATAGTAAACGAAACTAACTAAAAGAATATATATTGGGAAAAAAAATTGTGATGAGCTAAAAGCTTCACCATTATTGAACGGTAAAATAAGTGCTGTTGCTAGAAATAACAAAGCGAGTAATAGCAACGCATCATAGGCAATGATCGCTATATGACGAAAAAAACCAGGTGAAAGTGAATAGTCTTCATCTGGTTTTTGTTTGTTTGGAGTAGTCAATTAACTTTTAAATAAAGCTAATTTTTGACCAAAATACATACTCATAGCTATCAATCCACCAAGCATAACAAGGGAAAACATAAAAGGTGGTTTATGAAGAAGAAGAATTGCTAAATCTGTTACATAAATACTGGTTAAAAAAGGTTGTTCAATCAAGCCTTTTAAAATTTTTTTAATCATGAAAATCTCCAAAACAATTAGGAACGGTATGCAAGCAAGGTTGGATTGCAGGCTGTTGTATTTGATAAATATTGACCAATTCTACTATATTAAAAAGTTTATGTAAAAAAAGCTGTCGACTGAATAGTCGCTACTTTAGCCAACTCGCAATAAATAAAACAGCTATATTATTTATTGCGAGTTGGCTAAGTGATATGATAGGAGGAAAAATTTCAGGCTTGTAAGTGTTTGTTTTTATCAAGTACTGAATTTATATAATAAAAAAAGGGAATGAAAGTTATTTTAAATTTTTTCAAAAAAATATTCAGTGCATCTGATGAGGGTGATGCGGTAGACCTTGGACAGGAGAATAGTCAAAGCCAAGTTAAGGTTTATTCTCGTTCAGAGCATAATATTTCACGCTCTCAAATGAGCGAAAATGCCGTAAAAGTTCTGTATCGACTGAAAAAATCAGGATATGAAGCTTATTTAGTGGGTGGCTGTGTTCGAGATCTATTATTAGGTTACGAGCCAAAAGATTTTGATGTGGCAACTGATGCTAGTCCAGAACAAGTTAAAAAAGTCTTTCGCAATTGTCGAATAATTGGGCGACGGTTTCGCCTTGCTCATGTTTTTTTTGGTCGAGAAATTATTGAAGTTGCTACTTTCAGGAGTTCTGATGATACTGCTGATAATAAAGAACAAAAAGTACATGAAGATGGGCGGCTTTTACGTGACAATGTTTTTGGTAGTATAGAAGATGATGTTTGGCGCAGAGATTTTACTGTTAACGCCTTATATTACAATATTCGTGATTTTTCTATTATTGATTATACTGGCGGGATGGAAGATCATTCGGCTGGTGTTCTTAAGTTAATTGGTGATCCAGCTACGCGCTATAGAGAAGACCCCGTAAGAATGCTCCGAGCTGTAAGGTTTGCGGTTAAATTAGGGTTTTCTATAGATGAATCAACAGAGAAACCAATTTTTGAATTGGCACCTTTATTAAAAGGTATTCCTGCTGCGCGTTTATATGATGAAGTGTTAAAAATGTTTTTGTCAGGAAAAGGCATACAAGCATTCGAAATGCTCAGGCATTATGGCTTATTTGAAACTTTGTTTCCTCAAGCTGATCATTGTTTAAATAATGAGCAAAATAATTTCCCTAGAGTTTTTATCGCAAAAGCGTTAGAAAATTCTGATAAGCGTATTGCAGATGAGAAAAGTGTTACCCCATACTTTTTAATGGCAGCATTTTTGTGGGAAGCTGTACAAGAGCTAGCTAAAGAAAAAATGCGACAAGGTGAGGAAGAAAGCTTTGCTTATCAGCATGCAGCAAGTAATGTTTTATCTGTACAAATTAAAAGCATCTCAATTCCAAAGCGAGTAACGCAATCTATGCGGGAAGTTTGGTTGTTACAATTGCGATTTGAAAAACGAGTTGGTGGCAAACCTTATCGCTTATTAGGTCATCCTCGTTTTCGTGCTGCGTATGACTTTTTGTTATTAAGAGCAGAAACAGGTGGAGCTGAAATGGAGTTAGCCGAGTGGTGGACAAAATTTCAGGATGCGAGTGATACAGAACAAAAGAAAATGACACGTCCACCTAGAAAAAGAAAAGCAAAGCCTAAAGCAAAAAGAAAAAATAGTGATAATGGTTGAGGTATATATTGGCTTGGGGAGTAATTTAGAAAACCCGGCAGAAAAAATACAACAGGCTCGGTTGTTTATAGCTGAACATGTAAATATGTCAGAGCTTAAATTTTCAAGTTTATATAGCAGCCCCCCGATGGGTCCGAAAGACCAGCCAGATTATGTTAACGCTGTTATGAGTATTCAGACCAGCTTATCTGCTATTGATTTGTTGAGTGCTTTACAGCGTATTGAAAATGATTTTGGCCGAGATAGGGATGTTATACGCTGGGGTGCAAGAACCTTAGATTTAGATATTTTGTTATATGGAGATCAACAGATTGATTTACCAGATTTAAAAATTCCTCATATCGGTTTATCAGAAAGAGCATTTGTGCTGTATCCACTGCAAGAAATAGCAGAAAGAAATTTATTTGTACCTGGCAAAGGCAGTGTTTGTAGCTTGACTTTACTGTGTCCATTAGATGGTTTGGAGAAATTAAGTTAATGTCTTCCTACGCAGAAAACCAAAATGTTTCCACTCTTTCAATACTTGATTTAGTTGCAATGAAACAGGCTGGTGAGAAAATTACTTGTTTGACTGCTTATGATGCTAGTTTTAGTCAACTTATTGATCAGGCAGGTGTTGATGTCATGCTTGTAGGTGATTCTTTAGGTATGGTTATTCAAGGAAAAAAAACCACTGTTCCTGTTTCAGTTGATGAAATGGTTTATCACACGCAGTGTGTGGTGAATGCGCGTAAAAGAGCTTTCGTCATTGCCGACTTGCCTTTTTTAAGTTATGGAACGACAGAAATGGCAATGCAAAGTGCGGCTAAATTAATGCAGTCTGCTGGTGCTCAGATGGTTAAGTTAGAGGGTGCGCATTTAAATATTATTGAATTATTAGTTGAATTTGGGGTACCTGTTTGTGCTCATCTAGGGCTTTTGCCGCAATCTATTAATCAGCTAGGACGTTACAAGGTTCAAGGTAAAAACTCACATGATGCTGAGAAAATTATCGAAGATGCACATAAAGTAGAGCAAGCTGGGGCTAGTTTGTTAATTTTAGAGTGTGTTCCTGCTGATTTAGCTACAAAAATTTCACAAAGTATTAGTATTCCAGTTATTGGTATTGGGGCTGGTGTTGGGTGTGATGGTCAAGTGTTAGTGTTATACGATATGTTAGGAATTAGTTTGGGTCGGCGACCTAAATTTTCAAAAGATTTTATGCAAACCGCTCAGGATATTCCGAGTGCTATTCAGCAATATCACCAAGCAGTAAAACAGTCAGATTTTCCTGCATCAGAACATAGCTATTAAGTTATATGCAAAAAGTAACAACGGTTAGTCAGTTAAGAGAACAGATTAAACAATGGCGAAAGCAAGGCTTGAGTGTTTCCTTTGTGCCAACAATGGGGAACTTGCATGAAGGACATATTAAATTAGTTACAGAAGCAAGAAAATTGGCTGATAAAGTAGTTGTTAGTATCTTTGTTAATCCTACTCAATTTGGTGAAGGAGAAGACTTTGAAAGTTATCCTAGGACCGAACTTGTTGATCAAGAAAAACTAATACAAGCCCAGGCTGATTTACTGTTTTTGCCAACTGTCTTTGAAATGTATCCTAATAAAGCGACTAGCAGTATTTCTGTTGGAAAATTGGCAACTTTGCATTGTGGTGCGCACAGAATGGGGCATTTTGATGGTGTTGCTACGGTAGTGACCAAGTTATTTAATATGGTTCAGCCTGATATAGCTGTTTTTGGTGAAAAAGATTTTCAGCAACTGGCTGTTATACGAAAAATGGTTCAAGATTTGAACATTGCTGTTGAAATAAAAGGTGTTCAAACTGAACGAGAAAGTGATGGCTTGGCCATGAGTTCTCGTAATGGTTATTTAACTGAAAAAGAAAGGTTGCTAGCGCCTATGCTTTATCAAGCCTTGTGCAAAACACGAGATGAAATTTTACAAGGTAAAAAATTTAAAATAATTGAGCAAGAACAAAAGAAATCGCTAGAAATAGTAGGCTTTAAGGTGGATTACTTCTCTATTTGCAAGGCTGATAATCTACAGCTTGCTAGTGAAAATGATAAAACACTAGTTATTCTTGCTGCTGCCAAACTGGGTAAGCCTCGACTTATTGATAATATATTCTTTTCAAAATAAATCACAGTCTTATATCATCAACGGTATAAGGTTCAAAAAAATCTATAGGTTAGAAGTCTATGAGAATAATAGTTCTTTTTCTTGCTCTAATGATGAGCTCATCGCTACTAGCAGATCAAAGCCCTAGTGCTATTAAGCAGTCTGTTGATAAATTGAAGTTTATTAATGCACAGTTTTTAAATGCTGATGAGGCTTTAATAGATGATTTGTTGGCGCAGAAAATTGAAGTCTTAAAATTGCTAATGCAGCAATTAAAAGCAAAAAAAGATGCAGACCTTTTTCCAAGTAAGCTTAATGGTGACCCTGATTTTTTAGAAGCTCGAATTAGCATTAATTCAGGGCGAGGGAATAAACTAGCTGTGCTTCGAGATGTAAATAAATTAAAAGCTTACAAAAGTAACCAAGCAATTAGAAAATATCTTGAATATCTGGTTGAGGCATCAAAAAGTTATCAAGATATAGCTGTGATCGTTGAAACCTCACGCCTGAAATTAAACCTTATTTTAAAACAAGAAGATGAGTTGCTTTTACCAGATGTTGAGGTTAAAGGTAGTCTGTTTCTTGAAGTAAAAGAGAATCATCGATTGTTTTTGGAAACAAATCATAGTTACCGAGATATTTTGAATTATGTTATTGACCATCCTCGACAAATTGCATCAATACATTGGTTCCAAGAGTTTTCTTTGTTGTCAGTTATTTCATATGTCAATCATTTTGACTTCATACATTTAGTAAATAATAAACTGGCCCCTTTTAAGGTTGATGTGGGTGGGGTTGTCTTATCGTTTTTGATTTATTTCTTGGTGTATTTTAGTTATCCCTTTGTTTTTAATTGTACGCGATGGTGCGTAGAAAATTACATTATTGATAAAGAGATTGAGCGACAAGAATTGATTTATCTTGAAATAAGAAAGCCTATACGTTTATTACTAGTTTTTTTTGGTATTAATCTTGGGACTTATGCTTTCTTTTATAAAACAGATTATCATGTTTCATTAGAAGGTTTTTCTTTTGTAATCTATAGTCTTATTTTTATTTGGTTGTTTTTTAAAATAATTGACAGTATTGTCCTGGTTCAAGTTGAAAAAATAGCGAGTTCTAATAAAGAATTAAGAAAAGAATTATTTAATTTGGGCGTGCAGGTTGTAAAAGGGCTGGTCTTACTTATAGTTTTAGCCTTTGGTTTAAGTCATTTTGGTATAAGTTTGACGGCGATTATTTCAACCCTGGGGGTTGGTGGTTTAGCCTTTGCTTTGGCGGCAAAAGATACATTATCAAACTTGTTTGGTGGCATGACCATATTATTTGATAATGTTTTTAGAATGGGTGACTGGATTAAAGTCGGAGATGTTGAAGGCACAGTTGCTGAAATTGGTCTACGAAGCACAACTATACGCACATTTGATAATGCTTTAATTACTATTCCTAACTCCATAGTATCAGTATCCAGTGTGATGAACTGGAATCGTAGGGCAGTCGGAAGAAGAATAAAAATGCATATCGGCGTTACTTATGAGAGTAATATGGATGATATTCGCCAGGCGCTAGATGATATTAGGAACATGTTAAAAAGTCATCCTGGTATTGCCAATCCAAAGCATAAAGTAGCAAATAAAAAAAGGAGTTTTAAATTTACTTCTCAAGCCGATACCCATGGCATTAAATCTACTCAACTGGTTTTTATGGATAGATATGGTGATTTTTCTATTGATATTTTAATTTATTGTTTTGCAAGAACGGTTGATTGGGTTGAGTGGCTTGAAGTAAAAGAAGATGTTTTATTTAAAATAGCTGTAATTCTTGAGAATAATAATTTGGAGTTTGCTTACCCCACACAAGTAAGAATTCACCGTTCGGAACAGCAAAAACATTTAGAAAAGCAGTTTGAAGAAGAGGGAATATAAAAGCATCTAAATTTGAAAGCAGAGCGCATTTGGGTATAATAACCAACTCATAAGGTTTCAAGATTTATTTAATATGCAAACAACGATGCTTAAAGCAAAGTTACACAGAGCAACGGTAACTCATTCAGAACTGGGTTATGAGGGCTCTTGTGCAATTGACGGTAACATTCTAGATTTTTCTGGAATTAGAGAATACGAGCAAATTCAAATATATAATATTAATACAGGTGGGCGCTTTACAACTTATGCTATAAGAGCAGAAGATGGGTCGGGTGTTTTTTCTGTAAATGGTGCAGCAGCTCGCTTGGCTTGTGAAGGTGATTTACTTATTATTTGTGCATTTGCATCATTTGATGAAAAAGAGTTAGAGAATTTTAAGCCTACTCTTGTTTATTTTGATGAAGATAATAAAGTTACGCATTCTAGTCATTCAATTCCTGTTCAGGCAGCCTAGGCTCTTAGCTTTTATTTGGTTCAGGTTCAAAAAAAGCCCTATTGATAGAAAATCAGATGATTCTCTATCAATAGGGCTTTTTACTTTCTAAGCTTAATTTAGTTAAATTAAGTCTCAGACAATTCAATTTCATTATGTTTTTCTGTTAGCGTAATGCTTTGCTCAACAGCTGCTAGCAGTTTTTGAATGCCTATTCTTTTCTTTGTGTTGATTATTATTGGGGATTTTATTGAGCCTTTAATTGTCGGTTCTTTAGTTGCATCAGAGTGATCATCTCGATGAAGAATAAGTAAAATTAGTAAGTCATCAACAGATTCAATTTCTAAGGTTTTTTCTTCTTGGTCCGTTAGCACAAAATTATAATTAATATAAAAATTAGAGGGGTGGGCAACAGAGAATGAAATATTTTCATCAGTTAAGGACTGTAAAGAATAAATGATTTCACTGGTATCTAATTGAAATAATTGAAATTGGGTTTGGTCTTCAAATCCAGGAATGCCGTTAGGAAAGGTAAGTGGTGAATTGGAGTCTGGCTGTTGAGAGCTAAAGTTTTTTGATTTAATTTCCATATAGCTGTATTCAAAGGTTAAATTAATAAAGGGTTATATTGAATATATATCATAAATAAATATTTGCAAGGAATAGGGCTTTATTAGGTTTTTGGTG
>Ga0209395_1001246_pt1 | contig 36141 bp, 37 predicted proteins | sample GOMGulsemesocosm_3_FD_184635 | JGI IMG/M metagenome (GOLD analysis project Ga0209395, IMG submission 184635) | Methane-oxidizing microbial communities from mesocosms in the Gulf of Mexico - GOM9D Gulf of Mexico (SPAdes) (version 2) | ecosystem: Environmental > Aquatic > Marine > Cold seeps...
CGCCTGCAGAATACGCGCAGTGGTACTCTTGCCCACCGCCACACTGCCCGCCAGGCCAATAATATAAGGTACCTTGGGTTGTAGCCGCCCCAGAAAGGTCGATGTCACCCGGTGCAGATCTTGCGTAGCGCCAACGTAGAGATTAAGCAGTCGTGACAGCGGCAGGTAAATCATGCTGACCTCGTCCAGAGAAATCACCTCACCGCGCCCGCGCATAGCCACCAACTCCTGCTCGGATATCCCGATCGGAGTATCGGCCCGCAACCGGGCCCACTGCTCGGCGTTAAAATGCCGATAGGCCTCCAGATTTAAATCATTGTTGTGCTGCATATTAACTCCGCCCCGACAGCCTATAGAATAATGACCTCTGTGCAAAAAAGCCACAGGCAGCCCTCGCGTATTACTGGCATAATAGCGTGCTGACCAGGAGAGACAACAATGACCATCGAACAAAAACTAATGCAGCGTGCCGACAATAGCTGTGAACTGTGCACTGCCCAGGGCCAACTATCGGTCTACGGCGTCACCCCGGCCGCCGAGCTCACCGCAGACACAAGTGTGCTGCTGTGTGAAGCCTGCCAACAGCAAATCGAGCAACCCGACACTATCGATGCCAGACACTGGCGTGTGTTAAGCGACACCATGTGGAGCCAGTTGCCGCCAGTACAAGTTATGGCCTGGCGCCAACTAAACCAATTGTCCGCCGAGAGCTGGGCCCAGGACTTACTGGACATGTTGTATCTCGAAGAGGAAGTGCTGGCCTGGGCTAAAGCGGGTGTCACTGCATTGGACAGCGATATCGAGGCCACCCTGGACAGCAACGGCGCGACACTTCAGGCTGGCGATACAGTCACCCTGATTAAGGATTTAGCGGTAAAAGGTGCCGGCTTTACCGCCAAACGCGGCACCGCCGTTAGAGGGATTTCGCTGACGTCAGACCCCAGCCAAATTGAGGGTCGAGTCAACGGCACCCGCATCGTGCTGTTGACCCAATATCTGAAAAAGTCCAACTAATTCGCCGTCGGTAAAAGAACAGCTCGTTAGCTCACTTGCGCCAACTGTTGGCGCATCGCGTCGATAGCCTGGCGATAGTCCGGCTTGTTGAAAATCGCCGATCCAGCAACAAAGGTATCGGCACCGGCGGCGGCAATATCCGCAATATTATCCGCCGTCACCCCACCGTCAACCTCCAGCCGTATATCTTCGCCACTGGCATCGATTAGAGCGCGAACCTCCGCCAATTTTTGCAGTGTCGAGGGAATAAATTTTTGCCCGCCAAAACCCGGGTTAACCGACATCAGCAAAATCATATCGAGTCTGTGCATCACATGTTTTAACGGCTCGACCCCAACTGCGGGATTGAGTACCAACCCCGCCTTGCAGCCGGCTTCGCGAATCATTGCCAGCGAGCGATCGACATGAGTAGATGCATCAGGATGAAAAGTGATATAGCTGGCACCGGCTTCAGCGAAGCTGGTAATCAATGCATCGACCGGGCTGACCATTAAGTGCACATCAATCGGTGCGGTGACACCATGATCGCGCAGCGCCTTGCACACCATGGGCCCAATCGTCAGATTCGGCACATAGTGGTTATCCATGACATCGAAGTGCACAATGTCAGCACCGGCGGCCAACACTGAATCAACCTCCTCTCCCAAACGGGCAAAATTCGCAGACAATATAGATGGCGCAATTAAATAGTCAGACATAGGAAATCCCATTAAAGTTAGTGGACTTTTGATCGACAATAGTAATCAATAGTCTTCGACGTTCGGACTGTGCTCAAAGCGAACGCTAATACAATTATCTTTCGCTATTAACAAGCGGCCTATTCTACTGAAAACACCCGCGGGAATCAGCAGCTAATGTTGAAAATGACGTCAATCACTACAGTAATGACGACAGCCAAGGGCCTTAGCAGGGCATTGACCTACGCCCTAGTGCTGAGTTACTGCGCGGGCCTGCAGGCGCAGACCACCCCCACCGCGCCGAGCGCCACCGAGCCCTCTGCTACTGGCACTGCGCCGACGACACTGCCGAACAAAGCCGGCAACAAAGAGCTGACCAAGCAGCAGCGTTGGCTCAGCGCCGGCGGCCGGAAACTCAGTGCGCTTTATATCGAGCGGGTGTTACTGGAGACTAGGGGCGGGGTATTGTTAATCCCCGACTTACAGCGCGCCCCCGCCGCCGCCAGTATTGTCAATTCGCTGCGCAACGCCCTACCCCAAAGCCACTGGCGCACCCTGGCGCTAGATATGCGCCCCGTAGACTGGCGCGACCAACAACAGGTGCTCGATGCGCTGGCCGCTGGCATTACTTTTTTAAACCAGCAGGGGGTTTTCAACATCGCAATCATTGCGGAGGGCGGCGGTGGCGCCCAGGCCATTCACTACTTGGCACAACTGAGTCGCGAAGGGTCAGAACAACTGCAAACCCTGCGTGCGCTAATTCTGGTCAATGCCCGCAATACCCTACCCGACAGCGAGCTCGATGCGCTGGATAGCATCGCCGACATTCAACTGCCAATACTGGATGCCGTCGGCAACAATAATTATTCGCTAACAGCGATGGCGCAACAGCGCCAGGGGGCCAGCCACCGCATGGATGGACAATCTAACTACCGACAACTGGTGCTACCCCAAGCCGTCAATTACTACCGGCGCCACGACAACAGCGTCACCAAGCGCATCCGAGGCTGGATGGATAATAATATAAGCGGAGTCACGGTAGAGCAGCGCTAAAACTACTTCAGAGCCTGGCTGTGGCCCTAACCGGCTAGCCGCTGCACCTGCTGTAGCCGCCCAGGGGTGCCAATATCAACCCAGTCGCCACTAAAATATTCTCCAGTCACCAAGCCCTCAGCCATCGCCGCCAGCAGTGGTTCGCGCAGCGGCCGCACTCCCGGCGCATAGTTCGACAAAAATTGCGGGCGCATAATACTGATACCAGACCAGGTCACAGCAGCGCTGCCGGCCCCATCGGTATTTTGCGCCAGTAACAAGCCGCCACCATTCAAGACAAAATCACCCTGGGGGTGGTGCTCGGGATTTTGCACCATCACCAGATGCGCCAAGCTGCCCTGCCCACACAAATCTTGCTGCAGTAATCGGGCAAAGGGGTAGTCGGTCCAGATATCACCATTGCAGACAATAAAAGGCTCGGCGCCCAACAGGGGTAGCGCTTGTCGAATACCACCGGCAGTTTCTAGCGCGCAGGCTTCCGGCGAGTAGCACAGACTGACACCCCATCGACTGCCATCCCCCAGCGCCGCCTCAATCTGCGTACCGAGATAGGCGTGATTGATGACTATCTGCTCCACCCCCGCCGCCACTAGGGCCTCGATGTGATAGACGATGATCGGCTTGCCGGCGACTTCCAGCAATGGCTTGGGAGTATGGTCGGTGAGCGGGCGCATACGCTCGCCGCGCCCCGCTGCAAGAATCATCGCTTTCATAGTATTTTTGCAGTGCCGCGCTGTTCCGGCACCGAGTCCACCACCATAGCCAGTAATTCCGACAACGCAGACAGTTGCGGCCGACGTTGGGCCACCGTGGTTAAATAGTCCAAAAAACGCGGCACATCCTGCAAATAGCCAGGCTTGCCGTCGCGCAGACAAATACGAGAAAAGATACCCAGCACCTTTAAATGCCGCTGAACACCAATAATGTCTACATCCAGATGAAACCGCTCGAACTCAGCGGGCACCGGCACCCCTGCGGCGCGGGCCTTATGCCAATAGTCAAAAAGCCAAGCCCTTATCCGCGGTTCCGGCCAGCTGATAAAGGCGTCTTTAAACAGACAGGCAATGTCGTAGCTGACCGGTCCCGCCACCGCGTCCTGAAAGTCCAGCAGCCCAGTTTCACCGGCCGCATCCAACATAAGATTGCGCGGCATAAAATCCCGATGCACAAAACAGGTGGGCTGGGACAACACCTGCTTGATTAATTGCGCAAACAGCCCGTCGATCAGCGCCCTCCTCGCTGGGGTGATCTGCAAACCCAGGTGGCGCTGTAAAAACCATTCGTCGAACAGCCCCAAATCCCGCCGCAGCAGTGCCTCATCGTAGTGCGGCAGCTGCTGCGTACTGCAGCGGCTCTGTAACTGCACCAGCATGTCTATGGCTGTGGTAAACAGCGTATCGACCTTGGCCGAGGGGAAGTTTGCGGCACTCATCACCTCTAAGAAGGTGTGCTGACCTAGATCACTGAGCAGCAAAAACCCCCGTTCAATATCTTGCTCTAGAATCTGCGGCACCCGAATACCAGCAGCGGCTAGTATTCCCGCCACCGCCACAAACGGACGGCAGTCTTCGGTCTCCGGCGGCGCGTCCATGGCCACAACCGAGCCCTGCGCCAGCGAATAGCGAAAATAGCGACGGAAACTTGCATCACTAGACGTAGACTGACCGCACAGAGGCTGGCCTAGCCTGGGCGCCAGCCACTGCTCGAGCTGCTGCTGCCGTGAATCGGCGCGGGTTTCAGTCAAGTTGCATACTCCTGTGAGTAGTATTGGCTATGGTACTGGCAAAGACATCGGTGACAATATCAGCTCCGCAACGCGGAAAACCCGGTGGCAATTGCCGCCGCCGCGGGCTTTCCTCGGCAGAATGCTTTATTATCCCCTATCGTAACAGTCGAACAAAACACTTTACCACCTCAATCGCTACCCCGGTGGCAGCGCCGAGTTAATTTGTCATCTATGCCAATACCCACATACACGACGTTTTACACCCTGCTGAGTATCGCAGCGTTGTCCGCCGCGCCGCTGACCGCCCTAGCCGGCCGTGGCGAGCAGTGGCTGTGCACTCCCGATCCCAGCGAGCAGTGGCACTGTGCCCGCCAGAGCGGCACGACTGCAGCCCCAGGCAAGACAGTTTTTACACGCCGCCCCAACAGCGGCTGGGACTGGGTTGACAAGGCACAACTAACAGACCCCAGTCGCTGTAAAGCGGGTTGTGACGGCGCCTATGTTGAACCTGTCGCCGACTGGCCCAATGCAGGGGATCAACCGCAGCACAGCCCCATCATCGCCGAGTCTGGCAGCTACCGCAATGTCGACAATGTTGCCCGTTTTAGCGGCGGCGTTACTATCAGTCGAGGCTATCAGCGCACTATCGCCGACAGCGCCACTGTCGACCGCAACAGTGATCAAACCTCGGTAACAGGCAATATTGAGATTCGGGAACCGGGGCTGCTGATCCGCGCCGACCGCGCCCACATTGACACCAAACAGGGTACCGGCCATTTCGAAGGCAGCGAATTTGTCCTACATCGAAGCGCCCTGCGCGGCTCGGCTCGAATCCTGCAACGCCCGACAGCCAATAGCCTGGTGATGGAACAGGGCATGGTCACCCAATGCAGCCCAGACAACGAAACCTGGCTTTTTGAGGCCGACACTATCGAGCTGGATCGAAACAGCGGACTGGGCACCGCCAGGGGAGCCAAATTAAAGATTAAGGGCACGCCGGTACTGTACACACCCTATATCACCTTCCCCATCGACGATCGACGCACCACCGGGTTTTTGTGGCCGGTGTTTGGTTCCAGCGGCGACAGTGGTCTGGATATAACTACCCCCTACTATTTCAACATCGCGCCCAATACCGACGCCACTCTGGCGCCGCGATTAGTCAGCGACCGCGGCCTGATGCTAGAGGCAGAACTGCGTCACCTCAACCAATTTGGCCTCTGGCTGCTGGGTGGCGCCAGCATCCGCGACGACCTATACCAAGAGCTTGCCCCGGATGCCCCAGGCTTATCGCCGCGGGAACTGCGCGACCTGCCACCTCGGCAGGATCGCTGGCTGGGCCGCTTCGAGCAATCCGGCTCGATCGGCGCCATCAAAACCCAAATCGACTACAGCAAGGTCAGTGACGACGAGTATTTTCGCGACCTGTCGGTCAGCAGCCTCGAGGTCAAGCGCACCAGTCACCTCAATCAGATGCTGGCGCTAAACTACAATCAGCGGGACTGGCAAGCTGATCTGGTGGTGCAACAGAGACAGACTCTGGATGAGGACCTGGACAGCCAGTACAAACTCATGCCGCGACTGTCATTGGAACGCAATAGTCGCAGCAAAGCCTTTGCACTGGAGTGGCTAGCACAAACACAAATCAGTAATTTTCAACACGACGACGCCATCGACAAGGGCGGCAACTTTGTCACCGGGCAGCGTATTTATGCCGAGAGTGGCCTGCGCTACCCACTGCGCTGGGCCGGGGGTTTTATCGTGCCAACAGCGAAGATAAGGCACCTGGACTACAATCTGGACGCCAATATAGCGGGCGCCGACAACACGCTTAGCACCACCGTGGCCGCCGCCACTGTGGATATGGGACTGTTTTTTGAACGCCCCATCGGCGACGGCGATATACTACAAACGTTGGAGCCTCGCCTGTTCTACTCCTACAGTGACTTCAAGGATCAGAGCGAGCAGCCAGATTTTGACAGTAAAGAGCTGACCTTCAGCTACAGTCACTTGTTCCGAGAAAGCCGTTTTTCTGGTTACGACCGCCTCGACGACGCCAACCAGCTGTCGCTGGGGGTTACCAGTCGCTTTATTGACAATGACAGCGGCCGGGAAGTGTTGAGCGCCAGCATTGGCCAGACCTTCTTTTTTGAAGACCGCCGAGTCTCACTCGAAGACGGCGAAGATTGGGCCACTAGGGGCAGTTCCTACCTAGCCACCGACCTGCAGTACCAGCCTCAGGAGCGACTGTGGATCAACAATCACTTGCTATGGGATACCGAGCAAAATACACTTCAAGAAGGCGGCGCCAGTTTCAACTACCGCAGCCAGACCAATAACCTTTACAATCTCAACTATCGATTCCGCCGTGACGGTGACCGCAACTTGATCACCGGCCAGCAGCACCTAGAACAGCTGGACGCCTCGGTACTATTGACAGTTAATGAGCACTGGTCGGTCTACAGCCGGGTTAAATACGATATCACCGAAGAACAGGGCATCGATTCGATGCTGGGCCTGCAATATGAAAGCTGCTGTTGGAAACTGAGCCTGCTGTACCAAGAGGGCTTCGAAGATGAATTTGTCAATGAACAACAGGGCACTGTTCTGGTCGAAAATGACTACGCCTTTGTTATTGAGTTCCAGCTAAAGGGTTTGGGCGGCGTCGGCGGTAAAACCAACAACATATTAAAAGAAAGTATTTTGGGATATGAAGACCTTGATTAAACTATTTACTAGCACTACTACAAACACCGTATCAGCACAGTCAGCCCGCCGCACTGGGCTGATGCTGGTTCTGGCCCTCGCCAGCTCTCTGGCCGCAGCAGTCAACAGCCCTATCGATAAGATAGTGGCTATCGTCGACGACGATATCGTGCTGTACAGTGAGCTGCAGCAGCGCAGCGAGCAGATCGAAAAGAAGATTGAGGAGTCGGGCCAGTCCAGCCCGCCCCCGGAAAAGCTACGCGGGGAGATCCTCGACCAACTTATTCTTGAAAACATTCAAATGCAGCTGGCTCGGCGAGCCGGGGTGAGAATCAGCGACGCCGAGCTGACCAGCTCTATCGAGCGTATCGCCGGCCAAAACAAAATGACGATTGCCCAATTTACCGAAGTGCTTGCCAATGAAGGACAAAATTATGGCGCCTTTCGCGAACAAATGCGCAAGGACATGATCCTGCAGCGTATTCAGCGCGGCCACGTAAATCAGCGCATCCAGATCGCCGACCAGGAGATTGCCAGCTTTTTGGCCTCGGCGGAGGGCGTCGAACTGACTGCCCCCCAGTACCGCATGCTGCACACCCTTGTGCCAGTCTCCGCCAACAGTGATCCGGCCCTGAAACAACAGGCCAAGGCCTATGCCGATCAGCTCTTCGCGCAAATTCAAAATGGCCAGGATTATCTCCAGTCGATGCAAAGCAACGAGCAATTCACCCTCGCTGCCAACGATTTGGGCTGGCGCAGCGCCAAGGAGCTACCGGCGATTGTGGCGGGGCTCGTTGGCACCTTGAAAAAAGGCGATACCGCAGCCCCCTTCGAAAGTGGCAGCGGTTATCACCTGGTGATGCTGGCCAATACCCGGGGCGACGGTGAAATTGTTGCCCAAACCAAGGGTCGCCATATTTTGTTAAAGGCTTCCGCCATCCGCGACGAGCAGGCCACCGAGGCGCAGCTCAACAGTTTGCGCCAGCAACTCCAAGACGGCGCCGACTTCGCTGAACTGGCCCGCACGCACTCCGAAGATATCGGCTCCGCAGCGGAGGGCGGCGACCTCGGCTGGACCAACCCCGGACAGCTAGTGGGCGCTTTTCAGGACGCGATGGACACCACGGAGATCGACAGTATCAGCCCGGTCTTTCGCAGTCAGTTTGGCTGGCATGTACTACAGGTTCAAGGGCGCCGCGACAAGGACATGATCGATACCCTGCGCAGCAATATGGCCCGCAACTTTATCCATCAGCGCAAGTACGATGACGAGCTACAGGCCTGGCTGCAGAAAATTCGCGATGAGGCCTATGTCGATATTAAGTAGCCCTCTAGAGCGCCGTGCCGCGTCGTTAACATGAGTCTGGCCAGGCTAGCGGTAACGCCGGGGGAGCCCGCCGGCATCGGCCCGGACCTACTGATACAGCTGGCCCACGGCCAACACTGGGATCGCTCGCTGGCCGAACTGGTGCTTATTGCCGACCCGCAGCTACTGCGGGACCGGGCTCAGCAACTGGGGCTGCCGTTAACCCTGCGCAACTTCGACCCAATACTACCCCCGGCCCCCAATCAACCGGGTGAGCTCTGCGTGCAGCCGGTAGCACTGGCGGCGCCCTGTAGCGCAGGTCAATTAAACACCGCCAATGCGCCCTATGTGTTATCGACCCTAGAACAAGCCACCGACGGTTGTCTCAGCGGTCAGTTTGACGCCCTAGTGACCGCACCCATTAACAAGGCAGTGATCAACGACGCAGGTATTCCCTTTAGCGGCCACACCGAATTCCTCGCCCAACGCACCGGCAGCGAACAGGTAGTGATGATGCTGGCCACCGAAGGCCTGCGGGTGGCACTGGTGACCACACACCTACCCTTGGCGCAGGTGGCAGCTGCCGTTAACCGCGACCGGGTCGAAGCTATCACCCGTATATTGCACCGTGACTTACAGCGCTTTTTCGGCCTCGCCAAACCCGTTATAACCGTATTGGGGCTAAACCCCCACGCCGGCGAAGGCGGCCATATGGGCCGGGAGGAGATCGATCATATTATCCCCGCTATGCAGACACTGCGCAGCGAGGGTATTGCCCTGCTCGGCCCACTGCCCGCAGACACCGCTTTTACTGAAAAACACCTGCAGCAATGCGACGCCGTGCTGGCCATGTACCACGACCAGGGTCTACCGGTATTGAAATACAAAGGCTTTGGCAAGGCCGTTAACATTACCCTGGGCCTGCCAATTATCCGCACCTCGGTAGATCACGGCACCGCCCTGGATATCGCTGGCAGCGGTAGCGCCGATGCTGGCAGCCTGGAGACCGCCATAGAAACCGCCGCGGCCATGGTCTACCACCAACGCCCAGCACCAGACTCTCTTTAACCTAACAATAGTGGCCTATTACACGTGAATAACAGCAAGACAGTAAAAAACGGCAACAGTGCCCCAGGCCATCGCGCTCGCAAGCGCTTCGGCCAGAACTTTCTTCACGACGCCGGGGTTATTCACCGCATTGCCCGCTCAATTGGTGCCAGCGCCAAGGACCACCTGGTGGAAATCGGCCCGGGCCAGGGCGCCCTCACCAATGAAATTCTCGACGGCGGCTGCCAGTTAGATGCAGTCGAATTAGATCGCGACTTAATCCCTATATTACAGCAGCGTTTTGCCGATGAGCCCAATTTCACACTGCATCAGGGTGACGCCCTCAACTTTGACTTTGGCTCACTCAAGCACAGCGACGAAAAGCTACGGGTAGTCGGCAACTTGCCCTACAATATTTCAACACCGCTTATTTTTCACCTACTGAGTCAACAGCAGCTGATCCAAGACATGCACTTTATGCTGCAACTGGAAGTGGTCAATCGGCTGGCCGCACAACCCGGCAGTAAGACCTACGGCCGGCTCAGTGTGATGGCACAATATTATTGCCAAATTAGCAGCTTATTTGAGGTGCCCCCAGAGGCCTTTGACCCAATACCCAAGGTACAGTCGGCGATTGTGCGGCTAACCCCTCACGCTACCCTGCCCCACCGGGCCAACAACGTTAAAACCCTGCAGACGCTGCTGCGCACCGCCTTCAACTTGCGCCGCAAGACCCTGCGCAATTCGCTGAAGACACTAATCGATGCCGAGCAACTCGAAGCGCTGGATGTCAACCCTACCGCCAGGCCCGAGACTTTGAGCCTGGCACAATTTGTCCGTATTTCCGATGCCATCGACAGCAATGGTACCCGTGATGGCACTGGTGATGATCAAGGCGACCCCAGCCCGTGACCCGCTACGCGGTAGGGGATCTGCAGGGAAGCCTACCACCCCTGCAGTGCCTGCTGCAGCGGGTCGGCTTTGACCCCGACCGCGATCAGCTGTGGCTGGTGGGGGATTTAATCAACCGCGGCAGCGACTCCCTTGGCAGCCTGCGCTTTGTCAAAGAATTGGGTGACAGTGCCCGGGTGGTACTGGGTAATCACGATCTGCACTTTCTCGCCATCGCCCTAGGCACCCGTGAACTGGGCCGTCATGACACCTTTGCCGACATTCTCAATGCCGGCGACCGCGAGCCCTTGGTCGCCTGGCTACTGCAGCAGCCGCTGATGTACAGCGATCCCAGTGGCGATTACCATATGAGCCACGCCGGTATTCCTCCTCAGTGGAGTATCAAACAGGCCAGCGGTTATGCTGCGGAGGTAGAACAGGTGTTGCGTGGCGATAACGCAGTCGATTTTTTTGAACAGATGTACGGTGACAGCCCCGACCTATGGCATGAAGACTTGAGCGGCTATCCAAGACTGCGACTGATTACTAACTATTTTACCCGTATGCGCTTTTGTACCGCCGCCGGCAAGCTCGATTTACAACACAAACAACTCAGCCACCCGGATACCCAATACGCCCCCTGGTTTTCCCACCGTGGCCGCAGTGAAAACGCGCATATAATTTTTGGCCACTGGGCTGCTCTAGAGGGACAGGCTGATGCAGCGCATGTCTATGCCTTGGACACCGGCTGTGCCTGGGGTGGCTCGCTAACCCTATTTAACCTCGACAACGGCGAGCGCCACAGTTGCGACTGCCCTTAAAAACACCCCAAGGAGTACACAAAATGAGCCCCTCAGTATGAGCCCTTCTGCATGAAAACCTACCTGGTCGGCGGCGCGATTCGAGACGCCTTACTGGGCCTGCCGGTACTGGAGCGGGACTGGGTGGTAGTGGGGGCGACCCCGCAGCAATTATTGAGTTTGGGCTACCAGGCCGTGGGCAAGGATTTCCCGGTGTTCTTGCATCCGACTAGCAAAGAGGAATATGCCCTAGCTCGCACCGAACGCAAGTCTGGCCCCGGCTATACTGGCTTCGATTGTTACGCCCACCCAGATGTCACCCTAGAGCAAGATCTACTGCGCAGGGACCTGACCGTCAATGCCATCGCCCAAGATAATAACGGCGATCTAATAGACCCCTTCGGCGGCCACCAAGACCTGCAAAATAAAGTTTTGCGCCATGTATCCCAAGCTTTTACCGAGGATCCGTTACGGGTATTGCGGCTGGCGCGCTTCATGGCCCGCTATGCCCACCTAGGTTTTAGCATTGCCCCTGAAACCCTAGCCCTGGCCCAGCAGATTAGCGCCAGCGGTGAGCTGCAGACGCTGCCCGCAGAGCGGTTGTGGCGAGAGCTGGAAAAATCACTGCAAGCACCCACCCCACAACATTTTTTTGCCACCCTGGAAGCCACCGGTGCCGCCGCCGTTCTGCTAGCAGAATTAACGCCGCTGGATACCACCTGTGCCGACAACTTACAACAGGCCGCCGCCGCCGGTGCGCCGGTGGCGGTGTGCTTTGCAGTGTTATTTGCCCGACGAGATTCAGCGCAAACTGAGACTTTGTGCCGACGACTAAAGTGCCCCGGCCAGGTCAGAGAGCTGGCACTACTGGTCAGTCGCTATGCTCGAGATTATGCCGCCTGGAAGCAGCCCGAGGCGATACTGGTTCTGCTGGAACAACTCGACGCTTTCCGTAGGGGACAGCGCTTCGAGATGTTCTTACAATGTTGCGCTGTATTATTTCCAGCGGCCAGCACTGTTCAAAATTTGCCCGCCGCACTGCAGGCCTGCAAGACCGTCGACACCTCGGCACTAGTCGCCCAGGGTTACAGAGGACCCGCGATGGCCACCGCGGTGCGTCAACAGCGATTATTATTACTGACCACCGCATTGACTGGAGGGAACAATGATTAGGATAAATGGCCCATGGATATAAGCAATTCGCAGGCGATAGCAGCGCGGGCGACCCGCGGGCGGCAACAGCGGTGAGTACTAAACCACAAAGCAGCAGAGAAACTACGAGTGCGTCACATAAAGTCGCCCTGATCACCGGTGCCGCCCAACGTATCGGCGCCGCAATTGCTACTGAGCTGCATCGGCGCGGCTACCGAGTGATCATTCACTATCACCATTCTGCCGCCGCTGCACAGCAGCTGGCAGCGGATCTAAACGCGGTTCGCGCCGACAGCGCTCGCTGCATCAATGGCAATCTACAGCATCAACTCGAGGCAGAAGTACTCGCGACGGCGGCACTGTCGCAGTGGGGCCGTCTCGATGCCCTGATCAACAATGCCTCCAGTTTTTACCCCACCCCCCTGGGTAGCGCCACAGAAGCGGACTGGGATGCGCTGATTGGCAGTAATATGAAGGGGCCTTTTTTCCTCGCCCAGGCACTGGCACCGATGCTAGACAAACACAGTGGCTGCATCGTCAATATTGTCGATATCTTTGCTGTGCAGCCCCTCGCTGACCACCCGCTGTACTGCATGGCCAAGGCGGGACTGGCAATGATGACCAAATCCCTGGCTGGAGATTTGGCGCCCCGGGTGCGGGTCAACGGCGTCGCCCCCGGGGCGATATTGTGGCCAGAGCCGGCCCCCAGTGCCAGCCAAAAACAGACCATGCTCGATGATATTCCCCTGCAAACACTAGGCTCGGCAGCGGACATCGCTAATACTGTGGCATTTTTAGTCGCCGACGCCCCCTATATTAGCGGGCAAATTCTTGCGGTGGACGGCGGTCGCAGCCTGCAGAGCTAAGCGCTGATTATTAGCAGGGCGACCAGTAGCGGAAAATACACACAGACCGACTACGTGGGACCCGATTCCATTGGCAAATGGACTTCCCGCCAACAAAAGTCCACTGGCCATAGCTGCTGGCTGGACTGGTCGTAGCCCTGCCACAACTCGGCGTAGGACCGCGCCAGCACCGGATGGCGGTCGGCGCCGGCGATGTCAGCCAGCGGCCGCAGTACAAAAGCATTTTCGGTGATTTCTCCCCTAGGCAGCTCAACCCCGCTGATAATACCAATGCACTGGTCGTAGGTGAGAATATCGATATCCAGAGCGCGGGAGCTGAATTTTGGCCCCCGTCGTCGTCGGCCGTTGTCGTATTCGATCTGCCGCAGCGCAGCGCTGAGCTCGCCGATCGGCTGTTGGCAGTGAAAACGGGCGACCAAATTGAGAAAGTGATCACCGGTAAAACCCACTGACTCACTCTCGTAAACCGGCGACAACTGCAGCACTCCAAACTGTGCCACCAGGGCGTCGAGACAGGCACCAATGCGGCGGTAGCGATCGATATTACTGCCGATGCTAACGTAGACTAAAGCCACTCGTTTTTCCTCACATTGGTGCTACCACCGGGGCTTTCTGCGCGGCAGCACCCGCCATTTACTTTGAAATAGATCGTTGAATCAGCTCTTGCAGCCGCGCTCAATAATCACCCCGACATCGCGAGCCCCTTTGACCGCCCCTGGTTTGCTAACCCGCAACCGAAGCCAGGGCACCGCAAAGTCGCGCCTTACCAAGGCGGCACACTGCTCGGCCATGGTTTCTACCAGTAAAAACTCGCTACTGCCGACAAAAGCGACCAGAGCATCGGCCACCGCCTTGTAATTCAGGGTGTATTCAATATCATCACTCGCCGCCGCCCGGCTAATATCGTGGGCCATCTCCAAATCGAGACTGACGGTTTGCTGGATCTCTCGCTCCCAGTCGTACATACCAATCACACATTCTATTTTTAAGTCTCGAATATAGACAATATCCATTGCATTTCCTGTTATACCTATCGGCGGAATTCTACTTTTAACCTCGACTAATCGCTGTTAGCTGACCCGGGGGTGCAGTTGCAACTTCAGCGGCGACTACAGCTGCAACTACAAAGGCGACTACAGCGGTGGTAGCTGCTCCATTGGCCAGCGCGGCCGCGCCACAATCTGCAGGTCGTCGGCTTGACCTGCCAGCAGTCGCTGGCAGCCGGCGTAGGCGATCATGGCGCCGTTGTCGGTACAAAATTCGGGCCTGGCATAAAATACCTGGGCGCCAATCTTGCCCATGGCCAGTTCCATTTGCTCGCGCAGTGACACATTGGCACTGACCCCACCGGCAATGACTAGTCGACTCAGCGATTCCTGGGCTAGCGCTCGGCGGCATTTAATCACCAGGGTATCGACTACCGCATGCTGAAAGGCCAACGCAATATCGGCCCGCGTTTGCTGCTCCAATAGCCCGTCATCACCCTTATGCTCAGCCACAGTATTGAGAGTATAGGTCTTGAGGCCACTAAAACTAAAATCCAACCCTGGGTGCTTGATCATGGGCCGAGGGAATACAAAACGGCCGGGTTCACCCTGCAGCGCCAGCTTGGCCACTTGGGGCCCCCCGGGATAGGGCAACTGCAACATCTTGGCGACCTTATCGAAAGCCTCCCCGGCGGCATCATCCAACGACTCCCCCAATAGCTGGTAAGCACCGATGCCGTCCACCCGTACCAGCTGGGTGTGACCGCCGGAGACCAACAGCGCAATAAAGGGGAAGGCCGGCGGATTGGTCTCCAGCATCGGCGCCAACAAGTGACCCTCCATATGGTGTATGCCAATGCCAGGAATACCCAGCGAGTAGGCCAGTGAGCGACCAATCATCGCGCCAACCATTAGCGCACCAACCAGACCGGGGCCGGAGGTATACGCCACCCCCTGTAGCTGTTGACGACGGGTATTGGACTCATTCAGCACTTGGTCGATTAACGGCAGAGTCTTGCGGATATGATCCCGGGAGGCCAGCTCTGGCACCACCCCACCGTATTCGGCATGCAGCGCAACCTGGCTGTACAACGCCTCGCCAATCAAGCCCTGTTCGCTGTCGTAAATAGCAATCCCGGTTTCGTCGCAGGATGTTTCGATGCCCAAAATGCGCATAGGTGATCTCATCAGATAATTAGGCCACAGTCCCGGTGACTCAACAAGCCCAGGGCGCTGCCGATAGGGCCTGCATGATACTGGCTGACACTCTTACAGGCCAGTAAAACCATTGTTAAAGGCACCTTCAAGCGGCGCAGAGCACCGCCCATCCAGCCCTGCTCCGACATAAAATAATCCCAATGTGCACTTTGCTTTTTGCAATGCAGCGGTATACAATGCTCGCCCCTTGCGATAGCCACCTGTCAGACTCGGTGTTTTGGGGACATATTTATCGCTGCAACGCTAGGTAACTGGGCTAAGAAATTATGCCTCGCAACTGTGTAAGCAATACACCAAGCAACTACACTAAACAGACCACTCTATTATAGGTAGGCCAAATGCCTTCAGTTAAACTAAAAGACAACGAGCCCTTTGATATTGCTCTTCGCCGTTTCAAGCGCTCCTGTGAAAAAGCCGGTGTTCTCGCCGAAGTGCGTCGCCGTGAATTTTACGAAAAGCCCACAGCTGTGCGCAAGCGCAAAGCTGCCGCTGCCGTCAAACGTCACGCCAAGAAAATGTCTCGCGAGACACGCAAGCACCAGCGTTTGTATTGATACTGTCGCCGGGGCGCGACTGCGCAGCCCCGGCACAACCCTCTCTACCGCCCAATGACCATTCTTCGCCCGCAGCTTGGTTGTCTACAACTAGGCCACTTGCCGGTGCGCACTCCAGGAGTATTCGCCGATGTCCGAGCCAACCCTTAAAGACCGCGTAACGCAGCAAATGAAAGTGTCCATGCGCGCTAAGGACAAGCCACGACTAGGGGCAATCCGGCTGATATTAGCCGAAGTTAAACGCATTGAAGTAGACGAGCGTATCGATGTTGACGATGAGCGCCTACTGGCCGTACTCGACAAGATGTGCAAGCAGCGCCGAGACTCAATCGAGCAGTTTGAAAGTGCCGGCCGGAGCGAGTTGGCGGCCCAGGAAAGCGCCGAGATTGCGGTTATTCAGGAATTTTTGCCAGCCCAGCTAAGCGCCGACGAACTGACCCAATTGATCGCCGAGGCCATTGCCAACACCGGCGCCGCGTCAATGAAAGACATGGGCAAGGTGATGGCACTGCTAAAGCCGAACCTGCAGGGCCGAGCCGATATGGGTCAGGTCAGCAAGCTGATTAAAGCACAACTCTAACACCCCGCTTGCTCTACCCATCTGCGTCAGTATTCGCCAACATGGCGACTGCTGACTTTAGCGGCCCGTAACAACACCGGCTCGTGGCCCCATCCGGCAAATTCAGACATAATAAACCTATGGCCGGCAGAATCCCCCAGAGCTTTATTGATGACCTATTAGATCGACTCGATATCGTCGAGGTGATCGATCGCCGGGTGCCTCTGAAAAAGAGCGGTCGCAACTACATGGCCTGCTGCCCCTTTCACGACGAGAAAACCCCCTCTTTTAGCGTCAACCAAGAAAAACAGTTTTACCATTGCTTTGGCTGTGGCGCCGCCGGCAACTCCATTGGCTTTTTAATGGACTACGAACGCCAGGACTTTCCCCAAGCAGTGGAGAGCCTGGCCGACGCCGCCGGCCTAGAGGTACCCCGAGAGGCCAGCGTATTTAGGGAGCAACCTCAACAAAAGAAGAATATTTACACCATTTTGGAGAAGGTCGCCGACTACTATCAACAGCAACTAAAGTCCCACCCGGAACGGCCCCGTGCCATCGACTATTTGAAGGGGCGAGGCTTAACCGGCGAGATCGTGCGCGACTTCGACATTGGCTACGCCCCGCCGGGCTGGGATAACGTATTAAAGGCCCTAGCCACCACAGCGGAAGAGCGCCAACTGTTAATCGACGGCGGCATGCTGGTAGAAAAGGAACAGGAAAACAAACTATACGACCGCTTTCGAGACCGCATTATGTTCCCCATTCGGGACAACCGCGGCCGCATTATCGCCTTCGGCGGCCGCGTGCTGGGGGACGACAAACCCAAGTACCTGAACTCCCCCGAGACACCGGTATTCCACAAGAGCCGAGAGCTGTACGGCTTGTATCAATCGCGTAAATCCAATCGGCAACTGCAGCGACTGCTTATCGTCGAGGGCTACATGGACGTGGTGGCACTGGCACAACACGGTATTACATGGGCCGCGGCCACCCTGGGCACCGCCACCAGCACCGACCACTTACAGCGGGTTTTTCGTCAGTGCCCAGAGGTTGTGTTTTGCTTCGACGGCGACGATGCTGGACGCAAGGCCGCCGTGCGGGCACTGGATTCCTCGCTGGCGGCGATGGAAGACGGTCGCCAAGCGCGGTTTTTATTTTTGCCCCAGGGCGAAGACCCCGACAGCTTGGTGCGCGCAATCGGTGCCAACGACTTTATTCGCTTAGTAGACCAGGCCAAGCCGCTAGAGGAGTTCTTGTTTGACGCCCAGTCCGAGGGCTTGAATTTGGACACTCTGGGTGGACGCTCCCGGCTGAGTATCCTGGCGGCCCCATTGATCGACAAGCTGCCCGCCGGCATTTTCAAAAAACTGATGATGAAATCTCTGGCTGATCGCACCGGCCTGTCGACGGACGAACTAGCGGAAACCCTAGCCAAGGCACCGCCACCGCCAGCACCCATTCCGGTAGTACCTGTCGCGGCAGCACCGCCCCCTCAACCGCGCCAACGTCAACCCCAAAGCAACGCAGCTGAAAGCATCCGCAACCCGTTTTTATATGCCATCGCGCTGCTGTTATACGAGCCCCGAGCCGCCGCCGATATTGAGCCAGACTTTCAACTAGACATAGCTGACGACCCCAACGCCCCGCTGCTGGACGCCATGCTTACACTGCTGCACAAACGCCCAGATTCGACCCCGGCCATGCTAATCGGCCACTGGTACGGCGAGCCCTGGGGCGAAACCTTGCAGCAGTTACTGCAGTTTGATCAAATCATTCCCGGCGACAATATCGCTCTGGAACTGACCGACACACTAAAGCTGCTGGACCGCCAAAAACGAACGGAACTACTGAGCCGAGAACTGGACCAACTAGTAGCGAAAGGCATAACACAACTGAGCGAACAGGAACAACAGCGGATCCGAGATATTTTGGCGCAGGAACAGAATATTGAGCTATAATTCGTCATTTGTTACCAAACACCCCAATTAGTTGCCAACTATTCCCATGGAACGTGGCGGATACCCAACTCATCGGCTATAATAGCTGGCTAACTTTCGAATCAGTCAACTACTGTGAAAGACTTATTATGAGCGAAACCGATCAGAAACAGTCTCGTCTTAAAGCCCTTATAACCAAGGGTAAAGAGCAGGGTTACCTCACCTACGCTGAGGTAAACGACCACCTGCCCCAGGATATCTCCGACCCGGACCAGGTCGAAGATATCATTCAGATGATTAACGACCTCGGCATTCAGGTATTTGAGAAGGCCCCGGATGCCGACGACTTGCTACTGGGCGAGGGCGACGACTCCCCCGACGATATTGCCGCCGCCGAAGCCGCCGCGGCCCTAGCCGCAGTAGAGACCGAAGCGGGCCGCACCACCGACCCGGTACGCATGTATATGCGGGAAATGGGCACAGTACAGCTGCTGACCCGCGAGGGCGAAATCGCCATCGCCAAGCGCATCGAAGAGGGTATTCGGGACGTTATGGCCTCCCTGGCCTACTACCCAGGCGCAGTGCAGTCTATCCTCGATGAGTACGACTTGGTCGCTACCGAAGAGCGCAAGCTGTCCGACACCCTGATCGGCTATCTAAACCCTGAAGATCACGTGCCACCGGCGGCCCAGCAGGCTGCGGCCCAGGCCACCGCAGTGGAGACGGACGACGACGAAGACGAAACCCCCGCGGGACCGGATCCGGTGGAAGCCAAAAAGCGCTTTACTGCCCTGCGCAAGCAACACAACAAACTCATTAAAACCGTTGAAAAACACGGCCAGAACAGCAAAGAGACAGCCATCGAGCTGCAAAAGCTGGGAGAAGTATTTAAGTTTCTCAAGCTCACCCCCCGTGTTTTCGATCCCATTGTTATTCGGGTGCGCTCAAAGCTCAATGTGATTCGAGAAAACGAACGCATCATCATGGACTACTGCGTGCGCTACGCAAAACTGAGCCGCAAAGACTTTGTTAAGTCCTTTCAGGGTGACGAGTCCAATATGGAGTGGCTGGACCAGCAGATCCAAAGTAATAAAACTGCTGCACCCAAGCTCGAGGAGGGCCGGGAAATTATTCTTCGGGCCCAACGTAAGATTGCTGCGCTAGAAACTCAGACAGACCTCACTATTACCGATATCAAAGAGATTAATCGGCGCATGTCTATTGGCGAGGCCCGCGCCCGCCGCGCCAAGAAAGAAATGGTAGAGGCCAACCTGCGACTGGTTATCTCTATCGCCAAGAAGTACACCAACCGCGGCCTGCAGTTTCTCGACCTAATTCAAGAGGGCAACATTGGCCTGATGAAGGCGGTGGACAAATTTGAATACCGCCGCGGCTACAAGTTTTCGACTTATGCCACCTGGTGGATTCGCCAGGCCATTACCCGCTCTATCGCCGACCAAGCCCGCACCATTCGCATACCGGTGCATATGATAGAGACGATTAACAAACTCAACCGTATCTCTCGGCAAATGCTGCAGGAAATGGGTAGAGAGCCGACACCCGAAGAATTGGGTGATCGTATGGATATGCCCGAGGACAAAGTGCGTAAAGTCTTAAAAATTGCCAAGGAGCCGATTTCCATGGAGACCCCCATCGGTGACGATGAAGACTCGCACCTGGGTGACTTTATCGAGGACAGCACCATTGCCCAACCGATTGATTCGGCCACCGGCCAGGGCCTGCAGGAAGCAACCAAAAATGTACTGGGCGGCCTTACCGCCAGAGAAGCCAAGGTATTGCGTATGCGTTTTGGCATCGATATGAATACCGACCACACTCTGGAAGAGGTTGGCAAACAGTTCGATGTAACCCGTGAACGCATTCGTCAAATCGAGGCCAAGGCACTTCGCAAACTGCGCCACCCCTCGCGTTCGGACCACCTGCGCAGCTTCCTGGAAGAATAGGCGCAGCGCCAGCAGTACCCATGGCCAGCACATGCTGGCCTTTTTTATGCCTGTCATTTATACAGGTCATTTTAAAAACCGCCGGCAATATACAATTTGGCCACTTTGGGTGTTAAAACTGCCGCAATCATCCTACACTTCTACCAACCATTTCCCTCGAACTATAATAATCTTAGCCAGCCACACGGAGATCAATCATGACGGTATTTGACGACAACAGCAGCTCAATTGGCAACACCCCTCTGGTACGCATCAACCGCATTGGCAACGGCAATATTTTTGTCAAAGTAGAGAGTCGCAACCCCGCCAACTCGGTTAAGTGCCGCATTGGCGCCAATATGATTATCAATGCTGAGCACGACGGCAGCCTTAAGCCCGGCATGGAAATCGTCGAACCCACCAGCGGTAATACCGGCATCGCGCTAGCTTTTGTCGGCGCCGCCAGAGGCTACCCAGTGACCCTGGTTATGCCTCATACCATGAGCCTAGAACGGCGTCAGCTAATGAAAGCCCTCGGCGCCAACATCATTATTACCGACGCCGCCAAGGGTATTAAGCTGTGTATAGAGACCGCGGAGAATCGAGTGGCCGAAGCCCCCGACAAGCGCTGGATGCCTAGCCAGTTTGACAACCCCGCCAACCCCGAGATTCACGAAAAAACCACCGGCCCAGAAATTTGGGCGGATACTGACGGCCGTATCGATGTGTTGATCAGTGGCGTTGGCACCGGCGGCACCCTCAGCGGTATCTCGCGCTATATCAAAAACACCCGTGGCAAAGCGATCACCTCGGTAGCAGTAGAACCCAACAGCAGCACCATGATTAGAGCAGCCATGGCCGGCGAAGAACCGGTACACGCCCCCCACAAAGTGCAGGGTATAGGCGCAGGCTTTGTTCCCGCCAACCTCGACCTGAGCATGATAGATCAGGTTGAAGCAGTCAGTGACGAAGAGGCGATAGAATACGCCCACCGGCTAATGCAGGAAGAAGGCATACTAGCCGGTATTTCCAGCGGTGCCGCCATGGCCATAGCCCACCGGGTATCACAGCAACCTCAGCACCAAGGTAAAACCATTGTCGCCATCCTGCCCGACTCCGGTGAGCGCTATTTATCCACCGCGCTCTTCGCAGGACAGTTCAGCGACAACGAAACCGTACAATAAAGCACTACTCAGACTGGAAACTGGGACGCAGGCGCACTATAATGCGCCGCGTCTCACGTACGTTCGACACCCTCTTTTGGGGCCTTTAGCTCAGTTGGTTAGAGCATCCGACTCATAATTACCGGGTCCGAGAAGGTACAGCAACAAAGCAGTTCCAAGCTGCCAAAATTTGGGCCTTTAGCTCAGTTGGTTAGAGCATCCGACTCATAATCGGCAGGTCCCCAGTTCAAGTCTGGGAAGGCCCACCATATCCACTAGTCACGCGCGCTCTAAGCAAGAATCGCGTGACTAGCTCTTCAGAAATTACACTCTTACGAGAAAAATCGAAAAGCCCGAGCTAAATCAGCTTGGACCACATGGCTATCGACAATCCATCACCCAAACATAGCCCCACCAGAACCACCGGCTCCGCCCTCGTAACGAAATTCGTGTAACTCCCCCCCTACACAAGCCTAGGCCTAAGCCTAAGCCCTTGTTACTAATAGCAAAACCCCGTACAAATTAGCCGCCAGCAATATCATTCACCACCTGGGTATGATAACTTTTCAAGCCTTAAACTCACATAGAAGTGCGTAGCCTAACCCGCCGCCGCCCTCAGGCCAGCAAATTACCAATGGATATTAAAGCAGACCGAAAGCAGAAACTTAGAGCGTTAACCAACGGGATAGGTGTATATGCTCTCTGCGACCTAGACCGAAAACCCATCTATATCGGGCAATCAAGAGACGGCATCAAAACCAGAGTAAACAGACATCTCACTAGTGCCAGAAGTGATGTAATCGCCAATCGACAGTTAGATATATGGGAAATTTATGAAGTCTGGGCTTGGGAAATGCCTGGTGCATCAAAAGCTGATATTGATATTCTAGAAACACATCTTATCCACATCTATAACACCCAAAACCCACTCGTTAACGGCAAAATCCCTCCTGAAGAAAATTCAACCCCCAGCATTCCAGAGAAACAGGTCGTCCCAATCATGAGTGACGACGAAAGAGCACTAAGACTTGACCCCACTAGACGCCTCCCTAGACAACTCGAGCATTTGAACAGCCTCTTCAGCCACATCCTCGAAGTCAAAAATAACCCAGAGCAAAGAAGAATGCTGCGAGTACATTTCAGCCGCACACAATCATATTATGAGACCTTCATGGCCGAGTCAGGAGAGACTGAGTTTTAACTTTACCGCTGTAAGGCCAATTCCGGAGCGGAGATAGGAAATAGACATTCACACCGAATTAGCTTACTGTTTGCCTGGTTATTTCCCTGAAATTAATACAAAAAAGCAACTAACAATAAAAATTACCGATATAGAAACATTCGGTCAGCGCTCCACCTTCGCTATGAATATATCGCTTTCGACAAAACTGCTTACCACTCAAATCTTAAGGGGCACCAATGAGCTTTGAAGATGCAGCGCCGTGCCGACATAGAGGAGCCCCCTCGTCCGATCTTGTACTCCAAGTTGTAAACCTCCTTCAAGAAGTGGTGGCGCAGGACGAGGCCTACCTTCAATCAAAGGGAATCAGCTTAAACGAGTTTAATCGCGCATTCCCCGCAGCTATCGAGAAAATTCGCGGCAGCTGGGCAGCGAGTAATAAAGATAGGCGCGATTTTGCTTTACGTACGATAGAGCACCTAGCCGATTCCGGAGTCATTCGCGGCTACGACACCCCAAAATATGGGGATAGCACTATCTACAGGCTAGAGTTAAATGACGGGAAAAAGATTGGAATAATTCAGAAGGGCTGCCCCGATGGTGCCCACAGCAGCACAAAATGGGAAAGACCTCCATGGGCTGACGAACTCTACCTTTGGTGGCTTTGCTCCAGCCTCAAGCTGGAACCTGGCGAGCATATATGGAAAGGCGTCGGACGCCTTCAAAAAAAAGTCGCCAAGGAAGCCAACAACCAGTTAGATGGCATCATATTCTACAACGACAAATGCGGATCTGCTGAACGCCCCTGCCCAAAAGCCAGCAGGGTAATTACTGCATCCGGCGACGAGCTACCACCACCGTGCATCTATTCATTCCCTACATGGAAGCATGGAGAAGATGAGCTTAATTGGCACGGCTCTGTCACCCGACAATTCCCTGCCGTCTTACTCTCAGCCTTCGGCATAGGAGGTGACGACTGGCAAAACCACGTAGGCCACGTAGGGTTCAAGCTATCAGCACGCAAAGTTCGAACCGAGATAACAACTAGATTCGGGGCAGCCAAGGCCTCATCAGCAAGAGGGTAGTATGAATAACATGTTCATGGACGTAGAACGGTCTGATTTTTTAGAGCACAAGGTGAGAGCATCTTCTAAGAAAGGCCTACTCAGTGCCTGGCCAAGAACAGAGAAAGAACTTCCCTGGGTAGAACTTGAGGTAGACTGGATTCGATTTTCGACAGAGAACCATCGCACGCAAGCCGAACAGCGACGGGAAATTCATTCATCCGGCCAACTGAACTTATTCACTAACGACCCGCTCGGGCCTGTCGCCCAAGAAGCTCAATATAAAATCTTATGTAAACAAGCAGGTTTTGAAGATCTAAAAACCGACCTGGGCGAACGAGGCCAGCAAGAGCAAGCCGTTGTTACTGCTGAAGGTATTCTTATCAATGGTAACCGCAGAGCCGCAGCCCTTCGCAGCTTATTACATGACAAAAATGATCTGTCCTGCAGATACATTCGATGCCTAGTATTACCATCAGACGCCACCCCGCCAGAGATGCTGCAACTAGAGACCGAATTACAGGTCGCCAAGGACTTCAAGCAAAATTACTCCTGGGTGAACGAAGCGATCCTAATAGAAGAGCTCTATGCAAAGCACGGCCGAGACTTCAAACAAGTTGCCATGCTAATGCACCGCCAAGAAAAAGACATCCGAGAGAATTACGAAAAAATACAACAAGTCAACCAGCTAGTCGCCCTTTCAAACAGCAAATGGCTACACGTAGATTTCGAGCCAAACGAGTCAGCATTCGACGAGCTCGCAAAGCATATACGCAACAAAAACGAAATTGAAAAAAAATCCGTTCGATCAGTATACTTCTTAGGCACTCTTGCCGGCGTTAACTATAGAGATCTTCGCAACCTTCGACGTGCAGACGCACAAGAGCTTGTAGAAAAAGAGCTTCAAGGAGATAAGCAGTTAGAGGAATTCCTATCTGTAGCCAAATCAAATGGCTCTGCGGACAAACCTCAAAGCGACCTTCTAGACGACGTACTAGGCGAAGAGAATGAAACCGCCTTAGTTCACTCCGTACTAGAATTGGTAGCCGGACTTGATCGAAACGAAGCCCTTGAACTTCCATCCGGAAGCAAGCTTGAAGTCGACGATGTATACAATCAATTATCTCGGACAATCACTAAAGCCGCGGAAGAAGCAGCTGAGCAACAAAAAGACGTCAGTGCCGTAGAAGCGCCAATAATTCGGCTAGAAAAAGCTCTAAGTGAGCTAAGCCGCGCGCACTCCGCCCTCCCAGAGGCCAGAGCAGTCCCTAGCTGGAATGAAGATTTATATACAGCCAAACTAAAAGCTGTTGACGAGTGTATTGCCAAACTAAAAGGGTGACTCTTGATTGAACTAGAGCTGTACGAATCTGAGCGCCCTATTGCAATCATCCAGCGCAATGGCAAGGATGACCCTGGAGGCTGGTCCCGATTACAGGAGGGTCTGTCTCGCGGCGTAGTAGGAGGAAGTCCTGAGCGACTCGAAGTTCAGGCAGATGTTCTGCTGTCCGAACTTGAGATACTCAGAGAGGTTAAACGCCTCTACTCCACCGAACTTATACTTGGCAGCAACCTCCAAGCTAAGCTTCGCGCCATGGCGGCCGACCGAAACCAGAGAGAAGCAGCTATAGCGTCCCCCCCTCCCAGCCCTTCATCTATCGCAACTGAACTGGGTCAAATCGGGTTTTGTCGGCAGCTGAAACACTTTCAGCTGGATAACTTAAGCAGGATCGCCACTCTTCCACACGGCGCAGACTTCTCTGTGCCTGGAGCAGGTAAAACAACCGTAGCTCTCGCCAACTTTGCTCTACAGAGGCACAGAGGAGTAGTGAAACGAATGCTTGTTATCGCACCTCTTGCTGCATTCGCAGCCTGGAAAGAAGATTCAATAGCATGCTTTACCAATCCTCCCATAGTTTCCGTGCACCTTGGCGGAGAAAGCCCCCTCCCGAGCACAGCCGAAATACTGATAACGAACTATCACCGCCTGGCTTCTGACTACGACCAACTGCGGCTCTGGGTTAACCGTATGCCAACTCAAGTCGTCCTTGATGAAGCCCACCGGATGAAGCGAGGACGAAGTGGAATGCATGGCCGAGCAGCGCTAGATATAGCCTTTTCTGCTGCAAGACGAGACGTTCTATCGGGCACTCCTGCACCACAGGGAGCATACGACCTTGTAGCCCTGTTAAGTTTCCTCTACCCAGGACAGTCCAAACAAATCCTACCCCATGATGCATTCGTCGAGCGCCTCGGCCGACAGCAAGACGTCCTAGAACAAACACATACCGCGATTCAAAAATACTTCGTTCGTACCTGTAAAACAGATTTAGGACTCCCCCCAACGAAGATCAACGTTATTACACGTCCGATGGGCACAATACAACGCGCAATCTACGATGCATTAATCGGCCAGTACCGCGGACAGTTTCAATTAAGAGATACAAGTCGACACCACTTTAGACAGCTTGGCCGAATAATTATGTATCTTCTTGAAGCTGCAACCAACCCTTCGCTCTTAACGGCAGGTTCTGACCAAGACGACCTCGCATCATTCGAGCATGCCCCTCTTGACCTTTCGGGCAATGAGCATATTAAAGAGTTGCTCACTAGATACTCGGAATATGAAACACCCTGGAAATATACTGAAATCTTCCAAATTGTTGAAGAAGCCTCCAAAAAAGGAGAGAAGGTCCTAATTTGGACGTCATTCGTAAGAAACATTCGTCACCTAAAACATCGGCTGGCCGAGTGGAATCCTGCCGTCGTTCACGGTGGCATTCCCCCTAAAGACGGAGCCCCTCCGAGCGCACTAACAACAAGAGAAGACGAACTAGATCGCTTCAGACATGACAGTAACTGCTCTGTATTACTAGCCAACCCCGCCGCTTGTGGCGAGGGCGTTAGCCTTCACCACTGGTGCCATCACGCAGTTTATTTGGACCGGACATTCAATGCAGGTCACTTTTTGCAGAGCCAGGATAGGATTCATCGACTAGGGCTGGCAGAAGGAACGAACACAGAATTCACCATACTCATAAGTGAAGATAGTATTGATGATTCTGTTGACTCCAGACTACGCGACAAAGTAACTGCACTTGCAAAACTAATGGACGATCCAGGGCTTGTCCAAGTGGCTCTGCCTAGCGATGAACTCTCTAACGAAACTGATGAAAGCGACACTATTAGCATCGAACAACGTGACGCCGAAGTAGTACTGAGTCACATCAACAAGGCTCATTCATGAGCCTTCCCTCTCGCGGGCTTTGTCATAGCGTTTACCTCCTTATATATTCGGCGCGCTTACACCCAGCCAGTAAAGAAAGCTGGATTGCTATCGCCCGTAGAACACCAACATTCATGGCAGGTGCCTTAGCCATTGACGAAGCCGCCGATCATCTTCTAAAACTCAATTTAGCAATAGATACGGGGTACAAAATTGAGATTGACGAACAATTAGAAGCCACTGACAACGAGGCAAGCAACCTAACACTGACACAAATTGCCAGGATACTATTACATAAATGCCCGCCACAATGGATCAACACAGCACTGAATAATGGAACAGTTCTTTCGGAATTTATTCCAACGGAAGACGAACAAACATTAGCCTGGCTTGAAGACTTAAGGGACCCGCTTCTCATTGATCTAGAGGGGCAAGATGATGACAGTGATAAATTTCGTAGCTGGCTCGGGGATATTGGCGAAAGCATTGTTTTTGAGAGTGAAAAAAACAATGAAAGGAAACCTATTCAAGTCTCTAGAATAAGTGACTCTTTCGGATTTGATATAGAAAGCCGCGACACCTCAGGAGTGCGATGCATTGAGGTGAAAACAACCCTGGAAACAAAAGCCAACCGATTTTTTATCAGTAAAAATGAAGTAGAAAAAGCCACTTTACTTAGAAAGCAATGGAACCTAGTTCAAATAACGCTTTGCCAAACTGCCATCATCGATAAGATCATAACCAAGGATCACATAATTAACGCACGAACCCTTACCGCGAAGGAAATCATATCCTTTTCTCCGAAAAATTCCGACACAGGCACCTGGATAGAGTCTGCCATAATCACCCCTCCACCACACACCTGGGAAAGCTATGAACTTTCCATTTCTCCCGAATGGAGCGCCCCGGGATATCAGCAGAGTGCCGAAATTTCTTAAATGACCTTACGTTTACTCTATGTTAAAAATAGGCATCAACAAATGCTGTTCAAGCCATGACACTACCGGAACAACAAGACCATCCCCAAAAACATGATATGCATCATTATACTTCTTAGGTATCACATAATCCTCGGGGACACCCATTAGCCGAGCGGCCTCACGACTAGATAAAAGCCTAGCGGACACTTCATCCCCATCAACCAACACAATTGTCTGCCGACTTGACCCCCCAGTTGGAGTCCTCAAACATCCAGCAACACCATCAAAACGCACTTCCGCTCTCTGAAGCTTAATGCCATCCTTCTGCTTCCTAACCCTCTTATACAACCCCCCCGCAACCAAGCGGCCTTCGCCTTTTGCTTTTGTTATTTTTTCAAGATTAACGTCACTCATCATCCCGAGTAACGACCGGACATCTTTCCTAGATAAAAATTCTACACCGCCAGGGGTTTGCTCAATAATATCAACAAGGTCTTCTCTTCTCCTTTCTGGCGTCGGAAGCCCCCACCAAACCCATTTCCTTTTTACTCGGTCTGGAAGATTTTCTTGAGCCTGGATAAGATTCGCTGGATGCCAAGATAGGTCAGGGGATTTTAATGACAGCTCACCCAACTTATTCTTTGGGCAAGATGTTGCAACCACAAACAATCTTGGCCTAGATTGCGGTACAAACAACACACCATCAACAACCACGCATCCAACACTATAGCCAAGCTCTACTAGTGAGCTAATGATATGAGTAAAGTCCTTGCCACCATGTGAGGTTATCGCCCCCACAACATTCTCTAACACAATGACCTTAGGTGCCCGCCGCTCTTCTTTTAGATCGGAAATCAGCCCTACAACCTTGTTAAAGGTACCACTCCTCTCCCCTTTAAGCCCTGCCCCACTGCCTGCCAAAGATAGATCCTGACAAGGGAAGGACCCCCAAATAAGATCTGCATGACCAGGCAAATCTATTGAGGTCAGCTTGTATATATCCTCACAAACGACCTCATCACCACCAAAGTTCTCACGGTAAGTTGAGACTTTCTTGGGGCAGATATCATTTGATAGCATACAATCCCAGCGGTCACCCAACCCTAGCCTTGCCATTCCCCCGCCTGAAAAAAACTCATAATAGCTAGGCATCTTTTTTCTCCGCCCTGTACTCTTCGCACAGTTCTTTTATACACATATAAACTCTCTCCTCATCTGAACTACCAATTGGAAAAGAAGGGCTTTTACGACCATAGACACAGCCGTCATATGACATCTGGACCTTTGATACAGGTTTAAACTCCCCATCCCCCCAGTCCTCAAGACCAACAGACACTTTATAGGCCGTCCCAAAGGGATGAGGTGGGCTAGCCTCTAAATCGACAGATTTTTGTGGATAGAATTTACGTGACATGCGCCGTCCAAAGAAGAAAAATCAAGCAACAGAATACTATAGGTTCCTATAGGTATCTATAGTGACCGGCAGCGTATGTATCAAAGAAATGAATAGACAGATGACCAATGTTGTCACTACGATATCACCAGTCACATTTAGTATGTTTTTCGTACAGCCTGGCTGGACCATCACCCCTCACCTAAAACCAGCAGACAACCTCAAAGGCCAGCCTGCGTGATCCAGGTTGCGGCTACCGCTAGCCTCACTGTAATACTACAATAGCCTCAGGGCACAGCGACTCCCTATGATGCAGCCGAAAAAGCCTCAATCATATCCCTAGCCTTTTTACTGACATCTTTGTTTTCAAGATGTGCATAAATTTGAGTGGTTGATACGTCTGTATGCCCAAGGACGTTTGCAACCTCATATAAACTGAGGCCTGCCTGTACCAATCGACTGGCACAAGTATGCCGAAGGTCATGTATCGTGAAGCTATCAATACCGGCACGTTTAATCGCAGCCCGAATACCTTTAGCTTGATACCCCCTCGGTCCGCCACTCTTATTGGTAAATAGATATTCGGCAGAGTCTCGGCTATCGAAACGACGCTGAATTATTTCCGCCACCCTCGTCGTCATATAAATTAATGACTCATTTTTGACCTTGTTTCGCCAAAGCCGGATCAATTTATTTTCAAGGTCGAGAGACTCCCAGTGGATATTCGCAATCTCGCTATATCTTGCACCTGTATCCAGCAGCAATACGACCAGATCGTAATTATCATGGTAGGTTTTGTTTTCAGCCGCCGGTCTATTTTGGTAACTCGGGCGATAGGGTCGATCTCGATAGGGGTCTAGTTCTGCCAACAACCGAACCTCCTCATCTTTACTCAGATAACGAAGGCGGTGCTTCGGAAGCTTAACCTTGGGGTAATCCAGCTGCGTGACTTTATAGCCGTGATCTTTAGCCCAGGCTATAGCGCTCCTGATAGCCTGAAAGTTGTGCTTGATCGTCTGAGCCCCAATATCATCTTTCTGCCGCGCCGACTTAAACTTACTTAAGTGCCAGCTTTTCAGCTCATCAATATACAGCTCCGTAGGAAACAACTTATTTAACACGCTCACATTACTCCCAGCGTATTGGCTACTGCCCGTTGCCTTCTTCTCAGCGGCGTATTCTGTCAACGCTTCTTTCAAGGTTATTCTCGGCAGCTCACCAAGCTCCTCCCGTCTGATAATATCATCATGCCACTCACGCTCCATTCGCTCAGCAATCCGCTTATTCGTGCTCTTAGAGCTTTTGACGTAAGTCTTACCCCGATAATTAAACTGTATGTAGTAGTTGCCTTTCCCTCCACGCTTAAAAACGCTCATCATTAATACCTCATTCATCACCCGGCTTGCTTGCTCTGGGTGGTAACACTATCCAAGGTATTTAGCGCTTAGATCAACGGGGTTACCAAGCTTGGGGGAACTTTTATACCTTACGAACGCCTCAGCTATAATTCTCCAGAATATGCGCGGCCTGCGCTGCCACATGAGACTCCGCTAAGTGAGAATAACGACTTGATGTGATACTGATTGAGCTGTGCCCCATAAGTTTCGAAACTGAGGCGATTGGCATGCCAGCAGTTAACAAACGCGTACATGCGGTATGGCGGAGACAGTGAGTGGTAAAACCTTCAAGACCTGCCGCCTCATAGGCATTTGAAAGCGTTTTAGGCGTTGTTCTACGCAAGCCACCAGTGGCCGACGGAAAAACCAGCGATTCATGTCTTTGCTTCTGCTTACGGCACTTCAATACCTTCATGCAACGGCTAGTTAACTTAATCATTCCCCCAGTGCCGTTCTTAGAACGCCAAAGATTGATAACACCACTATCCAAGTCAAGCTGAGACCAAGTCATCTGCTGAATCTCGTTCAACCTAGCCGCCGTATCTAGAAGCAATAAAAATAGGTCACGATCATCATGTCCCGCTTCACCACGCTCTTCTATAATCTCTAACACTCGAGCCTCTTGTTGAACATCAAGGGTGGTCAAACGAGTGTTATGTACCTGTATCACCGGCACTTTGATCTGAGGTGCGGCATACCCAAGCCTATCTGCTGTTGCCAAAAGACTGGATACCGCAACCATCAACTGTCGGACGGTACCCTCTGTCACGCCATCTCGCCGACGAAGCCCCACAAGCTTTGACAAGCTAGCCACATCCAATATCATCAAATCCTGACCAAGACCTATAACCCTGCCTAATTGCGCTTTAAGTGAATTACAGGTTGCAGTTGTATTCCTTGTCGAACACTGTCTACTTTTTTCCGAATGAAGCAACTCGACAGCTTCACGGATTGTGATAGCGTCCTTCTGCCCAAGATAATGCTTGGCATAGAGCTGATCCCGCAATCGCGATTCAAATCTCAAGGCCTCATGCTTTCTAGTAGTCCGAGTACTGCGTATAACCACCTTTCCACTGACACGTAATTCACAATAGTAAAACTTACTATTCTTCCTCTTATACACTGACATAGTCGCTCAACCCGAAATGATATCCAGGCCAACTATCACAGAGCACCAACACCTGGACAACGATAAAACTACAATCTGATTAAAAAAGGCCCTCAAAGAGAGCCTTTTTCATCAACACTCATCAACAAAAAAATCCAATAGAGAGTTTATCGTCATCAAAACCCTTGGCGTGTAATGAGCCATACAACAGAGCATTCACCCGGTCGAATACCTCGTCACTAAAACCGCCCTTTCCAAGATGAATATCAATATGCAGCGGATTATCTTGTATATATTTAATACAAGCTACCAGTGCATCTTGCTCCCAAGACACCAAACTTTCAGGGTCCCAAATAAAAGCTTTCTCCGTAAGAGTCTCATCCTGGCTGCAAAATTTTGCACTTATATGCCCACTGACACATAAAAGAACTGCCGTAAGCGCAACCACATCACGCTCATAGCCGTCTTCACGGGCTCCTAGCTTAGGCACCTCTAGATTCACCTGGTTGCCAGTACCGACCGCATCATCGTCACACTCGTAACTAATCCTTGCCTGAACGCTTAATTCATCGCCATACTCCATGCCTTCAAGACATACATCACACATTGAAATATTATCATTGCTCATATTGCTTACTCCTATTGATTGTAAATTTTTCATTATTATTGTTTAGAACTTTTTACACGTTCAGAATAAGGAAGTGATTCATCATCCTCTTTTGAGTAGCCTTCTGGCTTTGTGCGCAAATGTAGCGCGAAAGGGGTTACCGTTAGAGATATACCAATGCCATGCAAAAAACTATACGGGGTATCTATAATGCCGATGGTTTCTTCTAGGTATTTAATTTCTCTTCCCAGCCAATTACAGAACGTACTGACTCGGTAGATAATCTTGGTGTCACCTATAGCCTCTAAAACCTTTTCCAATGCGGCCTTGCCTTCAGTTACATCTACTAAAGACGCTCCGGATAGACCAGGATGATCTTCATCCTCCGGGCTATACATGACGGCTATATTTAGTTCTTTGGCCGTTACAGAAAGATACTGTGAAAGGTGCTCTCTTATTACATTTGTTGCACCATGTAAAATAGCCGCTGGAAGCATATCCCTGCCACTAATTCGCTGAAATTTCGAAGTATGCGGCAACCCCTCCTGAAGCTCTTGATACGTGATATTAACGTCCTCATACCATAAGGACTGACTATTCTCGTGAAGCCCTAGGTCAATGCCTTCTTCATTATCAATGACTAGGCAGTTAACATCGAAACTTCCACCATGAGCTGATGACGCAGACAAACTAACAGCATCAATATTAATATCGAATGTTTTAATAGTTTTCATGAGTACCTCCTAATTAAACGAACTCAGTAATCACCTCGATTAACTGAGCGGCCATTTTTTCAGAAGATAAATTTGTATATAAGGTAGGCTAGCCTACCCCATATATACAGTAGTAATTGGAACTATCAACAACGCCCCATTTCTCAGACAAACCTCGTGGATTGATATTGTTTGCCCATACCATTTAGATACTCTATTGCATCCTCACGGAGTATAAGATTTGGCAAGTGCTTGTTATTTGGCTCCCGTCCAACATAGTAATACTTCATCTCTGGCGTAACCGGAACATATAGCTTATTAAAATTCTTAGGGTATGGAATACTTTCGGGGTTACCATGACTACTGTACTGAGAAGGTAGCGACTTTGAGGAGTCAGCCTTAGGAAGCCTCCAGCCACACAACAAACACAACTGGTACGCAGTGAAATACGTGGGGATATCATCTTCATCAGCAATAGATGTCGAGTAAAAATTACCATGTATCTCGTAATCTATATTCAATCTTAACCATGCTGCCTGTGAAAATATCGAGAACAATCGATAGTCCTTTGTAGGTTTACTGATACCAAACGACTGCTCTTGAAGTGACCACTGCCAAACTGTATAAACTGCCTCAGCAGAGCTGTATAAAACATCAAATGTACTACCATATTCATCAGGATGATTTAGGTCGACTTCATCCTCTTTTATCACCACCGCCCTTGCATCACCGTCGCAAACGTACGGAATAAGTAGAAGAATATTTTTATAGAATTCACTATCCTCATATTCCCCCTCAAAACCATCTAACTTACCAAGAACCCCTTTCATAACACACATTGTCGACCTGTAAACTTCATAGCCACCACGCAGTACTCCCGCTACATCTCCCCTAACATCTTTCAAGATAATAAACTCTTCAATTTGATCCATAACATTCTCTTAGTCTATGAATTGACGTGCCGGCATAGAATTATAAAAAATATCCACATTTAGTGATCATTGTATAAATACTTTAAAATAACAGGCTAACGCAAACAAACCTAACTGTTCGGGCCTTTCAACCTTGTATTAATCCATCTAGTAGAAAATAAGATGTGTTGTGTTGACAAAAGATAAACGTATCCAGCTCCACTGATACCAAGTATCTCTAAACAAGTGACTCAGAAGGTCTGAACTTGTTATAAGTTCAGTTTCTGTTCTCGGTTATAAATGTGATCCCCACCGTACATCATTAAAGATTTCCTTCTCTAAAGTTTTAGAGTAAAAATCTGGGGGGTAGTTATTATAGTATCTCTTAAATAAAACCAAACAAAATACAAAAAACAGAAATACGAACAAGCTACGCAACGCCAGTGAAGTAGTTGTGAGTATTTCTCCCGAAGGGAATTAACTCACCAAAATTGATAAGCGACCTAAGCTGGATCAAGACCCAGTTGCCCCCAAAAAACTCAATCACAGCTATTCCACACCGGCAAAGGGCCTTCGGCCACATCACAGATATCTAGCAGCATACCCCACTACCACAGCTGACTTGCAGTCGGGAATTGAACCAAGTCAACTCACTTCGCTCGCTCCTTAGTTCAATTCCCCATTTTTAGTCACATCAATCTGTCTAACTCCTGATTAGCAGGGATTTCTTCCTTCACGCAGTTCAGTCAGAAATCCCAAAATTTTATGGTTTTTCCCCTTGAGGATCAGCTAACTCGACTTGCAGTTTTGATAATATGTCCCTGCTCCAGCTTTTGATAACCCACACCCTTGCATAAAGACATGTATGACTTGGCGGCGTTCATGCTTCTTGAGTACGCCAAAAGCCTCTCGTGCCGCTTCCGCCTTACTCGAACCACTCCTGACTAATTTTTTACATTCAGTGATCGCAGACTTCATCACCGCAGTGACCTCCATCTCCGGTCGTCTATTCTTTCCAACCTTGGCTGGTGACTTAGTCTTCCCGGTACCCGTTACAGGCTTTGCTATAGCCATATCACACCCCTCTCTCGTTGTTTAATCTGGAATAAATGGCATAGGCAGCATCAACAACCTGCACCTCTGATTGGGGACCCATTTCAACCCCCGGTACATCTTCCAGCATTTGAAGCATCAGCTCAGTAAAAGCAATCTTATCCAGCTCTGTGCCGTAATCCTCTATCAAGAATGCTACCAAGCGGTGAATATCTTCATCTGTCAGTTGTTCGCTTTGTCTATTCATGGACACAGCATCCAACCAGACCTGGTACCAGACAACGGTAAAGTCATAAATATAGGAAAGGAGAATATTATGAGCTATACACCCAAACAGGCTTGGCGTAATGCATCGCGACTACTGGCCATCTGCCTCGGATTTTCACAGGATCAACGACGCCGTATCACCAAAGTTTCTCAACGCTACAATGAAAGTAATGGTTACCACGAGATCATGCTGAAACTCGAGATACGGCATGATTCGCTATTCACTGGCAAGAACGTCGTTTACGAACAAGCAGATGATGCAGCACTGTCACTAATCCAAGAGATTAACCACCGCGCAGAGCTCGGCGAGTCAGACAGCAGCTAACTAGGGCAATGCACTGGCTCTAGTTAAGCTGCCAGCCCGCCCCTTTCCCATCAGGAGGCAATAATGGCAACACGAAAGAAGGCCAAACCAGCATCCGAATACACCCTCATTACTGCTGCACTCAGTGATTTCCAAGCCACTGTCGGCGCTTCAATCAATTATGAGATCAACGACTCACGCCTAGCGATCGAGGACAGCCCGATCTTCCAATTTCAGAGTGACCTCGAGCTAATGGGCACGATTGCCTACCCCGAAGAGCGCCAGGGTGCAGAACTACAGATTGGCATCTACGGGCGGGAGCTTCACCAGGGCCAATTCAGCGCCAAACTCGATGACTATCATGTTCGCGATGATCACGGTGCTAGAAAGTACCGTAAGC
>Ga0209395_1001247_pt1 | contig 36123 bp, 26 predicted proteins | sample GOMGulsemesocosm_3_FD_184635 | JGI IMG/M metagenome (GOLD analysis project Ga0209395, IMG submission 184635) | Methane-oxidizing microbial communities from mesocosms in the Gulf of Mexico - GOM9D Gulf of Mexico (SPAdes) (version 2) | ecosystem: Environmental > Aquatic > Marine > Cold seeps...
ACCCGCACTACGACCAAATACCACTAAATCTAGTAGCGAGTTACCACCTAAACGGTTAGCACCGTGTACAGATACACAAGCGATTTCGCCAACAGCAAATAGACCTTCAATTACTGTGTCAGAACCGTCGTGGTTACGCTGTAACGCTTGACCGTGAATGTTCGCTAATACACCGCCCATCATGTAATGACATGTCGGTAGTACAGGAATTGGTGCTTCAACTGGGTCAACGTGCGCAAACGTACGTGATAAATCACAAACGCCAGGCAAACGAGACTCAAGCGTTTCTTTACCAAGGTGGTTTAGCTTAAGTAAACAGTGAGGACCTAAAGGACCATCAAGACCACGACCTTCACGAATTTCGTTCATCATTGAACGGGCAACAACGTCACGTGACGCTAAATCTTTAGCGTTTGGTGCGTAGCGTTCCATGAAACGTTCGCCGTCTTTATTTAATAAATAACCGCCTTCACCGCGACAACCTTCAGTCACTAGTACACCAGAGCCTGCGATACCTGTCGGGTGGAACTGCCACATTTCCATGTCTTGCATGGTACAGCCAGCGCGGATAGCCATACCAACACCGTCGCCAGTATTGATGTGAGCATTAGTGGTAGATGCGTAAATACGACCTGCACCACCAGTTGCAAGAACTGTTGCACGAGCTTTAAAGTAAACTACTTCACCCGATTCAATGTTCATTGCAGTACAACCAACGATTGTGCCATCTTCGTTTTTAACGAGATCTAGTGCAAACCATTCGCTGAAAATATTCGTTTCATTTTTTACATTCTGCTGATATAGCAAGTGTAATAATGCATGACCAGTACGGTCAGCAGCAGCCGCTGTACGCGCTGCTTGTTCGCCACCAAAGGCTTTCGATTGACCACCGAAAGGACGCTGGTAGATTTTACCGTTGTCTAAACGAGAGAATGGCAGACCCATAGTCTCAAGTTCAATCACTGATTCAGGACCGGTTTCGCACATAAATTCGATAGCGTCTTGGTCACCGATAAAATCAGAACCTTTAACGGTATCGTACATGTGCCACTGCCAATCATCATCATGGGTATTACCTAGTGCAACGGTAATACCACCTTGAGCAGATACTGTATGTGAACGAGTTGGGAATACTTTTGAAATCAACGCACAAGTTTTACCTTCTTGCGTGATTTGAAGTGCTGCGCGCATACCAGCGCCACCGGCGCCAATAACAACTGCGTCAAATTCTAAAACAGGAATAGCCACTTGTTAGACTCCCAATAAAATAGCAACGCCAGCGATAACATAGCTAAAGGCCATGATATTTAGTGCTAGCTGAAGAACAAAACGAAGACCCACAGGTTTAACATAATCTGTTAACACCTGCCACATACCAATCCACACGTGGGCTAGTAATGACAATAAGGTGATAATAGTAAAGACCTGCATTGCAAGATTTGAAAATAATGATGTCCAAGAAACGTAAGTAACATCATTAGTCAGGAAGAAACCTAACATGAAAAATGCGTACACAGCCAAGTTAATGCCTGCGACACGAATGATTATATAATCATGGACGCCACTGCGTCCTAGTGTTGCTGCGTTGGCTACCATACCCAAACTCCTGCTAAAAATGATAAAACTGCGGAAATAATCATGGTGATTTGAGCTGACTTTGTGGCGGTATCAAAATCTTCGCCGTAGCCTAAATCCATAACTATATGTCGTATTCCGACTACCAGATGATATGCCAGTGCGGTTAAGATACCCCAGAAGACGAACTTAGCCAGAAAACTGCTCATTAGTTCCTGCACGTTTGCGAAGCCTTCTGGCGACGATAACGATTGGGCGAGAAACCACATCAAAATGCCAGTAGCGAAAAACATAATAACGCCACTTACACGGTGTAAGATTGATGCAATTGCAGTTAATGGAAAGCTGACGGTCTGTAAGTCAAGGTTTACAGGTCTTTGCTTTTTCACGATTGTGCTCTCTTAGCTCTAAGAAATTGAAGCCCATTATTGTTATTGACAGAGGAGGTTCCCGGACTTCGACAGGACATATGTTAGCTAAATCGCATAACGACCGCTTTCCCCTTTCATTTTGAATATGAGATTGTGACAAAGATGTCAGCCTCATTAAATCCGACGAAAGTATACTGGGACTAAGGATAAAATACAATTATTGTAGTAACCTAAATTGCTTATAAATCGAGTTAAAAGTGTCTGTAAACGACTCTCATTTATTATTGAACGCTTACTTTTAATGTTGAAAATTGCTGCATTTTACAACTATCGCTCAATAACCAATCAAAAATTAAATAGTTTTGTAACAAATTTGAACTTAAACACTCATTTAAATTGACAAGTTATGCAGTTTTTAGGTTAAATACACGCTTTTATTATCTGCTATGAATAAAAGCTGAATAAAATATTCAATAATAATTGAGGAGCAAATCGTATGACACAGCGTCACGCCACCCTAACGGTCGACGGTAAGGAATTAATTGAATTACCTATCAGTTCAGGAACCGCAGGTCACGATGTAATAGACATCAGCAAGCTTGGCGGCACAGGCCATTTCACATTTGATCCAGGCTTTATGGCTACCGCATCTTGCGAATCAGAAATTACATATATTGATGGCGACAAAGGCATCTTATTACATCGCGGTTACCCAATCGATCAGTTGGCTAAAAACGCTGATTACTTAGAAGTATGTTACATTCTTCTTTATGGCGACAAACCAACAAAAACACAATATGAAGAATTTGTTAAGATCGTAAAAAACCATACAATGGTTCACGATCAGCTAATGCATTTCTTTAAAGGCTTCCGTCGCGATGCCCACCCAATGGCCATTATGTGTGGTGTTGTTGGCGCATTATCGTCGTTTTACCACGATTCACTAGACATCAATAATCCAAGTCACCGTGAAATCGCAGCGTTCCGCCTAATCTCAAAAATGCCAACGCTTGCTGCAATGAGCTACAAGTACAGCATCGGCCAGCCATTTATTTACCCTAAAAATGAGCTAAATTACGCCGAAAACTTCTTGCACATGATGTTTGGTGTACCAACAGAAGATTATAAAGTAAATCCTGTCGTTGCTCGCGCGATGGATCGTATCTTCACATTGCACGCAGATCATGAGCAAAATGCATCGACTTCAACAGTTCGTCTAGCCGGTTCATCAGGTGCTAACCCGTTTGCGTGTATCGCAGCTGGTATTGCATCACTTTGGGGCCCTGCTCACGGCGGCGCTAACGAAGCATGTTTGGCGATGTTAGAAGAAATTGGCAGCGTTGATCGCATTGAAGAGTTCGTAGCGAAAGCAAAAGACAAATCAGATCCGTTCCGTTTAATGGGCTTTGGTCATCGTGTTTACAAAAACCACGATCCACGTGCAACAGTAATGCGCGAAACCTGCCATGAAGTACTTCAAGAACTTAAAGTTCAAGATCCATTACTAGACGTAGCAATGGAACTTGAACGTATTGCACTTGAAGACCCTTACTTCATCGAGAAGAAACTTTACCCTAACGTAGATTTCTACTCTGGCATCGTAATGCGCGCTATGGGGATCCCAACGTCAATGTTCACGGTAATCTTTGCATTATCGCGTACAGTTGGTTGGGTTTCGCACTGGAAAGAAATGTTAAGCCAGCCTGGTCACAAAATCGGTCGTCCTCGTCAGTTATACACTGGTGAGCCACTACGTGACTTTACCTCAAATACCTAAGTATTAATTTGCTAGGCTAATTAGGTTTAAAGGAAAAAGGCCGCTGAAGCAATTCAGCGGCCTTTTTTATGCTTCTAAATAGCGCCTCCCTACCCTGACGAGGAAAAAGTCACCCTCGTGATCTCTTTATCGAGGATCTTTTACTGCGCGTGCCATAACCCACAGTCCTCATGCTCTTGATCTCCTTATCGAGGACCTTCTGCAGAGTGTCGCGGTATTGATTTCACAGCGCGCTGAACAAGGTCCCCGCTCAAAAGACTGCGGGGATGACGAGGAGGAGACTGCGGGGATGACAATGTAAAAAGGCGAGCATGACGATGATTAAATAGCAAAAAAAGCCCCGACAGCTCTCACTGGCGGGACTTTAAGTTCAAGCAAGTCTTTATGGTCCGTACAACATATTGGGTAACCACATGACTATTTCAGGGTATATAATCAGCAGTGCTAATCCGCCGATTTGCAGGGCAATAAAAGGAAGTGCCCCTTTATACAAGTCCATAATGGTCACCTCTGGCGGGGCGACCGATCGCATATAAAATAGATTATAGCCAAAGGGCGGGGTCAAATACGCCGACTGCATGCTAACAATAAATAATACCGCGAACCAAATCGTGTCATAACCTAGTGACTCAACCACTGGTACAAATAATGGTACCGTAATAAAGACAATGGCAAAATCATCTAAAAACATGCCAAGGATGAAGTAACAACCCAACATCGCTAAAATGACATAGATTGGTGCCATGTCAGAATCTTCGATCATCTCTTCTAAAATGATGCCAGCGTCTAGTCCAATATAAACCTTGCTAAAGAATATTGCTGCTAAAGTGATCCAAATTAGCATGCCCATCAACTTGGTCGTGCTCATCAAGACTTCTTTAAGCATGGTTAAATTAAGGGTACGATAAATGGCGGCACAAATAAGCGAACCGGCCGCACCAATCGCTGATGCTTCAGACGGCGATGTAATACCGCTGATAATACAGGTTAGTACTGTCGTAATTAAGGTGCCTGGTAATATTAGCGCTTTAAGTGATTTGAACTTGCCCCAAACGTCTACACGCTCGTCACTCGTTAACGCCGGCCCTAAGGCAGGATTTAAACGACAGCGGATCAAGATATACACAATATAAATGACTGCTAACATTAAACCAGGTATAAAACCTGCCGCAAATAGTTTACCAACGGATTCTTTGGCCAAAAATGCATATAAAATCATCAATACGCTTGGCGGGATCAAAAACCCTAAAGCGCCACCAGCCATTATTAAACCTGTGGCCAACTGCTTGTCATAACCTCGTTTAAGCATCGCTGGTAACGCAATGACCCCTAAACTAACAGTCGCAGCACCTGACACACCAGCCATAGCAGCTATCAAAGCACAAATAATAATCGTGCCAATGCCTAAACCACCGGGGGTTTGCCCCATTAGTTTATTCATCATGCCAAAGAGATCATCGGTTATCCCCGATTTCTCCAGCATCAATCCCATAAATATAAACATCGGCAAAGCCGCTAAAATAAAGTTATCCATCGCTGCAAAAGAGCTAATAGTTAACAATTCTAACGCACCTGGGCCCCATAGCGCGTAAGCAAACACAACGCCAACACTGAGTAACGACCATGCCAATGGCGCGCCCAAAATAAGCATGAACAACATCGAACCAAACATGCCTAGCGTAACGAGTAGTGGACTAATCTCCGCCATCTAAAAATACCTTAATCTTGTTGTAAGCTATCTAACATATTAAAAACTGATTTTATTGAGTTAAATAGTCGAGTGACTCTATCCATAAACCAATTAAAATCGATGTAACGAACTAAATAAGTATTGAGAATTTATCGATTAAAACGACCGAGTAATCCCAACTGTTAAATATCTTTGTTCGACATAGTCGACAGCCTTGTGATGTCTCTAACTAAATGAGCTAACCCTTGCAGCCATACCAATCCCACCCCTAAAGGCAGCATGGTTTTAAATGGGTATACTGGTGGTCCCCACGTACTTTTCGACGATAGTTCACCACGTTGCCATGATTCAATCGCAAATTCACACGATGCAAAGAAAAATATCGCAAAGATAACAGCAATAATTGAACCAGTGATAATATCGAGAATTGTGCGGCCACGTAATGAAAACAACTCATAAACCACTTCACTGCGCACATGGGCACGATGTTTGTGGGTGTAAGCTCCACCTAAGATACAAAATGTACCATAGAGCATAGTCGTCATTTCATGTGCCCACGAGGTGGGACTTAAAAACAGATATCGCGCAACGATTTCGTAAAGCAAAACGCCAATCATGGCAAGGCACATCCAAGAGACGGCCTTGCCTACGACTTCGGATATCTCGTCTTGTATATCAAGTAAGCGAGATATCGTTAACATTAAGCTCTCCCGGTCGCTTTAGCAGCAGCTTTAAGAATATCGATTGCTTTCTTGTTGCGATCTGATTTAGCCGCCTCTTCTTCCCACAAGACTTTAGCTGCATCACGCAAGCTTGCAGAGTCTTCTTCGTTAAGTGAGTTCATCTCAAACAGACCGGTATTACCAGCATCAATAGAACCACTAACCATCCAGGTATGCATTTTGCTCGCATGCTTAGCAAACGATGTTTCAATCACGGTGCGTTGTGCTTCACTTAGCGATTTCCATGTGTCCATGTTAATTAACATTTGATCGGTATAACCAGGGCTTATCATATTAAGCGAAGTGTAGTGCTTAGCCGCTTCATACAATTTCATACCTAAGTATTCATTAGTACCTGCGTAGATAACACCATCGATTGTGCCAGTAGACAAAGCAATATACAGTTCAGAACCTGGGATAAAGACGGTTGGGATCCCAAATTTATTAAGGATTTTAGCAACACTTGGCGTAGCGCGGATCTTCATTTTTTTCAAATCTTCTAAGCTGTTCACTGGCTTTTTAGTCAACAGATCGAAAGGTCCCCCCATGATTGCACCAAGCCAGTGAACATTTTGCTCAGCATATGCTTCACGAATAAGTTCGCCTAGACCTTTGGTGTCCATGATGTACATCGCTTCATCGTAATTGGTCCATGCACCAGGAATACCAGACTCTATCGTTGCAATATCAAGTTGGCCTGGCCAGTAGCCTGCATAGCCTTGACACATATCAAGCGTCCCCTTGCTCACCGCTTGAAACATTTCAGCATCAGGTACTAGCGCACTACCTGAGTATTGGCGAATACGTAAAGACTTATCAGACGCATCTTTAACATCAGTAGTGAATGATTTAAAGATTTGTTTAGCTTCTTTGCCCCAGTAAGTCTGCATCCGCAGCTTCTTTTGTCCTTCAGCGGCCGTAGCATTCATCGCTAATGGTGCTGTTGCAAGTCCAGCCACAGCTGCTTTAATAAAATTACGTCTTTTCATCTTATATTTCCTTTATTATGTTTTTAGTCTAGGCATTGTTCGAAAAACCGCTTCAATACGCTCAACAAAGTTATCCAGTCACCACTGATTAGCACCGCTTTACAGCACTAATTCACCAAAAAAGCCGACCAATATAGCCCGTCTAGCCTATAAATCGTCAACTTGTTAGATGTAATAATTGTGTTAATAGTAAGAGTACCGAGAATAAACGCTCTGTTACCACTACGCAAGCACAATAAACTACTAACAACAATTAATTCCAATTAATAACAATCAGTTACGTGGCGTAACAAGTTGTAATCAATTGTAACACTTTGTAACAGGTGCTCCACGACCAAATTATGTTAATGAATTAGCTAGTTAACGTCGATAAAACACTAATTAATGAGTCGTAAAAAGCGACATACTATCGTTAATTAACGGGTCATGTTGCTTGTGGCACCTGTCGTTAACAAAGACTCTTTCCCGCTACTCGGATTAGTTACTATTTTTAGCATTAAAAATATCAGGTGCTAAGGCGTTAAGCCTACTGGCTCTACAGCAGACTAGTAATAATTAATACTCTTCAACAGTTACTAGTCATTATAATCAGGAGATAATCACGTGGATAATAAAAAAAAGTGTGAAAAGAAAGGGATCAATGAACTTTATCAAGCCGATCCAGCACAAGCAGATTTAGCGGTGTTTGGCCGAACTTCCGATCCTGTCAGCCGACGAGGATTTTTAACTGGTTTATCTACCATGGGCGTATTGCTCGGTGCAGAAGTCGTGTTTGGTCGCTTTATGCCCGCAGGTTTAATTCCGGCTGCCTATGCTGGCACCACTGAAGATTTCACCATCGTGGGTAAACACCCAGGCTTGGTTGTGCTTAATGATCGACCTGTTAACGCAGAAGTACCAGTGCATTTGCTCAACGATCTTATTACGCCTGCTGATCGTCTGTTCGTGCGAAACAACGGCATCCCTCCTAAAAATGTCGATGCACCGAACTGGACCTTGACCATTGATGGCGAATCGGTAAAGACCAGCAAAACTTATACTATTGCTGAACTAAAAAGTAAGTTCAAACACCGTACCTATCAGTTAACACTAGAATGTGGCGGCAACGGCCGTTCTGAATTCAATCCACCCGCCAAAGGAAATCAATGGTCAACAGGTGCCGTTGGCTGCGCACAATGGACCGGAGTTAGGTTAAGAGATGTTTTAGAAGATTGCGGTATAAAAGACGATGCTGTTTACATTGGTTATCATGGCGGCGATTCACATTTAAGCGGCGATCCAAGCAAAGAGTCAATTTCGCGCGGCGTGCCAATGAGCAAGGCGCTTGAAGATGAAGCGCTAATCGCTTGGGCGGTAAACGGTGAGGATATTCCAGCCATGAATGGCTATCCATTACGTTTAGTGTTTGGTGGTTGGCCCGCGTCAACATCGGGCAAATGGCTACAAGGTATTTCGATCCGCAATAAAGTACACGACGGTAAAAAGATGGGTGGCAAAGCTTACCGTACACCTTGCAAACCTGTTGCACCAGGCACAAAAGTACCCAACGAAGACATGTGCATTATCGAACAAATGCCGGTTAAATCGCTAGTTACCTTTCCGAAATCTGGAGTTTTACACCAATTAAAAGACCAATTCATTGCCAAAGGCCATGCGTGGGCTGGTGATAAAACCGTTGATAAAATGCATGTTTCAATAGATTTTGGCCAAACTTGGCAGGAAGTTAAGATCTCCAAGCCGGTTAATCGTAATGCGTGGCAGCACTGGGAAACAAGCTTAAAGTTCCCTCAAGCGGGTTATTACGAAGTATGGGCTAAGGCAACCGATAGTGATGGTATATCGCAACCTATGGTGTTGCCAGGCTGGAATCCAAAGGGTTATTTAAACAATGCATGTCATCGCATTGCCGTTAAAGTGGTTTAAGGGGCTGTTATGATTAAATATCTATTACCTATCGGCTTGCTATTAATCTCCGCGGTTGAGGCTAAAGATAAGCTGACTTACGACGAGCAAACAGGTTTTGTCATCGACACTGGTTTTGAGCTGGTCAAAGCCAATTGCACTGCCTGTCACTCAGCGGCATTAGTGACGCAAAACCGCATGAGTCGTGATACTTGGCTTGAAACGATTCGCTGGATGCAACAAACCCAGGGCTTATGGCCTTTGGTTGACAGTGAACCGGTAATTTTAGATTACTTAGCTAAGCATTACAGCCCAACAGATACTGGGCGTCGTAAAAGCTTACCTGCTCATCTAATGCCAGCAGTCGATTAATCTGAGTAACAAATAAGTAGTCAAATGACGATGTTTCAACTTCCTCTACTAGACTAGCGAGGTTGAAACATCCTTACGCTAATAATATTTCGCTTAGCCATTATCTTACTTCTTGCCAGAAAATGATCCGATCGTTACCTCTATATCGACCAAAGGTGGAGTGAGCTTGCGGATTGTCTTGGCTGCCATTAGCATCCCAATCAAACTGCATCCACAGTGGCACGGGTAACTGCAAACCAACACTGCCTAACGCTTGGGCAGCTGGCAGTAAGATCCCTTGCTCGCCGTTTACGACAGAAACTAATTGATCAGCCAAATCAGCCGGCTCTAGTGTGCCAAAAGTAGCAGGATCTAAACTGGCATCACGGGCATTAAAACTAACGCATTGTTCCATATTATTTAAACTAAATTTTGTACCATCATAATATTGCACTTCAAGTGGCATTCTTAAATCATTAAGCTCTGAGCCAAAGGTATTTTTAAGTCGTAACCGGCCATAATAAAGCGTTATCGCGTCGCTATTTAATTGCTTGGCATCACAACTGTTATCACTCGCACAGTCACCGGTACTAAATACGTTAAGATCAAGTGTCTGTAGGGCAATGTCTACGTCGGTTTCACCGTCCGTGACCAGCAGCCCCAAATTGGTACTCGCTAAAATATCAGGAGTCGCCAGACGTGCTAGCGACAAGTCAAAGGCGGGCTGTGTGTACATCCCGCTGCTCCATGATTGCATTGGTACCGCGCTCAGGCGAGAAAATAACGACTGACCATCATTCTCGTTTTCTGCCACCAAAGTCAACGAGGCTTTCGCGTGCGTGCCCTGATAATTAGCGGTAATGTCACCCGCTAAATTATGAGCTGTCACTTTAAAATTAGCTGAAAAAGGTTGGCCAAGATAACTGTAATTATTAGAGCACGCTGCGATAATATCATGGCTGCCTAGCTCAAAATAATCCGGCACAAAACGCCCAATATTATCAAGCATTCCTTTAACATCACCAGTGCCCTGATAATTACCGCCGACAATCGCGGCATCAAGTCCTAAAATGCCAACTTCATTCCAACTGCGAGTTGCTTGCGCAATGCTTTTAGTAAATGGCTCCGCACCTGTTGATAATACCCCGGCAGCGCCACCACTTGGACTTAATAATCGATGACTTAATAATAACATTTCATCGGTAAAGTTACCCGCGACGGGGTTATCGTTCAGGGATAATAAATTATCTGGCTTGCCATCAACTGGCGCAACATCTTCACCGCTAACCCACTGAACGGCCGTGGCTGTCACGTTAAAGTCATGACCAGCTTTTTTAAATACTGAGCCATTGTGATCTGTCGCAATGGCGTTATCCTTGTTGGGATCTTGAGACAAATCTAATTTTAATCCGAAAGGCCGCACTACAAAATCATTAGACTGAGCTGCAAGTAATTTACTTTGGCCATTGCCTAAACTAATGTTTTTTTGGACAGAAAAATTGAGTTTACCAACATCTGGATATGTTAGTGCTATCGTCGCGCTGGAATCACTACCAAATCGCACCTGATGACCAACAAAACTGTCAGTCAACTCGAATGTATTGTTGGTATCGATTAACTTGAGAGCATTATCAGTGCAGCTATTGGGTGAAATACATTCATATTTAAGCTCAACGTCAACATCGCCGCCATTTACAAACAAATTACCACAAGCACCAGTCACATCATCAGTTTTTACAGCCTGTATTTTGATTGTTTGCGCATTAAAACCAATATCGGACGATTTTCCGGCAAGTTGAGTGGTAATGTCACCATCAATAGCACTAACATTGTTGATAATAAATCCGGTGTCTGAAAATTCAATGTTACAACTATTATCGAGCACACCATTGTTATAACATTTATAGCCAGCCAGCACAGACATGCCGCTTAACCCTAGCTCAATTGGCACAGGCACTGCGCTGGCCAACTTATAGGTAGCGCTACCAGTAAAGTTAATGTTATTACTGCTAACCCAGCCTCCTGAAGGTATTAAGCTGCCTGATACCGCTTGATCAAAAAGCGGATTACAACTGCCATCAACACAAGCTTTAATCGTAACTGGTGATGCCTGACAGGTTAAGCCAGGGCTGTTGTAGTCAATGCGGTAATGATCAACTAATATTGGTTCTTCGTCTGAAATAATCGCATCAAATGCACGTCTAAAAATTAATGCACCAACCCGCTCTGCGCTTGGGTGTGTACGCTCACCGTCACTATACGCATCCTCGTCAATGGCCATATAAATACCTTTAGTGGCTGTATATATACCGTCAGACGTATTCCTAAATCGCCTTACCCATCCACCATCACTACCTCTATGACTATTTTTCGTGCCAGCCCAAAGTGGAACGTCAGAGTAAGTACGTTGTGTCGGCTGCTTAACCTCCCCAGTTCCATCACCCCACCCAGTAACCACCGCATTAGTTAAAAGCGATTCAAAATCTATATTTACGTTATTATTATCTTTAAAGCTGCCAGTTACATTTGCATCAATAGCAAGATAACCAATTATTTCTGCCGAATTAATGCTACCGGAGTTGACTTCACTGCGATCAAGATATAAATCAACACTGGTCATACCTACCGAATCAGCGCCAGCAGTGATCCACGGATTACCAACAGCGTAAGCGGATTCATTGGGCTGATTGGCTAGGGTTTGTAGCTTCGCAATAACCGCTGGTAATCGGCTAAATTCGTGATTAAAGTTAACCGATATGTCAGGTGAGTCGTCAAACTTATCTTTGTAGATATTAGTCGCTTGGACACAGGCTTCTAGCTTGGTACCGTCAGGGAATTGATGGCTACCGGGTTCAATCGCAATATAGGTCATGTGCATTTGAGGATGAGCACCTCCGAGGCTAGGTGGCGTCACTTGCGTTACTTCAAAGCCCGCTGTTGTAACATTCTTAATCCGAACCGTTGCAGGATTATCGCCCTCATCAGTCGCATTTAGCAGCACAACGGGTGGCACAGGATAACTCTGGCGAAAAAGAACTTTTTGGTAGGCTGTCCGTTTACTCACACCGGTGGCACTTAGCGTAAAGCCGCCTGATTCTAATCGCCACTCGTCCGTAGTCTCCGAAGAAAATGAGATAATATCGGTAGAAGTTGTAACAACACCATCTTGTGCCGTGACGGTCAAATTTGAAGCGGAAGGCCTGACAAGTTCCAACACCACTTGGCCGTGATCTTGCGCTGAGAATTGATAACTGGCGGTGCCATCATTAACGCTGCCGTAGGTAATAACACCCTGCCCTTGTTTTACAACCCAGACTCCACCATGGCCCGTTGTTAATGCCATGGTGCCTATATAGTCTTCATAAGTATTACCTGCACCATCTAAAGCGGTAAAACTTATACCTTCAGCGACACAGACGTTGGCCTGCCCTATTGAGTTTATTCGATTAATGCCAAAGCTATCAAGTTTTGTTTCTTTGCCAAATAATTTAATCACTCGTAAATCAATGTATTCATGCCTTTGACTAGGCCCTGATTTATCATTATAAACATGAACTTTCCACCACTGTGCCGTGAGCTCAGTCGTAAAATCATATAAAGTCATCGCAATTGAATCATTCGATAGTTCATTTTGATTAATTGCGGATTTAGTCAGCACCTGAGTCCAGCCAGCACCATTATAATTGGGCTGCTGACTGCTCTCATTGGCAAAGATCTCAATATGAGTTGCTTGAGCTTTTTTCGAAAAAGTATTAACAGCTGCACCTTGAATGACGGTAATTGGCCGTTGTGCATCAATAAGTAAGATGCCATAGCCGGAATTGCCATTGCCATTACCGTTGCGCCAAGAGGCTACCGCTTCGACATTAGTTTGAGTCGATATTAACGTATCAACATCTGCATCTGAATATAAAGCACCCTGTGGTTTCCAGTCTCCAATCGGACTAGCATCTAAGTCATCATTATACGGTCGATAATTATGATTCGATCCACGCATATAGATAATCCTAGCCTGGTCATCAGTATAATCGATTAAGTTAACAACGTCGGGGGCCAATACTGGAACGCTGCCACACATATTGACAAAATCAAATCCATTCACAAATTGAGCGTTAGGTGTCACTTTAATATTGGTAGGCTCAAAACTGGCCGTTACCGCAGCGCCTTCAATTTTAACACTGTTGTGTGCTTGTATTTTTGTTTGACCATAGAGAAAGCCATTAAAATGAACTTGCTTTTCTAAATTGACATCCTTATAACCAATAATAAGTAAATTGTTATTGTTCTCATTAATGATGACTTTCTTTTTGGCAAGAAGATTATCTCTAACATAAATCCTAACAGTACCCTCACCTCTTACTTCTAACTGGGTGCCTTCACCAAGAATTAACTCGCCAATAAAATAATCACCGGCAGAGAATTTCAGATTAACATGATCTTTGGTTTCGAGTTTATTAATATGGTAACGACCATTCGCGGACCTAAAGAATAAATTGCGGTTGTCGTAAACAGTAATCGTACCGTAATGTTGGTAATCAAAGAGAGTCGCATACCAACTTTCGACTTTTACATGATTATCACTGCTGTAATATTCGAACGTCGGCTTAATAAAATCCGAATTTAATGAGTTTTTAGCATCAGGAAAAAGGTTATAACAACCAAGGGCAAAACTTGCCGCAGAAAAAAATGATAAAAAAACGATAAAGAATAATTGAAGTGCACGCATCTCTCAATCCCTGAAATTTTGATGTTAAATAGCGCTGCAGCTATTATTTTCCTTGGTGCGCTAACCTAGTGTACGTATTTGGCATAGAGCACAGCTATAGTAAATACGGCTAATTCTAAGTTAAATTAGCAAATGGCTATATTTATAGAATAAGTAGTCTATTAAGTGGAGTCAATTGAAAAATATGACAAATATTTGACACTAGTATAGTTGTTTGTCGGAATATAAGATTTTGCAGGCAAAATTATTAAAACATCAAGAAACCTAATGCTCCTACTCTAATAACTTTATCTTTTTTAGACTTCTAAGTATGTACGAGCTCTTCGCCAAAAACTCGATAGTTATTTTTCCCGCTTTTTTTAACCAAATACATCATCTCATCTCCTGCTTTGCGTAAGGAGCTTGCGTCGGTTGCATGATCCGGAAAAAGGGCTATGCCTATACTCACCCCGATCTGGAAAGTATTACCGTTGTGCTCAACGGGCTTAGAGATTGTATCGATAATGCGTTGAGAGGTATTTTTGGCTACTTGAACCGATTCTACATCCGTTAAAATAACGATGAATTCGTCACCGCCAATGCGGCATGCGGTATCAACGTTTCGGATTGTTGACTCGAGATTATTTGAGACACTTTTCAGAACAGCATCACCGGCATCATGGCCGTAAGTGTCATTTATCGTTTTAAATTCGTCTAGATCTAGATAGAGTAAGACAACTTTTTATTATGTCTCTTAGCTGAGTCTATTGCCATGTTCAAACGGTCATCTGCCAACCTCAATGTCGGCAACCCAGTTAAAATATCGTGATTAGCCAGATGTTCAATAATTACCTTTTGTTGTTGTAATTCACTCTTTTGCTCCAATAATTTGTTTAACAACATTCTTAAACTAGTGATAAAGTTTGACGCTGCAAAAGCAAAAATAACGATTATGCAGATGAATGTTGTGATGTGTGATGCCCAAGTCGATATCCCTGACATGTGTATTGCCGCGTCAGGAAAAGTTAGACGGCCACTGCTCCAAAATGAGGAAATAACGCTGATGAGAGCTACCCAGATACAGGAAGTGTAAATAGCTATCCGTTTTCCTCCCCCCATCATGGCAACAAATATTGATGCTAACGCAGCATAAAAACCAGCAGACATAATGCCGTACTGCACAAAGCCTGCCAAACTAATAGCAGAAAAAATAATAATGGCGTAAGCCAGCAGCAGGCTATTTGTCAGTTTTTTTCGAAAGGTGAATGCAGAAATAACAAGGACACTTAACATGAGATGTATTACATGTATAGGGAGCCAACCAAATTCTATTCCTCGTGAAATCGAGGCGGGAGCAGCAAATATTGCCAAAAGCAAAAGTGCAATTGCTACATTTTGCAAAAACATGTTCCGGAGCTGCCACAATGAATTTTCTACAGCTTGAGTCGGTGACACGTGTTCAGTTTTCATAATAGTCCCGTAGCAGGTTGCTAAATAACATCTTTAAATCAAGCTCTTAAACCGTCGGTTTATTCTAGTCCAGACACTAGCTTACAAGTGAGGCTGTCACTAAACCATTTTCAGCCAATATTTTAATATATAAAGAACATAATTGAGATTGTTCAGTCTTTCAATGATTAAGTCGCTGATTGATTATAATTTTTTGTGCATTAAAAAATATAAGCTTCAATCTAACAGTCCCAATACAGTTCGCTAATACCAACTTTATTAATGAAGAGTCCTATTTTGTCACGAGGTAAAAGGAATTAGCGCAAGGTGTTTATTTATGGCTGTAGTAATTCTACATAGAAAATAAATAAGGCCGCGGCCTACAGAACGCAGTAGCCTTATCATTTGTTTAGACAGTTGAAATGATCAACTCTTTTATGCAATTGGAATTATAACAGTGTGATATCTTTAGGTCTTATATTAGGTTTTTACCCGACATTATTTATTGGTCTTATCGATAAAACAATTAATTAATACCGAAAATGATAACCAAGGAGTACTCTAAACTATGTTCAAACTGGATAAATTTCCCCGCGTTAATATTTGTCATGTGCCGACACCACTGGAAATAATGCCGCGGCTGTCTAAAACATTGGGCTGTAATCTTTATGTTAAACGTGATGATTGTACCGGATTAGCTGGAGGGGGAAATAAAGCCCGTAAACTTGAATATCTTGTTGCTGCAGCTCAGGATGCGGGCGCAGACACATTGGTCACTATCGGTGGCTTACAATCAAACCACGCTAGACAAACTGCGGCAGCAGCGGCCAAATTTGGATTTGCTTGCGAGCTGTTTTTAAGTGACGTAGCCGGTACCCCTAAACAAGATTATTATCACAATGGCAATATCTTACTCGACAACCTGCTCGGCGCGCGTCTGCATTTGCTTGATGAAGGTGAAGATGAGGCGTCATTTGCCGCGCAACGTATGGATCAGCTTATTGCTGAGGGCAAAAAACCTTATCTGATCCCTATCGGTGGTTCAAATGAAATTGGCAGTCTGGGTTACATGCGTTGTGTCGATGAAATAATCTCGCAAATTAAACATAAAAATATTAAGTTGGACCATATTGTGTTAGCAACCGGTAGTGCCGGAACCCAGGCTGGTTTAGTTGCCGGGTTGATTGCCGCCGGAGTCGACATTCCCGTGCTCGGTATATGTGTCAGCCGCGATACTGACGAACAAAATGAAGTGGTGTTAACATTGTTGAAAAAAACGCTATCTTATATTGGACTAGATCCTGCACTGGCCGAAGGCCGAGTTCATACCGATGGCAGCTATTATGGCAAAGGATATGGTATTACGACGCCAGCAACACTTGATGCGATAACTCAGACAGCTCAGCTTGAAGGGATTTTACTTGATCCTGTATACACAGGCAAAGGCATGGCGGGTTTGATGCACCTATGTCGCAACGGTAATTTTGGGCAGTCAAAAAATATTTTATTTATTCACACTGGTGGCAGTCAGGCCCTGTTCGCATATCAGGAAACAAAATAGGTGTTTTCTGATATGAAAAATAATTTCATAACTCATTATTGTAATGGTCTAATGGCGCGCTGAACAAGATCCCCGCTCAAAAAATTGCGAGGATGACGATGGAAACAGTTGTCATCCTCGTGATCACCTTATCGAGGATCTGCAAAGGCTAGGTCGTTAAATTGATTTCACGGTGCGCTAAACAAGGACCCCTCTCAACAAACGTAAGTGCCTGCCAAACCACACTTTCACTTAGCAACACCCAAACTATAGCAATCGAAATGCGGGACTGGCCATATTGACGATAAAAATAAACTCAATTAGATCATATTATTAGTTAGATTGGTATAACTGTTGTTTTTTGCATTAAAATTGTGACAACTAATAGCACAAACAAGAGAGAGAATTAGCAGCTGAAAAAAATTATATAAGAAGAATTAGCTAGATTTTTTTAAAATCTATAAAGATTCTTAAATCAATGAGATAGCTACATTTTGGATACTATAACAGAAGTTTAACTTGGAAGATTTTACGCTGAGGTTTGCTTTTAATTTAACTTTTGATTCAACTTTAAAAGTTGGTGCCCGGAGCGAGACTTGAACTCGCACACCCAGAAGGCGAGGGATTTTAAATCCCTTGTGTCTACCGATTCCACCACCCGGGCAACGGATGTTCGCATTTGCGAAGCTGTGGCCATAATTCCTAGATAAACATAATCAAGAAAAATGGAGCGACTTAGGAGGCTCGAACTCCTGACCTGAACCTTGGCAAGGTTCCGCTCTACCAGCTGAGCTAAAGTCGCATTTTTTAAAGCATATATTTTATGTTGGTGCCCGGAGCGAGACTTGAACTCGCACACCCAGAAGGCGAGGGATTTTAAATCCCTTGTGTCTACCGATTCCACCACCCGGGCAACATAAGATATTTAAGATAATGGAGGCGGGTCCCGGAGTCGAACCGAGGTAAACGGATTTGCAATCCGGTGCATGGCCACTCTGCCAACCCGCCAGTTATCTTACGAAGATTTTAATTCTCTTCAAGAACTTGTTTTAAATGGAGCGACTTAGGAGGCTCGAACTCCTGACCTGAACCTTGGCAAGGTTCCGCTCTACCAGCTGAGCTAAAGTCGCATCTTTTAAAACAACCTCTGTTTGACTAGAGGCTTCGTTTGACTCAACGTTTTTGGTAACTCGTTGTCTCATCCGATGCAGCGCATTCTAATGATTTATGAGGGGGAGTCAACAATGTTTTTAACTTTTTGTTTCACTTGACCAAATATCAGCCAAAAAGCTCATCTTTAACTCACTTTGAGTTAAAGATGAGCAACTTTAACTCTCGGTGTTTTTCAAGGTGGTGATCGCAGCCCTTAAGTAACTAACCATTGAAGACACTGTCAGGGCCGTCGCGATAAATAACAGACCATAACCTACCTCAATGACCAGTTGGTTATAACGTGACAATAAGGCTATTAAGGCTAACATTTGTGCTGCGGTTTTTATTTTACCCCAAACCGACACTGCAACACTGCCACGCAGGCCAAGTTCCGCCATCCATTCTCGCAAGGCGCTAATAATAATTTCACGGCCAATCATAATTGCCGCAGCAATGGTTACCCAAAGATTTTGATAATCTTCGGTGATTAGCAGTAATGCGCAAGCGACCATGACCTTATCGGCCACCGGATCTAAGAATGCACCAAACTTAGTGCTTTGGTTGAGACGTCGTGCGAGGTAACCATCGAGAATATCGGTACCGGCAGCAAACCAAAAGATAAAAGCGGCTAGTAAGTAATTATGTTCAATAGGTAAATAAAATGAAGTAAGAAACACTGGGATCAACATGACTCGGAGCAGCGTAAGCATATTTGGAACGGTTAAAGGCATTGTGGTAGTTACATGTATTATATTTTCATACATGGTGCCCGAAACAACCTACTATTACAATTGGCAATCTAATCAATTGCGGCAAATCACCAGATATGACTAATTAGGGCTTTGTCAGAGTATTGTTTACACGAAAGCATATTTGCCTAATTCGTGTTTCGAGTTTTAAACCACAGAGCTGATTTGATTAGTGTTTTAAACTATCAAAAACCAGTTGCGCTAATTCTTTGCTAATACCCGGCACTTTAGATATTTCTGCAACACTGGCTTTTTTCAATTCAACCAGCCCCCCCATATATTTGATCAGAGTCTGGCGCTTTTTAGGTCCAATCCCTGCAATGCTTTCAAGGGTAGAAGTCTTTTTGACCTTAGCTCGACGAGCGCGGTGGCCGGTAATAGCAAAACGATGCGATTCATCACGGATATGTTGAATTAAATGCAGTGCAGGTGAATCATTCGGGAGCGACACTATCTCGCGACTGTTACCAACAAATAAAGTTTCAAGACCCAGTTTTCGCCCTTCTCCTTTAGCAACACCAATTAATAGCGGCATCTTAGGCAAACGCTCTTCATATAGTGACATTACCTCTTCAGCTTGTGTCAACTGGCCTTTACCGCCGTCAATAAACAATATATCGGGTATTAACTGCGGATCTCTCACCTTAGCAAACCGCCTGGTTAATGCTTGCTTCATTGCAGCATAATCATCACCGCCAGTGATCCCTTCAATATTAAATTTTCGATACTGCGCTTTTGCGGGCCCCTCACGGTCAAACACGACACATGAAGCAACGGTTTGTTGGCCTGAGGTATGCGAAATATCAAAACATTCCATCCGCTGTACTTTGTCATTAAGATCTAAAACTTGTTCCAATGCAGTTATACGTTGTAATACCGTGCCTTTTTGAGCCAACTTACTCTCTAAGCCAATCTGAGCATTTTTGTCAGCTAATTGCACTAATTTGGCGCGTTCCCCGCGAGTATTATTAAATAAAGTAACGTTATAACCCGCTTGTTTAATTAACACCTGCTCAATCATCGCATGATCAAGGGTGTCGCACTGATGGAGAATTTGTCTGGGTATTTGCCGTCCTGCACTACTGTTAAGATAAAATTGCATCATAAAGGCCTGATATAATTCACCAACCTCGGTACCTTTAGGTGTTTTAGGGTAATAGCTTCGACTGCCCAATACCTTGCCATGACGAATAAATAACATGTGGAAACAAGCGATGCCGTGGCGATAATCAAAACCAATTACATCAACATCGGTTTGATCAGAGTTAATCCATTGCTGTTCTTGAACTTTACGCAGCGCCGTTAATTGGTCTCGATAACGTGCCGCTTGTTCAAACGCTAAATCGGCACTGGCTTGCTCCATTTGAGAGACAACCTGCCCCAATACTTGCTTACTTTCACCAGACAAGAACAATGAGGCAAGTTTAACTTCTTGCTGATAGTCATCATCAGCCACCTTAGCAACACAAGGTGCTAAACAACGATTTAGTTGGTGCTGTAAGCAAGGACGAGAACGATTGCGGTAATAACTGTCGTCACATTGACGAACCTGAAATATTTTTTGCATTAAATGCAGGCTTTCACGTACCGCACCACTATTAGGATAGGGTCCAAAATATTGGCCTTTGGCCTTTTTAGCCCCTCGATGAACGGTTATGCGCGGATGTTGGTGCTCTGAAATGAAAATAAAAGGATAAGATTTATCATCACGCAGCAACACATTATATTTAGGCATGTGATGCTTGATTAAATCGTTTTCTAAAATCAGCGCTTCTGTCTCAGTCTCAGTGACAATAATTTTAATATCGTCAATTTTAGTGACTAAAACCCGGGTCTTCCCTTCACTGATGTTAACTCTGAAGTAACTGGCTAAACGTTTTTTTAAGTTCTTTGCTTTGCCAACATAGATAACCTCTTGTTTGGCATTGAGCATTTGATAGACACCCGGGCTAGAGGTGGTATTTTTTAAGAAAAATTCACTATCAAACACTACTCACAAATACCTATAGTTTTTCAGTATCTAAAATACCATGACGAATCGCCAAGTGTGTTAATTCAACATCACCTTTAACGTCGAGTTTATTGAACAATCGGTAACGATACGAATTGACCGTTTTTGGACTCAGACTTAATTGCTCAGAAATATCATTCACCTTCTGGCCCGTAGTAATCATCATCATGATTTGTAATTCACGTTCCGACAGCGCTTGAAATGGATTTTCCTGTGCTGGTTTAAACTGACTCAGTGCCATTTGTTGGGCAATTTCGGGAGATAAGTAGCGTTGACCCGACTTAACTTGTCTGATCGCATTAATCATCTCGACAGGTGCAGCACCCTTAGTTAAATAACCTGCGGCACCAGCCTGCATTACTTTGGTCGGGTACGGTTCTTCGCTATGGATACTAATAACAATCACTTTAATATCGGGCTTGTTGCGCAATATACGTCGTGTTGCTTCAATACCACCAATACCAGGCATGTTCATGTCCATTAATACAATATCGGTTTCGTTGCTACGACACCATTGCACTGCATTTTCACCAGAAGCCGCCTCGCCAACAACCTTAATACCACGTACATCTTCCAGAAGGCGCTTAATCCCAGTACGAACAAGTTCATGATCATCGACTAGAAAAACATTAATCACATCTACCTCCAAAGTTAATTAGCCAATCACTAACTAGTTGAATTTACTTACTTAGCAAACAGCGCTAACCTGAAATATTATGTTTTTTAGCATAATCGTCGCCGATTCTACATTGAAAAAGTGCAAAGTTTAAGGTGTTTTATCGTTGAACTAAAAATCAATGTAAAGATGCTTTTTTTTTGATCAATATTATATTACCCAATGCCAACGAAAAAGACATTAAATCATTCGTCTATGGGCTGATTATCTCAAACAAACACTATTTATTGGTCAGCAACTAATAATAACATCGGCAAGATGAGCGTTAACTTAACCTAAAAATTATCGCCCGATTTCAAAATAGTTAATATTGGAGTTGTTTTGGCCAGTAAGAATAAAATGGGTTTGCCCCCTAACTTAGGAGCAGTGCTATAAATGCCACGTGATTGATAGCGATCAAACCTGCAGAGTTAGATCAGTCCCAATAGCAACCGGCACTACAAGTTAATCGAATAAAAAGACTCAATTCAAACAGCAAAAAGCCGCTTATCATTTTTAATAAGCGGCTTTTCTAAATATGGCGGAGAGATAGGGATTTGAACCCTAAGCTGTGCTATAAGCTTCCACGTGGCTGCTGAGATCAAGCTGGCATGGAGCACTTGCTTCGCAAGCGACGGGCGTGATAGGCCATATGCAAAAAGCCCGATAATCTTTCGATTATCGGGCTTTTCTAAATATGGCGGAGAGATAGGGATTTGAACCCTAGATGGGCTATAAACCCATGCCGGTTTTCAAGACCGGTGCATTCGACCACTCTGCCATCTCTCCAGCGAGGCGTATAATATCGAATTGATTTTTTAATGCAAGCCTAAAAACAATATTTAAAGAAAAATGAAACCAATTGCTCAAATTAGCGTCGAATATAACAATATTACCTGTCATATTATGACAATTGCTATCTTGTGTTATAGTAACTAAAGGTTAATACTAATTCTAACTGTGTTTTTTATGCACATGTAATTTATAACTACGGAGTAATTCTATGGAACACCGCACGTCATATAGCGCCAGTAATGAATCGACCTTGTCGATTAACAAAGTGTTACGCAATACCTATTCACTGCTAGCGATGACCTTAACTTTTAGTGCTGTAACCGCATTTATTAGTTTTCAAATCAACTTAGGCACTATTGGTTACTTCGGTTTTTTAATCGCGGGTTTCATTAGTTTGTTCATCGTTCACAAAAAAGCAGATTCTGCAGCAGGCTTATTTTGGACTTTCGTCTTTACCGGTTGTATGGGTATGGCTTTAGGCCCAATCTTGAGTCATTACTTAGCGCTAAGTAATGGTACAGAAATCGTAATGCAAGCCCTTGGCGGCACTGCATTGATTTTCTTCGGATTATCAGCTTATGCACTAACAACTAAGAAAGATTTTTCATTCCTTAACGGCTTCTTATTCGTTGGTATGATGGTTGTTGTTGTTGCAATGATTGCAAATATCTTCTTAGCAATTCCAGCAATGAGCCTAGCGATTAGCGCGGCGGTTGTAATGTTAATGTCTGGTTTTATCTTGTTTGATACGAGCCGTATCATTAACGGCGGCGAAACTAACTATATTCGCGCGACCGTTTCTTTATACTTAAATATCTATAACATCTTTATTCACCTACTAGCCTTGCTTGGCTTTTCTGATGATTAATGGTTAGAAACTACGTATAATCAAAACTCCGCCGCGGCGGAGTTTTTTTTGTTCAAAATTTCAATAAAAATTAACTTTAGAAGTTAAAGCAAGGTAAATAATGGCGCAACGTTTTGTACTTATAGTCAATAGCGACCCACAAAGTCAGGGTGGTCATAGCGCCTTAAAATTCGCGAGAGCGCTGCTCGAATCGGGCCAAATTCTAAGCCAAGTATTCTTTTATCAAAATGGAATTCACGCCAGTAATGCCTTAAATTGTCCCGCCAGTGACGAATTTAATTTACTGGAACAATGGCAATTGTTACATCAAGAGCACCAAGTCGAACTTATTACTTGTGTCGCCGCTTCACTGCGTCGTGGGGTACTTGATAGTGAATTGGCTAACCAGCAACAGCTCGCCAGTGACAATTTAGCCAGTGGTTTTCGCCTTGGTGGTCTCGGTGAGTTTGTGACAATATCTGCAGCTGCAGATAAATTAATTCAGTTTTAGGAGGGGTGATGAAAAACTTAGCTGTTATTAATTCCTCAGCGCCTTATGGTCGCAGTAACTACCGTGAGTCTATTGATTTATTACTGGCCAATGCCAGTTATGATCGCCCAGTCGCCTTATATTTTACAGGTGATGGTTTGTATCAATTAGTTAAAAACCAGACGGCAAATGCAATCGACGCCAAAGATATTAGCAAAATGTTTGGGTTATTGGACTTATACGATATTGAAGACATTTATTTTTGCCAGCAATCGTTAATCGAGCGAAATTTAGATCCAAACAACTTGCTCATTACCGGCGAAGTATTAACATCGCAGCAATGGTTTACCAAATTAGCAAGCTCTGACCAAGTGGTGAACTTCTAATGATGTTATTGATCTTAACGCAAAGTCCATTTGTTAAAGCGCTGCCACCGCCAAGCAAACACAGTACCATCATATTAACCCAAGATGCCGTTATTGCCGCATCAATCCCATTAACTCAATCTGGTTATGGCAAGATCTATGCGTTGGCAGATGATTTGATGGCACGCGGCTTAACGGCACAACTTATCGAGGGTATTGAAGTGATTAACTATCAGCAGTTTGTTGAACTCACCCTCACCCACAATCCGATTGTAAGCTGGTAAACAAATATGGCAACAATACACTATCAAGGCATCGAATATGCCGTTGACAAACACGACTATTTACTTAATTTAGATGATTGGAGCCCAGAACTGGCCCAGCATATTGCCAGCCTTGAAAACATCACACTGAGCACTGAACATTGGGAAGTTGTGATGTTCATCCGAGAGTTTTACATCGAATTTAATACCAGTCCCGCCGTACGAATGTTGGTAAAGGCCGTTGGCAAGAAATTTGGCCCAGACAAAGGCAATAGCCGCTATTTATATAGCTTATTTCCCAAAGGCCCCGCTAAACAGGCAACCCGTATTGCTGGCTTACCCAAACCTGCTAAATGTATTTAGTCCCTTAAATAGCTTATAAAAAAATCCCGTTCACTGCAAAAGTGAACGGGATTTTTATTGGTCAATGATTAACATATTAGTTAACCATTGTGCCGATTAAGACGCTGGGTAAGTAACGTCACCTTCAAGCTTTAAGGCTTCGATAAATGAACGATAGTTAGCATCTGACTGCAAACGCTCTAATCTGCTTAATACGCTTGCTAAGTTATCTGACGTGTCTTGTGCTTCATTGACACCAGTAAGCGATAAAATAGCCTGACCACTCACGGTTGTCACTAATACATTAGCAAACTTACCTTCAACAGGCTTAGCTAGGCTAAATGCAGCCTTAACAATCGCAGGATCAATATCACGTGAGTCACGGCTAACACCAGCAAGCTCGCTAACAGCTTGATCAGCTATCTCGTTGCCTTCGTTCCAGTTAGTTAAATATTCTTGACCTTTCTTTTTAACTAGCTCGGCAGCGTTTTGATTTGTCAAAATCACGGTGATCTGAGCTGACACCTCATTAAGTGGCTTGATCTCACTTGGCTGGTGCTCTTTAAGTCGCACCACCATGTGGTGATCAGGCGTCACTTCAATGACATCAGAATTAACGTTGTCAATCAAAATTTGATCAGAAAACGCGCTGCTAATTACTCCAGCAAAGTTAACAGCAGCAGGCGCGTTAGCGCGTGTAAACAACTGGGTTGTTTTAACTACCGAACCAATAGCACTCGCCGCTTCATCTAGGCTTTCTGGCACTTCAAAACTAAGATCGGCTAGTTGCTGTTGCGCTTCATAGAATAACTCTTTGGCTTCATTCTCTTGCAGCTGCAAATTAATTGCGTCGCTAACTTCTGATAGCGGTTTCGTTACTTGCTCTTCAAGATCAGTGACCTTAATTAAATGATAACCAAATTCAGATTTAACCAAACCCGATACCTGACCTTTAGCTAGGGCAAAGGCAGCACGTTCAAATTCTGGGTCCATCACTCCTGGTTCAATCCAGTCGAGATCTCCACCATTTTCGCCACTAAAACTATCATCAGACAACTCAGTTGCTAATTGGGCAAAATCAGCGCCGCTGGTCAGTTGATCCAGTATCGACTGCGCTTTAGCTTTATCAGCTGTATCATCATCAGTTGCGGTAATAAGGATATGTGACACCTTATAACGCGCATCAGTTTGATACTGAGCAATGTTCTCTTGATAAGCCGCTTCTACCATGTCATCACTGACGGTAACTTGGCTCATTAAGTCAGTCACTTTAAGCTCAACAAACTCAAGACTTAGCTGTTCTTGCGTTCTAAACTGGCCATTATTTAGCTCATAGTAATCATTAATCTGTTGCTCAGTAATAACAACATCATTAGTAAAATCTTGCGCTTTTAATTCAATGTAACGGATATCACGCAACTGCTGCTCTAATGTCGCAGTAGCCAAGCTTTCGTTCTCTAATACAAAGTCAGTTCCGATCACGGCAGTCATTAATTGCTGGCGTGTCATATCGACACGAAGTTTCTCACGAAACTGTTCAACCCTAAAGCCTGCACGGCGGATTAAGCTTAAGTAACGGTCATTATCAAATTGCCCGTCAACCTGGAATTCTGGCATATCGAATATTGCTTGTTTAATTTCATCGTTGCCAACGCGCAGTCCCATTTTTTGGGCCATTTGCTCAATTAATTGCTCAGCGACTAAGCGGTCTAGGATACTCTGACGAATTTGTGCCATATATGCATTATTAGATGATATAAGCTGATAGTTTTCACCTAACTGGTTTTGCAAACGAGAACGTTCTTGCTGAAATTGTTGCTCAAGATCTGAACTACTAATCTCTACACCATTTACTACAGCGGCTGGCGCGTAACTGCTGCTACCTAAATAACTGCCGATACCGGCAAACGCAAATGATAAAATCACAACACCAAGAATTGATTTGGCAACGACTCCTTGCGAACCATCACGAATTTTTTCTAACATCTGAGCCTCTTCCTACTTAATTTATCCATTTATCTTTCAACCTAATTGTCACCACAGCCGCTTTATTCCATACGCGAGCTTTGAATTCACACGGTCAAAAACACTTAATCACAACAAAATATATTACCAGTAAAATCAGGTGTAAGCCATCATAAACCTAGGTTTTAGATATGCAAAAAGCCGCTAATAGCGGCTTTTTCTTAGCTAATTGAATAATATCAATCTTAGCTGTTTACTGCATCTTTAAGCGCTTTACCGGCTTTAAAAGCTGGTACGTTAGCTGCTGCAATTTTGATTTCAGCACCCGTTTGTGGGTTACGACCAGTGCGTGCTGCACGTTGGCGCACTTCAAAAGTACCAAAACCAACTAGAGAAACTTTATCGTCTTCTTTTAGTGCACCTGTTACTGCATCGATAAAAGAGTCTAGTGCACGGCCAGCTGCCGCTTTAGAGATATCTGCACCACTAGCAATTTGATCAATTAGTTGCGATTTATTCATGTCATCCCCTTCAATTTTTCTTGTTACCACAGCCTCAAATCCTGAGCTGTGCCTTTATATTAATAGGTAAAAAATTTCACCTAGCTAAAAAAAGTCTATGTTCTTATTCTGATTTATTATGCCAGCTACATCAAGCTATAGCGGGCTATCAGAGCAATTCGACAGAAGCTAGGCTACCACAGTTTTTACTTTTTAAAACTACTTTTTTACCTATTTAGTGTTTTTTATCTATTTATTATTCATTTCTGTTGTATTTTGAGCAGTTTCAAATGAAAAACCTTGAGGATCATGCTCTAACGCCAGTGTCAATACGTCATCTATCCAACGTACCGGATGAATTTCTAAATCGCCAATCACATTCGCTGGGATCTCTTCGAGGTCTTTTTCGTTCTCGTAAGGGATTAAAACTCGTTTAATGCCACCACGATGAGCCGCTAACAGCTTCTCTTTAAGACCACCAATTGGCAATACTTCACCACGTAAAGTGATTTCCCCTGTCATTGCAACATCTGCGCGTACCGGATTACCTGTCAGGCTTGATACCAACGCCGTGCACATGGCAATGCCAGCACTTGGGCCATCTTTAGGCGTAGCGCCCTCAGGCACGTGCACATGGATATCACGCTTTTCGTAAAAATCAGGATTAATACGTAGTTTTTCAGCACGCGAACGCACGACTGTCATTGCCGCTTGAATCGACTCTTTCATCACATCACCAAGCGAACCGGTGTAGTTAAGCTTGCCTTTGCCAACCACAGATGCCGTTTCGATGGTCAATAATTCTCCACCAACTTCGGTCCATGCCAGGCCAATAACTTGACCAATTTGGCTTTTCTCGCCCGCTTTACCATAATCAAAACGTTGAACACCCAAGAATTCATGAAGGTTTTTATCGTCGACAATAACCTGACCTTTGGTTTTCTTAAGTAAGATTTGCTTAACCGCTTTACGGCAAATTTTAGAGATTTCACGTTCCAGAGAACGAACACCAGCCTCACGAGTATAGTAGCGAATAATGCCTATAATCGCGCTTTCTGTTATTTCAATCTCTTTGCTTTTTAAACCATTGCGTTCAATTTGCTTTTGCAATAAATGCTTAATAGCAATATTTAGTTTTTCGTCTTCGGTATAACCCGACAAGCGAATAACTTCCATCCGGTCGAGCAATGGTCCGGGAATATTCATTGAATTTGAAGTTGCGACAAACATGACGTCAGACAAATCATAATCAACTTCAAGATAATGATCGTTAAAGCTGTTGTTTTGTTCCGGATCTAATACTTCTAACAATGCCGATGCCGGATCGCCTCGCATGTCCGACGCCATTTTATCGATTTCATCAAGCAAGAATAGTGGATTCTTAACCCCAACTTTAGCCATTTTTTGAATCAATTTACCCGGCATAGAACCAATGTAAGTTCTGCGATGACCACGGATCTCTGCTTCATCACGTACGCCACCTAGCGCCATGCGCACATAACTACGTCCGGTAGCTTTTGCTATTGATTGACCAAGAGAGGTTTTACCTACGCCTGGTGGTCCCACCAAACATAGAATAGGCCCCTTAAGTTGACGAACCCGAGATTGCACCGCTAGATATTCTAAGATCCGCTCTTTAACTTTATCTAAACCGTAATGATCAGTATTTAATACGACTTCTGCTTTGGCTAAATCTTTCTTTACTTTGCTGCGCTTTTTCCAAGGCACCGACAACATCCAATCGATGTAGCTACGGACCACTGTTGCTTCTGCAGACATTGGCGACATCATTTTTAGCTTTTGTAGTTCAGCTTCGGTTTTCTTTTTGCCTTCGGCAGTCATGCCAGAGTCTTTTATTTTTTGTGCTAGCTCTTCCATTTCATCTGGCGTATCGTCTAATTCGCCGATTTCTTTTTGAATCGCTTTCATTTGCTCGTTGAGATAGTACTCGCGTTGAGACTTCTCCATTTGCTTTTTAACCCGAGTACGGATTTTCTTTTCCATGTGCAATAAGTCAATTTCTGACTCCATCATGGTCAGCAAATATTCCAAACGTTCATTAATGCCTTCAAGCTCTATTACTTTTTGCTTATCCTCAAGGCTCAGCGTCATGTGAGCAGCCATGGTATCGGCTAAACGTGCGGCATCTTCAATGCCAGCGAGAGACGTTAGTACTTCAGGCGGAATTTTCTTATTAAGTTTAATATAAGCATCGAATTGGGCCACAGCCGTGCGAATTAACACTTCCTGTTCCAAATCATCAAGCGCCTGAGTCACCACATACTGGGCATCGGCACTAATCAGGTCGTCTTCATTATATAATTTATTAATCCGAGCTCGTTGATTACCTTCAACAAGTACCTTGACTGTGCCGTCTGGTAATTTTAACAGTTGCAAAATAGTTGCAACCGTACCGACCTCATAGATCTCGTCTAGTTCAGGCTCGTCAACATCAGCATCTTTCTGGGCAACTAATAAAATTAACTTGTCTTGTTCCATGGCTGTCTCGAGACAACGAATAGATTTTTCGCGGCCGACAAATAATGGAATAACCATGTGGGGATACACGACAACGTCGCGTAAAGGTAGTACTGGTATATTGATGCGTTCTAAGCGCTCTAATGGCATAATTCGCCCTCTTACTTGGGATCGACAAACAGTTATCATAGTTATATTGGGATCAATAACTAAACTTCAATCACCTTGGATAAAAATAGCTCAGATTTATTATTTACAGTGCTTGGCCCGATACACAAGAACTATTTTAAAAGTCATAAAAAAAGACGCTAAAATGCGTCTTTTTTAATCAATAATGTCGTTTTTGCTAAATTTATGGCTTAACACCTAATTCGCGTAACCGTTCATCAAGGTAGCTACCTGCAGTATAACGCTCCGATAAAACCACTTGTGGGTTCGGATGCAAAAACAACGGTAATGAAATTCGCGACTTTTCGCTGCGCTCACCCGTTGGGTTAATCACTCGATGAATAGTTGACGGAAAGTAACCACTTGAAGCTTCTTGTAACATATCGCCAATATTAATAATGATGTTACCAAAATCACAAGGCACATCAACCCAACTTCCGTCCTTTGCAATCACTTGCAAACCCGGTTCATTAGCCGCAGGTAAGATAGTCAGTAAATTGATATCACCATGCGCAGCAGCTCTGATCGCGCCAGGCTCTTCCGCACCAGTCATTGGAGGGTAGTGTAAAATACGCAATAACGTACCTTCACTGTCTTTAATCATTGACGGTAGAGATTGACTGTAGTTTTTTGCAATATCACTAGGGGTATGCGCTTCAACCCAACCAAGCAGCTCCTGCGCTAGCTCATTAGCTAGCGCATAATATTCCATAATTTGCGCTTGCAGGTGCTGTGGCATCTGCCCCCAAGGGTAAACATGAAAGTATTCTTTAATATCTTTAATGTTGTTGCCTTTAGCAACTTCCGATACTGATGGCGGGAAATAGCCGTCTTGAGTTTTTGGGTCAAACAAAAATTCATCTTTAGCATCGCTCATGAAGAATTGGTACCAAGACTCATAAATCGCCTCGACCTTTTCTTTTGCAATAGGATGATTGGTCAAGACACCAAAACCGGTGTTATGCAAAGATTCAACAAAGCGCTGTGGCGCGTCGCTGGCGGTATAGTCAACTGTTAAAACGTTCATAGCTCATTTCTTATCGTTAGTTAATAATCGATACCTTCACCAGTTATACCAATTCCATTATTTAAGTCATCTATTTTGTAGCGAGGAAAAACGAATTAGAACAAGGCGTTTATTTTCATATGTAGTTGTTCTCCATATGAAATAAACAACACCGTTATCATTTGTTTTAACCGTGAAAAATGATCACCTTTTTAATGGAATTGGTATTACCCACCAAATCAACTTCAGCGGCACTGGGGTATTTTCGGCTAAATTGTACGATTTGCTGAGATAAATTTATATCACAGCTAACTATTATTAACTGCCTTTGTTTTCTTTTGAGGTACTGATCACAATTATATACCTGTGCCACTTGAAAATGCAGGTTTCACGAATTTCTAGGTAGCACGGGTATATACACCGAAAAAGCCACCTGACGGTGGCTTTTAATTTGATTACTTCTCATTATCGATAAAAAGAATGATTAGCCGATATTAACTCGGGCATTGCGGAACATCCGCATCCACGGGCTATCTTCTTGCCATTCGTCAGGGCGCCATGAGTTAGCCACTGCTCTGAATACTCGCTCAGGGTGTGGCATCATAATAGTCACGCGACCATCAGTGGTCGTTAAACCGGTAATGCCTGCCACTGAACCGTTAGGGTTCGCAGGGTATTGCTCGGTAACTTGTCCGTGGTTATCAACAAACTGTAACGCTACAGTACCACTGCTCAATGCCGTATCGATTGCCTGCTGGTTTTTAAACTCAGCGTGTCCTTCACCGTGTGATACAGCGATTGGCATCCGAGAACCCGCCATGCCATCAAAGAACACTGAAGAACTCTTTTGCACTTCAACCATGCTAAAGCGTGCTTCAAAACGCTCAGATTTGTTTTGCACAAAGTGAGGCCACAAATCGGCACCAGGAATAAGCTCTTTAAGGTTCGACAACATCTGACAACCGTTACACACACCTAATGAAAAGGTATCTTGGCGGTTAAAGAAGTCGCTAAATTGACCACGAGCTAATTCGTTGAACAAAATTGACTTAGCCCAACCTTCACCAGCGCCTAATACGTCACCGTAAGAGAAGCCGCCACAAGCGACCAGACCATTAAATTGCTCTAACGATACACGACCCGACAATACATCAGACATGTGAACATCAATTGCATTAAAACCAGCACGATTAAATGCAGCAGCCATTTCAACGTGCGAGTTAACACCCTGCTCACGTAAAATAGCCATTTGAGGCTTAGCACCCGTTAGAATAAATGGTGCAGCAACATCTTGGTTCAAATCAAAACTTAAATTAACGTTTAAGCCTGGGTTGTTATCATCAAGTTTTGTTGCAAGCTCTTGCTCGGCACAGCTTGGGTTATCACGCAGTTTTTGCATTTCATAACTGGTTGATGACCACAGTTTTCGTAAATCACGACGATTAGCACTAAATACCGCTTGGCCGCCAGCAACAATAGTTACCGCATTATCAGCAGTAATACCGCCGATAACGTGACTAACGTCGCTTAAACCATGTTTAGCTAACTCTTGATTTACTAAGTCTAAATCAGCAGTTTTAACTTGAATAACCGCGCCAAGTTCTTCGTTAAATAACTGAGCCAACAAATCGGTGTCACTTGCTAATGTCAACTTAACGCCCGTATTACCAGCAAAGGCCATTTCAGTCACTGTGGTAAATAAACCACCGTCTGAACGGTCATGGTAAGCCAATAGCTTACCTTGTGCCAATAACGCTTGAACGGCATCGAACATGCCTTTAAGCAAAGCAGGGCTGTCGACGTCAGGCGTCTCTTTACCCAGTTGTTTATAAACTTGCGCTAATACACTACCGCCTAAACGGTTTTGACCAGCGCCCAAATCAATCAGTAATAACGTTGTATCACCTTGGTCTGTGCGTAGCTCTGGCGTTAATGTATTGCGAACATCAGTGACGACTGCAAAAGCGGTCATCACCAACGATAATGGCGAAGTCACTGTCTTATCTTCACCGTCTTGCTGCCACTGGGTTTTCATCGACATTGAGTCTTTGCCCACTGGAATGGTAATGCCAAGTGCAGGACACAGCTCTTCACCAATAGCTTTAACGGCTTCATACAAACCAGCATCTTCACCTGGGTGACCAGCTGCCGACATCCAGTTAGCTGACATTTGCAATTGGCTTAGTTCACCAATTTGCGCACTGGCGATGTTAGTGATCGATTCAGCTACGGCCATGCGTGCTGATGCGCCAAAGTTTAATAATGCGATTGGGCTACGTTCGCCCATTGCCATTGCTTCACCAGCGTAAGTATCATAACTTGCCGCAGTAACGGCACAGTTAGCTACAGGTACCTGCCACGGGCCAACCATCTGGTCACGTGCAACCAGACCAGTAACGGTACGGTCACCAATAGTAATTAAGAAGCCTTTGTCTGCTACTGTTGGCAAACTCAATACTCGCGTTACCGCATCATCAAGGCTAACATCGTTCAAATCTAACGCTTGACCAGCAGTTACTTGGGTTGTTGCATCACGATGCATTTTAGGTGGCTTACCTAATAGAACATCAAGCGGCATATCAATTGGTTGATTGTCAAAATGACTATCGGTTAATGACAAGTGCGCTTCGGCGGTTGCTTCACCAACCACGGCAAATGGGGCACGTTCACGCTGACAAATTGCTTCGAACTGCGCTAATTTATCGCTAGGTACTGCCATAACGTAACGTTCTTGTGATTCATTACACCAAATTTCGTGTGGTGCCATACCCGGCTCATCGTTTGGCACGTTACGTAGTTCAAACTTACCACCACGACCGCCATCATTAACTAGTTCAGGGAATGCATTTGAAATACCACCAGCGCCAACATCATGGATAAAGGCAATTGGATTGTCTTCGCCTAGCTGCCAACAACGGTCAATAACTTCCTGACAACGACGCTCAATTTCAGGGTTTTCACGCTGAACTGAGGCAAAATCAAGATTTTCAGCTGACTGGCCAGAAGCCATCGATGAAGCAGCGCCACCACCAAGTCCGATGTTCATTGCTGGTCCGCCCAACACGATCAACTTAGCGCCAACGGGGATTTCACCCTTTTGTACATGCTGGTCACGGATATTTCCCAGACCACCAGCAATCATCACTGGCTTGTGGTAACCACGCACCTCAAGACCATTGTGCGATGCAACTTGCTCTTCGTACGTTCTAAAGTAACCACAAATCGCAGGACGACCAAATTCGTTATTAAATGCCGCGCCACCTAATGGGCCTTCGGTCATAATATCAAGGGCTGACACTATACGACTCGGTTTGCCAAAGTCTGTTTCCCAAGGCTGCTCAGCACCTGGAATACGTAGATTAGATACAGTAAAACCTGTTAAGCCAGCTTTTGGCTTAGAACCACGACCGGTTGCACCTTCATCACGAATCTCGCCACCAGAACCAGTAGCAGCACCAGGGTATGGTGAAATAGCGGTTGGGTGGTTATGTGTTTCAACCTTCATTAAAATATGAATATCTTCTTGATTATACTCATATTCACAACTATCTGGATTTGGGAAGAAACGACCCGCTTTTGAACCCACCATCACTGATGCGTTGTCTTTATAAGCAGACAATACATTTTCAGGGTGAGTCTCATAGGTATTTTTAATCATCTTAAATAATGATTTTGGTTGATCAACCCCGTCGATTGTCCAATCGGCGTTAAAGATTTTATGGCGACAATGCTCTGAGTTTGCTTGCGCAAACATCATTAATTCAATGTCATTTGGATTACGATTAAGCACTGTAAATGCATCAACCAAATAGTCGATTTCATCATCAGCTAACGCTAAACCTAATTCAACATTAGCCGTCACTAACGCAGCGCGTCCGCCAGCTAAAATGTCGATTGCGGTCATTTCACTCGGAGTTGCATTTACGAAGAGTGCCTGAGCGTCTGTTAACTCACCACATACCACTTCCATCATGCGATCATGAATTAAACCGCTGATTTGCTGCCATTGCTCGGCTGATAATTCGCCTTCAATGTAATATGCAATGCCACGTTCAAGTCGCTTAACCTGAGTTAAACCACAGTTATTAGCAATGTCCGTCGCTTTAGAAGACCATGGCGAAATAGTGCCAGGGCGCGGTGTTACTAATAACAGCTTACCTGCCGGCTGATGTTCAGCGATGGTAGGTCCATAAGTTAATAATTTATTGAGTTTCTCTAATTCAGCAGCAGATAATTGTGCCGATAAATCAGCAAAATGAACAAATTCTGCATAAATATTTGTTACACCTAACGACAGCTCGTTGCTGGTCGCCAATAATTTGTTAACACGAAATTCTGATAGGGCCGGGGCTCCACGGAGGATTTCCATAGGATTAATCACCAAGTTAAAGTAGATAGGCTAAAATTCCGCGCCATTATAAGTGAAATAGATCACAAAATTAACCATTTTATGGCTTTTTATCGGTTTGGATCTCACATAAATAAAAAACAGCGTAATTTACAGTCACTAAGCGTGTTACCTATCAAACTAACTTGGTGTCTGCGCAAGCAGTCAGGGCCTGCGCTATTGTCCAACACTGCGTTCTGATATAACCTATTGTGATACCTAATGTTCAAGGAATCGTATTGTTAAATCCAATTGTATTGTCCAATCCCCATAGCGGTTACCTTAATTGGCGTCTGACAGTACTTTGTTTAATATCGACCTTTTTGACCGGTTGTAACGAACCTACTAAGACCTCCCATCTTGAGCAGATTAAAAAACGACAGACCTTAATTATCGGTACCTTGTATGGACCAGACAGCTACTTTAATCCTGACCTTACTTCCAGCGCTATCGAACAAGATTTGGCCCATCGCTTTGCCGCCAAACTCGGCGTTGAACTTGAAGTTGTCGCCAGCTCAGATTTACCCAAATTATTTGAAATGTTAGACGACAAACGAGTAGACCTTCTAGCAACCGGTTTGTCGGTAACTGACCAACGCCTGTCAAGCATGCGGTTTGCACCACCTTATTATCAAATAACTCAACAACTGGTGTATAAACAAGGACAAAAACGGCCACGCAACTTAAACGAACTCAACGGTAATTTAACCGTTATTGATGGCAGCAGCCACTTAGAAACATTGCAGCAGCTCAAACGCGACAACCCAACGCTTAGTTGGCAAACCACTACTCAATACAATCCTGACCAATTATTAAAGCAATTAATTGAAGGCAGCATCGACTATACCATTGCAGATTCCACCGTACTGGCTCGAAACC
>Ga0209395_1001249_pt1 | contig 36118 bp, 30 predicted proteins | sample GOMGulsemesocosm_3_FD_184635 | JGI IMG/M metagenome (GOLD analysis project Ga0209395, IMG submission 184635) | Methane-oxidizing microbial communities from mesocosms in the Gulf of Mexico - GOM9D Gulf of Mexico (SPAdes) (version 2) | ecosystem: Environmental > Aquatic > Marine > Cold seeps...
TGGTATTATGCTCAGTCGGGAACTATCTACATGTGCTCTCATCCATTTATCCTTTAGCACAACAAGATCACATAATTAATGCAAATGGTATTATGCTCAGTCGGGAACTATCAACATGTGCTCTCATCCATTTATCCTTTAGCACAACAAGATCACATAATTAATGCAAATGGTATTATGCTCAGTCGGGAACTATCAACATGTGCTCTCATCCATTTATCCTCGTTACAAAATAGGTCACTTCACTAATGCAATTGGTATATACCCGTGACCATTGGAAATGCTTGTTTCAGAGTTTGGGTAGGAGTCAAGTACAAGGCATGATTTGTAATTAATGGTCATTCCCTGATTATGAATCATAACGCCGTAATCGTTTTCTCCCCAACCTCCCGAAGGGCAAGGCAATAAGCGACCAACTTCGTCGTTATAATACATTGATTTAGAATGACTAAACGACACGTATTATGCCTAGAATTTGGCACGCTTCTCGACTTGCTGAAATCATGCATTATCATTGGTCACGGGTATAAGTGTGATCGAACGTCGAACAAACACCCACATAAAAGTGATAACTGACTTCTTAGTCGTTATTTAGTGCAGTCTTTTGCGATTTTAGCGCAGAGGTATTATGATAGCGGTTATTGAATCCTCTAGAATACCTGCCATGAGTTTGAACCTTTCCTCGTCACAACGTTTTTGCCTCGATGCCATGGGGATCGATTTGTGGCAGTCACGTGCGCCACAAATCGTATGTAGTGAGCCTACATCCGATCCCAAGTTGTTCGAGCAAGTAGACATGTTGCTCGATTATTATCAGCAACAGACCAAAAAGTCATTACAATGGCTGATGGTACACGATGCCACAGAGTCGAAGATGGTTGGTGATGAGCTACACGTGCCACCTCTCTCTCAACTATTCGCTAGCGCCAAGTTAAAGAGACAGTTGTGGTCATTGCTGGTGACAGCGCCATGACTATTACATTCCTGACCATCGATAGTGCCGACATCGAGGCTGTTTTTGCTATTGAGCAAGCGGCGCAGTCCCATCCTATGTCGCGCTCGGTGATGTTATCTTGTTTCTCTAAGCGCTATTTTAACGCGCAGATACTTGTCGATAGCGAGGTCGCTGGCTTTTATATCGGTGAATTTGTACTCGATGAGTCGTCATTGATCGAAATTTGTGTTGCGCCGGCTTTTCAGGGGCGTGGTTTAGGCAAAGAGCTGTTACAGCATTATGTTGCAGCGGCACAAAAGCTTGGTGCGATGAGCTGTTGGCTTGAGGTACGCGACTCGAATGTTGGGGCGCGTAAGTTATATCAATCACTCGATTTCAATGAGGTCGACATTCGTCGCAATTATTATCCGACGGCGACTGGTCATGAAGATGGAATTATCATGAGTCTGTTTATTTTCTAATACTAATTACATTGGCTATGTCCCAGTTAGCTGTGGCTGTATGTTTTTTAAATTAAGTTCAATGACTTAACCAAGACTAGCAGCAAACACCATTTCCCGCCTTTAGTTGCCTTCATATGGATATCTGTTAGGAGAAAAAATCAGGGATGAGTTTTTAGATTTTCGCGCATGCGTAGCCATGGAGGGCGTAGCTAGAGCGACGCATTTGTCCATGGATGGACATATTAGGGCAGTGTAGGGAGCATATTGCCGAGGAGGCCAAAGCCGAGATGCGCATTAAAATCGGCTCCTTTAAGACAGATATCTATATGACGATCAGCAGCTATACCCGTGACCAATGATAATGCATGATTTCAGCAAGTCGAGAAGCGTGCCAAATGCTAGGCATAATACGTGTCGTTTAGTCATTCTAAATCAATATATTATAACGACGCAGTTGGTCGCTTATTGCCTTGCCCTACGGGAGATTGGGGAGAAAACGATTACCGCGTTATGATTCATAATCAGGGAGTGACCATTAATTAAGAATCATGCCTTGTACTCGTCTCCTACCCAAGCTCTGAAACAAGCATTTCCAATGGTCACGGGTATAAACATCGGGTCGCCTTTATTTTGGTTACATTTTCTTTGTAAATCTCTTCCCTGAGATTTAGCGCTGCGCGCCCAGCTGAAGCTGTCCTAAAATGTTCCAGACATTTTAGTGGTGAAGCACCAATTGGTCAGGAACCAATTTGAACAGCCGTAGGCTGGCCCGCAGGGGGAAATACAAGGATGTATTTCATAAAGAAAAGTAACTGGTGTGCAAGCTATAAACTTGATGGGCAGCATTAACCTAATGAGCACATAAAATATCCACCCTCACTAGATGAGTAGCATCAATTAACTAAGACATAGCCAATGTCATTAAGTAAGTGATTTTGTTGTGCAAAGGGAAAATAAACTAGAACACATGTTCATCGTTCCAGACTGAACATAAGCACCTACATCCTGTAGGCGAGGCGCTCGATTGATTTCGACAGGGCAGAAAATTAGTTCCAGACATTTTCTAAGGTCGCACATCCTTGTGCACAATGTCGATATTACGTAAACTCGCTGTGAATATATCCATATACGCTCAATTTTTCGTCCATGAAAAATACGGTTTACTTCACATATACCGATATCCTTGTCATTATCGGCGTTTTATTTAAAACGCTCTTGCCGTGTCCCCCCCTTTATATGCGATGAAGTTACACTTCATCGCATATATTTTCATTGGGCAAATTACTGAGTCAATAAGCCCATAGAATAACGGCTCTGAAGGATCAAGTATCGATCCTTTTTGTTTTTCACTTAATCAAAAAAACTAACTTTGGGGTGCTGAGTAGTTACACTTCAATAAGCTTACTTAGCCTAAGCGCTGATATACTTAGCTTATCTGAGCCAACCAAATAAATAGCCTAAAGCCATTGGATTAGCGTAAGTCGGCTATCATGAAAAAGTGTCCCTGACTTGACTAATGTTCGCTTTTTACATTGCGAACTAATTAGTAACATTAGCCAATGCTAGCAGCACTTCGCACCTAAAATATTTTCGTCAGTATATCTCTATCGTTTAAAGTTGGGTGATCTTGCGTGCCCAAACTCGAAGATTGGAATTGAGATTTCATGGCTGAAACCCAATTTTTAGCGCGAGGTGTCAGTTTGTCATTTTTATTTTGTAAATGCCCTCTCACTAATAAAACCCCCATATCGGCACCTTTATAAATATATTCGCCAGGTCCTAAAATACGAAGGAAAAAGGCCTCGTTCATTCCAGAAACATTACTCCAGTCGGCCGTGCGACGAATTAACTCAACATCGTTATTTTCTGTTGTTTTCCATATGCCCGAGCGAGGAACTTGATTAAGGATCCTGACATCATCACCAGTATGCTTGAAAATTATGTGACTCCAGGTATCAAAGTCACGCCAGCGCTTCTGAATCTCTCGAATGTTAATGTCATAGTCAATGCCCATATGTTCCAATAAATGAAACATCAGTAGTGGTACGCCACCATATTTTTGTGTTAGCAGGTTTGTTATCGGAGAGGCTCCGCTAACTCGTGGATTGAGCTCACCTAGATACATTCGATTATCTTTTTTATCGATCAAATAATCAATGCAGAAAGTCCCTTTATAACCTTCTTTATAAAGGCGCTCGCCAAATTTTTTCACCATAGTTTCTAATTTTTTTCGTGCTCTAGGGTTAAGGATATTGACAAACCCCTCGTTACCACACCAACCTCCTTTAAAAGGAGTTAATTCTTTATGGCCAACTAACTCACTTAGAATAGGCCCCACAATAGTGCCATGTTTGGTTGCTACCGCTTCGACCGTTCCACAGCGTGGGTCGATGCGTTTCATCACTTTAATTTCTTCATCAATGATTAATTTAAAGTGTTCATCCCAATCTTTTTCACAGGAGATAAAAAAGGTGGTTTTTCCTGAGTCGCCATAGGGGGTTTGAACCACCAAGTTTTTACCCAGCTTGGCGGATTTTGCCAATTCGGTTAATTCTTGATAATTTTGTGCGTGCCCTAAGATATTTGGAACACTGGCGACGCCAGCTTCATTAGCCATTTGTGTCGTGACAATTTTTGAGTCTAACCTGTTACGTAATTCATGAGGAGGCATTGCCACATTTATACCAATTTCCTTGGCTAGTTGTTCGGTCTTCTCGTCAAACATAACGGCCATCATATGGCCTCCTTTTGGACGTTGGCTCATATAATCACGTGTTTCTTGATGGTCGATCAGGTAATTAACCACGTCCTCTAGGCAAGTAAATTCAGGGGTCCCACGATCTTTGGGGATAAACACTCGATGGTGAACACCGTCAAAACAATCGAAATAATTGATATAGCGCAGTGTAGGCACCAATTGACCTAACCCTAAAATATTAAAAGGCGTCGCAGACACAAAATATATTGGTTTTTTGTAAGTGCGAAAAAATTTGTAGATGTCAGTTAAACCTTGGAGTTTTTCCATTGCTATACCTCTTTACGATTGTTGTTATTTTGTACTATCGATGATTTTATCTGCATTACTATCAGTATATTCTGTTGCTTTAGTCTTTTTTATTGCTTCCTTCGCGCTCAATTTATCATATTTGCGCCTCATCTTATTTTTTTGCTCTAGCTTTGTCAGCACTTCTTCGGTGAACACGCTCAAACCAAGTTCAGGGTTGTAACCATGAATTTCCTTAACATCTAATGCTTTCATGTATTCTAATATTTCTTGGCTAATCACTTGCCCTGGCACCAAAATAGGGAAACCTGGCGGGTAGGGAATAATAAAGGTGGTAGAGACGAATTCTCTTCCCTTTTTCATTTCTTTTTCTAGCTCACCATTGTCTAAGTTTGCATATTCGTAATTCTCATCGTCGTAAGATAAAAAATAAGCCTTGCGAATATCTCCTTCACTTGAACCCAAATTTTTTCCAGGACAAAAAGCGTGGTGAAAGCAGCTAAAATCAGGTAACGGCGGTAGCTCTTTGGTTAAAGAAATTACTCGTTTTTTATGCAGCGCACGTTCTGCGGGACTCATCTCTAATTCACGCACCTCTAACTCAGCCACAATTTTATGTAAGCAATTTAATAAATAAATAATCGAACTTCGAGAAGTACCGATGTTAACCATAAATAGAATTGTATTTCTTGATGTTTTATTAATTTGAATGCCGTGCTTATCCATCAAATATTTATCTTTAAAGGTATTACCATCGATCCCTGTTTTGCCAATATGAACGGTGATCCGAGTTGGATCGACCACAAATTCATCGTCAGCCCACGCCTCTTCCATTTGGCTAAAACCAGTTTTCTCATTAAAGAAGGAATCAACACCAGACTTACGAAATCTCTTCGGTACTAAGTCTTTGTTAATTAAAACATCAAAATATTTTTTCAATCGATCACTCTGGTAAGCAACCTGCCGCAAGGACATGGCCAGTTCTAACTGTTTATTCACCATTTGGTAACCTTCAAGTTCAACTTGGCGTCGTCCAATATCTAGCGACGCTAAAATTTGATAGTTTGGCGAGGTTGAGGTGTGCGTCATATAGGCTTCATTGAATGTATTTTCGACCTTTTGACGAAAGTCTTGGTCAAATATATGGATCATTGAACCTTGGCGCAGTGCTGTTAGCGTTTTGTGGGTGGATTGTGTTGTGTACGTACGAATTCTAACTTGCTTGGGATCTGGCAGCAGTTTATTGTCTAGCATCCAAGCGGTTTTACTCTTAGCATCTATTTGTGCAAGTTGTGCTTTATGAGCCAGATATTTTTTACGATATCTTGTTCGTTTGTAACGTCTGTTGAGTGACGCCGCGGAAGCCATCGCAGTTCGAGTTCGATAAATAGGATTAAAGCTAGCAAAGGCGAACCAGGCCTCATCCCATAAAAATACCAAATCTGGTTTAATCGCCAAACACTCTTCCATAACTTGGCGTACATTATAAACAACTCCGTCGAAAGTACAGTTGGTTAGTAACAACATTTTTACTCGATCTAGCTGCCCTAACTCTTGATAGTTCAACAAAGCTTGTTTTATTTCTCTGAGCGGAACACCGCCATAAATAGATAGGTCATTGATTGGGTATGAATCTAAATACTTGACATGGGCGCCCGCTAGAACCATGCCGTAGTGATGTGATTTGTGACAATCACGGTCGACCAGAATAATATCTCCAGGTTGTACTAACGCTTGAACAACTATTTTGTTGGCAGTGGATGTTCCGTTCGTCACAAAATAAGAGCTGCGCGAACCATACGCTCTTGACGCGTATTCCTGTGCTTTTTTCAACGGACCTTTAGGTTGCAATAATGAGTCAAGGCCGCCAGAAGTTGTCGAGGTTTCGGCAAGAAAAATATTTGTACCATAAAAGTCGAGCATGTCGCCAATCCAATGAGACCTTTCAATTGATTTAGCACGGGAAATAGGCAAGGCATGAAATGTCCCGGTTGGACGGCGGCTATATTTTTTTAGTGCTGAAAAAAATGGTGTGTCAAAGCGGGTTGCTATGCCTCCTAAGAGGCTGTGGTGCATATCTAGACTTGAATTTTCACTATAAAACACCCTGTTGAAATAGCCATTATCATCTTGATTCCCAGATTCAGTGGCCATATCAGAAATTAGGTATAAATCTAATTCTGGACGTAGGTAGTTAATTAATCGCCCAAGTTCATTGCCTTGATTTTTGCTGTTATAAAGATGTTTGCGTAATTTTTCATCAATCGACGCCACAATATGAGAAACGAGCCCACTATTGCGTTCAGACTTCATTGGGAAACCTGGCCGCAATATGCACGCCTGAATATTAGAGTTAATCAAAATTGCAATAATGGCATCTTCAAAGCTTGGTACCACAATTGGCGTGTAATTAAACTTATCGTCATGATGGCGCATTGAGCGCACTGAGTTTAATAGTTGGTTTTCGGCGTCAACGATTAAGTTATCGACGATTAATACTTCAAAATAAGGCTTGGCTCTTGAATTTTTAGCACCGGAAGTATTATCACGAGTGTTGTCATCTATCTCAACATTTGAGTTTGAAAGCGATAAATCAACATCTTTGCGTCTATAGGTACCATTTTCTAAAAAGTAGTGAATTTGTGAAACCGCATGAGATAGCGCATTATAATCCCCTTGTTCAAACCTTTCTTTTAAATAGCGAAAATTTTCCTTTGATGGAAAAGCGGTATAATCTTCAATCGTCTCAAGGGAAATAAGTGAGAGTTCTACTGCTTTTTTCAGACGTGTTACACCTTCACCTTTTACATCGAACATTGAAAGGTGAAATGTATATTTTTTTAATTTAACCCAAGTATCCTGCCGTTTATTATTCAGCTGGTGGTAGAAGCCGATCATTTTTTTAGTTTTTTTATTGTCCACTTTAGACATGGCTATGGCCTTCTCTATGTTGGCTAATTTAAATTAATAGAGCAAATTAAAATTCATGGATTACGAATCACTATGTATCTCACAAATATCTTTGAGAACTGCTGATTTAGGTATCTCGCAACAGCTTTGTGTACGCAGTATTTCAAATTTGATCCCTAGATAATTCCAAGTATAGGAAATTTTCCAGCATATCTACGTTTATTCTGGATTTAATTACATTTTGACTGTCATTTTGTAAATTAGATCAAATGACGTGCTTACTTTGTGGTAATAAATTTATTTTAGTAGCGTTTTATTCGTATGTTGGCGTTCTAAAACGCAGAATTTATTAATCGGAAATTTATACTCCGTCCAAACTCTATAAATTCGGTCTAATGTAAAGAATCTATGCGTTGGCTAAATATACTGATTATATCTTTGACGTATTCTTGTTATTCTATGCTTGGCAGCTTTGCCAAGAGATTAGTTAATGATTACAAAATAAGGACTCGCACTTATGACACCGTTTGGTATTGCTGGAATTCAAATGAACTTACAGCACGGTAATAATGTTAACGCTATTGAAGAGCGTATTGACGTCCTAATGAGTCTTTACCCTTGGGTGGAAATGGTGGTGGTTAGCGAATTAGCTGCTCATGGTCCACTGCATAGTTTTGCAGAGCCCATGCCGGGGATCACTGAGCAACGTTTTTGCGCAATGGCACTTAAACATAATATCTGGTTAATACCAGGATCTTTCTTTGAACAACGCAATAATATGGTATTTAATACTGCCCCAGTGATTAATCCGCAAGGTGAAGTCATTGCGCGGCACAGAAAACTCTTTCCATTTTGCCCCTTTGAAGAAGGTGTTGAAGCTGGTGACGAGTTTATTGTTTTTGATGTTCCCAACGCCGGCCGATTTGGCGTCTGTATTTGTTATGACATGTGGTTTCCTGAGGTGCTTAGAACACTGACATCGATGGGGGCTGAAGTTATAATCCACCCCGTATTGACCGGTAGCAATGATCGCGATATTGAACTGAATCTTGCTCGTAGCAGTGGTGCACTATTTCAAAGCTATATAATTGATATTAATGGCTTAGGAGTAGGGGGGGTTGGTCAGTCCTGCATTGTAGACCCTTCAGGAAGAGTGATACATCAAGCTGGAGAAACAAATGAGTATTTGGTGACAGAACTCGATTTTGATTTGGTTCGTCGCCAAAGAGAAATGGGTTTGCGTAGTCTCGGCCAACCGCTTAAAAGTTTCAGAGATAGCAATATTAATTTTACTGTCTATAACAAAGAGCACAGGGACGATAGTTACCTAAATAGTTTAGGGCCGTTACAAAAGCCTAGCCGAGTTAGCAAAAATAAAATGGCGATATCGCCGGACTCTATGGTTCAACAGTCTATCGCACAAAGTGAAATAGTTTCTTTAAATAGTACCAATATAAACAGATTGCAAATACCACAAGGTGGTATTTTTGAAGAAACGCCCAATTTAGCGAATAGTGGTGAAGAGATAGCTAGCCCAACCGACAATACGCCGTTAGTTGAAGATCCCCAAAAAAAAGCTAACCTATCCAGTGTCGGTATCAAGCGCTGGAAACAGCTGACTGATCAGTTTAAATATTACATCAAATCATGAGTAAAAGAGTCCCTATATTAGGTTTCTCTTCACGGTTAGAACACTTTCTTGGCGAGAAATTGGCGCTTACTTATGCGCAAGCTTGGCCCGCATATCATAGTTGGCTCAGTAAAGCTCCAGAGTGGATCAGCGCTGCAACTGGACGAGAGAAGTTGCAACAGTTTATGCCAGAGTTATTAGGTACTTATGACGGATTATGCAATGTATTGGGGGCACGCGAAGTCACAGGTTCATTTTTAAGCTTGTATAATCCACCATCTTTTCGAGCTGGGTGTTCGCAAGCGTGTAAAACCAATAACACTGTTGAGTTAGTGAGGAATTACGATTTTCCGAAGGAGTTGAGTGACCGTTTAATGCTACATTCGAATTGGAATGGAACACGTGTTATTGCCATGACCGATTGTTTATGGGGGGTAATTGACGGCATGAACGAACACGGTTTGGCTGTTTCGTTAGCTTATGGTGGCAGTCCTAAGCGCGCTGATGGTTTTGCTATAACCCTAGTGCTACGCTATATTTTGGAATTTTGCAGAAGCGCTAATGAAGCGATTAGCGTGTTAAAGCGCGTCCCTATTAATATGCCTTACAATATTACAGTGGTTGATTGCTATGGGGATGCAAAGACCATTGTTATTTGCCCTGGAGAAAAGGTAAGAGTTAATTCGGCGGCCTTTGCCACTAATCATCAACAAGGTGGTGCTATTGAAGATATTGACGCGATCGCTGACAGTTATACGCGAGAACAGTACTTATCGACCCATTTAGCCGATCCTCGCCAGGCTAATGTGCCCTTAGTTAATTTATTTTTGAAAGCACCATTGTTAAGAAAATCGAGCGATTGGAAAGGTTGGGGCACCTTGTACACAGCACGATATCAGCCATCACTTGGAATTGTGGAGTTACACTGGCCAAACGGCCAAGTGCTTACGCAAAGTTTTAGCCATTTTATTGAAAACGATATCAACGTTGAATCGCCAGCATATCTATAAATATCCCCGCCATAGCCAGTCTGACCATTATTTGTGCTAATTGAGGGGAGGGCATGTAAAATTAACTGTGTCAGTACTTTTATTGCATAAAGGTCATTAAGTAGCTCTAAAGTGGTGCATCTATTCTTGCTGGGACCGATGTTTATACCCGTGCCCACGAATTAAAAATCATGCCTCGCACTCGTATCCAACCCAAGCGTATTTACAATGGTCATGGGTATAAATAATAAGTTTGATAACCTCTTTGAGCGTAGATCTCGTGCGCCACAAATCATATGCAGTGAGCCAATGTCCGATCCCAAATTTCTCGCTAATAGCAATTACATTAAGTAACAGTTCTTGTTGTGCAGAGGAAAATAAACTAGAACACATGTTCATTGTTCCAGACTGAACATAAGCACCTACATCCTGTCGGCGAGGCGCTCGATTGATTTCGACAAGGCAGAAAATTAGTTCCAGACATTTTCTAAGGTCGCACATCCTCGTGCGCTATTTCGGTATTAGGGTAAGGGTTTTTGTCCAAGGATGGACACATTAGAGTAATGTATGGAGCATATTGCCAACGCGCACATTGCCGAGTAATAGCTAGCTATTAGGATTGAGAGCAACGCCGTTGCCTACTGCGAAGCCATGGATGGCGCAGGTAGGGCGACGCAGGATGTCAAAGCCGAGACGTAGGTAAGGGGCGCGAGCAGGACGCGGCAGCCTTATCGTTAATTTTAACCAGCACAAGTGGGCAGTTATTTACTGTAATTGGTCTTATATAGACATATTGCTCGATGATTTCTAACCTAACTTTCTTCTAAACTTCCCCCTCTCTATAGCGATGAAGTTAACTTCATCGCATGATAATTAACCTTCTGTTCAATATTTGTCCTTCGATATCATTTCTAACTACTAACCCTATCTAAATGATTGTTTTTTGTTCTTTAAATTGTTTTTGCATTTGTTTTTATCTGGTTGAATTTTCTCACTATGTACTTTAAATTATCTGTATATTACATTTTTGAATAAGTATTTAGTCTAAACCCTGTTAACAAATGATTACAGTTGTGTTAGTTTGCGTTAACTTTAAATGTTAAATATTTTATTATTTGGATCGGGTTAAAGCCCTTTGAATCGGTATTGTTATGACTACAAGAAACAGAATTAACACAATTTTAACTAAAAAGACGGCGGTAGCCACCGTCGTTGGAATGATTTGTTTACACTCTGTGGGCGTTGTAAACGCACAAGAGCAAGGCGCAGGCAACAAAGAAGTTGAAGTGATCACCACCATCGGGTCTCGTGTAAACTCACGTACCGATACAGCCAGTGCCGCGCCAGTAGATATTATTTCATCTGAGACTATTCAAAACTCAGGTGCTGTTAACACCATGGATATGCTGCGTAAGGTGGCTCCATCATTTAACATGAATAACACCACCACTTCCGATGGCCAAGATTTAATGCGTCCTGCGACCTTACGTGGTTTAGGAGCCGATCAAGTATTAGTACTCATCAATGGCAAGCGCCGTCATCAACAAGCATTGGTTGCAGTGCAGCAAAATGTCGGTCGTGGTAACGCTGGAACCGATTTAAGTGCTATTCCATTGAGTGCGATTAGCCGCGTTGAAATATTGCGTGATGGTGCCGCTGCACAATACGGTAGTGATGCGATTGCTGGTGTGATTAATATCGTGCTTAAGTCTAGCGAAGGTGGCAGCGTGTCAACGCAGTTCAGAACGACCTCTGAAGGCGATGGCGATACGGTCGATTTTGCCGCTAATTACGGCATGCTCGTTGGCGAAGATGGTAGCTTGAATATCACGTTTGAATATAAAGACGCCGATGAGATGAACCGTGCCTCAGAAACCACTTGGTTTGGTGCGATTGAAGAGCCTAAAAAATTACTACTCGTTGGTGAGGGGGCCGTTGAAAGCACATCACTATGGGCCAACTTTGCTTTACCCGTAGGTAAAGACAGTGAAGTATATGCCTTTGGTGGTGTTACTAAAAAGGAAGGCGCCTCGCGCGGTTTTTACCGTAGCGCGGGTGACGACCGTGTTTGGTCAAACATTTACCCACAGGGTATTACGCCTGAACTAGGTACCGAGACTGAAGATGTTTCATTGGCCGTCGGCTTTAAGACTGAGTTTGGCGAATGGGGTTTTGATGCCAGCGTTAACTACGGTCAAAATGAACTATCCTTTAGAAACATAGCATCGGTTAATGCCAGTTATGGTCCTGACAGTCCAACAACGGCCGAAAGTGGTAGCTTAGAGACTAATCAAACCACCATTAATGTTGATTTAACCCGTTCATTTGATTCAGTTGCTATCGCGATTGGTGCAGAGTGGCGTGAAGATGGCTATGCGATCAACGCCGGTGACGAGGTGTCTTACAGTCGCGGCGATACTTGGTGTAGCGAGAACTCACCAACGACTGCTGTATTACCAACGGATGACGATTGTGTTGTTACCGCACCAGGCATGCAAGGTTTTGCTGGCTATCGTCCTGACATGGAAATCGATACCTCACGTGATAATATCTCAGTGTACTTCGATAGTGAATGGTACGCGACAGATTGGCTAACGCTTGGTGGTGCAGTGCGTTTTGAAGACTACTCTGACTTTGGTGACACTACCATCGGTAAATTTAATGCGCGTTTTGAGGTGAGTGACAGCCTTGCTTTCCGTGGTGCACTATCTACCGGTTTCCGTGCGCCTGGTGTCCAACAAAAACACTTTACCCAACGCTCAATTTCAATCAGTGACGGTGTACTAACGGATCTAGTGACCCTTCGTCCTGATTCTGAATTGGCACAAGAGCTTGGCTTTGGTGCACTTAAAGAAGAAACGTCGCAAAATCTAAGCCTAGGCTTTGTTTACGAAGGCGATACTTACTCAACGACCTTTGATTATTATCAGGTGAGAATTGATGATCGTATTGTTTATTCTGGTGATATCAAGGCGAGCCACGCACCTGAGTTTTTTGCAAAGCATGGTACGCTTGGTGATGGTCAACTCGACGGTGTGGCCGTTGTGCAGTTATTCACCAATGCCATTGATACTAAATCTCAAGGTATCGAGTGGGTTAATACGTGGAAATATGATGTAAGTGACGGTGAGCTAGCGATTGAAGCTTCATTGCACCTAAGCGAAACTGAAACCACTGGCATCAACACATCGTCTTCATTGATTGACGATGAGGTGATTTATGACGATGCATCACGTCTATTGGTTGAAGAAGCGCAGCCTTCAGAGAAAGGCGTATTGGGCGCAACCTACAGCACCGATCTGTACAGTGTGACTGCTCGTGCTAACTACTTTGGTGAAGTCAGTACTGCATCCTATGGAACACCGAAGAATACGTGGGGCGCTAAAACGACGATTGATTTGACCGGTTACTATCAAGTCTCTGACAATCTACGCGTTAGTGGCGGTATCGTGAACTTGTTGAACGAAAAGCCAGATGAGTGGGGCGCTGAAGGTGGCGATTTCCCAGCACTTGGCTTTAAATACGGTTGGACTAGCTTCCCGTTCTCTCTAGCGGGGCGCGAATATTACGTTCGTGCCACATACAACTTCTAGTGTTGTTGGCCCTGATTGATTTTGGGGCTCTAATTTCATTTTCATTTAATAACTGACCACTTGTGCTAATTAAAATCGACGACTACGGCGTTGCTCTCAATCCCAATAGCCAGCTATTGCTCATTCGAGCGCCTTGTTCTCGAAAATTTTCTCTTAGCACAACAAGTTCACATAATTAATTCAAATGATATAAAAAAAGCCGGTTAACTTGAATAAGTTAACCGGCTTTTTATTAGTGACTTTATTAAGCAGGGAATAGTTGAGTTAGCTTAGTCGCTAGCATCATGTTACCAATCGCTTTAATCTTGCCCATCATGAACGCAGTCATGCCATTAACGCTGCCATCTAACAAGCCTTTAAGTGTTGCGCTCTTGAGTTGCAAGGTTACTGACGGATCGTCATGCTCGCCTTCAATTAGGTCATAACCGCCATCTGCTATTACTAGGTGGAATAACTCGCCTTCAAGGTCAAATTGAAACACCTCATCAACACCAGTTGCCGCATCGGCGTTAAATTTCGAAGCAAGTAGTTCTTTATATTCAGTAACAGTAGACATAAAACATCCTAAATTAGAGTTATTAACAGCCATTAATATGCTGGTATGACCTCTAAACTACCACGTTTGGATTTTGATTCAAGTGTTTTTTAAACAGCCGTTTTATCGACGACGTCATGGAATTTCATGTGATTGCGCAAAACATCACACATTAATCGCTAAAATCGGCTATAATCGCGCGATTATTTTTTATTATGAATTCTATTTTCGAGAGCCCTCTATGACAACCTTTGCTGATTCGGTGAACAAGCGCCGTACCTTTGCGATCATCTCGCATCCCGATGCCGGTAAAACGACCATTACCGAAAAAGTATTATTGTTCGGACAGGCATTACAAAAAGCCGGAACAGTTAAGGGTAAAAAATCAGGTCAGCATGCCAAATCAGATTGGATGGAAATGGAAAAAGAGCGTGGTATTTCTATTACCACCTCGGTGATGCAATTCCCTTATCGTGATTGTTTGGTTAACTTGCTCGATACGCCAGGGCACGAAGACTTCTCGGAAGATACTTACCGTACGTTAACTGCAGTTGATTCGTGCTTAATGGTGATTGATGCGGCCAAAGGTGTTGAAGCGCGAACAATAAAATTAATGGAAGTGACACGCTTGCGCACCACGCCAATAGTTACCTTCATGAATAAGCTTGACCGCGATACGCGTGATCCATTGGAATTAATGGATGAAGTGGAAGATATCTTAGATATCGTGTGTGCCCCTATTACCTGGCCAATTGGTACGGGTAAGGAATTTAAGGGTATTTACCACATACTACGCGATGAAACAGTGCTTTACGCGACGGGCCAAGGGCATATCATCCAAGAGAAACGAGTGATTAAAGGCATTGATAATCCGTTACTCGATGAAGCAATTGGCGATTATGCGCAAGAGCTGCGTGAGTCGATGGAACTGATAGATGGGGCATCGAACCCGTTTGATTTGGAAATGTTCCTTGCTGGGCAGCTAACTCCAGTGTTTTTTGGTACCGCTATGGGTAACTTTGGTGTCGATCATGTGCTTGATGGCATGACCGAATGGGCACCAAAACCTGTTAACCGCATGGCAGAGCAACGCGAAGTTGAAGTCACCGAAGAAAAATTCACTGGTTTCGTGTTTAAAATTCAAGCGAACATGGATCCTAAGCATCGTGACCGTATAGCATTTATGCGAGTATGTTCGGGCCAATATGAGAAAGGCATGAAAATGCGCCATGTCCGTATCAACAAGGATATTAATGTCACCGACGCGCTAACCTTCATGGCGGGTGACCGTTCGCAAGCTGATGGCGCAGTTGCTGGGGATATCATCGGCCTGCATAACCATGGCACCATTCAAATCGGCGACACCTTCACTCAAGGTGAAGCACTTAAGTTTACCGGCATTCCAAACTTCGCCCCTGAAATGTTCCGCCGTATCTTGCTTAAAGATCCATTGAAAATGAAGCAGCTACAAAAAGGCTTGGTCCAGTTATCGGAAGAGGGTGCAGTGCAAGTCTTTAGGCCGCTACGCTCAAACGAGTTAATCCTCGGTGCGGTTGGTATTCTACAGTTTGAAGTGGTTGTCGGTCGTCTACTGAGCGAATATAAAGTGGAAGCTATCTATGAGCCAATCAATGTCGCTACGGCGCGCTGGGTGAGTTGTGATGACCCTATCGCATTAGAGAAGTTTAAGAAGAAAGCTTATGACAATATCGCATTAGATGGTGGCGACAACTTGACCTATATCGCGCCAACAAGGGTCAACTTAAACTTAGCCTACGAGCGTTATCCTGAAATTACCTTCCGCGAGACTCGCGAAAACTAAGCTCGTTAAATCGACTTGGTTTAGTGATGCCGTTCACTTACGTTGAGCGGCATTTTTTTGTGCTCCAATATCGAAAAATGTAGGCGAGGCAGTTAGTGTCGTGCAACGGTAATTATACCAACCTAGCAAAGTATCTGATCATTTTAAACGGCCTAAATTAACGATGGCTGCGTTATTTCTTTTCTATGGAGAATAACTACATACGTAAAGAAATGCCTTGCCCTAGTCAATTTTTACTCGTGAAAAATTAGATCACTTACTTACCTAGATTGGTATTACGAGAATCATGGTTTATAACATAAAGCAGTCGCGTCAATATCATCCGACTCAACCAACATATAGCGCTTGAATTTTATGGGCGTTACTTATTTAAAGGAAATTGAAGTTCCTGGTTATGGTTCTGATGGCTATAATTAATGTTTTGGATTTAAGTTTGGCACAAGGGATTGGAAAACTATGGAGTTTATTGATAGTCATTGTCATTTGGATTTCGCAAGGATTGGGCATTTAGCTAGCGTTATAGAGCAAAGTAAATCACTAGGGGTGCGACACTTTGTCGTGCCTAGCGTTGATCGGAATAATTGGCATGAGGTGTTGGCTTTAGGGGATAAGTACCCTGAGATATCGGTCGCGCTTGGCGTGCATCCTTATTTCTTAAGTGCAGATAACCAAATGGTTAGATTGATAGCGCTCGCTACGCTGCACCGAGACAAGCTGGTGGCCATTGGTGAAGTGGGACTAGACGGAGCGATCGATACGCCATTATCAATACAGCTCGACGTGTTAAAGCCGCAGCTTAAGCTGGCTTGCGACCTTGAACTCCCCGTCATTTGTCATGCCCACAAGGCGTACGATCCTCTACTTAAACAGCTGCGTCACTTTAGGCCGAAGCGAGGTGGTGTCGTTCACGCCTTTAGTGGTAGCTTAGTGCAAGCGAAAGAATTTATAAAGTTAGGATTTAAGCTGGGAGTAGGCGGTGTTATTACCTATGAGCGAGCTAAAAAAACTAGGCGTGTGTTCGCTGATATTGGTTTAGAACACCTGATTTTGGAGACCGACGCACCTGATATGCCTATTTTTGGTCAACAAGGGCAGGCCAACTCCCCTCGTAATCTTGTTAAGATCGCACATTCGTTGGCGCTATTAACGCAACACCCTATCGAGACTGTTTCGAAAGTTACCACAGAAAACAGTAAGAACTTATTTTCACTCTCAGATATAAAATTACCACAAATGTGATCTTGGCAAAGGTTTATTGCGTCAAATATCGTTAGATTTACTGTTGAATATGCTTCGCCCGATATTGTATGCGACATATTTTCATTTCAACGGAGGATCTGATGACAGATCTCGAACGTGCTGCCTATAATGGCATCCAGTTAATGGACTTAACCACACTCAATTTAGACGACACCGATCAAATCGTCGCTGATTTGTGTCATAAAGCGGTTAGTGCAGGCGGTAACACTGCTGCCGTATGTATCTACCCACAGTTTATTCCCGCCGCGAAACAAGCCTTAAAAGACTTAAACGCCACTGACATTTTAATCGCCACGGTGACTAATTTCCCGCACGGTAATGCCGATGTTCAACAAGCAATTGATGAGACTCGACAAGCGGTTGCCCTTGGCGCCGATGAAGTCGATGTAGTCTTTCCTTATCGGGCTTTTTTAGCCGGAGATAAGGACGTTGGCTTTGAGCTAGTTAAAGGCTGCAAGCAGGCTTGCGGTGATAACGTTATCTTAAAAGTCATTCTAGAGACTGGCGAAATAAAATCGCCACAGCTGATCAAGCAAGCTAGCCTTATTGCTATCGAAGCTGGGGCCGACTTTATTAAAACATCAACCGGTAAAGTGCCTGTTAATGCCACATTAGAAGCGGCAGAGCAGATGCTTCACGCGATTAAAGAAACGGGTTCTACCTGTGGATTTAAAGCGGCTGGTGGCGTTAAAAGCGCGCAAGATGTTAATGACTACCTGACACTGGCCAGTTCTATCTTATCAACCGAATGGGTTAGTGCGAGCCATTTTCGTTTTGGCGCTAGCAGCCTGTTAGATAATCTGCTTAATACCTTAGGAAAAGGCGCTCAGCCAACAACTCAAGCGGGGTATTAAGATGGACTTTCTACCCCAAGAGATCATTCGTCGTAAACGCGATGGACTCGAGTTAAGTGACGCTGAAATTTCTTTCTTTGTGCAAGGCATCTCAAATAATAGCATTAGCGAAGGCCAAATTGGTGCCTTTGCGATGGCGACTTATTTTCAAGATATGAGCATGAAGGAGCGCACCGCCTTAACCAAAGGTATGCGCGACTCTGGTTCGGTCTTAAATTGGCAATCCCTCAACTTAAATGGTCCCGTGGTCGATAAGCATTCTACTGGCGGTGTCGGTGATATGGTTAGTCTGACGCTAGGACCTATTGTCGCGGCATGTGGCGGTTACGTACCGATGATCACCGGCCGTGGTTTAGGCCACACCGGTGGTACGCTTGACAAGTTTGATGCGATACCGGGTTATACCACAGTGCCTAGTAATCAACTGTTTCGCGATACGGTTAAGGAGGTTGGCGTTGCTATCATCGGGCAAACGGGTGATTTAGCGCCGGCCGATAAGCGTTTTTACGGGATTCGCGATGTCACTTCGACCGTTGAGTCGGTGCCATTGATCACCGCGTCTATTTTGGCCAAGAAATTGGCTGCGGGTCTCGATGCGCTGGTGATGGATGTTAAAACCGGTAGCGGCGCCTTTATGCAACAGTTTTCGCAGGCGCAAGAGCTAGCACATAGCATCGTTAACGTGGCTAATAATGCACAAGTTAAAACGAGCGCGCTGATCACGGATATGGATCAGTTGCTTGCGACAAGCGCCGGTAATGCTGTGGAAATGGTCGATGCAGTAAAATATTTACGCAATGAACTTAACAATCCTCGCTTGCATGAAGTGACCGTCGCCTTATGCGCCGAGATGCTAACAATTTCAGGCTTGGCTGGTAGTAACCAAGAAGCACGCGCGAAAGTTAATCGAGTGATTGAAAACGGCGCCGCGGCTGAAAAATTTGCTAAGATGGTGGCGATGCTGGGTGGACCAACCGACTTTGTCGAACACTATCAACGGTATCTGCCTCAGGCTAAGATAGTACGTCCGCTATTTGCCAACCACACGGGGATCATTGCCAATATTGATACCCGTCAGGTCGGCTTGTCGGTGGTAGAATTAGGCGGTGGTCGTCGTCGTGCCGATGACAAGATAGATTATGCGGTTGGTTTATCGCAGGTCGCTATTTTAGGACAACAAGTTGATCCCAAGACGCCCATTGCGATGATTCACGCCAGCAGCGAAGAGGATTTTTCTCACGCCTGCATGATGCTCAATGACGCCATTGACGTTGGGGAACAACCGCCGCATATTAATAATGAAGTTCTCGATACTATTCGTTTCGACGATTTAATAAAGAGCTAAGGAATATATGATGAAACGAGTCACGATAATGATGCTCGACAGTCTCGGCATTGGCGCGAGCGATGACGCCGTCGACTTTGGCGATGTTGGTGCGAATACCTTTGGTAGTATTGCCAAAGCGTGCGCTGCTGGTAGCGCCGATATTAATCGTCGTGGGCTACTTAACCTACCAAATCTTAATAAATTAGGACTCGGTCATGCTTGCTTTGAAAGCTCTGGCTACTTTCCACCGGGTCTTGATCAGAACATTGAGCCGATGGCTAAATATGGTTTCGCTCAGGAGATTAGTTCGGGTAAAGATACCCCTAGTGGTCATTGGGAAATCGCTGGTGTGCCGGTGTTGTTTGACTGGGGCTACTTTAGTGATAAAGAGAACTCATTTCCTCAAGCGGTGATTGATCAATTAATCGAACGCTGTAACTTACCGGGCATCTTAGGTAACTGTCATGGCTCCGGCACCGACATTCTTAAGCGCCTTGGCGATGAACATGTGGCCACCGGCAAGCCGATTATTTATACATCGGCCGACAGCGTGTTTCAGATTGCCGCCCATGAGCAAAGTTTTGGCTTAGACAAGCTGATGGAACTGTGTCATGTCGCGCGAGAAGTACTTGATGATTACAACATTGGACGGGTGATTGCGCGGCCATTTATTGGTAGCAATAGTGAAGATTATGCACGTACTGGCAACCGTCGTGATTTGTCGGTATTGCCACCGGCCAAGACCTTACTCGACTATGCAAAAGATGCTGGTCATGATGTGATTAGCATCGGCAAGATCGCCGATATTTATGCTGAGCAGGGGATCACGCACAAAGTTAAGGCCACTGGCTTAGCCGATCTGTTTGATGCCACACTTAAGGCGCAGCAAACAGCACCAGCCAATAGCATAGTGTTTACTAACTTTGTCGATTTTGACTCGTCTTATGGTCATCGCCGCGACATCGCGGGTTATGCCGGCGCATTGGAATATTTTGATACCTGTCTGCCTGAGTTTATCGCGCAGATGGCTGAGGGTGACATGTTGGTATTGACCGCCGATCATGGCTGCGATCCTAGTTGGCCTGGGAGTGATCATACCCGTGAGCATATCCCGGCTATTTTTTACAGCCCATCGATGGCAGGGGGCAGTATCGGTAAGCGAGAAACCTTTGCCGATATCGGTCAAACCATCGCAACGTATTTAAACTTACCTGCTCTTGAGTATGGTAAATCAGTAATTTAAAGAATAAATTTTAGGAATTAATTATTATGGCAACTCCACATATCAATGCTGCAGCTGGCGATTTCGCCGAATCAATTTTATTGCCTGGCGATCCGCTTCGTGCAAAATACATCGCCGAAACGTTTTTAACCGACGCCGTTCAAGTCAACGACGTACGAAACATGTTTGGTTACACTGGTTTTTACAAAGGCAAAAAAGTCTCGGTCATGGGCACCGGTATGGGCGTACCATCAATCTCTATTTACGCTAAAGAGCTTATTACAGAATACGGGGTTAAAAACCTTATTCGTGTTGGAAGCTGTGGCGCAGTGTCGCTCGATGTCAAAGTGCGTGACGTGATTATTGCCCAAGGGGCATGTACTGACTCTGGTGTTAACCGTGCACGATTCCAAGGCCATGATTATGCGGCGATTGCGGATTTTGGTTTGATGAGTAAAGCCGTTACAGCGGCTAAAAATCAAGGCATTAAAGCACAAGTTGGTAATGTATTTACCGCCGATTTGTTTTATTCGCCAGACGCGACGATGTTTGACACCGTTGAAAAAATGAACGTGCTAGGTGTGGAAATGGAAGCGGCAGGCCTCTACGGTGTTGCTGCCGAATATGGCGCTAATGCACTTTGTGTTGTGACCGTATCAGACCATATCCGTACCGGTGAGGTGACAACAGCCGAAGAGCGTCAAAACACCTTCAATGATATGATTGAGCTAACGTTAGAGTCACTATTAATCGACTAATAACTGCGCGCAGCATTTGTTTGGCCCTTCTACGGCGTTATCGCCAATTCATGTAGAAGAACTACACTACACTGGCTCTGCCTTGTATAAGAACCAAACCAATAGCTGCGGGGAATAAGCTGGAAAAACAAATTATATTAAAAGCCAATGACTCTGTTAATTGGCTTTTTTTTGGGGTTAGATCAATGAGAACCAGTCTTTTTTTGATAAAATAGCGTCTTTATCGATAAATCGTATCATTAGAGGTTCGCATGTTACATAGTTTTAAAGGAGCTAAAAATATCTTTAGCTTGTTCGATGAAGCGCAGCAGCAACAGTTATTATCATCGGCTAAAACAGTGAATTTAGTCCCCGGGCAAATGCTCTTTAATAAGGACGATGATGCCAGTCATTTTTATCTGGTCAAGAAAGGTCAAATAAAATTGTTCCGCGTGACGCCGGCAGGAGATGAAAAGGTTTTTCATCTGTTTTCGCCCGGCGGCTGGGTAGCTGAGATGGCTATGTTTATTCCTGAGCCGAAATATCCGATGAACGCTCAGGCTGAGGTGGCTAGTGAATTGCTCAAGGTTAAACGCGAGACACTCCATAAAATTATCGAAGAATCTCCGCCGCTTGCCGCCTCATTGCTTGGCTTTATGAGCACCAAAGTTGTATCCTTGGTCAATAATATTGATAAGCTGACCTTTATTAATGCTAGTCAGCGCCTTGTGTTGCATTTGGGGCACCTCTATCAAATGCAGGGGGGGGTTGACAATAAAGTACGGCTACAGGCACCAAAACGCGTGTTGGCAAGCCAACTCAATATTACCCCGGAAACCTTTTCTCGCATCTTGCGAAAATTTAAATCACAAGGCTATCTCGTGGAAAAGGGTGATTACATTGAATTACTTGATATCGAAACCATGTGCGCCGAGGTCGAGCTTACTCCCGAGATATTTTAATGACCACTTATATTATTTTACTGCGCGCTATTAACGTCGGCGCTAAAAATAGGCTACCGATGAAAGAGCTCGTCCCGCTGTTAGCGGCGAGCGGCTTTGACAACATTAAGACTATCTTGCAAACAGGTAATATCGTTTTAGACAGCGAACAGCCGCCGCTTGAGAAAATTAAACAGCTTATTAATGATAAGTTTGGGTTTACGCCTGCTACCTTGTGCCTCAATAGCAGCGAGTTTAGCGCGGTAGTTGAGGCTAGTCCTTATGCTCAGTTTGAAGGCAAGTTCGTTCACTTTTATTTTTGTATGCAACCGCCGATGTTAAACACCACTAAATTGGACTCATTGATTAAGCCCAGCGAGTCTTATCAATTGATTGGAGATGTGTTTTATTTACATGCGCCAGAGGGTATCGGTCGCTCTAAACTCGTCGCTGGTGTGGAAAAGTGTTTAGGAATAGCGGCGACGGGAAGAAATAGTAATACAGTTAATAAGATAAATAGACTAATGACAGACAAAAGCCACTAAATGTGGCTTTGTCTGTTTAGAGACTAGCGCGGTAAGTAATAGATCATTACCACGCAAAAAATCACCGTAAACCAGAAGCCCCATTTAAATTTACCGCGACGATATTTTGCGCCATGTGGATGTTTATCAGGCAACTCCATGCCACAGTGACTACAGCTTTGTTGCTGCTCACTGTTTTCACTATTGCAATATAGGCAAGGGATCATTACTCGCTCCTTAATTGGTTAGCTGGTGATAGAGTTGTGGCAGTCTGGTGGGGAGTTGCTGCGGATTTAGAATCACGCTATAACCATCACTACCAAACAGATAGGGTAGATATTCTCCCGCTTCATGGTCTATGGTGATACAAAACGGCTGCAAACCTAGACGCTTGGCCTCGATAATGGCTTGGTGGGTATCTTCAATGCCAAAACGGCCTTCGTAATGATCGATATCGTTCGGCTTACCATCGGTAAGGATCAATAATAGTTTTTGAGCTTGTTTTTGTTCGCTTAGGATCTTGCTCGCCTGACGTATCGCTGCCCCCATCCGCGTATAAAACCCCGGGCGCATCGCCGTTAATCGGCCACGAATATTATCGCTATAACCTTCCTTAAAGTTTTTGAACAAGGTGAAGCGCACATGATGACGCTTAACCGAACTAAAACCATACATCGCAAAATTGTCGCCAACCGCCTCGAGCGCTTCACCAAAAAGTAGCATAGAGTCTCTAATGACATCGATAACCTTGTGTTGATTGTCGATATACGCATCGGTTGACATCGAAATATCAGCGAGCAAAAGACAAGCAAGGTCGCGATTATTACTGCGGATTGAACGGTATAGTCCGTGCTCTTGTACGGGGGATGTCTGACTATCAACATGAAAATCGAGCCAGGCACTTAAGTCTAGCTCTTCCCCTTGTGGCTGCGCTCGCTGCCATTGTTTGACGTTTCTAAATTGTTCAAACTCGGCGCGAATGCGTTTGGCGGTGCGCCTTAAGTGCATTGGCAGCGGCTGAGCTTGGCTGTCTTTTGGCAGCATCGGCTGTAGCAGGCAGCGATCGGGCACTAATGAAGCGATTTTATAATTCCATTCGGGCAGGTGAATACCTTCCCCCAATGGGATGTCATCCTCTGATGCAGAGGGTAAATCTAAATCGATCTTTAACGCCGAACTTTTCTGATCTTGTTGTTGCGATAAGGTGATTTTATCTAAATCCTCTGCCACGCGCTGCGCATCGTCATCTTCTGTATCATCTTCGGCGCGATTCATTTTTGAAAACTCACTCCAAGAAAATAGATTCTCGAGGCGAAAGATCATCATGCCATCTTTGGTCTTGGGATCGCTGACTCGTTCGGTTTTTTTGCGCGCCGCTTCACTCTGCTTCTTGTTCTCGTTGGCGGCTTGTTGCTCTTGCTGAGCCGCGTTGTCACTCGGCGGTATATGGTCTACTTGCGCTGAGGGGTAGAGCCATAAATAAACTGGCTGCGGCGCAAAGTCTGCCCGCGGGAACATCTCGACCGAGCCGGGAGCCTTCAAGGCATCGATGATCGCGCGTTCAAGAGGTTGTTGTGCCAATGGTAGTTGATCAATCGGTGTGCGAATAGCCAGCATCGCATCGACCATTGCATAATAACGTTTTGCGAGCCCTGGATGGCTGCCGAGCACTTGCTTAACGATACGTTGATTGTCTTTGACCCAATGTTTAAATGGACCCGGCTGATAAGAGGCTAATGCCGCTAGCCACAGGTAAAGATCTTTGTTGAGCGCCTTGGTCGGAAAAATGGCGATCGATTGTGGCAGGCGTAAACTATCATCATCCTGCCACGCTAACGAATATTGCTCATAGGAGCCCGATATCTTCTGCAATAGTGTACGGCGTACCACATAGTCGCGCGGCGCAGCGGCTTCGATACGCTTTACTGCGTCACCACCCAGAGCTCGAAACACTACACCAGCACTACGGCTTACGTCGCAAAACTCTACATTAGCTGCTTCAAAATTTGTACTGGCTTTCTTGGTGATATATTTATGCCACTGCTCGCCAACCCATTCTTCCATTACTACTATCTCGCCATTTGTCGATGTGACTAGTCTATCAAGGAGGGTTTTTCGCAAGGTGATGTAAATCAAAAAAAAGCCCAAACCATTGCTGGTTTGAGCTTAAAACTTAGTTTTTTAGCTTACAAAACTATCCGTTAGCTTTTGCTTTTTTTGCATCAACCAAGAAGTTACATAAGTACGTGATTAAGCCGAGTAGGAAGACTACACCCGCCGCTTCACGTAACCAGTAGAAGATGGCTAGTTTGTCTTGTGTCGCCATGAAACCTAGCGCTTCACCAGACTCAGGCATACGTTGTAGCCAAACTTGTAAGATACCAGCACCAGTTAGGAACAATGTGATGAAAACCATCGCAATAGTCATTAACCAGAAACCCCACATCTCAACAACTTGTGCCTTGTTGCTTGATGCTTCACCAACGCCGCGTAACTTAGGCATCGCGTATGAGATTAGCGTTAGCACAATCATTACATAAGCACCGTAGAATGCCATGTGACCATGTGCCGCGGTGATCTGAGTACCATGAGTATAGAAATTAACTGGTGCTAACGTGTGTAGGAAGCCCCAAACACCAGCGCCGAGGAACGCCATGACGGCCGTGCCCAATGCCCATAATGTAGCCGCTTTGTTTGGATGTTCGATGCGACGACGGTTAACCATGTTAAAGGCGTACAATACCATTGCGAAGAATGGAAGTGGCTCAAGTGCAGAGAAGATTGAACCAATCCACTGCCAGTACTCAGGAGTACTCAACCAGTAGAAATGGTGACCTGTACCTAGAATACCGGTGATTAACGCCATCGCGATGATTACGTATAACCATTTCTCGATAACTTCACGATCGACACCAGTCACTTTGATTAATACGAACGCTAGCATCGCACCCATGATTAATTCCCATACACCTTCTACCCATAGATGAACAACAAACCACCAGAATAGTTTATCCATGGCTAAGTTAATTGGGTTGTAGAACGAGAACAAGAAGAACACAGCCAGACCGACAAGGCCGGTGATCATCACCAAGTTAATAACCGTTTTACGACCCTTAAGAATTGTCATCCCGACATTAAACAAGAAGCCTAATGCCACAACCACGATGCCAATCTTGGTGATGGTTGGCATCTCTAAGAACTCACGTCCCATCGTCGGCCATAAGTCATTCATGGTGATATGAGCCAGCGTAGAATAAGGAACCAATAAGTAGCCTAGAATGGTTGCAGTACCTGCGGCGGCAAATATCCAAAACAAAACAATGGCCAATTTCGGACTATAGAGTTCTGTTTCTGCTTCTTCAGGGATCAGATAATAAGCAGCGCCCATAAAGCCAAAGAGTAGCCACACAATAAGTAAGTTGGTATGCACCATACGGGCGACATTAAATGGAATGGCTCCAGCAAGAAAGTCTCCGACAACGTATTGGAGCCCCATCACTAGGCCGAACAGAATTTGGCCCAAAAATAACATTAATGCAAAAACGAAATAGGGTTTTGAAACAGACTGAGATTTAAATTTTAATGTATGCATCTCATTAGCCCTCGATGTTTGGTGGCCAGCTATTAACTTCAATTTCTGCAGTCCACTTTAGGAATTCAGCAAGATCGTTAATTTCTTGGTCAGTTAGATTAAATTGCGGCATTTGACGACGGCCTGGAATATTAAGAGGCTGAGCCTTCATCCAGCCATTCATAAAGGCTTTAAATGCGTCGATATCTCCACCACCACGGCGGAAAAACACGTTCGCTAGTTCAGGTGCAAAATAAGCGCCTTCACCGATTAGTGTGTGACAACCGATACAGTTATTTTCTTCCCATAGCTCTTTACCGTGGGCAACTTCTTCGGTGATCTTTTCCCGATGGTCAGTCTTGGGCATTTCTTTCGTTGTGTGCATGGTTAAGCCGATAAACACTAGGAAGAAGAAGATACTTCCACCGTAATATATGTTTCTCGCCATGCTTTTAGTAAAAGTTTCGGACATGGTGTATTCCACTTATCTCTAGTTAAAAACATTATTTTTGTAGCGAGCTAATGATAAAGGATGACGCTATTAAAGCGGCTTGATTTTCATCAAGTTTTAGCGGGTGTTTGTGCATAAGATTGATTTGAATCATCGATTGGATAGATAGGCAGGTATGATGAATCAGCGTGTGAGGTTTTCTGTCTAACGGGCACTTAGTAGATAGATGGTAATTAAGGAATTAGCATGACGACTCTATATTCAGATATTCGAAATGACTTAAAAACGGGTGATTTGGTGTTGTTTTCTGGACGCGCAAAATTCAGTAAACTGATTCGATTTGCAACCTGCAGTCGCTGGTCGCATTGTGGACTTATCGTAAAGCTGCCTGAGTATGATTTTGTCACTGTGTGGGAGTCGACGACGTTAAGTAATATCGAAGATCTTGCGACAAATGAGCTAACAAAGGGCGTTCAACTGGTGGCATTGAGTGACCGAGTGGCTAAATACAACGGTGAGATAGCCATCAGGAAACTTGAAGGTGACACACTTACATCTACGGCACTAATGAAGTTGATGAATCTTCGCGCTCAGCTCAAAGGTAAGAAGTATGAGCGCAGTAAAATGGAATTGTTTAAAGCGGCTTATGACGGGCCATTAGGTCATAACAGCGAAGATTTAAGTTCAGTATTTTGTAGCGAATTAGTCGCCGAAGCGTATCAAGCGCTGGGCTTGGTGAGTGAAGTTAAATCATCGAACGAGTATACCCCGGCAGACTTTTCATTTAACAACGGCCTTGTGCTCAACGGAGATTTCAGTCTTAGCGACGAAATAATGATTAAATGAGGGAGGCGACTCCCCTAATGTCAGTCAGTTAAGATAAATTATAGCTTCAGTGGATTTTGTGATGTGCTTTAAGCTTCATCTTTTTAATGTAACTATGTACACGCACACTTGGTACCTTTCTTTATGAAATACATCCGTGTATTTCACCCTGCGGGCCAGCCTTTGGCTGTTCTAATTGGTTCCATACCAATTAGTGCTTCGCTACTCAAAGATAAGGTACCTCAAAGATTAAATTTTCGGGAAAAATTTAAGACAGCTTTAGCTGGTCCGAAGGACAAATGACAGGGACGTTATTTGCAAAGGCGACCCGCTATTTTATCGCTGATCTTAAATGATAAATTGACTGTTTAATACCGTATCTGATCCACATCCCGGCTTTGGCATCCTGCGTCGCTCTAATTCCTGCATCCATGCAGTCGCCTGCGGAAAATACTAAAAATTGTCCCTGATTTTTCCATTGGTCAATTCATAATTTAACGCGATAAAGGACGGGGTTTCCGCGCTTTACTGATGGCATACTCCTTAATTGACTTGCATTAGGCGCCTCCCACCGTTATTAAATAGGCCTCAGGTAACGCTGTTAAGGCGAAGCGCGTGATCCCATGTTTTAGTTTGTTGATATTGGGTTGGGGAGGCGATATAGCATACCCGCAGCCCTTGATTAATGAGCGCGAAGATTTGGCTTTCAACATTGTCTTGACTCACTTCACGCTCGGCGTCGCGGCGCACTAGCTCGATAATAGCCGGCGCGATATCGCGATCATAGACTGCTATATCGGCTTTTTGCATATGACGCAATCCGGCCAATGATAGGTTGTCTGGCGTATTGGTCCCCTGGACGACATAGAGTTCGCCCTGTACTGGCTTATCGTCACGTACCTGAGCGATCAATTCATCATATAGGGCGTCGAGGTGCTGAGGTTGTTCGGCACGAGAAGAGGAGAAAAAGAGCTCCCAAAAGTTACGACGTTTGGTCACGCTATTTAGTAGCTGCTTTATCTGGCTTCGTTTATTGCCAGCAAAGGTCGCAATAGCCCCCATCGTTTGTGGCAATAACGTTTCGAGGCGTTCACGCCAATAACGCACTAACACCGGTGATTTTCCTTCGCTCGATATTGCAAAAATCATCGGGCTACGGTCAACAATTGACGGGGTAATGAAGTGGCATAGCGCTGGTGAATCCACAACATTAGCTAACACTCCAGCGGCGCGTGCATCATGAGTTATTTGTTGGTTGAGTTCATTATCAGCCGTTGCCACAAACACCAATTGCTTACCTTCAAGTAAGCGTTTGTTATAGCGTCCCTCGATATGAGTCAGTCTATTATCAGCGGCCAATGCCGCAATCGTTTTAGTGAGCTTAGGTGACACCACCGTGACCTGTGCCGGTGTCTTAAGCATCAGCTCAACTTTTCGGGTGGCCACTTCACCGCCACCCACCACTAACACTGATAATTGCTCGCCATCGACGAAAATTGGAAAATATTGCACGGTATTCCTTAAGATTATTTTATGCTAATTCGGCTGAGTTTTACACCGCGTGTAGCTGGTGGCATAACTTACACAAAAACGCTGTAAATGCTTCCCAGTAAGCTCCATCTTTTAGTCCTGAAAAATATGTTTTGTTAAAGTCATCGCCACCATCTCCAAAGTTGTAGCTAAGCGCTAATGACTTGTCCCGCGCTCATAATGGGTCTTATTATAGACATTGTACTTGCCCGATGGCTTTTTCATCGGCACGCGTTTTATTTCTTCAAAGGTATTAGCATCATAAACGATTAACGCCCCATCGTCGTCCCAGATACTCAGTAAAACGTATTTACCGTCTTTAGTAAACTCGACATGAGCGGCAGTCTTACCGGGCATTGGCGCAAGTGTCTTAACGATTTCTAATGTCTTCTTGTCAATGATGTGGACTTTGTCCTTATTGGGGCCAAAGAATACATCGACCCAAGCGTACGCGGAGTTTTCATGACTGCGCATAAAAAAGCCTGGACCTAGGGTCTCTATTTCCTTGAGCACCTGCCAATTTTCCATATCAATAATGGTGACGCGGCTGTCTTTGATGTCTGGGGTGGCGAAAACTTGCTTACCTTGATAGTCCCAGGTGATACCCGAGCCGAGGTGTGGCATGCCATTCATGGGAACGGTGGCGATGGTCGTTGAGCTATCGAGGTTGATCACCTGGCCATCTTTGGTTTCGCGAGAGGCGCCAATGAGGTTAATGTAATCGGGATCGAAAAAGAAATCATCGAGATAGGCGTTGGTGGTAATGCGCTTTATTGGAAATTCAGGAGCGGAATAGGAAATTTCCCATAGCTCTTTGACATCTTTTAGCGCGACCACGAAACTGCTGCGGGGCGGTGCGTTATACACCGCACTAACGCGAGAGCTTTTGCCGTGCTGGTCTGTGACCTCAATGACTTTTAACGGACTAAGATCGCTGGCGTCTAGAATCACCGCGCTATGGGGTAAGTAATTGCCCACTATTATATACTTCCCGTCAGAAGATACCGCGATATTACGGGTGTTAATACCGGCGCGGACTTCCACGACTGTCTTAGTGTTATAGATATCGTATTTACTGATCCAACCGTCGCGCGAGGCAAAATAGACGAAACGTCCATCAGGAGAATACTTGGGGCCGCCATGGAGTGCAAAGCGGGTCTTAAAACGGTCGATTGGCTCGAAGGTATCGCCATTCAGTAGGGTCGCGCTGTGATCGCCCAACTCAACCACAATAAACAGGTTCATTAAATCGGCACTAAATTGCGCTTGATTAGGCAATTTACTTTGCTCAAAATGCTCGATACGTGAAGCAATGATTTCTTTTTTACCCCACGGCGGTAAATTAATAGCGGGGCTGTAGATATATTTTACGAGGCTGGCGATTTCATTTTTGGATAGCTTCGCACCAAAAGAGGGCATTTGCGTGGCAATGCGCCCGTTTGTGATCACCTTGTGCGCATGCTTTTTCTTAAGACGTTTTAAGTTTTCGGGAAATAGCGCTGGGCCCATTGCGCCAAGGCGATCGACGCCATGACAACTTTGACAATGCTCTTGATACAGCGCTTGACCCGAATTTGAGTCAGCATTAGCCAGCAGCGGCAATGTAAGCATCACCACCAGAAAAGACAATCGTTTCATTAGCTGGCCTTAACAATCTGCGCACATTCATCGGCCTTAAGGTAGCCCAAGCTGCCTACATTTCGACTATCAAATTGATCAACCACTTCACCAATTACGATCAGGGTTGGCGGCTTAATATTATGTTTCTTGACTAAGTCAGCTAAGCTGCCAAGTGTGCCGCGGTAGGTCTCTTGATTCTCTCTGGTGCCATTGCGAATAAGCGCCGCTGGTGTTGTGGCATGACGACCATGTGCTATTAGCTCTTTAGCGATAGTAGGTAGACTATTAATCCCCATATAAAAAACTACTGTTTGCCCGCCAGACGCAAGGCTAGACCATGGTAAGTTAAGCTGACCATCGTTTTGTAAGTGACCAGTAATAAAGGTACAGCCTTGGGCAACGCCGCGATGGGTCAGCGGTATGCCTGCATAGGTGGTACACGCCGATGCCGCAGTGACACCGGACGCAATATGGCAGCTAATCCCTTGAGCGAGTAGGTGCTCGGCTTCTTCACCACCACGACCAAAGACGAAGGGATCGCCGCCTTTGATGCGCAATACCCGTTTGCCTAGCTTTGCTTGCTCCGCCAGCATTTCATTGATGCCAGCCTGTGGAACACAGTGCTTAGCTTGCTCTTTACCGACATAGAACTTTTCACAATCATTAGGCAGTAACGCCATGATTTCATCACTGACGAGGCGATCATAAATAGCTACCTCGGCTTGTTCAATAAAGCGTAACACCTTAATCGTTAGCAGCTCTGGGTCACCAGGGCCTGCACCGACTAATGCGACTTCACCTGGTTGGAGTAGGCCTTTGGCCGGTATTTTTTCAATGACTTTGCTCATGCTATTCTCTTTAATCTTTATTACTTTTATGCTGCAACTTTCATATCTTAATGTATTTTAGTTATAAGCAAATAGGGTTTATTTTTCTAAGTTATACGTTTTAGTTTGCTAAATTAGCTAACTTGTTTAACTTCAATGTCTTGCATTTGTGGTAGTGTGGTAGCAATACCAATTTCAACATCATTTAAATAACAGCCAGGATCTTCTGCCCACGCATCGCCTGTTTGGGCGAAGGCACGGGTTCGTGTGTTACCACCACAGATAGCCAAGTGCTTACATTGCGCACAACGCCCCTTAACTGGGCGTGGTTTTTGTCGAAATCCTTGCATCAATTGATCTTGCGTATCGCGCCAAACATCTGAAAAATTTTCAGTTTTTACATTACCAAGGGCATGATTCCACCAATAAGTGTCTGGGTGAATGGTGCCGGTATTATCGATGTTTGCAACATTTACGCCAGATGCATTGCCGCCCCAATTAATAAGGTGCTGCTTTAAGTTTTTAAGGCGCTGGGTGTAGCGCGGATCATCTCCAAATTTATGCTGCGCCCATTGCAACATGAAAGGGCCATCTGCATCGTTATTACCGGTCACAAAATCTGACTCGATGCCATCATTAATATGTTGCCATGCCCGTTCGAACAATTGCTCCATGGCGGCCTTGGTCATGTTAAACATCGCGTCACGGTCGCTACTACGTTTGCCGCGACCGGAATAGTTAAGGTGTGACATATAAAATTTGTCGACCTTGTACTGCTCCATGAGTTGCAGCATATCTTCGAGTTGGTGCTTATTATCGCGAGTTAAACACAGTCGTAATCCGACTTTAATGCCTGCTTTTTTACATAGTTCAACAGCCTTTAAGGACGCTTTAAAACTGCCCTGTTGGCGTCTAAATTGGTCGTGATATTCTTCTAAACCGTCAATCGATATGCCAACGTATTGGTAGTCTGCGGCCTTTATCTGTTCGATGTTATCTTCGTTGATTAGGGTGCCGTTAGTGGACAAGGCGACATAAAATCCCTTGGCTTTGGCATAGGCCGTGATCTCGAAGATATCAGGACGCATCAATGGCTCGCCACCCGACAGGATCAACACGGGCACCTTGGCGATTTTTAGATCATCGATGGTGGCTTTGACTTGTGCGGTGGTGAGTTCACCCGAAAAATCGATATCGAGCGAGGTGGCGTAACAATGCTTGCAGCTCAGATTACAGCGGCGTATTAGGTTCCAGATAACTACTGGGCCGGGCATTTTTCGTGGTGCCTTGGGAGCGTCATCGCTAGTCATTGTCTTTAGTAAGTGTGAAATTCTAAACATGTTGTTGCCTCACGAACTGTTGCTATTTGCTATGGCTCTGTCATACGTTGCCGAAATACAACTAATGAGAGTTCCTTGAGCTGGTGGTCTTTTATTATTATTTTTTGCCGTTGCGTAATCGCAATCCGGTTTTCTTTAGTATTCTAGTGCTAGTCAATATATCGTTTGCTTGACCTTGATGAGTTTGCAACACATCACTGAGTAGTTCTTTGATCTGATGCTGTTTTTCTTGAATTTCTGCTTCGCTCCGTCCGTGAACCATCGCAAATAAGTTGTAGTTCCATTGCGGTAAATGGCGCGGGCGCAGGTAGCAATGACTGACAAAAGACAGTTGACCGACTTTCTCGCCAAATTCTTGTGCCCGTACATCGCAAATATCCCAGGTTGTCATGCCATTGAATGTGTAGCCCAGCTTATAATGATTGGGAACGGCAGCTATGCGGCGTATGACCCCTCGTGCTAGCAGATCCTTGGTCATGCTCAGCGTTTGTTCGACGCTGATATGTAGCTCGTTGGCTAGCCAATGATACGGCTTGGCTATCAACGGCAAGCCGTCTTGCGTCAGGATGATATATTGACGTTCCAGCTCGGAAATAGTGATGATACTCATAATGATTTATTCCCTAGGCCGGCAGGTAGAGGCCAACAAAAAACTCTTGTTCTTTTGGCATGTTGTAAACTTTGTATCCGCTGCGTTGTTCTATTTGGCTGATAACATCGAATATTTCTTGTGCGGTTTCGGTGCCAATAACAAACCACATGTTAAGGCGATGCGCCCGCTGGTAGTTGTGGGCGATTTGGTCGAACGAGTTAACGATCTGGTTAACTTTTTCAAAATCCTGCTCGGGAATTTCCATCGCCGCTAGAGTGAAGTCCCCCCCCCAACAAGCAGCATCAAACATAGGTCCAAAGCGGGTCAATAGTCCGCTATCGAGCATCTGCTGTAGACGTGTTATGACGGTTGTTGCGTCACTATTGACCTGTTGTGCGACTTGCTTAAAGGGTTCTTCACAAACGGCTAAGCCCTTTTGTAGAATATTAAGCAGTTGTTTATCGAGAATATCCAAAATTAATCCTTACTATAGCGCGCGCCGCGCTGCTTATAAGCCTTGGTTGAAAACAGCGGGCTTTTGTCTAAATGGTCTAGTCGGTGACGTTGGCAAATATCGTCGAGTTGCGCGAGAACTTGATCGCGACTCTTGCCGTGGATCATGCAAAACAGGTTGTAGCGCCAGTGCGGTAGTACGCGCGGACGCTGGTAACACAGTGTTACTACCGGCTCTTGCGAGAGTATCGCCGCCACATGTTTCACTTGAGCACTGGGAACATCCCACACCACCATGGCATTGGCCTGGTATCCGAGTTTGCGATGACGTACCACCAACCCGAAACGTTTGATCAGTCCCTGTTGTTGCCAGGCACTAATGGTGTTGAGCACCTGTTGTTCGCTCAATTCGAGTCGATTAGCGATGGCTAAATACGGCTGGTCAACCAAGGGCAGTCCTTGCTCGATGGCGCTAAATAATGATGCTTGTTGAGTTTCATTAAGTATTTCAAGTGCAGGGACATGTTGACACTTCATTAGCTCGCCTTACGCTGGATTGGTTTAAAGCAAACATCAAAAGATAAGTCGATATGGAAGGACTTTTCCATCGGTAACACGAGCACTGGATAGCCGGTGGTATTTTCTATCGCTTGGATAGCCTCATTCAAGGTCGCCTGATCGGCGGCGGTGACCACAAACCATAAGTTATAGTCGTGCTCACGTGCATAGTTATGGTTTACTTGCTCAAAACTATTAACGACTTGCGCGACCGAATCGAGCTGTTCCGCCGGTGCAGCTATGGCTGCTAACGTACTGGCGCCAGCTTTTTTATGGTCGAACACCGGGCCAAGACGAGACAGCACCTCGTTCTTATCAAGCGCTATCAAGCATTCAATTACCTGCTGTTCGCTAACGTCAAACTCTGTCGCTAACCTGGCGAATGGGCGCGAGCAAACTGGAAATCCGCGTTGATAGGTGTTAATGATTTGCTGTGACAATTTATCTGATAGCATGATTATAATCCGATCTGGTGTGCGCGGTTGGTGAAGAAGATACCACTGGGACTCGCCGCCGAAAGCTCTGTTAATAAAGCATGATCCTTGGTGCGATAAACTTGGACTTTGTGCGCGTCTCGCACGCTCATCCATACGTGTTCACCGCGTGGAGTAAACTCCATGTGAAGGACTCCTTTACCGGGTTTTAGTGTATTAATTAGCGATTGCGTTTGGGTGTCAATCACCTGAACGGTATCATTGCGAGGGAAGGCGAAGTTGACCCATACCTGACGATTGTCAGGTTGCGCCATCACAAATACTGGCTGGCCATGGACATCGATGGCGCCGACTTGTTGCCATGTCTTAGTATTAATGATCAGTACTTTATGTAACCCAACGGCTGGCACATAAGCAAAATCACCAGCAATAGCCCAGCCTTCGAGATGGGGCATCTTGTAGACGGGGAGTTTTTTATTGCCACGACCATAGTTTTTTAGGATCGGTTGAACGCCGCGGTCGAGGTTCCATAGGTCGAGCAGCGCCATACCATCTTCACCAAACAGACCCGCGATATAATACCGACCGTCGGGGCTGATCAAGGCGTCATAGGGAGCGCGGCCAATATCGGTAAATTTCTTAACGCTGTATTTTGGCGTCGAAAAATCGGCGACCCATATCTCATCGCTATCAAACAGACTAAACACAAATTTGTTGTCCGGGGCATCGACTAAACCGACCACCTTCGAGCGCTTGGTTGAGCCATCTTTATTGTTAGGGTGTCCACTCAACTCCGTGGCCTTAATATCGGCAACCAATGTTAAGGTCTGTGCATCAAATACTTTTACCCCGCCCGGGGTGTAGTTAGAAACGGCAACAAATTTGCCATCTTGACTGATTGCGCCACCAATACTGTTGCCAGATTGGATAATGCGTTTGGCTATCTTATCTTTTAGGATATCAATCTTGGTTAAGCCGCCATCACGTCCAAAAACATAGGCATAACGTTGATCTCGTGAATAAACGATAGAAGCGTGGGACAAATCGCCAAGACCGCTAATTTGCGCGAGTGATTGCTTGGTGGTGTGATTAACAATTTGCACCTGCCCAGTTGCTCGTTCGATGATAACCCCGAGATCACCTGTCGCGCGCAGCACTTGTTGGGGGGTGT
>Ga0209395_1001250_pt1 | contig 36116 bp, 30 predicted proteins | sample GOMGulsemesocosm_3_FD_184635 | JGI IMG/M metagenome (GOLD analysis project Ga0209395, IMG submission 184635) | Methane-oxidizing microbial communities from mesocosms in the Gulf of Mexico - GOM9D Gulf of Mexico (SPAdes) (version 2) | ecosystem: Environmental > Aquatic > Marine > Cold seeps...
CTGATCTTTTAGTTGTTTAAGTAAAGGGTGATTAAATGAAGATATTACAAACTGTGAATTAGAAAAGTAATGTTTTTTTATAAAACTATTGAGTAAGGCCTGCAGACTAGATGTAACTTTTTTTATCTCTGCTCTGTTCGTTGTTGCTGACTTTAATTCAATATTGACTAAACACCGGCCGTTAATCAAGGTTAATGCATCATCAAGAGTGATGACTGGCTGGCAGTCAACTTTCATTGCTAATAAATGTACTAAAGGGATGTCATCATAATGAAGTTCCTTACCATGTTCGTCGGTTATGTAAGGATCGTGCAATAGGACAAACTTTCCTGATTTTTTATGGTATTGAGCATCAAGCTCAATACCATCGGCTTTTTGTTTTATTGCTTGTTCAAATGCTAAGCGGCTATTTTCTGGAAACTCTCCGCTGGCACCTCTATGAGCAATAACTTTCATGGCTAGTTTTCGCTAACGAGATCAGCGTAATGTTCACCTAAGCGAGTAACCGTTCCTGGTTCTGCATTGGTATTAAACTCCACCATATTAGGAGCAAAAGTTGATACAACAGTCGAACCTAATTTGAAGCGTCCCATTTCATCACCTTTTTCAAAAGTAATCGCATCAGCACCTTCTGCAGGGTAGCTTTCTCTAAATATTCCCTTTTTTCTTGGTGATGTAATCGTACCAGCCCAAGTTGTTTCTATACTTGCAACTATAGTAGCGCCAACTAATACCATAGCCATAGGGCCGGCTTTAGTATCAAAAATAGCCACGACACGTTCATTACGTGAAAATAAATTAGGTACGTTATTCGCTGTTAGTGGGTTTACAGAAAATAAATCACCAGGAACGAAAATCATTTCACGTAATGTTGCCGCCATAGGCATATGAATACGATGATAATCTTTTGGTGCTAAATAAATACATGAAAATTTACCACCTTGAAACGGCTTTGCGGTGTTATATAAGCCACCTAACAATGTTTCTAGTGAATAATCAAAACCTTTAGCTTGAATTAAGCGGCCATCTTCGATATCTCCTTGTTGGCTAATTGCACCATCAACTGGGTAACAAAGCGTGTTTTCATCGCTATCAATTGGACGAGCACCGTCTTCAAGTTCACGGGTAAAAAAGTCGTTAAAGGTTTTGAAGTCTTCTGCATTTTTAAGCTTGGCTTCTGACATATTAATATCGTAATTTTTTATAAACGCTTTGATCGCTTTGGTAGTAAGCGAGCCACATTCGGCATCGGCAAATTTTCCAGCTAAACGAGAAATAATATGTTTAGGCATAAGGTATTGCAGGGTAATTTTTAATTTATTTAAAAGCACGTAAAATTCCTTTATTTGGGTTCAATTTTTTGTTGTTAATCGTTAAAGCGAGAAGTTAATTTATTATCACCTAAACTAGCAAGAATTCGTTGAAAACTAGCTAAACGTTTGGGGTGAATTTTCATCGCTTTGCCTGCTGCTATTAAAGCGCAACCGGGATCTTTTTGGTGTTTACAATCTCTGAACTTACAGCCGCCCAAATAATCTTCAAATTCAATAAAACCACCGTAAACTTCTGCTGGGGTTAGATGCCATAAACCGAATTCTCGAATGCCCGGAGAATCAATCAAATCACCGCCTTGTTTGAAATGATATAAACGTGCGACAGTTGTTGTATGCTGACCAAGACCGGAATTTTCCGAAACTATTTTAGTCATCAACCCCAACTCGGGCATTAGCGTGTTAGTAAGTGTTGACTTACCAACGCCGGATTGACCAACGAATACACTAGTATGTTCACTAAGTTGCGTCTTAAGTTCTTCAATACCGTGTTGAGATTCATTACTGACATAAATTACTTGGTAACCGATATCACGATAAATATTGAGTTGTTGTTCTATTTCAGCTTTAGTCGCTTCATCAAGTAAATCGGTTTTATTGAGTAAAATTACAGGGGTAATACCAGTTTGCTCTGCTGCGACTAAATACCTGTCAATAATATCAGGATTAAAAGCAGGCAATACCGAAGACACAATAAGTATTTGACTGATATTAGCTGCAATAGGTTTAACACCGTCATATACATCGGGGCGACTTAAAACTGAAACACGTTCGTGTACAGCTTCAATGACACCTGAAATACTATGTTGAGTTTCTTTTCCTCTACGCCATAAGACTTTATCCCCACAAACTAAAGACTTTACCCCACGACGAATATTACAGCGTATGCAATCACCGTTTTCAGCTTCAACATCGGCATGCTGACCAAAACGACTGAGTATCGTGCCATTTTCAGCGTCACCTAGCTCGTTATCTAGCCATTTAACTTGCTCAGGTTTATTGCGAAGTTTCTTGGCTTGATTATCTTTGATACGTCTTGTCTGACCTTTAGTCAGTTTTTTTACCTTAGACATGCAGTTTTATCATGTTAATTATGTATATTTCACTATTGTTTAATAAAGGAAAATGCGACAAAAAGTTTTTATCACAGTTAATTGTCACGTATTATACTGACTAAATCACAATTCATCTAATATACTTGTAACAGCAAGTTAAACAATTGGAATTTTAAGGAAGCGGTATGACATGTAGCGATACAAATTTAATTTGGTTAGATCTGGAGATGACAGGGTTAGAGCCAGATGTTGATGTGATTTTAGAGATTGCTAGCATTATCACCGACAGCCAATTAAATATTTTAGCTCAAGGACCTGTGTTTGCCATTCATCAAAGTGACGATGTGTTAAATAACATGAACGAATGGTGTATAGAGCATCATGGGAAATCAGGGTTAACCAAACGTTGTCAAGAAAGTGTCAGTTCATTAGCTGATGCAACAGCCGCAACCTTGAAGTTTGTTGAACAATACGTACCTAAAGGAAAATCACCAATGTGTGGTAACAGTATTGGACAAGACCGACGATTTATTAATAAATATATGCCAGACTTCGAAGACTACTTCCATTATCGTAATCTAGATGTCAGCACGGTGAAAGAATTAGCTCGCCGCTGGAAACCGGAAGTTTTAGATAAAGTAGTAAAAACCGGCGCTCACTTGGCTCTCGATGATATTTTAGAGTCAATCGCTGAAATGAAAGTATACCAAGAACACTTTTTTAAACTGTAACCTCGTCTACACAGATAAATACTAAAAGCGCTATTGGCGCTTTTTTTGTTTTTACAAAAAGAGTGAATGAATGAGTAAAAGAACTTGCAGGTCAGACCAGTTTGAGCAACACTGTTTACCAAAATTATTTATGGTGATAACAGATGGCAAATAAATTCAGAAAAATAATTAATAAAGTAAATAGAATGCCCCAAGTAATACGTTCTTATTTATTAACTAAGATATTTTGTTCGCAAGTAAAATTTGCCGGTACATCATCAATAAAACTGCTTGAGGTTTCTACTACTGAAACTACTTTATTTCTTGAAAATAAAAAGAAAGTGCAGAACCATATTGGTGGAGTTCATGCCATTGCAGCTGCATTATTAGCGGAGTCAGCTACAGGCATTGTTTTTGGAATGAACGTGCCAGACACTTGTGTGCCGCTGTTAAAAAGCATGACAGTACATTACCAAAGACGGATGCAAGGAAGCCTGACAGCAATAGCCAAATTAAGCGCAGATGATATTAAACTGATAGAAGCTGGCGGAAAAGGAAGTTTGATGGTTAAAGTCGAAATTACCGATGAGTCAGAGGTACAACCTATAGTATGTGAAATGGAGTGGGCTTGGGTAACCAAAAGAACCTAACCTATTAAGTTAATAAACCTTTCGGTAAACCACTAAAAATCGTTGATTCTTAGTGATAATTCCCTACACTGTATTTTTGCAGAAATTTACCGCCAAAGGCACATACAAGTATGGATTCTTCTCGCCCTTTTTTTCAACAGCTATCAGGAAGGTTTAGCAGGATAGTATTATTTATCTTGTTCTTAATCAGTGTGTTAACCGCAATGCTTTTTGTACGAGATAATCAAGCCACCTTATTGGCGAGCCAAAGCATCCCCTTGTTAGAGCAACAAAATGAGCGACAAAAGCAAATATTAGCTACTTACCTAAGTTTAGAGAACTTAAGTAAAAAAGCTGATGCAAAAAAATTAACAGAAAATTATCAGCTAGTTCAACAACAAATTAATGATATCTCCTTATTAGTGGGTAATAAAAAAGCATTACTTGATCTTATGTTTGTCGGGCATAAAGAATTTAGCGGTATTATTGCTACACTGAGCAAAAATCATGATAGAAACAATCAGTTAAAACAAAATAGCATTATCCAACTCCAGCTATTAAATGATCAACTAACCATTGATATCAAAGATAAGCAGAGCAAAACAGATGAGCTTTTGCGGCAAATTACTAATGATAAAGTAACCGACAAGGTAACTATCGTTCGTGCAAAAGCTTATACAAAATTATTAAATGAGCTTACAAATCTAGAGAAACTACAGCAAACACTAATACGCGCTTTAATCGCATTTCAACAATTAAATTTTCACACTTCAATTCTTGACTTTGACGACCTAAGTTTAGAAGTGAAACAAGTTTTGCCTCTTTTTATTTCTGAAATAAACCTGAGCAATATAGAGCTACCTGTTCTCACACAGCAATTACATACTCTAGAACAATTATTATTTTCACAGCAAAATACTATGGCGAAATGGCGTAGCCAGTTGCGTTTATCTCGTCTTTATATTGAGTTTATTCAGCAACAACAGCAAAAACTACAAACATTTTTTAATGAATATTCACAGGTAAAAACCGATGTGAATACAAGTAATACTTTATTAATCGATTTAGTACCTCAAAAAATAAATAGCTGGTTAATAAAGCAGAAAATTACAATAAAGCATCAGCACTTACAAATTGCAATCGTGATAATTATTGCCTTATTTTCGTTATTAATTTTAAACATGATTTTAAAGCTTAAGAAAAAAATTAAGCATCATAGTTTTGAAAGTGTTGAGTTATTATCAACATTCATTGACGAACTATCGAGTGATAAAGAAGATAAGCTTAGCTCTAGTAAACTAAATTGCAGTGAAAATAAAACAATCGCTGATCGAATTGCTAATAATATGCAAGATATTAGTCGACCAGCGCATAGTGAAAAAGAATATCAACAACAAGTAACAGAGCAACACTCAGCGATAACGGAAGTGAATAAAAAAGCAAATGAAATAGCTCAGTTACAAGAAACCATTTGCCAGTTGAAGTCTGCTAATATTGAGCAAATAGAACATCAACAGGTATTAGAAAGTAAGGTTAACGACAAATTAAGTAATATGGTGGTGCGCACTATGTTGCAAAGTCAGAGTGTTTCCATTGGCTCAGGCGTTACTTCTTTACAAGTATATCGACAATTAACACGTATATTTGATTGGTGTCGCCAAAGTAAAATTCGTAGCGAGTTTATATCTTCGTCTAATAAAATTAAGCTCAGCGATGTTGCATTGCATCATGAAATTGATGCCGCTTTATTAAATATCATGAACGACGCTCATTTCCAGCGTAATCAAATATTTTATCAACAAGATAAGCAATTACTAACTCAAGCTAAAATAGATTTACGTTTATTCCACCGAATGTTTAACGGCGTATGTCGCTTGATGTTGGCTGATTTATTTAAAGCCAGTTTACACATCAGTAGTCATGTTATTGATAAGAATGAAGGGCAGCAAATAGTTCGGTTTGATTTTTCAGTAATCACAAATAAAAAAGTAACACAGCTGCCTGAACTCATCGATGAGTTACTTACCATTACCGATAATCAGGGGACTAACGATACAAGTCGTTATTTATTGGTGCTACTAAAAATCTTACATGTTAGTGAAAAAAATGCGCAATTACAGGAGAATGGCTATCAATTTTCGCTAACTTTGCCACTAGCCTTTTCAGATCATAGCCATCAAGAACAGTTGAATGTATTCGACTTGCAACAAGCCAATATTTGCGTATTTTCTAACGATGAAACAATTCTTTCTTTAATTAATCGCACCATCGTCGATGCCAATGGCAGAGTTGAGCATGTATCAACCATTGATGCTGAACAAGGATTATTGAGCGAGCAACAGTTATTAAACAAAAAAGTTGATCTAGTCTTAATTGCCAGTGATAGCTATGGCGCTTTACATAATGATATCACTGAACACATAACGAGTTTGCCAAGTAATCTACAACCAAAAGTATTTGTGATGCAGCCAAGTTTTAATGCTTCGTTGCATCGTCATGGATTGTATGAGCAAGCGGCTAACCCATTGCAGGCGCCGCAGTTACAGCAAGCTTTATATCATTTATTAAATACACCAGCACAGAACAATCAATTGCTCGACGCGAACATGCTTATGGAGCACCAATACTTGCCGACACAAGTGGAAGTATTATTTGCTGTACATGAACCGGTCAAGCACCAAAGCATGATAAGACTCTTACAATGGCTAGGTATGCAAGTACAAGTTGTTTGTCAGCCCAAAGCAATGAATAAATTCTGGCAATCAGGACGTTATTTATTAATATTTACTGAATTCGAACAATCCCCTTGTATTGATTTATCTGTAGGTAAAGGCGTACACCGTGGTATTTTTACCTTTAAAAATAACTTGTTTTTACAAGAAAGTGGAAAACCTATTGCTGAGCAATGGTTGTTCGCTGAAGTACCAAAATTAAGTAAAATCGATGAATTAGTGGCTTTACTGCAACCTTGGTTAAAAGCCAATCGTACTAAAGTAAGTAAACTGGAAAAGATTCCTGATATTAAAAACTTGCATATAGCAGAGCAAACTAAAGATACACCTGTAGAAGCATTGCCAATACTTGAGCCAGAACAACACAGTGAAAAACTAGATAAAGTATTATCATCATTAGATTTAACACCGGTAGTTACACAGGTTGAAGAGCAAGTATTTAATTTAGAGCTGTATGCAAAAAATCAAGGCTCAGCCGAACTCGCTGTTTTAATGCTTGATGAATATATTGATGATATAAATCAAGGTGTGAGCGCATTATCTCAAGCAATTGATGAGCAAAATTATTCACAAGGTATAAGCTTATTAAGGTCGATCATTAAAGTGAGTTTAATTATTGCAGCAGACGATTTTATTGATCTTTGTCAGCAATTACTAATAGCTCTTGAGAATGAACATAAAGATGTAACGATTTTGTTTAATGCATTAGAAAGTCAGCAAAGATTGTTAAATCAGTTTGCTGAGGCAATATAAAAATGAATACTGATAGTGAACAAGAAATAGAAGTGACGAGCCCTTGTATTAGAAATTGTTGTTTAAATAACGATGACATTTGTTTGGGCTGCTTCCGTCATATTGATGAAATCCTTGCCTGGAAAGACTGTAAAAATAGCGTAAAAAAAACTGTAATTACACTATGTGAACAACGTAGAAAGTTGGCAGAAATAAAATTATCTCAGGGTAAATATTAAATGGAAATTACGGATAAAAGTGAACTGGATGATTTTTCTAAGCTTAAAGTTTTATTAATAGACGATAACCTTTTAGTGCACGACACTTTAAAAAGTGCCTTGCGTGACTTGGGTATTCAATATGTGAAATGTACCGAGAATGCTTATTATGGTGTACGTTTATGTGACAAAACTAAGTTTCATGTAGTAATTTGCTCATTTAATATCAATAGCGACAAAGATGGTTTCCATTTACTCGAAGAATTAAAATTCAAAGGCTATGTCAATAAAACTACTGTATTGATTTTTTTGAGTACAGAAACCAGTGAAGCTTTGGTTAACTCTATTGTAGAATTGCAGCCAGATGATTTTTGGGTAAAACCTTTAGCCTATAAAAAAGTACAACAACGTCTTATCCACACGCTGCAAACTAAAAAACAGCTCTTCAACCTTTACCGTGCTATCGATACCAAACAGTACTCTAAAGCAGTCTATTTTGCTGAACGTTATTTACTTGATGAAAGTTTGGAAAAGTATCACGCAAATATATTGCGTATGAAAGGTGATGCTTTATTGAGTTTATTGGAATTCAAAGTAGCAGAATGTTTTTTCCAAGAACTATTAACCAAGCATAAATATGCCTGGGTATATTTAGGCTATGTAAAGTCGTTACTGAAGCAAGGGCGTATTGATGAAATTAATCAGTTACTTGAGAAGCTAAGTAAAAATCCCGAAACTCGCTTTGGCGTGCACGATTTATTGGCGCAATACTACATTGAGCAAGAACAATACGATTGCGCGTATGACGAAATTAAAAAAGCAACGGCGTTATCGCCGAGGAATATTGAGCGCAATAAGAAATCATGGGATCTAGCGCGTTTAAACCATGATCACGAAGGGCAGTATATCGCCACTCGTAATATTGTACAGCAAGCGAAAAATTCTATTCATGACTCTCCGGCCCTCATTTTGAATGTTATACGCTCAAGTATTGATTTAGCGAATGCGATCACCGATGAACGCTCAAACAAAGTGTTATTACAAACCGACAAATATATTGATCAATTAGAAAATGATTACGGCGAAGTGGAAGAGTTCAAACAGCAATTACTCGTAGTAAAAGCGCGCTTGCATAATGTTCGTGAGCAAAGTGACAAAGCCACAGCTCTGGTTGAAAATCACGTAAATTTAAAAGCTTCAACGCAGATCGAAGACAATTTAGATAAAGTTAAAGTATTTCATGAATTAGGCATGCGTGAAGAAGCGATAAAAATGTTAGATGCAATTAGTAATCAAGTGTCAGGTGATTCATTAACAAGCCAAGTGATCAATAAATATATACAGCAAGAAACTATTGAACGCGCAGAGATTAATTTCACTCCAAAACAACTGAGTGAGATGGCGGTAGAACATTTTGAAAAAAAACGTATGCAACCAGCACTCGATGCAATCGAACAAGCTTTACGCCTAACGCCTAATAATATTAAGTTAACCATGAGCTTATTAAAAATATTGCTTATGATAAAACAAAGTAACGAATTTGCCGAAGAGCATCAAAAGTTAGGTGATGACGCAATGGAACTGTTGTTATCTTCAAATATAAAAGGGAGTGGTTTAGAAGCCATTAAAAAACTTCAAGAAAAATGGACTAGTACCATCTAAGTAGTAAATTTAAGCATCACGAGGTAAGCCTTTTTCAACACTGCGAATTAATCGGGCGGTTAACCTTTGATTTTTTTCTTGTTGTGCTTCCTGCTTTTTGATCGCGCCTAATTTTGTAAATTGTTGAGCGATTGCCCATTCAATGTGCTCTGCCACCATAGGCTGAGCATCTTGCAAATTATGCTGTAAAGCTTGGATATTAGTTTCATCGTAAGGCGAATTTCCTATTGCAACCGCGATATTACGTTGCCAACTCTGAAAACCAATACGCCTAATCGGTGAACCTTCTGTTTTAGCGAGAAAAGACTTTTCATCCCAATTAAATAGGGTTAGTAATTCAACATTATCAAGATTTTGACGAGGAGAAAAATCGTCTTCAGTGGTAATTTTTGCAAACTTATTCCACGGACAAATTAACTGACAATCATCACACCCGTATATTCTGTTGCCAATCAATGGCCGAAACTCTTCAGGAATCGCTTCGCTTAACTCTATGGTTAAATAAGAAATACAACGACGAGCATCGACAACGTAAGGAGCCACAATTGCTTGAGTAGGACAAATTTTGATACAAGAAACACAATTGCCACATTCATTAACCGACTTTTCATTGATTGGTAAAGGAATATCAACTAAAAGCTCGCCAAGAAAAAACCACGAGCCGGCACTTTTATTAATAAGTAAGGAGTGTTTACCGACCCAACCTAAACCAGCTTTCTCCGCTAAAGGACGTTCTAAAATTGGTGCGGAATCAACAAAAGGGCGAAAGTTAAAGTCTTCACAATATTCACTTATTTTATCGCCGAGTTGCTTAAGACGTTTACGAATGAGTTTGTGGTAATCACGTCCCAGCGCATATCGACTAATGTAAGCGTGATTTTTTTGCTTAAGGGTGCGGGCAAATTTTGCATTGGTTGGTAAATAATCCATACGTACGCTGATCACCCGAGTCGTACCTTCGACGAGCTCTTGTGCGCGTGCACGCATCAAACCATGCCTTGCCATATAATCCATTTCACCATGATAGTTATTCTCTAACCATAGTGTTAATGCTTGCTCATGGCTTGATAAGTCAATATCACTAAACCCTACTTGAGAGAAACCTAACGCTTGCCCCCAGAGTTTAATTTTTTCGGCTAATTCTTGATAGTTGATCTGGGTTGACGTCATAATTGAAAAGTTATCATAAGCAAAATAAATAAATTGGTGTGTAATGCTCTAGGTGAAAAATAATGAATACAAAGCTATTTGAGACAAGTTTACCACAAGCGGCTTTTTCTGCGAAGCAAGTGTTAGAAAATGAAACTAAAGTTGCCTCATTAGAAAATATCGATATGTATACATTAATGAAAAATGCAGGCTTGGCCATTTTTCAGCACATTGAAAAAGAATACCCGAAAAAGAAAAAACTCTTAGTGGTTTGCGGGCAAGGCAATAATGGCGGTGATGGTTTAGTTGTTGCTCGCCTTGCGCTACAAGAAAATTGGCAAGTAAAAATAATACCAACCAAAGCATTAGAAAAACTAAAAGGCGACGCCGAACAAGCCTATAAAGATTTAATCGCACTAAAAAATACTCATCATAATTTAGGTACCATTAGCGCAGTTCATAATATATCAGCAGAAATTGATGCATTTAATCCAGATGTCATTGTTGATGCGATATTTGGAATTGGCTTTAAAGGAAGTTTACCTGCCGAGTTATATGACCTTGTGCTGGCGATAAATAAACATCAAGCAGCTATTGTTGCTGTCGATGTACCATCAGGGTTATCTGCAAGTACAGGAGCGGTAGCCCCTTTAGCTGTGATAGCTAATTCCACAGTAACTTTTATTGCGATGAAACAAGGCTTACTGACAGGACAAGCCGCAAATCACACTGGAAAATTGTACTTTGCGGACTTAGCTCTTGGCGACTCCTTTATCCACCAAGTTGCCAGTAAGATAATAGTTGAAGGCTCAGCAGTTCTACAACATTTACCTATGAGAGCAGCAACAAGTCACAAAGGTAATATTGGTCTACTAATGGCTGTAGGCGGAAACCAAGGTTTTGCTGGGGCGATACGATTGGCCGCTGAAGGTGCTTTACGTTGTGGAGCTGCACTTGTCAGCGTTTGCTGTCATCAACAAAACATTCATTTGGTTGCGAATGGAAGGCCTGAATTAATGCTAGCACCGAATCAGGCCGAATTATTAAATCGAACACCAGCATTTGAAAAAGCGAAGGTTTACCTAATAGGCCCAGGTTTAGGAAAAGACCGCTGGGCAGAAAGTTTATTTGATTTAGTGCTTAAACAAAATAAACCCTGCGTGATTGATGCTGATGGTTTACAGCTTTTGGCTAGGAGAAACACTACCTTTGTCGCTGAACAAAAACGACAATGGGTATGTACGCCACACCCTGGTGAGGCCGCTTCTTTATTGGCTTGCTCGGTTGCTGAAATAGAACAAGACAGGTTTGCAGCAGTAAAAAGAATCGCCAAGCGGTTTCATTGTATTTGTGTGTTAAAAGGTTCGGGGAGTTTGATCAGTGATGGAGAAACTGTTTGGGTAAATAATACTGGCAATTCCGGAATGGCTAGTGGTGGAATGGGGGATGTTTTATCGGGTATTATTGGTGCGTTAGTGCTGCAAACGAAATATGACAAAAATATAGAATCGGCCGACTTAATCAATGCAACTCGTCTTGCTGTCTATATTCATGGTAAAGCAGCTGATATTATTGCTCAAAACCATGGTAAAATCGGCATGTTGGCAAGTGATTTACTGCCGATTCTTTGGCAGTTAGTTAATCATAAAACTTAATAAACGTTAGAAAATAATCGATGAAAGAAATACTTACAAACAAAAACTACCATTTAGCAGACGAGTCAGCAACGATAGCGATGGGCAAACAATTAGCTGATATTGTCAATAATTCACTTAAACAAGGCATGGTTGTTTATCTATATGGTGATTTAGGTGCGGGGAAAACCACCTTAACACGAGGGTTCGTTCAAGGCATGGGACATAAAGGGCATGTTAAAAGCCCAACCTATACTTTAGTTGAACCCTATGAGCTAGGCGAGTGGCAAGTGTACCATTTTGATTTATATCGTTTATCAGATCCCGAAGAGTTAGAATATATGGGAATTCGTGACTATTTTGCCGACGATTGCTGCTGTTTTATTGAGTGGCCAGAAAAAGGCCGGGGCATGATTAAGGCACCTGATTTACAAATCAACTTAGCGTATAGTGATGAACAAAGAACCTTATCTATACAAGCAAAAACGGCTTTAGGTGAGCAAGTCTTGGCTGAGCTCGCGGATTATTAACAAACCTAAAAAGAAACGTTAGGACACTCAATGAACATACGATCGTTATTATTAGTCGCATTATTACTCGTCGGAGGGCTATTTCCTGCCTATGGCAATAGTATTGATGGTGTTCGTGTTTGGCCAGCGCCAGAAAATACTCGTATTGTTTTTGATTTAAGTAATAAACCCGATTATAAATATTTTAGTTTAAAAAATCCTCAGCGACTGGTTATCGATTTTAAAAATAGCAGTCATAATGTCTCTTTTAAAAACTTACTGAACAAAGATAAACGTATAAAACTCATTCGCACCAGCAAAGCAAAAGCGAAAGGTACAACTCGTTTAGTACTCGAACTTGCTAGTGATTATCAGCTTGCTGTTTTTCCTTTAGCCCCTGCAGGCCAATACGGCAATCGTTTAGTTATTGATTTATTTGATAAGAAAAAAATTACGACGCGGGTTCACACTCCTAAAAATAATAAGCGTAGTATAGTTATTGGTATTGATGCTGGGCACGGCGGTGAAGATCCCGGCTCCATTGGTGGAAAAGGTAGTTATGAAAAAAGAGTGACATTGGCTATCGCCAAAAAGTTGGCTGCTTATATTAATGCCGAAAAAGGCATGAAAGCAGTATTAGTGCGTACCGGAGATTATTACGTCTCTGTTGGCCGTCGTAGTGAGATAGCTCGTAAAAATGAAGTGGACTTTTTAGTCTCAATTCATGCTGATGCTTATCGCACTTCTAAGCCGAGTGGCGCTTCAGTTTGGGTAGTATCGCATAAACGCGTTGAGTCAGAAATGGCCAAGTGGTTACGAAACCGTGCTAAAAACTCAGAGCTTCTAGGTGGTGGTGGTGGTGTTATTAAAAATACCCGCGATGATAACTTAGCCAAAACATTAGCTGATATGAATAAAGACCATACCCAAGGTGTTAGTATTCAAATGGCTAGTAATGTCATAAAACAGTTGAAAAAAATAACAAAAATGCATAAAAAAATACCTCAGCAGGGTAACTTTGGGGTCTTAAAGTCATCGGATATTCCATCAATATTAGTCGAGACTGGTTTTATCTCAAACCATCAAGAAGAGAAAAATCTTAATTCAACAGCACATCAGAAAAAATTAGCTAAAGGCATATTCAACGGTATTAAGGGGCATTTTTTATCGCGACCTCCTATGGGAACATATTTTGCTTCAATTGCTCAACGTCAGCATAAAATAACTCGTGGCGAGTCTTTATCTGTGGTTGCTCAACGTTATAATATTTCCGTTAGAAAATTAAAATCCGAGAATAATCTAACTTCAAATACTGTTCGTATTGGGCAAACACTGACAATACCTCGTGCCGATTAACTTTAATAATACTTGCTAAATAACATAAAACTATGACCATAGAAATCCTTCCTGCTCGTCTTGCTAACCAAATTGCCGCTGGTGAAGTGGTAGAGCGGCCCTCATCCGTTGTCAAAGAATTAGTCGAAAATAGCCTTGATGCAGGCGCAACTACCATTAAAATTGATATCGAAAAAGGTGGCGCTAAGCGCATCCGTATCAGTGATAATGGTTCAGGCATTGTTAAAAGTGAATTATCGTTAGCACTAAGTCGCCATGCGACCAGCAAAATTAAAAACTTAACTGATTTAGAAGGCATTTGTAGTTTAGGTTTTCGTGGTGAAGCACTTGCCAGTATCAGCTCTGTTGCTCGATTAACATTAACTTCAAAGCCAGTAGAACAAGAAGCAGCTTGGCAAGCAATTGCTGAAGGTAGAGACATGGCTGTAACATTACAACCAGCAGCTCACCCAAATGGCACAACTATTGACGTCGTCGATTTATTTTTCAATACGCCAGCAAGACGTAAATTCATGCGGACAGAAAAAACTGAATTTTCTCACATAGAAGAAGTCATCAAGCGTGTGGCATTAGCGCGCTTCGATGTAAGTTTCATTTTGTCGCATAACCATAAGGTTATTAAACACTTTAAAGCAGCTACTAATAAAAGCCAGCACAGTAAACGTATTGCTCAAATTTGCGGACAAAAATTTATTGATCACGCTCTAGAAGTTGATTGTCAACATGGCGACTTACATTTATCGGGTTGGGTTGGTTTACCCAGCTTTTCACGTAATCAAAATGATTTGTGCTTTAGTTATGTGAATGGTCGTATGATGCGTGATAAATTAATTAATCATGCTATACGCCAAGCATACAGTGATATGTTACCTAACGATACTTATCCCGCTTTTGTGCTTTTTTTAACACTAGATGTTCGTGAAGTTGATGTTAATGTTCATCCAGCAAAGCATGAAGTACGTTTTCATCAAGGACGTTATATTCATGATTTTATTTATTCGATTTGTCATAAAGCCTTGAACGACAACATCGCAGGTAATTTGCACTCAGAATATGAAAGTCCTCCAACCGATTTTGTTCAAGCAAGAACACCGGTTGATACGGTTGAATATACTCAACCAAGTCAGAGTGAAGTGCATGCACGTGCGCACCAGGCAACAAGAGATTATATTAAACCCCTAACGAAAGTTAGTGATGTTGCTCTGCCATATCAAAGTGATAACCAGCAAAACCATGGTACGTACACACAAGCCAACAACCAAGTGAGTCGTAACGCGGCTCAAGCATATCAAACACTAATGACACCTTTAGCTCAGGAAAATAGCAATTCTCCTGAAGCCCAGCAAAAAATCAGCAACGAAACATCTTTGCTGATCAAATTGATTGATGAACAGTATGCTTTGATTATGCTCGACGATAAACTTCAGTTACTAGCACTTCATAAAGTAGAACAAGCGCTTAAGTTTATTGAAATGAAAAAACGTTGGCATCAGGACTTTGTTAGCCAGCCGCTTTTGCTGCCGTTAAAAGTATCTTTAACTCAACATCAGGTTAGTTTTGTTGAAAACCAGCAAGAGGGTTTACATAAGCTCGGCATTGTTCTGACTGTGCAAAGCAAAACAAGTATCCAAATACGTCAGTTTCCTGCTTTGCTAAGAAATAAAGATGTTAATTTTAGCTTTACGAAACTATTAAAAAGTTTACTATCAGAGGTAACTGATGGAGAGGTTGTATTAGCTGATAATCATTGGCAGCAGGCCTTTGCTGGGCTACTGGTTGCCCAGAACTATACTCTACAACAAGCGAACACTTTATTAATTGCAGGTGAACAGCAATATAATTCTTCATTTGAACAAGTGTTACGCTTGAATTCTGTGGAAGTAGACCTCACATCAGCAATAACGAAATTAACGAACGCTTAATGAATTCATGCCTGAATCCTTATTAACACAGAATATTGACGCGAAACAAAGTAAATTACCGCCAGTAATTTGTTTAATGGGGCCTACTGCCTCCGGGAAAACAGCTCTAGCAATGGCACTTCATGATGCCTTACCGTGCGATATTATCAGTGTTGACTCTGCTTTAGTTTATCGAAATATGAATATAGGCACAGCTAAACCGACCGCAGAAGAACTTGCTAAGTATCCTCACCGGTTAATTGACTTAATTGATGCCAGTGAAAGTTATTCAGCGGCAGATTTTTGTCGAGATGCATTAGCGGAAATTGAAAAGATCAGAGCAAATAATCGTATTCCTTTACTGGTAGGCGGTACTATGATGTACTTCAAAAGCCTAATTGATGGTATTTCACCTTTACCATCAGCAAATACTGATATACGGCAAGTGATCGAAAGTGAAGCGAATGAACACGGTTGGCAATATATACATCAACAATTAGCAGATGTTGACCCTGTTTCAGCTGAACGTATTCATCAAAATGATCCACAACGTTTAATGCGTGCTTTAGAAGTCTATCGTATTACCGGTAAAAGCATGACTGAATTAACGAAAGTTAAAGGCCAACGTTTGGCTGGCGATGTTTTACAATTTGCTATAGCACCGAAAGAGCGCAAGGACTTACATGCACGAATAGCACTGCGTTTTGAGCAGATGATTGCGCAAGATTTTCAAAACGAAGTGGTACAATTAAAACTGCGTGAAGATTTACACGAAAACCTTCCGTCGATTCGTTGTGTTGGCTACCGACAAATGTGGGAATACTTAGACAATGAGGTTGACCATGATGAAATGGTTTTCAAAGGGATCTGTGCTACGCGTCAGTTAGCCAAAAGACAGCTTACTTGGCTGAGAAATTGGCCAGATTTACAATGGTTGCATATGGAAGACGAAAATAATTTACAACTAATCTTATCTGAAGTAAGCAAACTTTAAACCTTGATGTATAATAAAAACAGTTGCATAGTAACTAACTAGCTTTATGCATAAATATAGAACAATACTTTAACCCAAAATAACAAAAAAGGGGCCAAACAATGGCAAAGGGGCAATCTTTACAAGACCCATTTTTGAATGCTTTACGTCGTGATCGCATTCCAGTAGCAATTTATTTAGTTAATGGCATAAAATTACAAGGACAAGTAGAGTCATTTGATCAGTTCGTTATCTTACTTAAGAATACCGTGAGCCAAATGGTTTATAAGCATGCCATTTCAACTGTCGTGCCTTCACGGGCTGTAACGACTATGCCCACACCGCAAGCAGGTGACTATAATCAGGAACAACAAGATTAATGACTTCATTGAGTTTGGTTATAGGCCAAATATTTATTCGCCAAAAATTTATTTTGGTATAGTTATTTAGTTTATAGGTACTACTTAATTGTTTGATCGTTACGAAGCCGGTGAACAAGCCATACTTGTTCATCTAGATTTCCCTGATGAAAATGCGCGCGAAGACTTACAAGAATTTGAAATGCTTGTAAGTTCCGCGGGTATTAATGCACTTACTGTAATTACTGGTAAGCGTAATACTCCCCATATCAAATTTTTTGTCGGTAGTGGCAAAGCCGAAGAAATTGCAGAAGTTGTTGCTCTTTATCAAGCAGACGTTGTGCTTTTTAATCATGCACTTTCACCATCACAAGAAAAAAATATCGAAGCATTATGTAAGTGTAGGGTGGTTGATCGAACTACCTTGATATTGGATATTTTTGCACAACGAGCTCGTACTCATGAGGGCAAGCTCCAAGTAGAATTAGCCCAGCTTCGTCACATGAGCACTCGACTTATCCGTGGTTGGACTCACCTTGAAAGGCAAAAAGGTGGTATTGGCTTACGTGGGCCTGGTGAAACACAATTAGAAACTGATAGACGATTACTGCGTGATCGTATGGTTAATATTCGTAAGCGATTGGCAAGAGTCGAAAAGCAAAGACAGCAAGGACGACGAGCAAGAAATCGTGCTGAAATTCCGACAATCTCTTTAGTTGGCTATACCAATGCGGGCAAATCTACATTATTTAACAAAATAACACAGGCAGAGGTGTATGCGGCGGATCAGCTTTTTGCTACCTTAGATCCGACCTTGCGAAAAATTGAAATTGAAGATGTAGGTCGAGCAATTTTAGCCGACACCGTTGGTTTTATACGACATTTACCTCATGATCTAGTTGCTGCATTTAAAGCAACACTAACAGAAACACGTGAAGCTGAATTATTGTTACATGTTATTGATATTTCTGACGAGCGACGTACTGAAAATATTGAGCAAGTTGAAGAAGTATTAAAAGAAATTGATGCGGGCGAAGTACCACAATTATTAATTTGTAACAAAATAGATGTCCTTGAAAATATTGAACCGCGAATCGACCGAGATGATACAGGATTGCCGGTTAGGGTATGGTTGTCTGCTCAAAAAGGCATAGGAATAGATTTACTTTTTCAAGCATTAGCAGAACGATTAGGAATAGAAATAGTCAAGCATCGCCTATGCTTACCTCCTGAAGAGGGGAAAGTGCGAGGCATTTTTTATCAGTTAAATTGTATTGATCAAGAAAGCTATGATGAACACGGAAACTGTTTATTAGAAATAAAATTACCAGCAAGAGAATGGAATAGACTCATTAAACTCAATGAAGCAGATATAGAAGGCTTTATTGAACGTTAACAGACTGATATATTACCGTTATTGAGTAAAATCAGTTTACTGCTCATTTAAACTTACCGTAAGTGGAGAAGACCATGGCGTGGAATGAACCGGGGAATAATGATAAAGACCCCTGGAAAAAGAAAGGTGACAAGAATCAAGGGCCACCTGATTTAGACGATTTACTAAAAGATATTGGTAATAAAGTCGGCGGAATTTTTGGTGGTAAATCATCAAGTGGTGGTAATAATAAAGGCGCATCAAGTGTAGGCCTTGTTATCGCACTAATCGTCGGTATTCTTGTGTATGGTTTTAGTGGTTTCTATACCATTAAAGAAGCAGAAAAAGGTATAGTTTTACGCTTTGGTCAATACGCTGGCACAGTAGATCCTGGTTTACGTTGGAAGTGGACTTTTGCAGAGCGTATCATTCCTGTAGATATCCAAACAACACGTGAAATGCCAGCTGCCGGTTTTATGCTGACACAAGATGAAAACGTTGTACGTGTAGAAATGCAAATACAATATCGTGTTGTTGATCCTCGTAATTACGTATTCAGCGTTACTAATGCTGATGATAGCTTAAGTCAGTCATTAGATAGTGCCTTACGCTATGTTGTAGGTCATGCCAAAATGGATGACATATTAACTAGCGGCCGTGAAGCGGTTCGTCAGGATGTATGGCAAGAACTTGATAAAATTATTACTCCTTATAATTTAGGTTTGATCGTAGTTGACGTTAACTTTAAAGATGCACGTCCTCCTGAAGAAGTGAAAGATGCTTTTGATGATGCGATTTCTGCTCAAGAAGATGAAGTTCGTTTTTTACGTGAAGCTGAAGCTTATGCAAGTGGTATTGAACCACGAGCGCGTGGCCGAGTTAAACGTATGGAACAAGAAGCTTTAGCCTATAAACAGCAAACTGTGTTAGATGCTGAAGGTGAAGTGGCTAAATTTAATAAATTGTTACCAGAGTATCAAGCAGCTCCAGAAGTTACTCGTCAGCGCATGTATTTATCTACTATGGAAAGTGTGTACGCTAATACCAGTAAAGTAATGGTTGATGTAGAAGGTGGTAATAACATGATGTACTTACCATTAGATAAAATTATGCAAAACCAGTCTTCTGGTCAGCGAGTTTTACCGCAAAGTCAGTCACGTATAAATCAACCGATTAATACTTCAAGTTCTGCTCCTGCTATGTCAGGCCGTTCAGACAGATTTAACGATGGGAGAAATTAAGCAATGAAAAACTTTTTAATTGGAACAATTGTCTTAATTTTGGTGTTAACTGTTTCTTCGGTATTTATTGTTTTTGAGGGTCAACGAGGTATTGTTTTCCAATTCTCAAAAATAAAACGTGACGCTGATAGCGGTCAAATGAAAGTGTATGAACCAGGCTTGCATTTTAAAGTTCCGTTTATTAACACTGTTCGTAAGCTTGATGCACGTATTCAAACCTTAGATGAAACTCCTGATCGTTTTGTAACATCTGAGAAAAAAGATTTAATCGTCGACTCATTTGTTAAGTGGCGAATTGTAGATTTCTCTACCTTTTACTTACGTACAGCTGGTTCGACAGACAACGCTCGTGCTTTATTAAAGCAAAAAGTAAATAATGGTTTGCGTACTGAGTTTGGTACCCGTACCATTAAAGAAATTGTTTCAGGTGACCGTAACTCGATTATGGCAAAGGCTTTAGCAAGTGCCGCAAGTAGCCGTGAAGACCTTGGCATTGAAGTAATTGACGTTCGTATTAAAGCCATTAATTTACCTGCTGAAGTTAGCGCGTCGATTTATGACCGTATGCGAGCAGAGCGTTCTGCTGTAGCAAAAGAGCATCGCTCTCAGGGTCAAGAACAGGCTGAGATTATTCGTGCAACTATTGATGCTAAAGTTACTGTAATGTTAGCAAACGCGCAGAAAGATGCACAAGAAATACGTGGTGAAGGCGACGCATTAGCGGCTAAAGTATACGCTGACTCATACGGGCAAGATCCTGAGTTCTTTAGCTTTTACCGTAGCCTTGAAGCTTATGAAAAAAGTTTCAGCAGTAAAAGTGATATCTTAGTGGTTAAACCTGATAGTGACTTCTTCAACTATTTAAAAGATGGCGCTAAAGCAAAAAAATAGCTAATCGTTTTTAATCAAAAAGCCATGACTTGTCATGGCTTTTTTGTATCCAAACCTCGGTTATAAATGACTTTCATAAATTAGAGGCGTTTAACTATAACAACTAAATTATGAGCAATAAGAGAGTAGAAGATGGTAGCAACATTATTTACGGCACTAGCTGTCGCATTAATTATTGAGGGGCTAATTCCTGCTCTTTTCCCCAATAAGTGGCGAAACTATGTCCTGAAATTAGCGGAGGAGTCAACTGCGGCTATCCGGAATATTGGTTTTAGTTTAATTATATTTGGGGCATTTATTTTATGGTTACTTTAAAGCGTACAATAAACCTTTTTATAACCCCTTTAGATAATTGAATATTTTCAAATAGCACTAAAAATCATCATTTATTACTTGGACTATAATTTTTTTTTTGATAAAATCCCCGCCTAATTTTTTATCGAAATTGAAAACATGGGCAAAAACGTCGTAGTTCTAGGCACCCAATGGGGTGACGAAGGTAAGGGTAAGATTGTTGATTTACTCACAGATAAAGCTAAGTATGTCGTACGTTACCAAGGAGGCCATAATGCAGGTCATACTCTGGTAATTGACGGTGAAAAAACCGTACTTCATTTAATTCCATCTGGTGTATTACGTGAAAACGTAAAATGTCTTATAGGCAACGGCGTAGTATTATGTCCGAAAGCTTTAATGACAGAAATCGCTATGTTAGAAGCTAAAGGTGTTCCAGTGCGTGAACGCTTACTTATTAGTGATGCTTGTCCATTAATTCTTCCATATCACAATGCTTTAGATGCTGCTCGCGAGATAGCTCGTGGTAACAAAGCAATTGGTACTACCGGTCGTGGTATCGGTCCAGCATATGAAGATAAAGTTGCACGTCGCGGTTTACGCGTTGGTGACTTAGTATGTGCAGACACTTTTGCTGTTAAGTTAAAAGAAATCGTTGAATACCATAACTTTTCATTAGAGCACTACTATAAAGTAGAGCCTGTTTGTTATGAAACGGTACTTGCTGATGCATTATCAGTTCGTGAAGTGATCCTTAACATGGTTGCTGATATTTCAGAGATTCTTGATCAAGCGCGTAAGAATGGCGAATCAATTATGTTTGAAGGTGCCCAAGGCACTTTACTTGATATTGACCATGGTACATATCCATATGTAACATCTTCAAACACAACTGCTGGTGGCGTTGCTACAGGTTGTGGTGTTGGTCCTCGTCATTTAGATTATATCTTAGGTATAACTAAAGCATACACTACTCGTGTTGGTTCTGGTCCATTCCCGACAGAATTAGATGACGAAATTGGTAATCACTTAGGTACTGTTGGCCATGAATTTGGTGCTACTACAGGGCGTGAGCGTCGTTGTGGTTGGTTTGATGCTGTTGCAATGCATCGTGCAATTCAAGTGAATAGTGTTTCAGGCTTTTGTTTAACTAAGTTAGATGTTTTAGATGGCTTAGAAACATTGAAAATTTGTACAGGATACAAAGATTCAGAAGGTAATATTATTACTGTACCTCCAACGGCTGCTGATGGTTATGAAAAAATAACACCAGTATATGAAGAAATGCCAGGTTGGTCTGAAGTTACTGTTGGAGCAACATCACGTGAAGCTCTTCCAGCAAACGCAATCGCATACATTAAGCGAATTGAAGAATTAACAGGTGTTCCGGTTGATATTATTTCAACAGGACCTGATCGTAACGAAACGATCATTTTAGTTAATCCGTTTGCAGAGTAATGATAGCTAGTTTATAAACTAACTTTAATTACTTGATAAAAACCACCTTTAGGGTGGTTTTTTTTTGTATAAAATAAATTATTTTCAAACAACTATTTGAATATAAATGCAAAGAGATAAAAGCAGAGCAATATTTAAAAATTTTAATTTCGTTACAGTTAAATGATCCAAGTAAAATATAGTCGAAAAGATCGCTGTAGTTGAAGTGAAATTCAATAAATTTAAATTAAAAATTAATCACTGAGGGAAATTACATAATTGATTAGAAAAATGTGGTGAATAGTTAGCGGGATATAGCGAATATTTAGTTTTGTGATGTGTAATAGCTATACGCTAAGGGTATGTTGACTATAGCTTATAGGACTTTTTTATATAAAAATAGCTTTGGAACATTAAGTATTATTACAATACTATATATAGGTATGCAGAATAAAAATAATAATAAATAGCATACAAGTAGATTAAAACAACAAACCTCACTTTACGCACAGGACACCATAATGACAGACTTTCGCCAACAAGCACTTGATTACCATCAATTCCCGACACCAGGGAAGATTAGTGTTGAACTTACCACACCTGCTGAAACTAGCTTAGACCTCTCATTAGCATATAGTCCTGGTGTTGCAGAGCCAGTTCGTGCGATTGCTGACAATCCTGACGACGTCTACAAGTATACAGGTAAAGGTAATACGGTAGCTGTTATTACAAATGGTACAGCTATTCTTGGCTTAGGTAATTTAGGCGGCATGGCATCAAAACCTGTTATGGAAGGTAAGGCATTGTTGTTCAAACGCTTTGCAAATATTAATTCATTCGATATTGAAGTAAAACACAAAACAGTAGAAGAGTTTGTTAACACAGTAGCTAATATTGCCGACAGCTTTGGCGGTATTAACTTAGAAGATATAAAAGCACCTGAATGTTTTGCAATTGAAAAAGCTTTGATTGAACGTTGTAAAATTCCTGTGTTTCACGACGACCAACATGGTACGGCTATTGTTACAGCAGCAGGTATGATTAATGCTTTAGAGATTCAAGGTAAAAATATTAAACATGCAAACATAGTTTGTATGGGAGCTGGTGCTGCGGCTATTGCGTGTATGGAACTATTATTAAAATGTGGAGCACAACGTGAAAAAATATATATGCTCGATACAAAAGGTGTTATTCATACACGTCGTGATGATTTAAATGAATATAAGCGCTTGTTTGCGAATAATACCGACAAACGTACGTTAGAAGATGTAATCGATGGAGCAGATGTTTTTGTTGGTGTTTCTGGTCCTAATGTTTTGTCGGCGGAGAATGTAAAGTTAATGGCTGACAATCCGGTTGTTTTTGCGTGCTCTAACCCCGATCCTGAAATAAAACCGGAATTGGCACTTTCTGCACGTGATGATCTTATCATCGCCACTGGTCGTTCGGATTACCCTAACCAAGTTAACAATGTTCTATGTTTTCCTTTCATTTTCCGCGGTGCATTAGATGTACGAGCTAGGAGAATTAATGACGAAATGAAAGTTGCAGCTGTACATGCTATTCGTGAATTAGCTAAAGAACCCGTATTGCAAGAAGTGCTTGATGCAAGCTGTGAAACTAGCTTAACATTTGGTAAAGGCTACATTATTCCAAAACCAATGGATCCACGTCTATGTGGGCGAGTAGCTTATGCGGTAGCAAAAGCCGCGGTTGAATCTGGTGTTGCAGCATTAGAAATGCCAGAAAATTACATGGCATAATAAACAAACTAACAGATATTTTGATAGTAGTTAAAGGAGAGGTTACTCTCCTTTTTTAGAGGTATAGTCATGAAAAAACCAATGAAAGCCGCATTGCTCTCCGCTTTGGTTTATCCTGGTATTGGTCAGCTGCTTTATCAGGCTTACTGGCGAGCTTTTATACTAATTATAGTTTTCTCTATAACTGTTTATTACTATCTTGAAGAGGTTGTTAGCAAATATCAGCCGCTTGTCGATAAAGTCAAATCAGGAGAAGTCGCTCTTAATAGCCAAGCACTTGCTATTGAAATATCTAGAAATCCGATTATTCTTGATCAGCAGCTTGTTAACACGCTAACTTATATCTTAATCTCATGCTGGTTGGTTGGTATTATTGACGCTTATCGTTCAGGTATAAAAAAAGACGCAAAGCGTCTTCTTAATTAACTATCAATAAAAGCTATTCATCGTCAGCTTCAAACTGACTAAAATCTGTTATCCCTTGAGCCGCTAATGCTTCACGCACGCTACGAGGTAACTTTTCAGTATTGTCTTTAGTTAAATCTTCATCATCAGGTAAAGGTTGCCCGGTGAAAGCATGTAAAAATGCCTCACATAACAGTTCACTATTTGTTGCATGGCGTAAATTATTTACTTGTCGACGTGTCCGTTCATCGGTCAAAACCTTCAAAACACGCAATGGGATAGACACAGTAATTTTTTTTACTTGCTCACTTTTTTTACCATGTTCGGCGTATGGTTTAATATACTCGCCATTCCACTGTGCCATGCAGTTACCTTTATTTGGAAAAATTATTTTTATAGGCTAGATTTTACTAGTTGTATGCCTCGAGTCAACAGTGAATGTGTAGAAGTTTAGAAGTCTAAAGTTCTTGACCGATAAATACAAAGCGTTTAGAGTTATAGACGTCCAAACATCTATTTGATTTTACTGCCCGACTGGAGCAAAAAATGACAAGTAAAAAATCAGCTACGTTAGCCGTTAGAGCCGGTATTAATAGCGATAAGCACCATGGTGCGGTTATTCCTGCTATCCATTTATCGAGTACCTATGCATTAAAGGGATTTAATGATAAACGCCAATTCGATTATTCCCGCACAGGTAACCCAACACGTGCCACGTTTGGACAAGCAATCGCCGATTTAGAACAAGGTGCGGTTGGAATAGTTACAAGTACAGGTATGTCAGCAGTACATTTAATATGCCAGCTATTAAATACTGAAGATACTATTGTTATTCCACATGACTGTTATGGGGGAAGTTACAGATTATTTACCCACTTAGCAAAACGTGGTCAATTCAAAGTTATTGTTGTTGATCAAAACAATGAACAAGCTTTAGCCGATGCCTTGTCAAAGAAACCTAAATTGGTATTGCTTGAATCACCGAGTAATCCACTATTACGCTTAGTTGACATCGAAAAAGTGACTAAAGAAAGCCATGCTGTAGGTGCTTTAGTTGCCGTTGATAACACCTTTCTTTCTCCTATTTTACAGCAGCCCCTAGTCTTGGGTGCCGATATTGTTTTCCATTCAACAACAAAATATATTAATGGTCACAGTGATGTTGTTGGTGGCGTATTAGTAACTAAAGAAAAATCACTTGGAGAAGAGCTTGCTTGGTGGGCAAACTGCATAGGTATTACAGGCTCGTCATTTGATAGTTATTTAGCACTTCGTGGTTTAAAAACATTGCCTGTGCGAATGAAACAACATCAAATAAATGCTAATCAAGTTGCACAATACTTGAAAGATCATGACGCAATTGAAGCCGTCTACTTCCCCGGCTTTTCAGATCACCCGGGTCATGAAATAGCGAAGCGACAGCAAAATGATTTTGGCGCGATGATGAGTTTTGAAATTAAAGGCGGAGTAGAAGCGGTGAAGGTGCTATTTGATAAATTAGAACTTTTTACTTTAGCACAATCATTAGGTGGTGTTGAAAGCTTAATCAGTCATCCTTCAACCATGACCCACGCAGGTATGGAGCTAGAAGCGCAAATCGCCGCAGGCATTAGTCAGTCACTCGTTCGAGTGTCGGTTGGCATTGAAGATATTACAGATATTATCAGTGACTTAGAACAAGCGTTATGCGCGAGTCAGGCTTAATACACAACCCGTAAAAGAATTAATGAGTTAATAATGACCCAGTTAAATGTAGCAGACCAGCTTTCTGCTGGAAATAATCAACTTGCCAAACATGCGATTCATGTGCATAAATTTGGTGGTAGTAGTTTAGCAACAGCACAATGCATTGAGCGTGTTGTTGATATTATTCGTCAGAACTGTCAGTTAAACGACTTAGTGGTTGTTTCAGCTAATGGTAATACTACCGACGAACTATTCAATATTTACCAACTCGCGTTAGAGAGCAATGCAGAGCTGTTGTCTGCTATTAATAATTTACAACAAACGCAAGCTGCATTAATTACTGAGCTATTAAACAGCACCAGTGCTGCTCGTTTGATTGAAGATCTATCTCGTGATACTGAACAATTAGCTGCTTGGTTAACTAACCAACCATCTGATCATCAAGCAGATATGCTGGCTTTTGGAGAGCTCTGGTCAGCTCGTCTCTTATCAGCAGTATTGAGCGAGCAAGTTTGTCCAAGTTACTCACTTGATGCACGCGATTTTCTTGTCATTAATAACGAAAAAGACTGTGCGGTAGACAACCAGCAGAGTAGCTCGAAATTTCAGCAGAACTTACAAAAAGGTAAACTAGCAGTAATTACTGGCTATATTACCAAAAATTCGCAAGGTGAAACTTGTACATTAGGCCGCAACGGTAGTGATTATTCAGCAACCATTATGGCGTCATTATCAGGTGCATTGAATGTTACACTCTGGACTGATGTCGACGGAATTTACAGTGCCGACCCACGTATAGTACCACTTGCTCGTAAGCTCCACCGTTTACCTAATGGCGTAGCAAAAGAACTTGGTCGTTTAGGCAATCCGGTTTTACATGCAAAAACATTGCAGCCATTAACAAACCATAATACACATTTACATGTCGCAAGTAGTTTTGCTCCAGAAGTTAGTGGTACCGAAATTGGCAAGTTTGGGCAAATTGCTAAGCAAGAGTTATCAGTAACTTCACTTAATGATCTATTACTGGTTAAATCGACAAGCTTATTAGGTTCGTTGGGTGAACAAGCTATTACTGAATTTTCGGCAATATGTGCTGATATTCAACAAGGCTTTATCGTAATTGCACAAGAGCAACAAAAATCGGTAAGCCAATGGTTAGCAAGTCACGATACAGAAGTGTCTTTTACACCGGTATCTATTTTGGCTATTGTCGGACACGGCGTGGTAAACCAAGGCGATATTCAGGCTCGTTTCAAGCGGGCGTTAAAGCATACTCAAACCTTACATATTGTTAACTCTGTTAGCGAACACAGCGTTATTGCGATATTAAATCAAAACTGCACAGGTGAATTACTTAACAATATTCATCATGATATGACCAAAGATGCTCGTCATATCGGAGTCGTTGTCGCTGGTCTTGGTAATATTGGCCAACGGTTTTTAGAGCTTTTACCTTCGCAGCTAAATCGTGTGTCAGCACTTGAAAACCTGCATTTAGTAGGGTTAATCACCTCAAAACAAGCTTTAATAAATACTGATGGAATAGATGTTACCCAAGCGATGACATTATACCAACGTGATGCTCAGCCATATGACAATGCGTTATTAATGTCATGGTTAACGAGTCACCCGTATGATGAATTAATTGTGGTTGATATTACTCCTAGTGAACATTTCAGCCACCTATATAAAGAGTTCTTTAAAGAAGGCATTCATGTCATTGGTGCGAATAAATGGGCTGCATCCTCAAACACGGCACATTATAATGACCTAGTTACTACAGCCGCTGAAAATAAAAGTTTATGGCTAGGTAATACTACGGTTGGTGCAGGATTACCTATTAACTTTGCAATTAATGACTTGCTTAATAGTGGCGATAGTATTACTGAAATATCTGGTATATTTTCCGGTACACTTTCATGGTTATTTGAAACCTATGATGGCAGTGTACCATTTTCAACACTACTTCTAGATGCATTGTCTCAAGGGATTACTGAACCTGATCCTCGCGAAGATTTATCAGGAAGAGATGTTCAACGTAAATTACTTATTTTAGCGCGAATGGCTGGTTTTGAATTATCTTTAGAAGATATTGACTGTCAAAACTTAGTGCCGGAATCATTGCAAGCATTACCAACTGAAGCTTTCTTAGATCAAGCTGGTCAATTAGATGAGTTTTTTGCTAGCCAGTTAAAGTCAGCAAAGGACAAGCAAGCTTGTATACGTTATGTGGCAAAATTCTCTATTGACGAACAGAACCAAGCCACAGCCAAAGTATACCTTGCAGTGTTACCTAACAGTGATGCATTCGCAAGTTTAACGCCGTGCGATAATATTTTTCAAATCAAAAGTTTGTGGTATCAAGATAATCCATTAATTATTCGAGGCCCAGGTGCTGGGCGAGATGTTACCGCGGGTGGTTTACACTCTGATTTAGTGAGTATTTGCCAACAAATTGCTGGTAAAAAACATCAAGTAAAAATTAAAGGCCTACGCTAAGTAAACGACGGGTTAAGTAAAGAGTATTCTCATTAAAAGCACAATCACTTAGGTTGTGCTTTTGTATGTTTGCAATCAAAATAAATACTTGTCTGTCATCGTAATATTTACTAGCATTCGTATAATAGAAAAATTAACTCAACATCAGGCGTAGTGCTTTATATCTATGACAAATAAAACATATAGCGACACAAACTTTACTGTTCAAGTAAAAAGCCTATTAAGTAGAACTTATGGTCGTAGCCAGTTAAAAGACTCTGTGTTAGATCGCGCTATAGAATATTATGAAAAACAGCCGTTAATAGAACATAAACTTGATGAGTTAAAAGTAAATATTGAAAAACTTTCGGCGCAAACACCAACAGATAAAACAAAACAACACATTACACGATTAGAACGCGAGCAACGAACCTTTCAAGAAGAGCTACGTTTTGAACGTAACGAACGTTACCAAGAATTGTTTAATCTTAGTCACGAAATTATCGACTTATGTGAAGGGGAGACTTTCGCTGAAAGTAACCGAAAGTCTGCGCAAGTATTAGGTACTATTCAATTAGTTAGCCCAACCGAAGGTAATAAGGTTGCAACATTAAATGAAGAGCATAAACCGCTTTATAAAAGTGTCCTTTGTTTACGATTGCTTGACCGCCTTTGTATCGACGAAAAAGTTGTTGAGCCCTATATAAAAAAAGCATTAGCTGATGTAACACCTGAAAAGTATCAAACATTTGGTATAGATAACCCTGAAGCCTATAAGCAATTTGTAGATCAAGTAAAAATTCCAATAGTTATGGCTGCATTATTACAAGATATGGGCAATAACCATGTAGACTCTATTGCCATTTTACGTGGTATAACGGGAATAGAAGATCCTTATCGAACCTTGCCCCTTGAAGACCGAAAAAAGCTATTGCAAGTGAATTATCGAGAAACGGTGAAGTATCTTGTAGATGGTATTGGTGCCGGAATGTACATTGGAAACTCCAAAGCAGATCGTGATAAATTTAATGCTGTTGAACATAAAAAGCTTCTGTTCATTAAACATTTATTGAAAAGCGCAGTAAACCCTAAAGAGGGGATTGGTAATATATTAAAAGTGCCACAAATCTATAGCTCTATTATCTTGTCAACTAAAGCTAGTTACAACTACAAGTTACTGCCTAAAGTATTCCAAGCGCTTAATCAAAATGCTGAAAGAGGTGCCTGTAGTCAAGTTGTGGTTGATGCGCTTGTTAAGATAACAGGGCACTTTCCTCAGGGCTACGGCGTTACATACATCCCTTATGATCAAGATATAGACGATCGTTACGAATATGCGGTTGTGTGTCAACTTTACCCTAAAAACCCTGAGCAGCCTATTTGCCGAGTTACGACTCGCAATCTAGCCTTCATGGGACATGGGCAAGAAGTTGAGGTGAAAAAGTCCTCTAATCTTTATTTTGTAGAAACAGCTAAAAACTTCTCTACTATAAGTAAAGATCGTTTACATGAAATTTTAGAATTACTCGCGTCCAATTACCATGAACGAAAACAGCTTGATCTAGTTCCTCGCTGTTGGCAGCCAACAGAGTTTTTTACATTAAAGGCAAATCAAAAACTGTGGAATAAAGCTAATTAGTCATACAGCTAAAAGCTTTTTCACCGTCAGGTTAAATTTAAGGTAAAATACTTCCCATAATTCTGTACTACTTTTGGAAAACCTTGTGAGCGATCAACAAAAACGACTCAATAAATTTATCAGCGAATCTGGTTACTGCTCGCGACGAGCTGCCGATAAACTGATTGAAGAAAGTCGAGTTAAAATTAATGGTCAAGTCCCTGAATTAGGCACTAAAGTACAACCAGGTGACGTTGTCTTTGTCGACGGCAAACGTATCGGCGCTATGCCTGCTAATAAGTCTGACAGGGTGTATATCGCATATAACAAACCTATTGGCATCACTTGTACTACAGAGCTACATGTTCGGGGTAATATCATTGACGCTATTGGTCATTCAGAACGTATTTTTCCGATTGGACGATTAGATAAACCTTCAGAAGGTTTAATTTTTCTGACCAGTGATGGCGATATAGTTAACAAGATCTTACGAGCAGAAAACTCTCATGATAAAGAATATATTGTCACTGTTGATAAACCTATCAGCGAGCGCTTTATTTTACGTATGTCTAAAGGCGTGCCTATTTTAGGAACAATTACCAAGCCCTGTATTGTTAAAGTGAAGAGCAAATTTGAATTTCGAATTATTCTAACACAAGGATTAAATCGTCAAATTCGTCGTATGTGTGAATATTTAGATTATGAAGTTTTGAAACTTAAGCGTTCACGTATTATGAGCGTAGAACTGGGGTCTTTAAAGCCTGGACAGTGGCGAGACTTAACAAAAGAAGAAATGACTGAAATTAATAGCGCTGTAGCAACTTCAACGAAAACAGCTTTACCGAAAGAAGACGATGAATCTGCTGATCCATGGGCAACGGTAATTGCGGTCAACGATATAAAAACAGATATAGAAAATGATACTGAAAAGTAAAAGCTAAATATTAATATCTTACAACGCCTAGCATGATGAATTTTAGGTAATAAAAAAGGACGCTTAAGCGTCCTTTTTTTATAAGAGTAATTAATTAACTCTTATTTTCTAGCAGCATCTTTTGCTTCTTTAGCTGCTTTAACTTCAGCTATAACAGTTTCAGCTACGTTGTTTGGACAAGGCATGTAGTGAGAAAATTCCATTGAGAATTGACCACGGCCAGATGTCATTGTACGTAAAGATCCGATGTAACCGAACATTTCTGAAAGAGGTACGTCAGCTTTAATACGAACACCAGAAACACCAGCGTCTTGACCACCGATCATGCCACGACGACGGTTTAAATCACCAATAACATCACCAACGTGATCATCAGGAGTAAACACATCAACTTTCATGATTGGTTCGATTAACTGAGCACCAGCTTTTGGAATTGACTGACGGAAAGCACCACGAGCAGCAAGTTCAAATGCAACAGCAGATGAATCGACCGCATGGAAACCACCATCGTATAATTCAATTTCAACGTCAAGTACAGGGAAGCCAGCAAGAACACCAGTATCCATCATGCCTTTGAAGCCTTTCTCGATTGCTGGGAAGAATTCTTTAGGAACATTACCACCAACAACAATAGAGTTGAATACGAAACCAGAACCAGGTTCGCCAGGCTTAATACGGTAATCAATTTTACCGAACTGACCAGAACCACCAGATTGCTTCTTATGTGTGTAAGAATCTTCAATCTCTGAAGTAATTGTTTCACGGTAGGCAACTTGTGGCTTACCTACTTCTAATTCAACACCGTAAGTACGTTTTAGAATATCTACTTTGATATCTAAGTGAAGTTCACCCATACCAGATAAAATCGTTTCACCTGAATCAATATCAGTTTCAACTTTAAAAGTAGGATCTTCTGCAACCATTTTACCGATAGCAAGACCCATTTTCTCAGTTGAACCTTTATCTTTTGGTGATACAGAAATTGAAATTACAGGCTTAGGGAATACCATAGCTTCTAAAACAATTGGGTCTTTAGGATCACATAAAGTGTGACCTGTTTGAACGCCACTCTTCATACCAACAATCGCGATGATATCACCGGCTTGTGCTGAAGTAAGTTCGTTACGATCATCAGCTTGCATTTCACACATACGACCAACACGCTCAGTTTTACCTGTTGCAGCGTTAAGAATTGTATCGCCTTTCTTCAATGTACCTGAATAGATACGTACGAAAGTTAATGTACCAAAACGGTCATCTGTGATTTTAAATGCTAATGCTTTAAATGATTCATCAGCAGAAACAGTCGCTACTGCACCAGTAGGTTCACCTGCTTCATCAGTAAGTGGCTGAGCATCAACTTCTGTTGGAGAAGGTAAGTAATCAACAACAGCGTCAAGAATATTTTGAACACCTTTGTTTTTGAAAGCAGAACCACAGTAAGTCGGGAAGAAGTCCATAGTACGTGTACCTTTACGGATACAACGCTTGATATCTTCCATTGAAGGCTCAGTACCTTCTTCTAGGTATGCTTCGAAAAGGTCATCATCTTGCTCAAGAGCAGTTTCAAGAAGCATTTCACGGTATTCTTCTACTTTATCAACCATGTCCGCAGGAACATCTTGGATTTCAAAGTTTTCAGGAAGACCTGTGTCATCCCATACCCATGCTTTACGCGTAAGAAGGTCAACAACACCAGTAAACTCGTCTTCAGTACCAATTGGTAATACCATAACAAGTGGGTTAGCACCTAATACGTCTTTAGTCTGCTTAACAACACGGTAGAAATCAGCACCTAAACGGTCTAACTTGTTTACAAAGATAATACGGGCAACTTCTGAGTCATTCGCATAACGCCAGTTAGTTTCTGATTGTGGCTCAACACCACCAGAACCACAGAAAACACCAACGCCGCCATCAAGAACTTTAAGTGAACGGTAAACTTCAACAGTGAAATCAACGTGACCAGGAGTATCGATAACGTTGAAACGGTGATCGTTCCAAAAACAACTTACTGCAGCAGACTGTATGGTAATACCGCGCTCAGCTTCTTGTTCCATGAAATCAGTTGTTGATTCACCGTCATGTACTTCACCAGTTTTATGGATCTGACCAGTTAATTTAAGGATACGTTCAGTTGTTGTGGTTTTACCAGCATCAACGTGAGCGAAGATACCAATGTTTCTGTATTTGGATAAATCTGCCATTACATTACTCTATTTAATTGAATCACTAAAAAAGTGGAATTGTTGAAAATTTGCGCGCGAGTATACCATTAACAAAAGCAAATCCATAGAAAATTGATAAATAATTATAAATTTCTACTTATATATAGCAAAGTCAATAACCCAGACAAAAGGTAAACTAACTTTTGAGATGCCCGTATGCAGTTGAGTTAATTTTTTGAAAAAAGTTACTACGTATATCGATGTTTGATTCAAATGGCAGTGCCTCAATCCTATAATATGGTCTTGTGCACAATTAGGATAAACAACTAATAGACAAAATGTTAGATGGAGGTACCCAGGCCCCAAAGTGCTGTGTCTAGCAGTTTTCAAGTATTGTTTGTACCTCTAGATATAATATAGCTAGTAATAGTGCCAATTACAGTGTTCTACTTCAATATACATTTATCTACACTTTGGTATGTATTAAACAATACAAAATAAATCAAAATTAGATAATTGAAATTTTTATTATATTTATGCAACCCTTTTAAGCGCTCAACTGTTATATAAGGTATAAATAAAAATAAAAGGCTGTAGTTTTGGAACAATGGAATGAATCCTTAGTTAATAAAATGAAAGTAGGCGACCCAAACGCTTTCGAGCAGTGCTATCGACTGCTCTCACCTCAAATTTATACAGCGATATTTAATATTTGTCGCGATCAAGGCAATGCTAATGACTTATTACAGGATACGTTTGTTGCAGCTTTTGAAAAAATCCATAGTTATACATCAGGGTCGCAACTGTTCATAGCTTGGTTAAAGCGGATTGCTTTTAATAACACTTTTAACTTTATAAAAAGACATAAATTAACCTTAGTAGGTATTAATGCTTTAGATGAAGCAGCATCCCCCCACGATGATATAGAAACCCTACAAGATCAAAATGATTTTTTAACGACCTTATTAATGCAGATTTCTAAAAAAGAACGTTTGGTTATATGGCTCTACGTAGTTGAACAATATAGCCATGAAGAAATAGGAAATATAGTGAACAAAACCTCAAGTTATTCCAAATCAATAGTTGCTCGCGGCTTAGGAAAGTTAAGATCAAAAGAAGAGGTGAAAAATTATGCATATTAATTTACGCCATGATGTAAGTGAATACAATGAAGCTGAGCTTCTACATTTTCAGAAATGTCTTCAATGTCAGGATGACTTCAAATCTTTAGAACTGCTTAACAGTGCTGGTAGCACTATTCCGCTAATGGAACCAGACGAACTTAACTGGCATGCAATCAAGCAAAGAACTAATCATTTTGAAAAAAGAACTCTGTATCAAAAAACAAAGTCAAAATTTTCCCAAAAAGTAATGGCAATCGCAGCATCAACATTTTTTATAGCGGCTACTTGGTTGTTCTTTAATAATTATCAATTGCAGGCTCAGCTTGAGCGGCAGTATTTACTCGCTAAACAAGCACAACAAAACCAGATTTTTTCAGCTAAACAAGTTGATTTCGCGCAGAAGCTTGAACAGGTATTACAACGAACGCAAATATTAGAGCGGCAATTAAAGACAAACGACTTACAAAGTTTTCAGCAGGCAGAGTTGTTGATTAAGGTTAACGAACTTGAACAACAGTTACATATGTCGAATTCAGCTGAGGAACAATTAAGAGTATTGAATGTTCGGCAAGAAGCAATAAATGATATTTTACAACTACAAAAAGGGACAATGTATGAATATAGTATATAAGAAGGTAGGGCAAGTCATACTGCTGACAAGCACAATGGTATGTACAGGTATTGTAGAAGCAAATAGTAGTACATGCGGCACAGTAAGCTTTGCCCCAACCGAATTTGATAATAATAATTATATAGCCACTATAGTAGGTAATAATGGTGTTTCAGTGCGAGATAACAAACACTCGAGAGCTATTGCAAAAGGGGAGCATAAGTTTAACCTGGCGGAAGGCACTCATACATTGCTTGTTGAACAGTGGAGATCGGGGCATTACCGAAGAGCTTTTCGAAAAACAGGTCGGCAAATGAAAAGTTCAGAGAAATTAGCTGCAATACAAACAAAAACAATGCAGATAGATGTAGAGGCTGGACACCATTATGAACTTGAGTTTTCTACAAATGACCAAACTGCTAATATTGCAGTTAAAAGTGATACTTTAAGCAAATGCAACAGCAAAAAAATGTTTGCTGCCAAGGCGAATGCAAATAGCAACGTATCCCTTCCTGAAAGTTTGGAATATAGATTACGACGTTTGATGCTCAAGTTGAATCAACACCATAAAACAACAACCCAAAATTCTGAGTTTGGGAATTTAGTACCCGTAAAACTTAATAATTACTTCGGATTAGTTTTTGATAAAAATCACTCTACACAAAACGAATCACTTAGAGTGTTAACTGTTTTACCAAACTCATTTGCTCATAAGCTTGGTTTTATAAGTGGAGATGTTATTACCGAATTTGGACAATCGCCAATTAAGCCATCCGTAGGTGCTCCTTCAAACATACTAAATAATTACCTGAATCAGTTATATTTTCAGGGAGATATTAGTATGAAAATTAGCAGAGATGGTCAAACCATGCTGTTAAAAAATAAGTACATCCCCGTCGTTATTCCTGAAGTATCATATAATATTGATAATACGCTAAGCGTTGCATCAAACAAAAAGGGTGATAATAAGTTAAAAACGTATAATCCAGTAGTTAATAGTACAAGTATTCCCAGTACACTTGGTTTTGAATTTGACCAATTGATATTAGAAATTGATGATTACTATCGTCAAAACAATGTAAATAAAAACGTAACTATTAATAGAAAAAATATTTGGGATGGCAGGTACGGCATACAAG
>Ga0209395_1001251_pt1 | contig 36100 bp, 39 predicted proteins | sample GOMGulsemesocosm_3_FD_184635 | JGI IMG/M metagenome (GOLD analysis project Ga0209395, IMG submission 184635) | Methane-oxidizing microbial communities from mesocosms in the Gulf of Mexico - GOM9D Gulf of Mexico (SPAdes) (version 2) | ecosystem: Environmental > Aquatic > Marine > Cold seeps...
AATTACTGGTCATCTTCTGTAGGAGCTATAGGTTCTGGATTAGGAACTAAAGGAACGGGAGTTCCTAGTGTAAATGGGAATTATACTATTGCAGGAGCATTGTCAGACGGGACAGCTTCGGGAACTCCACAAACTATTAACTTTCAATCAGTACATACAGCGGCAGATGGGGCATTAACATCTCCAATAACAGTAAGTAGTTACTGGTTATTCAAATTTCATGGATTACATGATGATTATGATTCATGGATTTCAATTGGAGAGAACACTAGTCTATTACCAGGGGAAGGATATACTATGAAAGGAACTTCAGGACTGGCAGCAGTAACGGATAATCAAAACTATATATTCAAAGGAAGGCCATATAATGGAGATGTAACTTTACCTCTAGCTATAGGTAATGATAGGTTAGTTGGGAATCCATATTTATCAGCTTTAGATGCAAATCAATTTATCTTAGATAACATTAAAGATAATGGAGGAAATGCATCAGATAATGTATTTAATGGAGCATTGTATTTCTGGGATCATTTTGCTGGAGCTTCACATAATTTAGCTGAATATGTTGGAGGATACGCCTCATATACTTTAATGGGGGGGGTGAAAGCTATTTCTAATGATGCGAGAATTAATGATAACGGGGCTTTAGGAACAAAAATTCCTTTAAGGTATGTTACTTTAAATCAAGGGTTCTTTGTTTTTGCATTCTTAGATGCAAGTTTAGCTAATACAACTGCTACAGTTGCAGGAGGTGACATCACGTTTAAAAATAGTCAACGTGTGTTTAAAACAGAACTTTCTGATCCTTCAGTTAGCTTTAGAAATGCAGACATTACTTACAATACTAATGCGGATACAAGGCAAAAGTTTAGATTGATGATTCAAACTCCTTCAGGATATTACCGTCAATTATTAGCAGGAATTGATGAAGTGGCTACAAATAGTTTTGAACTTGGTTTCGATGCTCCTTTAGTAGAAGAAAATGCAGAAGATGGATTCTGGATGTTTAATGAAAGTAAATTTGTAATACAAGCTGTAAACAACTTTGATATTGACCAAATTTTACCTCTAGGGGTTAAGGTGGCTGAAGGTGGATTAATGAAGTTTAGTTTAGATGGGTTAGAAAATATTGATGCTTCACAGTTTATTTATTTGCATGATAAAGAAACCGATGTATATCGCGATTTAAGAGTTAGTGATTATGAAGTGAACTTGTCAGTTGGAGAATATTTAAATCGTTTTGAAATTGTATTTAATAATTCAGTTCTTGATATAGTAGATAATCAATTAGAAGATACTATAGATGTTTTTTATTCTAATTCAGCAAGCAGCATTGTTATTAATAACCCTATGCAGGAAAAAATTGAATCAGTTAGAATGTTTAATGTTTTAGGACAGTCAGTATATGCTTTTAATGTACTTTCAAATAATACAAATCATAAACTTGAAACTAACGGATTAAGTACCGGAGGGTATATTGTAAGTATGAAAACGTCAAAAGGAGAGTTTACTACTAAGGTATTAGTAAAATAATAAGGAAGTTAATTAAGGGTATTACCAAAATACCCTTAATACCATATTTGGAGATATTTCTGTGCCTCTAATATCATTTATGTTCAGTTCATTAGATGTATTGTTTGAAAAACGAATGTCTTTATTGATTATGTTTTTTCTATTATATAAGTTTAAGACAGAGAAGCCTAAACGATATTTTATTTTTTTATTTTTATGAGGTCTAAAGTTGTAAACAGCAGAAAAATCTAACCGATGATATACATGTAAATTTTCAGTATTTAAACTATCGTATGAATGTGATAGTGTGCCATCAATATTGGTAGTTGTGCTAATTTTTGTGTATGGTTTTCCGTTATGCCATAACCAACCTAATGAGAAATCTACTTTTTTCCATTTATAAAAATGAGACCATTTTATGGTGTGATCTATATTCACATTACTGGGGAATGGATTACCGTTATTTAGCTCTTCAAAACGATATTTAGCACTATTAAAAGAGTAGGATAACCAAGTATTATAGCTTTTCAATTGCTTCTTAATAAATAGATCTACCCCTTGTATACTGGAGCTTCCAATATGGTATGTGTATATAGCTTGGTTATTAAAATCAAAATCTAAAGTATTTATATTGTTTGTTTTTTTGAAATAAGCTTCAAAATCAACTACCCATTTATTTTCTGAATAATTTGCACCTATAGTGTATTGGTAACTTGTTAAAACAGGTAAGTCAGTTTTGTTAGAAAGTGCCCAAACATGATTTTCAAGGGATAAATTACTAATAACAGATTCTTGAACTTGATTTACATATTGACTTTTGTATTCTATTGATGCATTAATACTAAATTCAGGGATTACAAACTTCTGAAGCACTGCTCTAGGTTCAATATATAGTTTTTGAGAGCTACTATACTTATTAGCCCTAAGTCCAATTGAGTATAGATGATCTTTGGGTTTATTTACTTGATATTCACTGTAAATACTATTGGAATTTGTGTTGTCATTTGCAGTATCAAGCAACATAGATTGGGAAGGAGTAATGTCTTTAAATAAATGCTTAAAGTTTTTATTTGAAAACTGATACCCAAAATTTAGTTGTTTGTGTTCTGCTACATCATATTTAAAATTTAAATTTATTCCAAAGTCTTTTATTTGATTCGTTTTAGTATTAGAAAATATTCCTAAATTTGATTCATTACTAAATTTATAATCTAAAGAGTATTCAGAGAAATAACTGTCTATTTGGTGGCTGAGTTTTTTTGACCATTCTTTCTCCCACTCTAAATTATACCCTTCATTTTGAGTCTTTAAAATATCAGTGTATAAATGATTTGCATTAGCAGAAAATGCGGAAAAATTTAAAAAATCTTTATTGTATATATGATTGAATTTAATAAGGTCTTTATCAGTTGCTTTATAGGCAGCGTTAATTGTATAATCATAAAACCAAAAAATATTTTTCGATTTGCTGAATTCTAAAGTGTTGTCGAAAATTTTTGTGTTTTGAAAAATTTTTGAGGCATAATTTTTAAATGCAAATGTTTTATAAATATCAGCATAGGACCTTCGTCCAGAAACTAAAACAGAAACTTTGTCTTTAATTACAGGGATATCAAGAAATACATCTCCATGTAGTAAGTTAAAACCAGCTCCGCCCGATATTTTTTTTGCAGGCTTGTAATTAGTAGTAATGTCAATAACACTTGAAACACGTTCGCCGTATTGAGCACTGGTACCTTTGTTAATGAAGTTTACTTTATCAGTAATATAAGGGTTGAATGCTGATATTGCTCCGAATAAGTGGGAATTATTATAAGTTTTAATATTGTTCCAAAGTACTAAATTTTGATCAGAGTTTCCGCCTCTAACATGAATACTGTTTACTGTTTCATTTAAATTACTAACTCCAGGAATTTGGTGAATACTCTCTAGTATATCTGGTTCAATTAAACCGGGGAGTAAGCTTAGTTTTTGTGTGTGAATTGTAGTTTGTTTTACATTTTTTGAAACACCACTAGTTAAATATTCGTCAATAACAATTTGATCAAGGAGCTCTTTTTTCTCAGTTAGATTAATAGTAATACAATTTGGATAATTGCAATCAGCAGCATTAATAATACTGTTTTTTATGCCAAATGAGCTGATCTCAATTGTTGAGTTGTATGGTACATTGTTTATTTTAAAAGAGCCATTTTCGTCGCTAGAATAATATTTATTATTTATTTGTATGATGGCGTTTGCAACTATTTCATTTTTACTTAATAATTGCCCGCAGATAGCTATTAAATCAGTTTCTTTAAAAGATGAAATAACAATACTGGTTTTATTTATAAATTCAAACTTTAGGTTTGTTTGAGAGGATAGTGTTAGTAATAATGATTTTAAATCGACTAGATCATCAAGAATTATAGATACTTTTTTTGCTTCAACTAACGTGTCGGTATAAGAAAAATTAACCTTGTAATAGTGTTCAATTTCTGGTAAAACCGTATGTAAAGAATCTTGCTCAAATACAGTTTGTTTTTGGGCAAAAATAGACATAGAAAAAAGTAAAGCGGAAAACCATAAAAGGAATTGCTTCATAGGTGCTGTTTAGTCTTCTAAAATAATACTATTCCCTTGAGTAGTATACTTCAAATTTACTGACTTTAAAACAGTTTTTAATGCAATTTCTTTATTATTATTAGGGAACGATCCCGTGAATAATATAGTGTCGTCAAAATTATCGTATTCAAATTGTAATTCATATTGCTTTTCTAAAGCTTTAAATACATGTTTTATTGGTGTGCTTTTAAACACAGATTGATTATCAATCCATTCAGGTTGAACGCTATTAAAGTTCAATGTAATAGGCTCGTTCCCTTTTATGTTCTGATAACCTAAAGTAGGAGTAAGTATATGATTACTATCGTTTGAATTGTCAGATACTTTAACTTTTCCTTCATAACAAGATACTTTAAAGAAATCGACACTTGCATTTACATTAAACTCAGTTCCTAAAACGCTTACATTACCTTGAGAAGTTTCTACTGTAAAAGTACTTCCTTTTTCAACATCAAAAAAGGCCTCTCCATTAAGTTCTAATGTTCTATTGGTATCCCAGTTATGTTTGTTAAATGTAATTGTAGATTTGGAGTTTAGTAATACTTTAGATCCATCTGGTAATTCAAAAGCTAATTGCGTTCCGTAATCACTAGAAAATTCAGTTGTGTTGAAAAAATTAAAATATGCGAAAAAGCCAATAAGTAATATTACTGAAGCAGCAACCCCCCATTGCCACCTATTTTTAGAAGATGTACTTGGATGAGTAATAGTTGTTGTATTTCTTTTTTCTTTTATATGTAAAAAAGCTTCATTTAAATTATAGCTAGGTGCTTGTAATTTATCTGTACCCTTAATAATATTCACATAGGTTTTATAGTGCTCTGAAGATTTAAATTCATTTAATTCATCTTCAGAAAGCTCATTATTTAGCCATCGTGATAAGAATATGTCGTCTAATTTATTCATTTTCATTTATTCGTTTCTAAATATAAAACGTTACAAAACCAGAATACCCTACCCCATTAAGGGAGATTATCTATTTCAGTTCTAAGTTTAAGCAAAGCTTTATGCATTAGTTTCTCAATAGCCTTTACCGAAACATCAGATAATTCGGCAATTTCACGGTATGTTTTTTTCTCAATTCTATTCAATAAAAACACTTCTCTCTGCCTATCTGGTAAAGAAGAAATAGCTTTTTCTAGTTTTATCATAAATTCTTTTTCTTCTAAAAGATATTCAGGGGATTCATGATTGGTATTGTTATTAATCTGCTTAACTTCTTTCTGGTGTTTCAATTTAACTGTTTCATGACGAAGTAGACTATTACTTTGGTTAATTGCTATTCGGAATAAATAACTTTTTGCGGTTTCAGTTGTTACCTTAGTGCAGTTATCCCACAGTTTTATAAAGGAGTCTTGAACAATATCATCTATATCCTCAAGTCCTCCGAATTTATAGAAAAGAAAATTTCGCAATAAAGTAGCGTTAGTATTGAAAAATGCTTGAAAGCTTTTTTCTTTGCATAAGCCAATATCTTCATTTTCTGAATCAGACATAATTGTTAAAAGAGTAAATGTTTTTAGAGTTGTTAAAACTAATAGTTATTTTACAACTATCAAAAAAAAATATTTAGAGGTAGGGTAAAAGTCTGTTTAGGTGTTATATATGTATACAAACAAATTAGTTTTTTGTTTATATAAGTTAATTTTTAAGTTGGTTTTAGGTAAAGAGACTGGTTTTGCAATCAGTCTCTTTTTTAAAACAATTGAATTAGTTAAAAGAAAATACATTTACCCGAATTACCCTCTTTGTTCAAAAGCAATGTCCTACCCAGATGTTGCTTTTATTTTTTTAGAAACCTATTATGGCTCTAGCTATTAAAATGTAAATAAGAATACCGAAAATATCATTACTAGTAGTAATAAATGGTCCTGTTGCTATAGCAGGATCTATTCCTCTTTTGTCTAGGAATAAGGGTATGAATGTGCCTATTACTCCTGCAACAATAATTACACTGAATAAAGATATTGAAATTGCAAGTGAGGTTTTAAATTCTTGGTCTGTGCTAAGCGTATAAATAAATAATAGAATTGAGAGTATAATTCCATTTACGATAGCTAAAAGTAGCTCTTTCCATAGTCGGTTGACGATACTCCCTTTTACATCATTATTAGCTAAACCTTGAACAATAATAGCACTAGATTGGACTCCGACATTTCCTGCCATTGCTGCGATTAATGGTGTAAATAAAAGTAATACATGATGCTTTTTGAGAACTTCTTCAAAACCTCCCAATATTGCAGCAGCACCAATACCTCCAAATAGGCCTAAAATAAGCCAGGGTAAACGAGCTTTGGTTAGTTGTGCAATTGTATCTCCAGCTTCAACATCTTGGGTTAAACCGGCTGCCATTTGATAATCTTTGTCAGCTTCGTCCTTTATAACGTCTACAATGTCATCAATTGTAATTTGACCAACTAGCCTTCCCATTTCATCAACAACAGGCATTACTATTAAATCATATTTTTGCATGATATTAGCAACCTCTTGATCATCTTCTTCTACTTCAACAAAAGTGATTTTTGGATTGTAAATATCTTTAATAGGTGTTTTGGTAGAAGTAGTTAAAAGGCTTTTTAAAGATAAGCGCCCTTTTAAAATATCATCATTATCAACTACATAAATAGTATGTACTTTTTCAAAGGCCTCTGCTTGTTTACGCATTTCCTTAACACAGTGCATAACAGTCCAATTGTCTTTTACTGCAATAAGTTCTTTACGCATTAAACCACCAGCAGTATCTTCGTCATAACGTAAAAGATCAACAATGTCCTTAGCGTGTTCAACGTCTTCAAGCTGAGATATTACTTCTTCTTTTTTCTCTTTCGGTAAATCCGCAATGATATCTGCAGCATCATCAGTTTCAAGTTCATCAATCTCTTCTGCAATTTCTTTTGGAGAAAGTGTTTTTAATATTTTGTCGCGTACATCATCATCTAATTCAGCAATTATTTCTGAAGTTAACTCACTATCAAGTAGCTTGATGATATAAATAGCTTGATCAAAACCTAATTCCTCAAGAATTTCAGCAACATCAGCATAATGAAGTTCACTTAATAGTTCATTCAATTGAAGGTCATTCTTTTCATGAATGAATCCTTTAATTTGATTGACTACTTTATGGTCTAAATGAAACTGCATGTTACAAAGATACTTTTTTAAACGAAAAAGGAAAGCTAGTTTGTAGCGATGTCTTTTTCTATAATACAGGTTAAATCAATGAATTCTTGAACAGATAATTGCTCAGGTCTCATATTGAATACCTCTAATACTCTTATTTCGTCCGATAAGTTCATGCTCTTCAGACTGTTTCGTAAGGTTTTTCTACGTTGTTGAAAACCTGTTTTAACTACTCTATAGAATAGTTTTTCGTTACAGGGTAAGCTGTAGTCTTCTTTACGGGTTAACCTCATTACTCCAGAGTCTACTTTTGGAGGTGGATTAAATACATTAGGAGGAACCGTAAATAAGTATTCAGCATGATAAAATGCTTGTGCTAAAACAGATAGGATTCCATATGTTTTACTCCCGTGTTTTGAACAAATACGTTGGGCAACTTCTTTTTGAAACATGCCAGAAAACTCAGGTATTTGCTCTTTCATCTCTAATGTTTTAAATACAATTTGAGTTGAAATATTGTAAGGGAAATTTCCAATTATAGCAAAAGGTTCCTGGTTGAAAACTTCGTTGATATTGTATTTTAAAAAATCTTGTTCAATTATCTTATTACTTAATTTTAAATAATGAGCACCTAAATATTCGACAGATTCGGAATCAATTTCAATCACATATGTGTCAATATCCTTATCTAATAAGTATTTAGTTAGTACACCCATTCCAGGGCCAATCTCTAATACTTTTGTGTAGTTTTTTGAAATAAGGGTATCTGCTATTTGTTTAGCGATACTTTCGTCTTTTAAAAAGTGCTGTCCTAAATGTTTTTTTGCGCGTACCTTATCCATTATTTAATATTTGTTGCAATTATTTGTTCTATTTCTTGACGATTTTTCTTTGAAAACCAAGATAGTTCTAGAACATGTGTATTGTTGTCGTGAAAAACCACTTCCGGTTCGCTTCCTCCTTGTGTTGGTATAAAACGTTTTATTTCAGTATAGTTAATGTTTTTACGTTTGTATTTGAATCCTTCATCATGAAATACAAAACCAGGTTTTTTGGCGGTTAATTGCATGAAAAGAAATAAGAGTATAAATAATGCAAAAACGACATTTAAGGTATAAAACAACCAAATTGGAATGAAAGCATTTAGGAGCATCATTAGGAAATTGAAAACTAAAAACGCTGTAATTACTGCAGCAAATAGCATTACGGATTTTATGATGTACAAAGATGTTGCTTTAAATTCTTTATGCATGAAATTCTTCTATAAGTAATAGTTCAGTTCTAAAAGCAAGCATTTTTGATCCGAATTTAGCTATGCCAGCATCGCGTAATCTAGGTGCGTCTTCTTTATAATATGCTTGCAGGTCGTCGCTGCTTTTAGCAGTGTATTGTATGGAGTAATTTGTCCCTTCCATTTCTTCTTCAACTAAAACTTTAGTCATTTTAGCAGAAATAAATTTACCTGTAGCAAGTACCTCTTTTATATGTGGTTTTATCCAAAATAGCCAGTCATAATGAATGCTATCTTCTACGTTAATGGTAACATTATAAATAATCATATTGCTTAAAAATTTAAGCAAAAATAAGGTTTTTTAAGGCAAGTATGGCTTAGTAGGTAAATTAACTATTCTTATTCGTGTCTCCTCGGAGTTTACGATACATTTTTTGGGCTTCTACAAAATGAATGCTATCAGCATAATTAAATAGAATCACTTCAAAATACTCAGTAGCTTTAGGTGTATTGTTAAATTCATTCAAGTGTAAATAAGCAAGTCTGAATAAAGCATCATCAACAAAAACACTTTCTTTAAGGGTGTTTATAATTCGCTCATAATTACGGGCTGCATTTTCGTAATCTCCTTGTTGTTCAAACAATTTTCCTTGAAGAAATAAAGCGTCGTCTACTATTTTATTTACAGGGTGCTTATTTAATATGTCATTAAGCACTTCTATTGATTCTGTTTTTTTGTTTTGAAAGGCTAATAAGTCAGCTTTAGAGTATTTTTTTAAAGCAACATGTAAAGAGTCTTCATTTATATGGTCGTTAATCAGTAAATGTAAATCCAGAGCATCATTAGCGATTAATTGAGATGTTGAGGTTTTCAATACTTTTAATTGTTGTAAAGCCCAGTTAAAATCTCCTTTGTAATAACTTGTTTTGGCTACTTTAAAACGAGCTTCTTGCGATAAAGTATTGTTTTTTAAATGACGTTGAATTTTAGAATAATTTAATAATGCTTGATTAAACTTACCGTCGGCTACTAGAATATCCGCTTGTGTCATTTGAAAGCGAGCCTTGTCAAATTTAGCTAAAGGTTGTTTCTCGTTGGTTTTTAAAAAAATGATAGCAGAGCTTATGTCATGTTTTTTAAATGCTAAGAAGTTAGCGTATGCTAATTGTAATTTGAGTGTATTGTTGTTTATCCCAAAACTGTCTAAGGCTTTTTGATATGCGGTAGCAATTGAATTGTGTTCCGAAGAAGTGCTAGTTACTTCTTTCATTTCTAGTAAGAAAGTAAGTACACTAATTCTAGTGTTTTTTGCTAAAGGTTGTTCTTGAATAAAAATAAATATTTTTTGAGCAGTTTCTAGGTCTTCTTGTTGCTTTGTTAAAATTCCTAAATTAAATATTCTGTTTAGTGTTTCTCCTTTTCTTTTAAAAATGGCTTTTTCTTGAATAAAAGCTTTGTTGAACTCTTTTTGTTGTACAAACAACCAGCTTAATTGCTCATTCCAGAATGTGTCTGGGGCTGTTTGTAGGTTTTTTAATAAAGCTCTTTTTAATAAAATGTTATTTTCGTTTTTTGGATTGTCACTTAAAAACTTACCAATTAAGTTCTGTACAGTTGTAGTATTTTGTTTACTTTTTTTAATCAGCTTTAAGTAGCTGTTGAACATTTTTTCAATTTTATTTTGTTGTCCGTAAATATTAGCCAACTGAAAATCGAAATTTGCATTTTTGTTTGTGGCAATAGCTTTATTGTAGACGATTTCTGCTTCGGATAATAAGCTATAGTTTTCAAATCGTTGCCCGATTGTATGTGTGTAATTTGGATTTTTGTCTATAACATTAATAGCATTGTTATATGCTTTACGTGCATTGATACTGTCTTTTTGTAATGTATAATTGTATCCAAGTTCTACATATAATTGTGGTTGACTGTGTCTTTTGTTTAACTTTTGGGTTAAAGCATTCTCAGCAATACTGTACTGCTCAAGTTCCTGATGACATTTTATTTTTTTAATGAAGTAATCAGTTCTATGAGGTTGTTTCACTAAAATTTTGTCATACTCTAATAAAGCTTTACTGAATTCTCCCTGTTTAAAAAAAGCATTAGCAAGAGTAGTATTTTGCCCAAACGAAATAACGGTAAAAAGTAGTAGTGTGTAGAAAGGAAGTTTGTGCATGATACTTTTTAGGCATTTAATTTCCTTAAGTATAAAGTTGTGTTTTTTTGTATTGAATGAAAAAGAGAAATTAAGCATAGTCAAAGTTACGGTTTATTTTTATTTTGAAATGCAGGAAGGTAAATGATGTTTTAGCTAATAAGTTTAAAAGGTATACTATAGAGAAGCTAAAAACAAAAAAAGCGTTCTATTTAATAGAACACTTTTTAAATAAAATATGGTTTAGCTATTATTTTACAACTAAACGTTTTGTTGCAGAAAAATTGTTTTCTGTAACCTTAATTACATATATACCTGACCGTAAACTAGAAATGTTAAGTTTAGTATCAATTTTTTGATCAATAACTTTTTTCCCTAACATGTCATAAACTTTAATGTTTTTAGGGTTATTAGTTGCTGTGGTAATATTTATTGAACCTGTATTTGAAGGGTTTGGGAATATGCTAAATTTTTCAATTTTATTGTTAGCAATCCCTAAAGCTGCAGAATTGTCGTTAACTGCTCCGGGAGTACCTAAGTCCCCAGCTCCATAAGCCGATGTCGCTTCAGCCCAATTTGCTCCATTGTTATTAGCAGAAGAAGTGTAGGCCATTGTACTTAATTCCATACTAGCTCCAGTTGGGTCAGGGAAATTTGGACCTCCGTCATAATTCACTCTATCAATCTCTACTCCTCCTCCAGTTTCTAAAATGATTTCATCATCTGCATTAGTTAAGGATATAGAAGTAGAAGCATAATCTAATGTTATTCCTCCATTTTCGGCACTAGTGCTATTTTTTCCGAAAACTAAATAAGCGCCAGATGTAATATTTAATGGGCCTCCGTTATTAATGGTGTGAGTATTTGCGCCATCGTCTTTTATGACCCAGCCATTCATATCAATAGTTCCTGCTGTAGTGTTGTATACTTCGAAATACTCCCCGTTAGCATCAGTAACTGCATTGGGGTTTTGCATTATTTCAGTAATAATAATATCTCCAGGGCTTTGTCCAAAAGAAAGTGAAGTTACAACGATTGCAACTAAAAAAAAGTAGATTTTTTTCATAATTATTGTATTTATTAGTTAGTAAAACCTGAGGTACAAAAATACAATATTTTAATTGTATTTACGGAATACATTTGTTAATCAGTTGATTTTAACGTTAAAGTAACACTCTTGCGTTTAGTGTTACCTAAAAGTTATGTGTGTTATTAGAATGTTATCTTCTAAATTTTTGTGTTTGTAAGTTTGATTTATATAGTACCTTTGGTTGAAGATCATAAATTTAGTTAAGATAATGAGTTCGGATAGTATTAAAATTTTATTGGTAGATGATGAGCCCGATATTTTAGAAATTGTAGGGTATAACTTATCTTCAGGTGGGTATGAGGTGTTTACTGCTGCTAATGGTTTAGATGCAATAGAAGTTGCTAAAAAGGAAGTACCGAATTTAATTATTCTGGATGTTATGATGCCAAAAATGGATGGCATTGAAGCTTGCGAGCAATTAAGAAAATTGCCAGAGCTATCTAATACCATTATTACATTTTTAACTGCTCGTAATGAAGATTATTCGCAGGTTGCTGGTTTTGACGCAGGTGCTGATGATTATATTACGAAGCCAATTAAACCAAAATTGTTATTAAGTAAAGTAAAAGGTTTATTGCGTAGAACCTCAGTTGAAAAGAATGATGAAAACTCATTGAGTATTGGTCAATTAATAATTAATAGAGATGAGTACAAAGTACTTAAAAAAGGGGTGGAGCTAGTTTTACCAAGAAAAGAATTTGAGTTGTTATTTTTGTTAACCTCAAAACCAGGAAAGGTGTTTACGCGAGATGAAATTTTAAATTCTGTATGGGGAAATGATGTTGTTGTTGGAGGAAGAACAATTGATGTGCATATTAGGAAGTTGAGAGAAAAAGTTGGGGAACAATCTTTTAAAACAGTAAAAGGAGTTGGTTATAAATTCGTGGTTAACTAGTAATGAAAATCAAAAAAACATACAAATTTGCCTTATACTCCTCATTAATGATTACTGTGTTGTTGAGTGTATTATTAGTCGTTTTTTTTTATAAGGAACTAACTTTAGTAAATGCTATAGGTTTTATTATTGTCTGTTTTACAATTTGTTTGTTTGTAATACAATATCGATCAGAGAAATTTATATATAGTTTAATAAAGAAAACGTATAAAGAGGTTTCGTTGTTGGATGAGACTAATTTACATCAGGAGGCTGTTACGACAGATATTAAAACACTTACCAGTGATGTGAAAAAATTTGCTCGTGAGAATAAATTAAAAATCGAAACACTTCAAATTAGAGATGAATATCGTAAAGAATTTATGGGGAATATTGCTCATGAATTAAAAACCCCTTTATTTACAATTCAGAGTTATATTCTTACATTATTAGATGGTGCTGCTGAAGATGAAAATGTAAGAGAAAAATATTTAAATAGAGCTAGTAAAGGAGTTGATAGGCTTATTTATATTGTAGATGACTTAGATTTAATTACTAAAATTGAAGTTGGTAATTTAAGCCTGAAAATATCAGAATTTGATATCATTGAAATGATAAAAGAAATTTTTGAATTATTCGAAATCAAGGCACAATCTAGTGGAGTAGGATTGATTTTTGATAAATTATATTCAAAATCAATTTTAGTAAAAGGAGATAAAGAGAAAATACGACAAGTTGCTACCAATTTAATTGTGAATTCTATTAAGTATGGACAAAATAACGGAACAACAGAGGTTAGTGTTGAGCAATTAAATCAAGAGAAAATTGTAGTTAGAGTAACGGATAATGGAATTGGAATTGAATCAGCACATTTGCCTAGGCTTTTTGAGCGTTTTTACAGAGTTGATAACACCGGGTCCAGAGATAAAGGAGGTTCTGGTTTGGGTTTATCTATTGTAAAGCATATTATTGAAGCTCATAATCAAAAAATATACATTGAGAGTGAGTATGGAGTTGGGTCAGAGTTTTCTTTTACTTTGGAAACAGTTAAATAAGTCGGGGAAACAGGTACTATTCTCATTAGTTATTGAAAGTCCATTGTAAAGATCAACTTCCTTTAATTTTTCAATGTAAAAATCATCTTGTCTACAATAAGGAACATATCTATGTTTTTGAAGCCTTTCTGCTAAATATAGCTGTTCGAATTGCCCGGGAGTTGGAATAAAAAAAGCTTTCTTATTCATCTTAGCTAAGTCCATAATAGTTGTATAGCCTGATCTAGCAATAATGATATGACTATTATTAATTGCTTGCTCTAGTTCAAAACTAGTCATGTAATTATAACAGGTAATATTGTTAGTAGTAGTTACTTGTTGCTCAGGTTCAATAACACCTTTAATGAATAGAATTTTTTTAGGAGTATGTTTTAGCTCTGAAAATAGTTTGTTTTCTAAAAGGGTGCGTTGTGGCTCAGGTCCTGATAAAATTATTAAATAGTCATATGTGGCAGTTGTTGTTTTTCTTTTAAATCTGCTTAATACTCCAATATATTTTAAATTGTAGTTAGAACTATTTATCTGACTTAGTTTACCACTAAAATTAGTATTGCTTTTAAAGTCAGGAACCCAACATTCATCAAATTTTTTAATAATATGTCTATGTATTTTGCTACTTAACTTGGTTGTTACTCCACTTAAAACATTTAGTTGATGCGTAATATATACTGAGGGAATACTTTTGTGGTAGATGCCAAATCTATTATCTGAAATTATTCCAGTGATACCTTTTTCTTCGACTAATTTATTAATAAGCTTTTTCTCTTGTTGAACAGCGTTGACTAGTTTAGGAAGATTTAATACTAATTTTAACTTAAAGAATATTCCTTTTTTAGCGTATTTTATATTGTAAGAAGGGAGTGTAATATGTTCGAGGTTCGGGAACTCTTTTTTTAATAATGCTAAGGCATTTCCATCAGAAGCTAATATGGGTGTAAATCCGTTTTTTTGCAGTTCATTAATTATTGGAATACACCTTGTGGCATGACCTAAACCCCAATTTAATGGGGCGACAAGTATGTTTTTTGGTTTTGCCATGAATATTAAGGCAAGTTACATTATTTTTGTCAAAAATATAACGGACAGTGGGAAGTAAGAATAAATTAAAGAGATTCAACGAGAACGCAACTTTTTCAAATGTTTTTCAACCTTTAAGAAAAGAAATAACTGATGAAACTTTTAAGTTAAAAGGGAAATGGAATACTGATTTCTTTAAAAACGACAACCCAATTGTATTAGAATTAGGTTGTGGAAAAGGAGAGTATTCAGTGAGTCTAGGAGAGCGTTTTCCTGAAAAAAACTTTATTGGAATAGATATAAAAGGAGCACGTTTTTGGAGAGGGGCAAAAACAGCTTTAGAAAACGACATGAATAATGTGGCGTTTATACGAACTCAAATTGAGTTAATTGACTTGCTTTTTGAGGAAAATGAAGTGAGTGAAATATGGATTACTTTTCCAGACCCTCAAATAAAATACAAACGGACTAAGCATCGTTTGACTAATTCTGACTTTTTAGCTAAATATAAAAAAGTATTAAAGGCCGATGGGGTGGTGCATTTAAAAACGGATAGTGAGTTTATGCATGGATATACTTTAGGGTTATTGCATGGTGCTGGTCATGAAGTGTTATATGCAAATCATAATGTATACAATAACGAAGGTGCTCCAGTTGAAGTAACAGGAATTCAAACTTTTTACGAGAAGCAATATCTAGAGGTTGATAAATCAATTACGTATATTAGATTTAAAATAAAATAATCATGCATTTATCAGTCTTGTTTTTGTATTGCTTTTTGTGGTCATTCTTTGGAGTTTTACCACCAGGAATTATTAACATCAATGCAGCAAAAATAAGTGTAGAACAAGGTAGGAGATCGGCGCTAATATTTACTTTGGGAGCGTGTTTAGTAATTGCTGCTCAAGCAGGAATGGCTGTCATTATTGCAGAGTTTTTAAACTTATCAGCGGATGAGTTATCGATAATTCAGAAGGTAGGGATTGCTATTTTCTTCTGCTTATCTATCTATTTTTTCTTTTCGGCAAAAGTAAAATCGGAGCCTAAAAAATTTGAATTGAAAAAGAAGAGAAACTTGTTTTTGAAAGGAATTATTTTTTCGGTATTGAACGTATTTCCTATTCCTTTTTACAGTTTTGTTTGTACAACATTAACAACTTCAGGTAATTTTAGTTTTTCAACTTCAGATGTAATTATTTTTATACTCGCTATCGTTATAGGTAGTTTTTTAGCAATTAGCACTTATATAGCCTTGTTTAAAAAATCTAATAAAAGTGAAAACTTTGGCAGAAACACTAATTATGTGTTAAGTTTTCTTGCGTTAATATTGGCTATTTTTTCTGTTGTAAAATTGAATTTTTAATGTGAAAAAGGAGGGTAATAATTTTTTCGAAAGAGTTTATAATGTAGCTCAGTTAATCCCAGAAGGTAAAGTTACCTCTTATGGTGCAATAGCCAGTTTTTTAGGAATGGCTAAAGGGGCACGAATGGTAGGTTGGGCAATGAATGGTTCTCACGCAAAAGACGTGCCTGCTCATAGAGTTGTGAATAAAAAAGGTTTGTTAACTGGGAAACATCATTTTGAAGGAACAAATTTAATGCAACAATTGTTAGAGAATGAAGGTATAGTGATTATTGATAATCAAATTCAAAATTTAGAAACTTGTTTTTGGGATCCGATGAAAGAATTAAATACTTCTATTTAAGGAATCTTACATGATAAATTGTAAGGGAAGGGAATTGCTATGTCTAAGAAGATACAGATACTTCGTTAGTAATTAATTATGTTAAATCACGCAACGTGTGTATATTTGCGTAATATATAATTCCATACAATCATAGATGAAAATTGAAAGAAAAGACGTTTTAAAAGCATTAGAGCAAATTACTGTTCCTGGTGAAGGAGCTAATATGGTAGAAAGCGGAGCGATACAAAATGTATTGACTTTTGGAGATGAGGTTGTGGTTGAAATTTCAATTACAAATCCAGCAATGCAAGCTAGAAAAAAAGTAGAGTCAGAAATTGAAAAATGTATAAAGCAAAACATTTCTGAAGATGTGAAAGTGAAAGTGAATGTAAAAGTTATTGTTGCTGAAAAACCAGAAATTAAAGGGAATCAACTTCCTGGGATGAGAAATATAATAGCCATTTCTTCGGGAAAAGGCGGGGTAGGTAAATCTACAGTTACAGCTAATGTTGCTATAAGTTTGTCTAAAATGGGTTTCAAAGTAGGGATCTTGGATGCGGATGTTTACGGACCGTCAATACCTATGATGTTTGATGTTGAGGGGGCTCGTCCATTAGCAGAAACTATTGATGGTAAATCAAAGATGAAGCCAGTGGAAAGCTACGGAGTTAAGGTATTATCAATTGGGTTTTTTACAAAACCAGATCAAGCGGTTATATGGAGAGGGCCAATGGCTTCTAAGGCATTAAATCAATTAATTTTTGATGCTGCTTGGGGAGAGTTAGATTTCTTATTGCTTGATTTACCTCCAGGAACTGGTGATATTCATTTGTCAATTATGCAGGCTTTACCAATTACTGGTGCGGTTGTGGTAAGTACTCCTCAAAATATAGCTTTAGCTGACGCAAAAAAAGGTGTAGCTATGTTTCAGCAAGAAAGCATAAAAGTCCCTGTTTTAGGAATAGTTGAAAATATGGCGTACTTTACGCCTGAAGAATTGCCGGAAAATAAGTATTATATTTTTGGTAAAGGTGGTGCTAAAAATTTAGCAACAGATTTAAATGTTCCTTTTTTAGGAGAGTTACCTATAGTACAGAGTATTCGTGAAGCAGGAGATGTTGGTCGTCCAGCAGCATTACAAGAAGGCACTCCTGTAGAGGGAATTATAACAGATATCACAAGGAATATTGTGACACAAGTAATAAAAAGGAATGATAATTTGCCTGCTACTGAAGCAATAAAAATTACAACAATGGCAGGTTGTTCACCAGTAAAAAAATAAGAATATGACGTCAGAAGAATTACAATTGAACGTGGAAAATGCATTAGAAGAAATCAGACCTTTTTTACAGTCTGATGGGGGTGATGTAACACTAATGTCGATAGAGGATGGAAAAAAAGTAAATATTCGCTTTGAAGGAGCGTGTATTTCTTGTAATGTAAATCAAATGACATTAAAATCTGGTGTTGAAATGACAATTAAAAAACATGCACCACAAATTGAAGAGGTAGTAAATATTGGTTAAAAACCATTTGTATCTTATAAAAAGGCTTTTGAATATAATTATATTCAAAAGCCTTTTTTAATTTCAATAATAAAATTGAATTACTTTAAAAAAAGTGTTTTGGTTTTGTAATCAATTACGGCATCTCCTTTTTGGAGTATATCGGCACCTATAATGCCATGAACTGGTTTGGAACCGTGGTTAGTTAGTGCTTCGTTAACGTGTGATAAATCAAATATTACCAAGTTGTTTTTTTTAGATTTCCACTTTCCAATCTTGATAGTGTTCTTTTTAGAAACTTGAGTAACCATATCAGTAGCTCCAGCTCCTGCAGCTTTAGTGTCGCTTTCTTCAGAAGTTAAATTGAAATGTTCAATTAAATTATTATCAATACAGGTATTAGATGCTCCTGTGTCCACTATAAAACTACCTTTTACACCATTTATTTTAGCTGAAGTTTTAAAATGACTCGTTTTTGTAAGATTAAGTTTCTTTTTTTGATAACCTTTTTTAGAAAGATAGCTTGGTAATGACATAATTAAATATTTTTGTAAAAGTAACAAAATAACATCCAAATTAATGGTTTTAACAGACACACATACGCATTTATATAGTGAAGCTTTTAATGAAGACAGGGTAGCCATGATGCAACGTGCTTTTGATAATAATGTACAGCGTATGTTTGTTCCTGCAATTGACTCTACGTATACAGAGGCAATGTTTGATTTAGAAAAGACATATCCTAAACAGGTTTTTTTAATGTCTGGTTTACATCCTACTCATGTAAAAGAGAATTATCGTGAAGAGCTAGCCCATGTAAAAGAATTATTAACGAAACGTAGTTTTGTTGCTATAGGTGAAATAGGAATTGATTTATATTGGGATAAAACCTTACTTACTCAGCAGCAGGATGCGTTTAGAGCTCAAATACACTTAGCAAAACAATATGAACTACCAATTGTAATTCATTGTAGAGATGCTTTTGATGAGGTTTTTGAGATTTTAGAAGAAGAAAAAGGAGCTGAATTATTCGGTATATTTCATTGTTTTACAGGAACATTTGAGCAGGCAAAAAAAGCGATTTCATATAATATGAAATTAGGGATTGGTGGAGTTGTGACATTTAAAAATGGGAAAATTGATCAGTTTTTAAATGAAATTGATTTAAAACATATCGTATTAGAAACTGATGCGCCATATTTATCGCCAACACCGTATAGAGGAAAGCGAAATGAAACTTCATATATAGTTAATGTAGTTGATAAGTTAGCTGAAATATATCAAACGACTATAGAAGAAATTGCATCTATTACTACGGAAAATTCAAAACAAGTTTTTGGAATTTAATCTTATTATTTGGTAATTAGGAGAATTATGAACAGATGTTATTAATTGTAAATTTATAATCTTTATAACAGTTTATTGATGCCTATAATACATTAAGTTCAATTATTTTTCGTTTTTTTGTAGCTTAAATACACAATATTTTGTCAAAATACGATCATATAAGGCCATATCACGATGAGGAAGTAAATCATGCTTTAAAAGCAATTGGTTCACATCCTATGGTGAAATCAATGATGAAGTTTATATATCCTCAGGCGAGTGAGGAGTATGTTCAAGAGCAATTGGCTAATTGTAATTCTATTCGTGATTTTCAAACCACTGTCATAACACAAGGAATTCAAAATGTATTATCAAGGTCATCTCATGGTTTAACTACTTCTGGGTTTGATAAATTAGAAAATGATACTGCCTATTTTTATATTTCTAATCATAGGGATATATTATTGGATACTTGTTTGATAAATATCTCATTATATAAGCATGATTTAACTATGACTGCTTCTGCTATTGGGGATAATTTAGTAAGAAAATCGTTCTTAATGGAGTTGGCTAGGTTGAATAGAAATTTCTTAGTACAGCGAGGCTTGGGTCCTAGGGAAATGTTGAAATCTTCTAAGTTGATGTCAGAGTACATGGCAGAAAAAGTTCTAAAGGATAATCGTTCAATTTGGATTGCTCATAGAGAAGGTAGAACAAAAGATGGGAATGATGTTACTCAGCAAGGTGTATTGAAAATGATGGGGCTTGGGAAAGGAGATGATTCAGTTTTTGAATATTTCAAAAAAATTAAAATAGTACCTGTTTCAATTTCTTATGAGTTTGATCCTACGGATATGTATAAAATGCCAGAATTGATGGCTAAACATTATGAGGAAGAGTATATAAAATCATCAAACGAAGATTTTAATTCCATATTAAAAGGATTAACAGGTCAGAAAAAGCGAATACATATTAGTGCTGGTGAAGTATTAGATGTAGAGTTAGATGAAATTGCAAACTCTGGAGAACCTGCAAATAAACAGTTTCAACAGTTAGCTTCTGTTATTGATGATAAAATTCATCAATATTACAAGCTTTGGCCTACAAATTATGTAGCCTATGACATGTTACATAAAACTGAAAAATATACTGAAAAATATACTGATAAAGAGAAAAGGCAATTTGAGCGTAGAGTAGAGCGAAGAATTGATGCTTCTGATGCTGTTGCTTATCAGAATTTCTTGTCAATGTATGCGAACCCTGTACTTAACAAAGAACAATTAAATGGCAAAACCTAAGATATTATTAATCTATACTGGTGGTACCATCGGTATGGTTAAAGATTTTGATACGAATACACTTAGGGCATTTAATTTCGATAATCTTTTAGTGAGAATTCCGGAAATAAGACAGTTGGATTGTGATATATCCACCTATTCTTTTGAGGATCCAATAGATTCTTCTAATATGAATCCAAAATATTGGCTTCAGATAGCAGAAATTATAGAGGAAAATTACGAAACTATAGATGGTTTTGTCGTGTTACATGGTTCTGATACCATGTCTTATACAGCTTCTGCTTTAAGTTTTATGCTAGAGAATCTTTCAAAGCCAGTTGTTTTTACAGGGTCACAATTACCAATTGGTGACTTGCGAACTGATGCAAAGGAAAACTTAATTACTGCTATACAAGTTGCTTCATTACAAGAAAACGGAGAGGCTCAAATTAAAGAGGTTTGTTTGTATTTTGAGTATAAACTTTATAGGGGAAATAGAACTTCGAAAATTAATGCAGAACATTTTGAAGCGTTTGCATCATTAAATTACCCGGAATTAGCAGTTTCAGGAGTGCATTTAAAAGTTTTTTCGTCAAATCTATTAGAAAAGAATAATTCTGGAATGTTTTTTGTGCACAAGGGTATGAGCTCAGAAATAGCAGTTTTAAAATTATACCCAGGAATTACTGAAGCAGTTGTAGAAGCTGTTTTAAATACGCCAAATATAAGAGGAGTAATTCTGGAGACTTATGGTGCAGGGAATGCACCAACTTTAAAATGGTTTGTAGACTTGCTAGAAGCGGCACTTATTAAAGGAATCCATATTGTAAATGTTACTCAATGTAGTGGCGGAAGTGTTATCATGGGACACTATGAGACAAGTGTGCATTTGCAAGAAATAGGATTGATATCTGGAGGAGATATTACTTTTGAGGCAGCGATAACAAAAATGATGCACTTGTTGTCAAAAAAGTTATCAAGAGAAGAATTTAAAATTAAGTTTGAGACTTCAATAAAAGGGGAGTTGACACCTAGTTTTTAACAAATCTCTTTAAAAAAAATAACGTTTAAAATTTCATCAAATCACATTTTTTTTGTTATTTGGCAGTCGTTAATTAGTTAAGACCATATAAAATGGGGTGATTATTAAATTCACAACATTTATTTAGCTGAAAGACAAGAATATTTAAAATTATATCGTTTAAAACAAATAGTACTAATTTAATTAAGATTAAAAAAATGAAAAAGGTATTTTCAATTTTACCAGTAGCAGGAATGATGTTAGCTTCAGCTAATGCTAAAGCCGTAACAATTATCCAAGATGCACCAGCAGAAGGATTCGGACATGAAGTATTAAAGACTAGATTCATCGAAGGTGGTGCTGGTTTCATGGGGATTGTATTATTATGTTTAATATTAGGTTTAGCTTTCGTAATTGAAAGAATTATCTATTTAAATATGGCTACAACAAACACTAAAAAATTAACTCAAAATGTTGAGGAAGCTTTAGCTTCAGGTGGTGTTGAAGCTGCAAAGGAAGTTTGTAGAAATACAAAAGGACCAGTTGCTTCTATCTTTTACCAAGGATTAGAAAGATCTAATGAAGGAATTGATTCAGTTGAAAAGTCTATCGTAGCTTATGGTGGAGTTCAAATGGGACAATTAGAGAAAAACGTTTCTTGGATATCTTTATTTATCGCAATTGCACCAATGTTAGGGTTTATGGGAACTGTAATCGGAATGATTCAGGCTTTTGATAAAATTTCTGCAGCAGGTGGATTAGATGCGTCATTAATTGCAGGTGATATTAAAGTTGCCTTATTAACAACGGTATTTGGTCTTGTAGCAGCAATTATCTTACAGATTTTTTACAATTACATTATCGCTAAAATCGATTCTATCGTTAATGACATGGAAGATGCTTCAATCTCTTTGATTGACTTATTAGTTGCAAACAAAAAATAATAACTCTTGACATTTTACAAGCTGTAATAGGCGTGTAAATAATCAAGGTAAAAACATAATAATTATGAATTTACAAAAAATGTTAACAGTAGCTATTGCTGTAATTAGTCTTGTAGCTGTTGTGTTATGGATTATGATCATCAAAGGAGATGATGATAGTTCAGCAATTGACATGATGTTGTGGTTTGGGAAACTTTTAGTGTATGGTGCAGGTGCAATAGCAGTTGTATTGTCATTAAAAAACATAGCTTCTAACCCAGCAAAAATTAAAATTGCAGGTATTGCTATTATAGCACTATTAGCAATTATTGGAATTAGCTACGGATTGTCTGATGGACAAGAAGTAATAAACGGAACTGGAGAACAAATGGTTTCTGAGTCTGGATCAAAATTAGTAGGTACTGGTTTAAGAGTATTTTATATTTTAATTATTATAGCATTAGGTGCTATGGTAGCGTCTGGAGTTAAGAAAGCTTTAAATAAATAAATTATGGCAAAAAGATCAATACCTGAAGTGAACGCAGGATCTATGGCAGATATTGCTTTCTTGCTTCTAATTTTCTTCTTAGTAACTACAACGATTGAACAGGACAATGGTATAACACGTAAACTTCCTAGATGGGAAACAGAAGATGTCATTCCTCCAATAATTAAAAAGAAAAACATTTTTACTGTTGTAGTAAATAAGAATGATGAGCTGTTAGTTGAAGACGAACGAATGGAGCTTAAAGATTTGAGAAAAGCAGCAATAGAATTCATCGATAATGGTGGAGGAGTTAGTGCTGAAGGTGAAAAATGTGATTACTGTCAAGGTGCTAGAAGTGCTGAATCATCTGATCATCCTTCAAAAGCAATTATTGCATTAAAGAACGAGCGGGAAACATCGTATAGTCTTTATGTGTCTATTCAAAATGAATTAGGAGCTGCATATACAGAATTACGTAATAGAGAAGCAGTGCGTTTATATGGCGCAGGGAATACATTTACAGCAATGAATGCTATTTATAAAGATCCTAAAGTAAAAGATGCAGCTTTAAAAGAAAAACTTGACACGCGTTTGAAGAAATTGAAAGGAATGTATACTCAATTTATTTCTGAAGTTCCATCTAAAACGAATTAATTATGGCAAAGTTTAAAAAGAAAAAAGACGGCGAATTACCTCAGGCTTCCACAGCAGCTTTACCAGATATCGTATTTATGTTATTGTTTTTCTTTATGACAGTTACTGTTATGAAAGACAATTCATTAATGGTAGAAAATAAGTTGCCTGAAGCAGACGATATTGAAAAGCTAAATCGTAAAAACGATAGAGTAATGTATATCTACGCTGGAAAGCCCGTTGCAGGATATGAAAAATTTGGAGAGAAAGCAGTGTTGCAATTAAATGATAAAATTGCACAACCTTCTGACCTGAAACAATTCATTCACGCTGAAAGAGCTTTGAGAGCAGAAGAAATTATACCATTTATGGTTACAGCTTTAAAAGTTGATAGAAATGCCAATATGGGATTAGTTTCTGATGTAAAGCAAGAGCTTCGTAAAGAAAATATGTTAAAAATTAGTTACTTGTCGGTTAAGCCAGCAACGAAATAAGCTAGTATTTAATATAAGTATAAAAAAAGCACTGCAATAGCAGTGCTTTTTTTATACTTATATTTTCAGAAGTATTTATTTTAAGATGTTAAGAAAGTCTTCCCGTTCTATTTCTCTTGCGCCAAGACTTTCTAAATGGCTAGTGTGCATTTGGCAATCTATTAGTTTGTATTCGTTAGTTTTTAATTTCTGGACTAGAGTTATAAAAGCAGCTTTTGAAGCGTTACTTACTTTTGAAAACATACTTTCTCCACAGAATACTTTTTTGTCTTTTAAATCAACGCCATATAGTCCACCAACTAGTTTTTCGTTTTGCCAAACTTCTACAGAAGTAGCAATACCTTGTTTGTGAAGTTTAGTGTATGCTTCCGTCATATCATTTGTGATCCATGTGTCATCTTGATCATCTCTTTTTATTTGTGCACACTGTTGAATAACATCTTCAAATGCTTCATTAAAAGTGATATGAAAGAGTTGTTTTCTCAATATAACTCTCATGCTTTTTGAAACACGCAATTCTTTAGGATATAATACCATTCTCGGATTTGGTGACCACCATAATAAAGGTTCGTCTTCGTTATACCAAGGAAATATCCCGTTGGTATAGGCAAGTACTAATCTTTCTATTGATAGATCCCCTCCTATAGCAACTAAGCCATTTGCATCAGCTTCAGATGGGTGTGGAAAAACAATCTTGTCGGTTAATAAATACATATTGTAATTTAAAAAATTAGTAAACCAAGAATGTAAATAACTGAACCGACTAATAATAACAATAGTGTATAAGGTAAAATTTCTCTCGCTTTTAGTTTGGTAATTCCTAACAAAGGTAATGCCCAGAAAGGTTGTAACATGTTTGTTATTTGATCACCATAGGCTAATGCCATTATTGCCTTTGGTAGTGGAACCCCTAATTTTAATGCAGATTCGAGAACTATTGGGCCTTGAATAACCCATTGACCACCTCCGCTAGGAACAAATATATTAACCAATCCTGCACTCATGAATGTAAAAATTGGTAAGGTGGTTTCCGTAGCAATTGACACAAAGAAATCGGAAATTTGTGTAACCATACCAGTTGCAGTCATAATTCCCATGATACCAAAGTATAAAGGAAATTGAATTAATATTCCTGCAGTACCTTTTATTGCTTCTTCTAATGCTTTAAAGAAACTGCTAAATTTACTGTGAAAAATTAAAGCTAAACTTAACATTAATAAATTAATAGCATTTAATGTAAAGTTCAGTTGTAGTGCAGATGCTCCATACTTAAAGCAAAATACAATAAATAGTAATCCGCCAAATATCCAAGCTAATATTTTTGAATGGTCCAATTTTTCAGCACCTATCAAATCCTTTGGCTCTGTATTGAATTGATATTCGGGTAAGTTTAATTGTGTTGGAGTTGTTTTTTTTGCAATGAAATATAAAAAAAATGGGATGATTAGAAGTATGGTTGCAAACAATATTAAATTCCAATAACTAAAAGTAGTACTGCTTGTGGCTATCATGTCAGGTAGTTCTGAAACTGAAATTGAAGTTGTGTTTGCCAATAATTCTTTTATTCGTCCATTTCCTGCAGCATCCAAAGGAGCCGATCCACTCATTCCAGAATGCCATACCATTAAACCTACATAACCAGCTGCTCCAATAATTGGGTAGTTAATAGGTATGTTATTTCGTTGTGCATATTCGGCTACTTTTCGTGCTAAAATTGCTCCAAAAATTAAGCCTAAACCCCAGTTTAAAAATGCGACTAACATTGTTGTAAAGCTAACTAAAACAACTGCTGATGCTGTAGATGTTGTAAATACCACTAGTTTGCTAATTAGCTTGTCAATGGGTTTGCTTAACACTAAAACATGTCCAAGTACTAATATTAAAATCATTTGGTAAGCAAAAACTAATAGTTTACTGTTCCAAATTCCATTTTCCCAATGTTTTAATATGGAAACAAAATGATTGTCAGAATTTGATTCGGTAAAAAAGAAAGCTAAAAAAATAGTCAATAATGTTAATAGTACAGCAATAGTAAATGGAGATGGTAATACGCGTTTAAATATATTTTCTATTGTTTTAGTAAAGTTCATGAGTTAAGTTTTACTGTTGAAAATTACGAATAATTTATAAGGATATTAGTAAGAAAAGTAAAAGCCATTTCGATAAATGTCGAAATGGCTTTTACTAATTATAATTTAATTTCTAATGTGAATTAGAAAGGTAAATCATCATGGTCTTGTTCTTTAAAGTCAGAGGTAGGTTCAAAAGCATCTACTGGTGCAACTGGAGGTATTCCAGGGGCTCCGCCTTGAGCTGCCATTAAGTTTTCGATTCTCCATCCTTGAATAGAATTGAAGTATTTAGTTTCTCCTTGTGGGTTAACCCATTCTCTACCTCTTAAGTTGATAGAAATTTTAACAGCTTGACCAACTTGGTATGAATTTAATAAATCACATTTGTCTTGAACAAACTCAATCATAATAGATTGTGGGTATTGTTCCTCAGTAGTTAATACTACTTCTCTCTTTCTAAACCCATTACTCCCAAAAGTTTGAGTTTGCCCTACCATTTTAATTTTCCCTTGTACTTCCATTATTCGTATATTAATATGTAATATTTTCAATGCCAAAAATAGTTAATTTTGAACAGATTAACACATTTTGTTAGTTGAAAAAAGTGTTGGTTATAATTATTTTATTAACAAAATTTTCCATGCGGTAGCTACATCTCCTTTTTCAAGATAGTCTTGTGCTTTTTTATGCATGTCTTCTTGGGTAGCTTGTAAAATGTGAGCACAACGCTCCATAGTTTGTTTTTTAAATACAGCAACATCTTCATTTGAAGGGATTTCTTCCACATTACCTAACATTCCTAAATCATTCCCAGTTAATGTTTTACTGTTTCTAATGTGTTCAGGAATGGCATCCACTCCAATTCCTAAGGTAGCAATTGGTTTAGGGATTTCAAAGAACCCTTCTTTTGCTCTACTGTAAAAACTTCCTCCAGCTCTAGCAACTAAATCAATTTTATGTTGATCAATTTTTCTGTCATCATCTAAAATATCTTCTTGTATATGAACTTTAACAACTTCACATATAATCATATTTCCAGCACCTCCTTCATCTCCTAGAGCAACAACTTCTTTTACTTTACATTCAAATTGCACAGGGCTTTCCGCTACTCGAAAGGGGGATATTTTTTCAGAAGCTAGCATAGTAAAGCCTGCTTTTTCAAATTCATTCACACCTTGTTCATATGCAGTACTTGCCAATGACATTTGATGCACCATATTATAATTAACTACATTAATAACCACTTCTTTGGTAGCAATGCAATTATCCAGCGTGTGTTTGGTGGTGTTATCTCTTACACTTCGTGCCGGAGAAAAGACCATAATAGGTGGGTTTGCACTAAAAACATTGAAAAAACTAAAGGGTGCTAAGTTTGGATTCCCATCACTATCTACTGTGCTCGCAAAAGCAATAGGTCTTGGAGCTATACTCCCTAATAAATATCCATGCAATTTTGCTACAGAAATTTCGTTTGGATTTATTGATAACATTGTTGTGATTTTTGATTTCAAAAATAGTTAAAAAAAGAATCAATAAATAACCAGTGTGTTTAAATACGTATAGTATCACAAAAAATCTTATTTTAGTTTACTTAAATTGTTTGAATTAATGTTTGAAAATAAAAATTTATTTCGTTGGGTGAGCATTTTGATTTCCTTAATATTAGTATCTCTGATATTATGGAATACTTATACTTTTTTTCAAAACTTTAAAGATGAAGAGCGAGTAAAAATGAACATATGGGCTAAAGCTTTTGATGATGTTAATAAAGGTAATTTAAATGCAGAGGTTAATGAGTTTTCTTTGGAAATAATAAGAAGCAATCATACTACTCCCATGATAATAATGAATAATAAAGGAGAATATGATTTGCATAATCTTGATAAAGTAGCAAATCAAGATTCTTTAAAAGTATATAAGTTGATAAGTAGGTTTAAAGAGGAGAATACACCTATTGAAGCAAAATTTCAAGGTAAAGTATTGCAAACTATTTATTATGGAAATTCATCATTAATAAACAAGTTGAAATACTACCCGATGGCTTTATTGTTAATTATGTTTTTATTTGGGAGTGTTGTATTTTTCTTTTATAAGTCTACTAAGAATGCGGTTCAAAATAAATTGTGGGCTGGTATGGCTAAAGAAACGGCTCATCAAATAGGAACACCATTATCATCGTTAATTGGTTGGTTAGAAATTTTAAAAATGGAAAATGTAGCGGATGATACTTTAAAAGAAATGTCGAAAGATATTGATAGGTTACAAACTATTACAGAGCGTTTTTCTAAAATAGGATCAATACCTAAATTGAATAGGAAAGATATTGTAGAAGAAACGAAGCAAACATTTCATTATTTAAAATCACGCTCATCAAAATTGGTTCAATTTTCTTTTGAGACAAAAGATGAAGAAATTTATGTTAATTTAAATTCGCAACTTTATAGCTGGACTATTGAAAACCTAATAAAGAATGCTATTGATGCAATGAAAGGAAAAGGGGAGTTGTTGGTGAAGCTACATCAGTTGGAGGATATTGTATATATTCATGTTACGGATACAGGAAAAGGAATTGCAAAATCACAATTTAAAAAAATATTTGAACCTGGGCATACCACAAAAAAACGTGGTTGGGGATTAGGGTTGTCACTTTCTAAACGAATCGTAGAAGACTATCATAATGGTAAAATATCAGTACTTTCATCAGAAATTGATAAAGGAACAGTTATTCAAATTAGTTTAAAAACGATAGTTTGATTTTAGATGTTTTCACTAATTTCATTAGCAATAGTTTTAAATTCATCAGGTGTTAGTTGTTGTTTTTGAATAAAACGAGCATCCTCCATAGTGTTTAATGGGATTAAATGTACATGTACATGGGGAACTTCTAAACCAATTACAGTCATACCAACTCTTTTACAGTCGATTACTTTCTCTATTGCTTTTGCTACTTTACGAGAGAATTTCATCAATTTGATGTAGTCATTCTCATTTAAATCAAAAATTTTATTTTCTTCTTTTTTAGGAATACATAAGGTGTGTCCTTTTGCATTTGGATTAATATCCAAAAAAGCAAGAAAATCTTCAGTTTCAGCAACCTTGTAACAAGGTATTTCTCCAGAGATTATTTTTGTAAAAATTGATGCCATAATTTATGATTTTTTATATTCTTGAAATTTCTAATATTTCAAACTTCATAATTCCATTAGGCACTTGTACTTCAGCAATATCTCCTACAGAATTCCCTAATAAACCTTTTCCTATTGGTGAGCTTACAGATATTTTCCCGGTTTTTAAATCAGCTTCACTTTCTGCAACTATTGAATACACCATTTCCATTCCGTTCAGTTGGTTTTTAATTTTTACTTTAGAGTGGATTAATACTTTAGAAGTATCTAATTGTGATTCGTCAATAATTCTTGCGTTAGAGACTATAGTTTCTAATTTTGAAATTCTCATTTCTAACATTCCCTGTGCTTCTTTTGCAGCATCATATTCAGCATTTTCAGACAAATCTCCTTTGTCCCTAGCGTCAGCAATATCTTGAGAAGCCTTTGGGCGTTCAATATCTCTTAATTGATTTAATTCGTCTCTTAAATTTTGTAATCCTTCTTCACTATAATAAGATACCTTACTCATAACGTCATTTTTTATCCCATAAATAGGGTTTGTCATCTCGATGCTTTTATCGACCTGAAAAAATTATAGAGCTAATTTTATCTTTTTTGGCTTAGCCAGAGATAAAATTAGTTCTTCTACTTATACTAAAACATAAAAAATCCCGTTAAAAACAGGATTTCTACTAACAAATATAATAAATTTTAGCATTTATTGTAAATTTGAGATCATTTAAAATCCCACTATGAAAAAGATATTACTAGGTATAATTATAATTGCACTATTTGGGAACTGTAAAAAGGACGACGCTATTCAGTCAAGTTGTGTTAGTGTATTACTTCCTAATTATGGTTTTGATACCGGTAATGCAATCAATTTAAGTTTGGCGCTATATTCTAGTAGTGGGATTAATTTACCAGGTAATTCATTAGAGATAAATGGGTACAGTGTAAAAGGTTTTGTTTTGTACAATACGGGGTTTTCAATAGTGGCTTATGAACTTAGTGACCCTGCTCATGGCCCGAACAGCTGTTCTAGAATGACTTTGTCAGGAATTGAGTTAAGTTGCCAATGTGATGATGGGAATAAATATGAATTGTTATCAGGTCAGCAAATATCAGGTGCTACGGGTCATTGCTTGAAGGCATATCGTGTTGAAAAAAATGGAAATATTATTCGCGTTTATAATTAAAGAGACAAATATTGCTTAATCCGTATTAGGTTTTTGTCTATTGTTTTTTTTGTCTGTTTGATGCTTTTTACTTTTCAATCGCTTACGGATAGCACTTTTAGGTATTTTTGTAGGTATTCTTCTTTTAGGAACGACTAAGTTCTTTTTTAAAAGCGAGAGGAAACGTTTTATTGCCAAGTCTTTGTTTTTATGCTGACTTCTACTTTCTGAGCATTGCAATAATAGTATTCCTTCTTTTGAGAGCTTTAATTTTCTCTGAAGTAATGTTTTTTCATATTCAGATAAGCCTTTTGAATTCAATAAGTCAAAACTTAATTCTATTTTTGAAGAGACTTTATTTACATGTTGCCCTCCAGCTCCAGAGCTTCTAACAGCTTTGAAAATACATTCTTGTATAATAGCTATTGAGTTCAAACTAGTCTTGGTGTGCTGGTTTAAGTAAATCGTTTACTGTTTTTACTGGATTGAACGTTTCTAGAGGAACTTCTACAAAAATTGTGTTCCAATTTGCCATTGCTCCATTCCATAAACCAGGTAATTCCAAAGCTTTTAAATTTTTCCCTAATTTTGTTTTAGCTGAAATAAATCCTGTATTTACATCAACATATTTTAATAGGTCATATTTTTCCCCTTTATAATTTTTAACTCCGCAAACTAAGTCTACTGGATTAAAATGTGTTGCGGCTTTCAAGATTCCTTTTTGCGATTTGCTTTTTTTGTTTATTTGAGCACTTTCAACAATTTGTAGTGATGTCGCTCCATTTTCATTCTTTACCCAGAATGGCCCTCCACCAGGCTCACCTTCATTTTTAACCATCCCACATACTCTAATGGGACGATGTAGCTTTTCAGATAAATATTCAATTTGATATTTTGTAGAATATTTTTCAAATTCAGGATTTACAACAATGTTTAAATCCTGAATTAGAAAATTAGCGATAGAGATGATCACTTTTTCTGAGAGCATTTCTTTTTCTAATTTTTTTTGAAATATAAAAACTTGCGCCTGTATTTTTAATAAAATTCCACCTAGCATTTTTTTATAAGATGATACAGTATTGTTTAATCTTGAGGCAACTACATTGTCAATGTTTTTTATAAAAATAAGGTCTTCATTAATATTATTTAAATTTTTAATTAAGGCTCCATGACCAGATGGACGAAATGACAATTTACCTGAATCATCTCTAAAAATATCATTTTTGGGAGTGACTGCTATTGTATCTGTTTGTTGTTGTTGAAATGAAAAAGAAACATCAAAAGTACAATTGGTTTTTATAGACACATGCTCTTGAATTAGACTCAATTCTTGTTTGAATTTATCTTCATGGTTTTTAGAAATGGTAAAATGTAATTTAGCTTGATTCTGGTTAGAAGCATAAAATGCGGCTTCAAATAGATGTTCCTGAAATGCAGTAGATATCTCTTTTTTGTATTGATGAAACGGGAGTAAACCTTTAGGTTGCTCGCCATAATTCAAATTGTCTTTATCAAGAATTACTTTAATAAAAGATATAGCTTTTTCATCATCGGTTAATTGTTTGTAGTTTAAAGGTAGTAATTCTTGTGCTTTTTTATAAAAAGGAAATTTCTCCAACCCAAATAAAAACAAGGTCATTTCAGGAACCTTGTTTTTATTGATATATGAATTTATAGATTCTTTTTTTGGATTGAATTCTTTTAGAAATTTAAATAAGAATTTAAACATTCTTGAAGCAGCTCCAGAAGAAGGGATAAATTTTATGATAGAAACTGATTCCTTTTTTAATTCAAAATAATTTATAAACTCTTCTTTTTCAGTTTCGTTAAGACTAAGTATACCATTATTAATAGTTGCTGCATCTTTCAAAATTGTTGGAGTAATTCCAGTTTTGAAAAGGTGTATTTGAGAAATTACTTTTTCAACAGTTAATCCGTTATTTTCAATTTGAATAATGTCCTCTGATGTGAAATTCAATATAATATATTTATTTAATTTTTGTAAAAAAAAGTATAAAGTTGGTAAATATAAACTTTTAATATAGAAGAAGGTAAGTCTTTATTTTCCCTGGTATACTTTCATTTCCATTCCCATACCGTAATTGTTTAGTCCTGCAGCTAATAATTTGTTGTTTGCTATGTTTTTCTTTTCAAAACGAATCCATGTATTGTTATTTAAAAATATACGTTTAGTGTAGGTTCTTTTATTAGGAATTTCATTTGTAAAAGGTAATAACGGTCTAAAGGTAGTAGAAACCTTAACAATTCCTTTACGTGTTTTTACTTCTTGGTATTTTTTATTTGGTAGCAACTTCCCTAATTTATCAGTATACCCTAAAATTTGGATAGCTACAAAAATCCCTTCATGAGGAATAAATATGTCGTTTTTAGTAATGTCAAGCTCATAAACAGATTCGCTATCTTGTGTGACTCTAAAAACCACTTTCTCGTAGCTTAGTATGTCTCCAGGTAAACCTTCATTATTTTCGTAAAAATTGATTTTAAATAAAGTTGAGAATGAACGTTTTTTTGTATTTGCTCTTTTGCGCTTACTCCAGTCAGAAGCTTCAGTTTTTATTGGTAAATAAAGTTTCGTTATTTGTTTTGTCTTTTTCTCTTCGTTAGGGAAAAAGACTGCTATTTCCGACTCTATTGTAGGCAGCCAACACTTGAAATAATCCTCATGTAAAGTTGGTTTAACTTTTCTCATTTTGAATTTCCCTTTTGGCTTTACTTGCACGATAACTTCGTGTAATTGATCGGCTAAAGGTTCTAGGTTTATTACTGATGGTAAACTGTCTGTTACCATTTTTAATTCTTTGTATCCAATAGAGGTGATGTACAAACTATCAATATCACTATATCGCTTTTTTGTAAACACAAATTTCCCTTCTTCATCTGCGAAAACCCCGTTTCCATTTCCAAAAGAAATAGTAGCAAACGAAACAGGTTCTTTGGTCTCTTTATCCTGTATTGCTATTTGCCCGAAACTAATTGAACTAATTAGAAAGCATAATAAGAAGTATGTTTTTTGAATCATAGGGATGCAGTTTGTCTAATAACGATGATAATGTACTAAATATTATAGAAAAACCCGCTCAGAGGCGGATTTTTCTATAATTAGCGATAAATATTACGATACTATTTTACAACTAGTGGTTTTCAACGTTGTTAAAGCGTAGGATCCCTTTAGTAATTGTAATTTTTAATTTTCTATCAGTATCAGGTTTTAAATGATACCCAGAATATTCTTTAATAGATTTTTCAATCAAATTATCTTGTACATCTTGTGGTAAAGCATTTATTGTTGTTGGGATGATGCATCCTTTTACATTTAAGTCTAATTTAAACGGGGTATTATTTGAGTATCCTAAAGTTAAACGTGTACCATAAACATCAAAAGCAGTATTTTTATTATCCCATTTTTCAATGTTTATTGACCCGTATTTAGCATCAAATGTCATGGGTAAACGGCCTGTTATTGATTTAATATTGACTGTTAAATAATCACCATTGCCATAACCGCCCCATAGGATAGAATCAATTTCTAATGTTCCGTAATTGCAATTACTATATGTTAATGACCAAACTTCACCAATTGAAACATTAGATGATTGCATTTTTTTTAAAAATAAATCCATAGACTCGTCAATTTTTAAATCAGCAAAAAAAGTAAAAACGGTTAAATTTCTTGCGTACTTAATTTTCGATTTTTGAGAATAACTAATCGCTAAAGTGGATTTTCCGTTTAATTTACCTGCAATTACACTTCCGTAAGCGACACCAAAATCTACACTTGCATCGGTTTCATCAATGATTATATTTCCATAACTATTACTAACGAAGAGGGGGCAAGTTTTAGGGACTTTAATTTGGTAGTGTATTTCTTTATATAGTTTAATTTCTTCAAGTCCTTTGGTTTCTACTTTCACTTTCTTTTTATTGTAGTCATCAGAAAAATCAAGTTGTATTTCCTTTAATGCAGTAGTAAGGTTTTGTTCATTATTGCCATTGACAATAACATGGGCTTCAATTGCTATTTTGTCGCTATCCCAAGTACTAATATCAACATTTCCATACTTGTTCCATACTTCTAGTATTGTAGAGGGCAATACCTTAAATTCCTTTTGAATTGTTTTCTCTTTAGTGTGTTTTCCGGTTGGTTTCCCAGTATTGGCTATTGTTAATAATGGGAGGAATAGTAAAATAGCGAAAAGATTAGTCTTAAATAATTTCATTTTCAAGTGTTTTAATTTCTTTAGTAATTTCAATTTGTTTCATTACGTTTTCTAGTAATTGTATGCGGTACTGAAAATTATTAATCAGTGCTTTTACAATTCGTTTGTCGTAACTACTATTCAACTGTTCTTGCAAGTTCTGTTGTTCAGTTTCTAATACTTTTAATTGGTTAAAAGCATTTTCTATAATTTCTTGTGTGTCTTCATTTCTTTCTAACTCTAACTTTACCAATTCATTTTTAATAATTCCTTCAAAGTGAAATTGAGCATTAGCAACCTCTTGGTGGAAATTGGTAGTTTTAGTTTCTACAACTGTTGGTGTATCCATCTCTTCTATATTAAATAAAAAAGAGCTTGCAATACACAAAACTAGTACTGCCGCTGCATAATAATACCAAGCAATTTTTTTAACAGTTTTTTTAGGTTCTTGTAGCTTTCCTAAAAAGCGAGCGTTATGTCCTGAATTCATTTTTTCAATGTTCAGTTCCTCTTTGTTTTGATAAAAAAACTCTTGTATGTGTTTATTTTCTTTAAGCATATGCGTATAGTCTTTTTCGTAAGCTTTCTTTTGCTCTTGAAATGGTTGTTCTACAGTTGTTGTAGCTCAATCCAGTAATTTCTACTAATTCGTCATAATCAAAACCTTCTATAAAATGCAAGGTTAATAGCAAACAGTAGTTGGGTTTTAATGTTTTTATTTGTTTAAATATTTCTTGAACTTTAGCATCGGTTAAATCAATAGGTTTTTCAGTTTGTTCAAGTTTATTTTTAACTAGTTCTAAATTGGTAAACTGAACTTTTTTTTCTTTTTTTAAATGATTGATGGCCTTGGTAACTACTATCTTTTTCAACCAACTCCCAAAAGCTTTTACTTCGTTTAATTTATGCAATTCATCAAATGCTTTTAAAAATGCTTCTTGAATAATGTCTTCTGCTTCAAAGGAATTTTGTACAATTCTAAAAGCAACATTATACATTGCATCACAATACAAATTGTACACACTCATTTGAGCCTGTTGGTTATTCAGCTTACATTGCTGAATGAGTTGTAGTGTGCTTTCTGTAATCATTAATTGAGTTAGTTGTTATAGAGACAAATGTATTGTATGATTGTTACAGTTTGAGTAAATTATTTTTATTTTCATGTATAAAAAAATCCGCTCTGAGGCGAATTTTAATAAATAGCCAATAATGGCTATTATTGGCTGTTTGGTATTTCTTTAATCTAGTTTTTGTGATTAGTTTAGTTTTACCCCGAACATAAATCCGGTTTCTGAAATACCGTTGTGGAATGATTTTACAAAGTCAACTCTTAAGATTCTTACTTTGCCCCAACCAATGTTACTCAGTCCTATAGCATACTCACTGTATGGTTTGTTTCCTTCTAAAATAGCAATATGGCTTGAGAGTACTAAATTGAAGTTCAGCTTATTTAATAATGGAATCTTTCCTAGTATGTAGCCTTTAAAGTTGTGTTCGGCATGAATTTCTG
>Ga0209395_1001252_pt1 | contig 36100 bp, 25 predicted proteins | sample GOMGulsemesocosm_3_FD_184635 | JGI IMG/M metagenome (GOLD analysis project Ga0209395, IMG submission 184635) | Methane-oxidizing microbial communities from mesocosms in the Gulf of Mexico - GOM9D Gulf of Mexico (SPAdes) (version 2) | ecosystem: Environmental > Aquatic > Marine > Cold seeps...
CTCAATTTTATTGCAACACCACTAGATCCTGAACTTCATGGCACAAGTTTCCATGAGTTTAAGGACGGAAACGGCCAAAGTGTCGGAAATATCCTGCAAAATGCAGTAAAAAACAAACCTAATGGAATTGCTGAATATCATTGGACTAAGAAGAAACCTGATAACAGTATTGAAGAAAAGTTATCTATTGCGCGTCAAACACCATTATGGGGTTGGTATGTCGGCACTGGCATTGGGTTTTCAGAAGTCGAAGCACGTTTTTGGTCAAGTGCAAAATGGCAGCTAATTACTTGTGCACTGTTAATTATTTTTCTTGGCGCGCTGTTATTGTGGTCAACTAAACGTTTATTAGCCGTCTTAGGTGGTGAACCACAAGAAGTTTTAGAATTAGTACAACGTGTTGCTTCTGGTGATTTAACCAAAAATAGTTCAACGAGTAATGTTGCAGCTAATTCAATTTTAGGATCGACTATTCAACTCAGGCGTTCATTATCAGATATTGTCAGTAGTATTGAGAAGTCTACCCATCAACTTCGCCAAGAAACTCAAGACGCAGACCAAAGAACCTCTGAGATCGACTATACGTTTAGTGAGCAGAAAGTTGAAATAGATATGATAGCTACCGCGATGACTCAAATGTCTTCGTCATCACAGACTGTTGCAGATAGTGCCGGGGCCGCTGCACAATCTACTCACGATGCAGACCAACAAGGCTCTCTAGCTCATAATATTGTCAATAGTGCAGTACAGTCGATAGAAACTTTAGCGTTTCAAATCGATAATACCAGCGTCGCTATTACTGAATTAGGCAATGATGTCTCTAACATTGTTTCAGTACTTGACGTGATTCGCGGCATTGCTGATCAAACGAATTTATTGGCACTAAATGCTGCGATAGAAGCGGCACGCGCAGGTGAGCAAGGCAGAGGTTTTGCCGTTGTTGCAGAAGAAGTAAGAAACTTAGCCAAAAGAACTCAAGACAGCACTGAAGAGATTCAAAATATGATTGTTCGTCTTGAAGCTGGCTCCAATAAAGGGGTCGAAACAATGAATAAGAGTAAAGGCTCGAGTGCGAAGACTGTTACTCAAACCCAAGAAGCTGCCGATGCATTAAGCCAGGTAGCTCAAGCATTAAGCTCAATTACAGATATGAATAATCATATTGCTACCGCTGCCGATGAACAAAATAAAGTCGGCGATGATATATCAAGACGTATAAATATGATTGCAGAAAGCTCTCATGATGCGGCTGAACTTGCTCATACAGGAAAAAAAGCCACGCACGCATTAATTGTCTTAACAGATGAATTAGAAAGTTTACTTAGTCACTTTAAGACAGCGTAAGTAGCTTAAATATGGAAAAGGCCTCATACAGCAATGTGCTCAAGGCCTATTTCATACAAAAAACTTAATTAGAGTGTTTAAAATGAGCTTTAATAACAATAATAAATATTACTGCAACTACAGCTAATAATGTAATTGGGTCAACGACTGAAGTATTGGCTTCTTCTAACCCTACTTCTGTTGTTTTTGAAAATACAGAGCTAGACAAGCAACTTAGTAATAATATCGCGATAATTTTAGAGAAATTCACATTCAACCTTCATATAACCAAACATAAAAATGACAGCGTTATCATAGTTCATTTAAGAATATAAATCATTATAAAAGTGTAAATACTCTAATATCGTTAACCCTGTAAAGTAAGTAAATGTATACAAGCAGCTATTCAATATCTTTTACCTGTTTATAATCACTAAATTTACAACAACTCGATAAATCAGTTCTTGATTTTCAATACCCGTAGATGTTCGAGCAATAACAAATGTGCAGCACTCCAGCTAAAATTTGTCGCACCTTGTACTTGCCCTGTTTCTGGATTGTAATTCTCTCTGATCGCACCCCTGCCATTTAGCTGTTCAGCATTTTCTAATAACTTGGTCAGTAAAAGTTGTGTTTCCTTGTTATAACCATAATTATCTAACGCAACTAAGCCAAAATAAACTTGGTCCAACCATACTCTCCCGCGCCAATAAATATCTGCATCATATGCTGGATTTGATAATGCCGCTGTACCTAGAGGAACTTTACTATTAAATTCGCCAACATCTAGCATTGATTTCTTAACATTTTCAGCATGATGTTCATCAGCAATATTTGCCCATAATGGACTCCACCCTTCGGGACCTTTACCACGTTCAACTAATAGTTTTCCATGACACTCATTGCGATATATGCGCTCATTTTCAATTATTTTTCTATCGTAATAAAAGCCAGTAATTTCATCAAAAAAACAATCATTTATTCTTTTTGCTAACACTTTACTTGCTTGTTGATATTTATCAGCGAGTTCATTTTTATTCAGCAACTTTGCCATTTTAGCTAATAGCTCTTTTTCATGAGCCAAATAGCTATTGAGTTCAACCGACTCTTGATTAATGGAGAACCCTAAAAGCTCACCTTGCGCAGATTTATTTTCATAAAACATTACCTGCCAATCTTTACGGGCTAATTCAATATTCCCTTGGTAGTTTTTTTCTGCGTAAGCGGCTAATTGTTTTGGCTCAATAAAACCAAAGCGTGCCGCGTTATCCATTCCCGATTCCCATGCCGCACCATGTTGAGCCCCAATATCTAATGAGCTATATGTGCCATCAACAAGAACATTTTGGTATAAACTCATCCCTGAGCAGTTGAACCAGTAATCGGCTTTAGTTTCGCAGTTCACTAACAGACGTGTGATATCGGATGGCTTTTTGTACTGTACACTAAAAATTATTTCGCCATTTTCATTATTATGATAGTGGTGTTTGGTAGCGCCATATTCGACTAATCCATTACGATTATGATCACGATTTCGATACCACCATTGATGATAAGCTTGTAATTTTGGAAACATTTCACCAATAAACTTCACATCTTTACTCGCTTGATAAACTTGCCAAACAGCCCAACTAGCAAGTGGAGGCTTAGTATTCCTTTCATTCCAATTTCCGCCGTCACCACCACGTACTTTGTCTTTGTTATAAAAAATAGCATCTATGACCATGCCACGATCTTGAGGCCTAATGGCATCATCTACTGTGATTTGATAATCAAACATCGCTCGAATATTATTTTTCGCCAACTCATTATTAACATTCGCCAACGCTGCAGCATGCTTCCAGCTATCCCAAGCCCAAACACCATTAAACCAGCGTGCGGTAACAGACGGAGTAACACTATCGTGCAAAATATTCCCTGCTGGACTACGCCAGTTAGCTATTAAAGTTTCAATCGCCTTCCCAGAGATATGACTGTTGGCATTACCGAGTATATTGGCAAAATAACCGCGCCATCTTTTCGCTGAGTTTTTTAAATAAGTCTTTGGGGACGAGTGAATATCCAGCAAAATATTGGCTTCATTTATTGATTCTTCTTTATTGTGGAAATAACTCTGGGTGGTCACTATTTCAATAGTTTCCAACGGTTTAATGTTTACATTAGTTTTACTCACATAATGATGCTTAATGGAATCTATTTCTGTTGTGCTATCGATCGAGCGGAGAATTTTGTACTGCGAGCTGTCGCTGGTAAGCATGTGCCACGGAGATCGAACTTTTGAAAAGTGGATATTGACACCGTTTTTCATAGAAGTTAATTTTCTAGACCAATCGGGTAACGCTTGTTGCACTGATTTATTATCATCCCACGATGAAAGCAAACTGCCTTGCCAACTTAGTGATAAATCTTGATTTATAGAGTGTTTATTCGTCACTTTAGTTATAATTAATGCTGTTCTATTACTAGCAAAACGCAGCTCTAACTCAACTGATAATTCGGCAAAATCATAATATTGATATAATCCCCCAGGGTATGAGTATTGTTGTTGCCTTGCTTGGCTAAAATCTAATTTCTTCCCATCACCATTTTCTGAGTTAATTTCAATTTCTAATTGCTCTAACTTTTCAGCGATAAATAAACCATACTCTTGCGTAATAATAAGCGGTCCGGTAAATGCACCTAAGGCATTTGTTTCATTTGGTAATAAAAATCCATGCCATGCGCCTAAATCAAGTAGCGGATTATATTTTTGATTTTTATAACTATCATAATCTTTATGATGTTTTGGTGTTCCTGTTCGGTCAATAAGATTTATTGGTAGGTCGTTAACTCTTTCATGGGCCGATGAAAATGCCGAATAAAAACATACAATAAAGATAAATTTATAGAAGAAAAACTGTTTACACATAATTAGTATTATTAAACCCCATGAAATATTGAATACAATATACATCAAATAAGCTCAAGTGCCTATTATCGGTGTGATTGAAGTTGACTATTTTTTACTCTACACTGGGCTCCATATGAAAATAATAAGAACCTAATGATGGCTCAGAATAATAAATTCACTCTGCTGTTTGTTAGTTATACCGCTAATATTAAACGCTACATCAATAGAATTGTCAGCCCTAATGATATTGATGACATAGTGCAAGAAACCTTTATTCGCACTTATGAAGCGGATTTAAAACAAGAAATAAAATACGCCCGTAGTTTTATGTTAACTACAGCCAAAAATCTTGCTTTAAATCACATTAATAAATGGGATAATAAATATAATGATTCCATAGAGGATTTTGCTTACCCAACGGTTGATATAACATCGCCGCAATTGGAAGAGCAATTTGAAAGCAAAGAGCGATTTTTATTGTTTTGTCGGGCGACAGAGCAACTGACAGACATTGTGCGTAAAACCTTTATTTTGAAAAAAGTTTACGGTTTTAGCCAAAAAGAAATAGCTCACTTTTTACAGCTCAGCGAAAGCACCGTTGAAAAGCATGTTGCTAAAGGGTTACTAAAATGTGCACAATATATGGAACGTATTGAAAGCAATAGTGCTCCAAGCAGTGAAAGCGAATATAATAAACACTCTATAAACAATTAAAATAGACGAAAGAAAATATATAGTATGACAACAGTTAGACCATTCACTTCTAAAGATGATATCCAAGAGCAAGCCAGTTTATGGGTTAGCAAGATGGATCGTGGTCTTTCAAAAGATGAAAAACATCAATTTCAAGAATGGATGAAACAGAGTGACTTTCATCGTAATTCAGTTTTTTCTCTCGCTGCACTTTGGGATGATTTAAGCGTACTAAATGAATTAAGTGCATTATTCCCTTTAATAAATACCAGCACTCGAGCAAACAATTCTTTTATGAAATATGCACTTGCTGCAAGTATTGCTTTTATCATGTTGTTTGCTAGTAACTTTTATTTTAGTGATGCTCCTTTTTCAACCATAAAAAACGATCAACAATTTGTTGAACTAAAAACCCTGCAAACCGATGTGGGCCAACAAACACGGTTTACGCTAACTGATGGCTCTAGAATTAAATTAAATACCAATAGTTTAGTAAGGGTCAGTTTTTCTAAAAGTCAGCGTTTATTAACTTTAGTTCGCGGTGAAGCTCGCTTCGACGTCGCAAAAGATAAAAGTAGGCCCTTTATTGTAAATGCTGGTAAGCAATCATTCACGGCTTTAGGTACTATTTTTAACGTCCAAAAAGATACCGATAAAGAAATGGAGCTAGTCGTCACTGAGGGGCGGGTACTCGTTACTAAATCAAACGAATCTCTAACCGATATTTCAAAAAAATTAACAACTTTATCAGATGAACAGTTGCCTGGTTTACTGGTAGTGTCAGGTGAAAAATCAATTATCACTGCTAGCATAAAACCTGCTGCTCAAAAGACTTCTTTCGAACAAATTCAACGAGAGCTTGCTTGGCAGCAAGGTATGCTAGTCTTTAATGGCAATCCTTTAAAGCAGGCTTTAACAGAAGTCAGCCGTTATACGACTGCTGAATTTGAAATTTCTAACCCTGAATTAGCAAAAATTAAAGTCGCCGGATACTTTAAAGCGAATGATATTGACGGTTTACTTAAATCTTTACATAGTAACTTTAATATCAATTTTGAAAAGCTCCCCAACAATACTATCCGCTTAACAGCCAACACATCATCTTAAATCACTGTTTTTATTAATGAATGTTGTAAAAGACATTCATTAATCAATTCTACTTTCCAAGCTAAAAATTTTCACTATTGTGCTCTAGTATTTCCAACTTTTTTACCTCACTATATATTTAATAAAAAAAATAGAGGAATTTTCATTCTGAGCTGTTTATTAACCCTGCAAGGTTGGCAAAAATTATTTTGTCATTATCTGTTTTTAGCTTCATCGTCGTTAACAAACGCAAAACTTCTTGGTTGCGCGTGTGTTTTGTTTACGTCTTTAACTGTTGCAGAAAACGTTAATACCTTTGATATTAAGAAGCAGCGAGCTGATAAAGCCCTGGTATCATTTGCATTGCAGGCGAATAAAACTATTTTATTTTCTTATGACCTAGCAAAAGAGCATGATGCAAATGCGCTACAAGGCAAATTTTCGGTAAAAGACGGATTAAAAAAACTTTTAAAAAATTCCGGATTAACTGCTGTTATTGATAACTCTGGCCAACTGAGCATAAAACTAAAAAAACATCTCAGGAGTGAAATAACAATGAATAAAAGTAAAACTCTCACAGCAGCTCTTCTTCCGCTTATGTTAGGCGCAGCGAGCCAAACAGCTTTAGCTCAAGAACCAGCTCAAGCTAGCGAACAAGAAGTTGAACAAATATCTGTTATAGGGAGTCGTGTTTCAGGCCGTACAGCTGAAGACTTGCCCGTACCTGTTGATATATTATCAGCAGAAGCTTTATTAAATACAGGGCAAACAGAAGTAGGTAGAATGCTTCAAGCCATAGCCCCTTCTTTTAATTTTTCAAGCTCATCGATTAGTGATGGTAGTGACGCTTTACGCCCGGCTACACTGCGTGGCTTAGGACCAGATCAAACCTTAGTATTAATTAACGGTAAGCGCCGTCATCAAGCCAGCTTAATTCATATAAATACCTCTGTTGGCCGAGGTACTGCTGGTACTGATATGAATGCAATTCCAGCGGCAGCAATTAAACGCATTGAAGTATTACGAGACGGTGCTGCTGCTCAATATGGTTCAGATGCTATAGCTGGTGTTATTAACATCATTCTTAAAGATAACAGTGAGGGCGGTAAAGTTGCTGTTTCTTATGGTGAATATTCAGAAGGTGATGGTGAAACTACTAATATTGATATTTCTAAAGGTTTCGCTTTAGGTGATAACGGCTATTTAAATACCACTTTAAACATTCGCGATCGTGGCACGACTAACCGAGCTGGTTTGCATGGCTCTTGTCAATTTTCAGGCTGTACTGAACTCGCTAATGGTGACTATTTATTAGGAGACTCTCGTGAGGCAACAGCATCTCGTGAAACGTTCCGCATCGGCGATGCTGAGTCTGAGCAAATCGGCTTAATGATTAATGCTGGTTATGATCTAGCCGACGGTGAATTATATGGCTTTATCACTTATTCAAGCCGAGATAATGAGTCGGCTGCATTTTTCCGTCATAATGCTAACAGTGGCGGTAACGCTCAGTTACAAGATGGCGATGCGACAATTCCTGCAGGCTTTTTACCAAAAATAAATACCGAAATAAAAGATGTATCTTACAACTTTGGTTATAAAACTGAGTTTGATGATGATTCATCATTAGATATATCTTACACCTATGGTGAAAACAACATTGATTATACTACGAGTGACACTATTAATTCGTCGTATGCAAACTCACTCATGTACACGTCGCAATTATCTGCGGATGAAATTCGCAGCTCTATTCCACGTGAAGCTTTTGCTTACGGTTTAGAGCTCACTTTACAAACCATTAATATTGATTACACCAAAACATTTGATTGGTTTTCTTTAGCAATGGGAACAGAGTTACGCACAGATGAATTTAGAGTTACGGCAGGAGATGAATACTCTTATCGTGATTATGATACCGATAGTGTCGGCAATAGCTTATACGCGACAGATCGTAGCGCTGGTACCCAAGGGTTTGGCGGTACAGCTCCATTACAATCAGTTGATGAATCACGTGACGTAATTTCATTTTACTTGGATGGTGAAGCTGAAGTCTCTGATGACCTAATTATCAGTGCAGCAATGCGATACGATGACTACGATGGTTTTGGTGACAGTACTAACTTTAAGTTAGCGGCTAATTGGTCTCTTACTGATGATATAGCGTTACGTGGCGCCATGAGTACGGGTTTTAGAGCCCCGTCTATGCAACAGCTTTATACCGACAACATCAGTACACAATTTCAAACAAATCCAAATGGCGGCGATCAGATTGCTGTTCAAGTAGGTACGTTCCGAAATGACAGTGTGTTAGCACAAGCTATTGGTATCCCTGAATTAAAAGAAGAAGAGTCTACTAACTTTAGTATTGGTTCTGTTATACAGCTCGCTGACGATATTAACTTAACGGTTGATTTTTATTCAATCGATATTAAAGATCGTATCGTGCTTAGTAACTCATTGAAGAAAGGCTTATCACCGGCACTTGATGCAGCATTAACTTCTTCTGGTGCAGGTGCAGGGCAATTCTTTTTAAATGGTGCAGATACTGAAACGTCTGGTGTTGATATTATTACCACATGGAAAACAGAATTCATGAATGGTGATCTAGACTTAACTTTTGCCGCAAACTTCACTGAAACTGAGGTTACAGATACCTACACACCTCAAAATAGTGCATTAGATGGAGTTTCTCCAAGCGATGTATTCTCTGAACAAGCTATTTCAATTATTGAAGAATGGCAACCACAAGATCGTATCAGTGTTAGTGGTCTATATAAACTAGGTAACTTCACTGTAAACCTTGCGTTTAATCGTTACGGTGAATACACGGTTCTTGATGGTGATAAACAAACATATGGTGCAGAAGTATTAACTGACTTACGTGTTAACTATCAATTTAATGACGAATTATCTTTCAACTTTGGTGGCAACAACATCTTCGATGTTTACCCTGACAAAAATGAAATAGGTAACTCTCGTTCTGGAACCATAGTGGATGCAAGTGGAAATGTTATTGTGAGTAGCCCAGGGGTATTTACTTATTCTCGCCGCTCAGCACCTTTTGGCTTTAATGGTGCTTTTTACTACGCAGGTGCTGAATACCGCTTTTAGTTCAAATTAAACAACGAAACTTAATTAAAGAGTGCTTTATTAGCGCTCTTTTTTTTATTGCATAGCCTTAATGCAAAATTTCACTGCCAATACCAGTCATCTTTAGTTTACATTCAGTTAGTAATTTAGCTTTTTGTCCAATGATTAAAATGTAACACTTTTTAGCATGGAAGTAATGTCAATATAAATCAATACCTTACAACAACCCTATAAAGCCAATTAAAAATATTTATTTGCTAAAAGCCAATATATTGCCTTTGCTTGTATTTGCAATGCTTTATCTATAACTTCTCATGTTAAAAATAAGTTAATTACCCACAGGTATCTCAATGAAACAATTTACAAAAATATTTGCTGTTAGCGCATTAGCTTTGGCTATGCAAAGTTGCGGTGTATCAACATCACAAAAAAACGAGCAAGCAACTTCAGCACTAAGCTCAGAGCAAGAAACTAAAGCTGTTGCATTAGCGCTTGAACAATATCAATTGCCTAACGGTTTGAAAGTCGTGCTTCATCAAGATAAATCTGATCCTGTTGTTTCTGTTGCGATTCAATACCATGTTGGTTCGAATCGAGAAAAACCTGGCAGAACAGGCTTTGCACACTTTTTTGAGCATATGTTATTTCAAAACTCAGAAAATGTTGGTGCTGGTAATTTCATTAAAAACATTGGTAATATGGGGGGCATTCTAAATGGCGGAACTTGGCAAGACGGTACAATTTATTATGAAGTAGTACCCAGTGACGGCTTAGAAAAAGTGCTGTGGATGGAATCCGATCGCATGGCATATTTTATTAATACGGTTACTCAGGCCGGTTTAGAAAACGAAAAACAAGTTGTTAAAAACGAAAAGCGCCAAAGTGTTGATAATCGTCCTTACGGTCATACCGAGTTAGTCACTTTACAAGCGCTATATCCTGAAGGACACCCTTATAGCTGGACTGTAATTGGTAGTTTAGATGACTTACAAAATGCAACACTAGCAGATGTTCGTGAGTTTTATCAGCAATGGTATGGCGTTAATAACGCCACTTTGGTTATCGCTGGAGACTTTGAAAATAATCAAGCCAGAGCATGGGTGGAAAAATATTTTGCAGAATTACAGCCAAGAGGTGATGTAACTCCTCTTACTCCTATGCCTGTAGCCATTGAAAAAAGTGTTTCTTTATACCATGAAGACAACTTTGCCAGTTTACCAGAACTAACGTTAAGCTTTCCTACCATTGAACATTACCAAGCTGACGCTTATGCACTTGACCTTCTTGCTGACTTGTTAAGTGACGGAAAAGAAAGTCCATTTAACCAAGCTATTATTGAACAAGATAAATTAGCACCACAAGCTTCAGCCTCAAACTATAGTTCAGAGCTTGCTGGTGTATTTACCATTAAGGTCAGAGCGTTCAATAATATTGCCTTAGATAAAGTAAAAATCAGCATTGATAATGCGCTTGCAAGTTTTGCGGAAAATGGTTTCACCGATCAACAATTAGCGCGCATTATGACTCGCAGAGAAACTGAGTTTTATAGTGGATTAACGAGTGTTTTCGATAAAGCCGCAGCAATTGCACAGCACACCGAATTTAACGGCGATCCGAGTTTTATCACAAAAGAAATTGAACAATACCGTAAAGTAACCCGTGCTGATATTTCTCGTGTTTTCAACCAATATGTTAACGGTAAAAACTATATTGCGACAAGCTTTGTTCCTAAAGGGCAAAGTGAATTAGCATTAACTGGCGCGGTTAAAGCTAATGTCGTTGAAGAAAAGATTATTCAAGGTGCAGAGAAAAACATGGCAAACCAGGCTAGAGGTTTGGCTGAAAAGCTTGCGCCTATAGCACAAGAAAAATCGTCATTTGATCGCTCTGTCATGCCAGAAGATGGTGCTAAAGTAACGGTGAAGTTACCAAAAGTATCACAAGCATCGCTAACTAACGGTGTTAAGGTGTTGAGTATTGAACATAATGAATTACCTTTAGTTTCATTTTCAATTCGTGTAATGGGTGGGCATACTTTAGATCCTGATGGCAAGGACGGTGTGGCGAACTTATTAACGAGTATTATGATGGAAGGTACAAAAAATAAAACACCTCAACAATTAGAGAATGCTTTAGGAGAGTTAGGAGCGTCACTTAGGTTTATTGCTAGTGATGAATACATCACATTAACTGGCAGTACTTTATCGTCAAATTTTGCACAAGTTATGTCGCTTGCTCAAGAAGTTCTTTTGGAACCTCGCTGGGATGAAAGTCAATGGTCACGTATCAAGCAAGAAACTTTAGCTTATATTCAGCAATCAAATGCCAACCCTGGCGCTATTGCTGCCAATGTTTATGCAAAATTATTATATGGCGCTGACAGCAAGCTTGCGACCTCAGTAACGGGAACTGCTGACAACGTAAACGCCATTACCCTTGATGATGTAAAGAGCTATTACAATCGTAATATTGTTGCTAACTTAGCAACACTACATGTCGCTGGTAATGTTACACAAGCTGAAATATTAGCAACTACCAAACCACTAGAAAATACTTGGAAAACCGGTAAAGTTGCACTACCAAAAGCTCAATCAGTAAATGAACTTGATGCTCCAGAACTTTATTTTGTTGATGTACCTGGTGCAAAGCAATCTTTTATCCGCATTGGCAATAGAGCCATGGTTGCAAACGATAATGACTTTTACTCAACCTTTGCTGTCAATCATCAACTTGGTGGTAGCTTTTCTGGCTTACTATTTCAAATACTACGATTGGAAAAAGGCTACACCTATGGTGCATACTCTAGAGTTACTCGCCAAAATGCCGGTGGTACGTTTACAGCAAGCTCAAGTGTCCGTTCGAATGTTACTTTAGAGTCATTACAAACTTTCCGCGAAATATTAGGTAGTTATGGTGATAATTTTAATCAAGCTGCACTAGAAAGCACTAAATCTGTACTTGAAAAATCTGACGCACGTTCTTTTGAAACCACCAGAGACTTAATGGGCGTATTACAAAATATTAGCAGCTATAACCTAGCTAATAATTATGTTGAACAGCAACAAGAGTTGTTAACAGAACTAACATTATCTGATGCCAAACAAGCGATTTCAACTTATATGGATCCCAATAAAATGACGTACTTAATCGTCGGAGATGCAAAAACTCAGCTAGCTAGACTTGAAGAGCTGAACTTGGGAGCAGTAACCCTACTAGACAGAAATGGTAATAAGATTGTAGATTAATTTTATATTTATCAACAAAACCCTCATTCATGTTAATGAGGGTTTTGTATTATATATAAAATTCACTTAAACCATTATTCAGCTATTTTACTTTTCAATAACGGTAGAACTTCTTTGTGAGGAACTGCAGTTTTAGGAAAAATGTAAATGACAGAAAATAATTGCGCCGCTTTGGTTAGTAGTACTGGCTGGAAGGTCTTAGTTGCAAAATAAGTGAGTTTTTTCTATTTTTTAAATTGTCTTTTGGGCTTATCCACAGCTGATTTATTTATCTCTCTTCGTAGATTGTCAGCTGCTACGATATTAGATAATACTAAAAAAAGGTTATTCACTGCATCAAAAAAGCAAAGTCATATGACTTTGCTTTTTTTATTTTATTCGAATCAATATATTTCTGAATTTTATTAATTATCTGGATCTATTCCATGTTTAATTTTTTCTAAACGTTCTTGATGCTTATGATGAGACTTCAGTGCTATAACAGCAAATACTCCTACAATAGCCAGTATTGGTATTAATAATGCTAATGTAGCAGGGTTAAATATTTCTTTTATCCAGTCCATATTCTATTTCAATTCCTTAACTGTTGTATTAATACGCTATTCTTCGAAGTAAGTGCCCCAGCCATCATAATCAATTTTGCATTGTTTCGCCAATTCGTACATGGTTTTTGTCTCGGCAAAAATAATAGTTTCATCAAGAGGTTGCTCTGTAATAATATCGAAAGCAAAAACTTTATCACCGTTTTCCAGCTCTGCTTCTTCGGGGTCTTCTATTTCCAAGCCCATTTTAAAAGCGGCAATGGCAGCTTTTTCTAAAACTTCAAAATCTATACTAGAGAAGTGATGTTCAATCGTATGATGTACTTCTTCGTTAGTACCGTCTTCAATTAGAGCATTCACGAGATCGTTCGTATGCTCTTGCCATTGTTGTAATTCATCATCTTGCATCATTTTTCTCAATTTTTAAGCGTTGATTTAACGGTTTGTAATTCATTTCCTGATTCTTTGCTAAGCTCAGTAATCTTTGCCAACATTTTTTTATGAGCTTTATTTGTTTCTTCTCTGACACTTTCTTTAGCGTCGATATCTAAATATATCGGATCTAATATTTCAATAATTAGCTTGCCATTATTCCAACGGCCTAGCTTTATATTATTGTGGTTATTGCTGACGCAAACCGGAATAATAGGGACATTAGCTTGTTGAGCCGTTCTAAAAGCGCCTGTTTTAAAGGTTAACAGGCCTTTACCATTGCTTCTTGTTCCTTCAGGAAATAACCATACAGATAATTTTTTTTCTGTAATCTTCTTTGCTGTTAAGCTAATCGTATTCATTGCCTTACTGGTATTGGTTCGGTCAATTAAAATATTCCCCGTTAACCAATACATCTGACCAAAAAATGGTATCCACTTTAAGCTTTTTTTACCAACGCTTACTGTGCCTGGTTGTACAGCAGCCCCAACTGTAAAAATATCATAGCTATTTTGATGATTACAAATATAAACAGCCGGGCCAATATCCTTGATGCTATCAGGTATTCTTACTTCAATTTCTAAGCCAAGAATTTTTGAAACTTTACTCATATAATGAGCAGTATGAAAAACATTATTCCGGTGAAATGGACGTAAAATACTATAAATACAAGCCACCGTTGAAATTAAAACTAAGGCAAGTGTCATTAAAATAAAGCGAATTACAGCTAACAAATCTATTTCCTACTAATGGAGTATCGGTGCAGTATACCTATATACCCGTTCGACTACAAAAACACCTTTTAAAATGTATAAAAAAACCAGTAGATATTCTACTGGTTTCACCATGATGCGAACTATACTCAAGAATTAATTAGAACGAATAAGTAGCGCCAATTAATATCATGCTTGAAGAATCATCTTCTCCAATAGCACTATCAGTTATTTCATCACCCAATGATGTTGCGGTAACTGCACCTAACATTGTCCATTTATCTGTAAGTTTATAGGTCCCGACTAAACCTACAGTAAAGTTGGTTGAAGCACCTTTACTGTCATAATAATACTCGACTAACTCTTTATCCCATTTCGATACTTTTACCGTACCCGTTAAGGTATATTGAGACGTAGCTAAAAAGGTATAATGAGCTTGAGCGTATAACTTACCTCCTTCAGAGCCTTCATCATTGTTACCATTATCGCCCGTTCCTGTTAGAAAACCAGCTTCTGCGGTAAACAGTCCTTTTTTATATTGAGCGTTAATTCCTACTAATGTTGTATCTTCTTTGCCCACTTTACTTATTAGGTTATCTGGTAATTCATTTTTGTCATAACCAGCCTGCCTTGTTAATAAACCACCAACTCGAAAACCATTATCACTTTTATAAAACCAAGCACCTAAACGATTAAATTTAATATAAAACGTATCGTTGTAGTTCACATTAAGCAAAGGAACAAAAATATTTTCAGTGTTTTTAGCACCGATGTATTCAGACGTATTTGCTAACCCTAGGCCCACTTGTCCATGAAGACCTCTTTTGGCTTCACTTTTAACATCTGGTAGGTTACTCATGCTACCTAAAGTAGAATCAGCAAAGACTGATACACTTACTAAACTTAATGCTAGAACTGCATATTTAAACATTTGGTTATCCATTAATTTATTTATAAAAGGAGTAATTCATCAGTTGCTATTGATAAGAAAACATATCAATAGACTCAGCTATAGCTGTTCACAATGATGCCAATCCGAAAATATCGATTGTACAGTTTACCTTAAAACAGCTAGCTATTTCGGTAATAACCAGAGATTTAAATTGTAACAATGAGTTTATAAAATATATGTTCTAACTTTCGATGTTCAACGCTTTTAAAGGCTAAGATGGAGCCATAATGCAAATTAACTATAAAATAATAATTTATCTAGAAATCAAATAGTAATCATTTTTTCTCAATAAACCTCAACAATTTCCAATTAATTGCCTATAGTTAAAACAAAGTAAAAAACAAAAACAAAAGCTTTTAATGTTATCACACGAGACAAAAACCATAGGGAAGCCGATGAAAACATTAACAAAAACAGTATTAATATGGATATTAGCAATTGGAACAATATCTAACGCTCAAGCTTTTTACAGTCAAGAAGAACTTGATTCTTCGATAGTAACGAATGAAGATGACTCTACGCTTATTTTCAGCCTATCGAAAGAAAATGACGACCTAGATGCATTAACTTTTCCATCGGAAAATCATAATATTACTTCACTTACCTCATATTTAACTGACCATACTGCGCCATACCAAGTAGGCTCATTATTTACTAATCAGAAATTTAGTGCTGAAAGCGGTTTTTCAGAAGAATCAACGAGACAAGTTGAACAAACAGCTTTCTTTTTTCAAGGACGTTATCGCCTTTTGCAACAAGAAAAGTTTAGTTTATTGTTAACGGCAAAAGTAGAATCTTTAAATGAACATTCTATTTATCAATTTTATAGTAATGATTTTGTTTCCCACGAGAAGTCATCAATAGTAATAAACGCGCCTAACGTTTACACAAGAGTGGGGATTATTGGGCAATATACTATTAATGAACATTGGTCTTTGGTAGGAGGAATAACATCAACAGCTCATGAAAAGTCAGCAAATAACCAACCTATTCACCAGCAAAAAACCGATCAAGTTGCCTTATTTGGCACAACTTACACTTTTTAAAAATTGACTAGACCAAGTTTATACTTCAGCAACTTGTTCTTAAACACACTTATTCAAGGGCTAAAGTTATGTGGGATGATCAAGAAAGTCGTCAATGTTCAATCGGTTTAGGGGCATACTATTACGCCCCTAAATCTATCAAATAACTAAGCGGCAATTTCATTGAGAATATACCCTTTTCCCCACACGGTTTCTATTTTTGTCTTTACCATACCTTCAGTCATTAGTTTATCTCGAAGCTTAGAGATCCTTACATCAACTGTTCGTTCTGTACCATTGTATTCACGCCCTAATAATAAATTGTAAATGGCGTCTCGTGTCATTACACGTCCAGCATTTCTTAGCAGTAGCGCTAACAGCTGAAATTCAAACGAACTTAAACTCACTTTCTTTTCTTTTACTTCGCATTTATTTGCTTGTGGAAATAATGTTATATCACCTACGCGAAAAATACTTGGTGATCGTAAGTTGTCTTGAAGCGGCTGACGACGTAATAACGCTTCAACGCGAACCTTCAAAACGCCTGGTGCGACAGGTTTTAAAATATAGTCATCGGCACCAAGCTTGAAAGCCGTAATCTGATCATTATCTTGATCACGACCACTCAAAATCGTAATGGGCCCATCATAAACTTCCCTCACTTGATGACAGACTTGTAAACCATCAACTTCAGGTGAGCCAATGTCTAAAATCACTAAATCAGGTTGATGTTTTGCGACAGATCCTATTTCGAAATCCTCTCGTAAAGCTTGGTGAACAACGAAGCCAGACTTCTCTAAATAGGATTTGATTAAAGTTGATACCATACGGTCATCTTCAATTAATAGAATTGTGCTTCTGTTTTTTGCTTTAGAATTATACTGAGCCAAATTAAACATCTTATCGTTCCTTACATACTATTTTTTATGCGATGAGTATAAAAGGCATGTGCCAGCTGATCTGTAAGGTCTATATACAAAGCAGTAACAAATTGTACTATGCTCACATTCTTTCTAAACATAGCTATTTTTTCTAAAATAATATCTACAGAGGTTAATACTAAACAAAAAAAACGCTATCAAAAATATTGATAGCGTTTGCTATTATTCCGTTAAATGAAACTATTTATTATCGACTAAAATAACTCTTCATCAATATCAAATAAAGTATCACAACCCGCTTCTATTGAAGCGATAAGAGACAAACGACGTGGTAATAAACGCGCAAAATAATAACGAGCAGTCTTTACTTTGCTTTGATAAAACTCATCATTCGATACACCTTTTTCAAGCGCTGTTTCTGCCATTTTAGCCCAGATAAAAGCCATAGCGGTATAACCAAACACATGTAAATAATCGTTCGCAGAAGTACCAAGCTCTTCGATATTATTTTGTGCTGCCATTAAAATATGATGAGTTAATTTGGCTAAGTCATTAGTGGCTGCAGTAAGCGGTTGAATAAATTCTTGCATATTTTCAGCCGATGTTTGTTCAATGTAGGTATTTACTTCATTGATAAATACTTGCATTAGTTCACCTTTACTTGATGCAACTTTTCGCGCAAGTAAATCCATAGCTTGAACACCATTTGTGCCTTCATATATTTGTGCAATACGGGCATCACGTACTAATTGCTCTTGTCCCCATTCACGTATATAGCCATGGCCACCAAATATCTGTTGACCCGCAACTGCATTATCAAAACCTAAATCGGTAAAAAAGGCTTTAGCTAATGGTGTCATCAATGCCGATAGACTTTCTCCTTTAGTCTTTATTTCACCTTCCCCATAAGTTGCCATATCCAACGTCATAGCAACATACGTTGATAAAGCACGAGAACCTTCTGTTAGTGCTTTCATATTCAACAACATACGGCGAACATCACCATGAACAATAATTGGATCAGCTGATTTTTCAGGGTATTTAGCGCCTGAAAGTGAACGACCTTGTAAACGATCTTTTGCATACTCAAGGGCATTTTGATAAGAACGCTCTGCCGCACTAATGCCCTGAATACCTACACCGATACGCTCAAAGTTCATCATAGTGAACATGCAAGCTAAGCCTTTATTTTCTTCACCTACTAAATAGCCTTTTGAGCCATCAAAATTCATCACACAAGTAGCTGAAGCGTGAATTCCCATTTTATGCTCAATAGAACCACAGGACACGTTATTAAATTGCCCTAAGGATTCATCATCATTTACTTGATATTTAGGCACTAAAAATAATGAGATTCCACGCGGTCCAGCAGGAGCTCCCGGTAGCTTGGCTAAAACTAAATGCACAATATTTTCAGTTAAATCATGCTCACCAGCCGTAATGAATATTTTTGTACCGGTTACCGAAAAGCTACCGTCATCTTCAGGGATAGCTTTAGTATGAATTAAGCCTAAATCAGTTCCTGAATGAGGTTCTGTTAAACACATACTTGCCATCCAATCACCAGCATACATACGTGTTAAATAACGTTCTTTTAAACTATCTGTTGCATGTTTTGCAATTGATAGCCCTGCACCGGCTGTTAATCCTGGGTATAATGAAAATGAAATATCTGCAGAACACAGCATTTCTTCATGCAAAGCAGTGATTACTTTAGGCATACCCATGCCGCCAAAATCTGGCTCCCCACCTAAACCAGACCAACCACCATCAGCATAAGTTCTAAAGGCTTCTTTATAACCCGGTGCTGTAGTTACTTTACCATTATCAAAACTAACGCCAATTTCATCACCTTGGCGTGAAAGCGGTGCAATCTCTTGTTCTGTGATTTTTGCACACTCTTGTAATATAGCTTGAGCCGTTTCACGGTCAACATGTTCAGATAAGTTAGGCATTGACTGCCACATTGCTTCCATTGAAAAAACATCGTATAACAAAAAATTCATATCTTTTAATGGTGCTTGATAATCAGCCACGGACTTCCCCTAATTTTTAAACATTATTCTCTAAATAACGTCATAATTTAATTTTTGAAACAATCATTTCAAACATGCGTTTGAATATAGCAAAACTATATTAAAAGTAAAGAGTATGACCAAAGGTTTTAATACATCACTTTTTCTTTTTATTTAAGCCTTGTCCATAGCCCCATTACGCTTAATAACAGAATAAAAAAATTCAAAACAGCAATGCGATGTAAATAAAAATATGACGTTGATAAGTAGTTAACTCTGCATATGGATACATCAAGCTTAGACCAAAAACTAAAAATAAATGGGAGAAGTAGAATAGGGAATAATTAGCCCGCGAACTTAAAGATGTAATTTCTCATTTACAAATCACTGGCAATTAACATCAACTTTTCAATACCGGCTTGCTGACAGGTTTCACTTTGTCTAGCAAAACCTAACCTAAGATAGCTGGAGCTCATTATTTTAGTGTCGCTAAAGCAGCTTTGATCCTGAATCAATATCCCCTGACTGCGAGCTATATTTGTTAGCAGCTTACAGTCAACATCAATTCGTAGCCATAGTCCTAGTCCCCCAGCGGGAAGATGGTATTCAAGATTGATCTTGTCATTGATGTTACTTTGCTGAATTTGCCTTAAAATATTGTCGGTATTAGCTAGCCGCTTTTTATATAATTGGCTCGACCTGCTTAAATGTCGTTCAAAACCACCATCAAGCATCCACAACGCCAACGCACGTTGAAACATACTCTCATTTTTGTGACTCATTGTTTGTCGAAGCTTTAATAATGCTTGATGAACAGGAAGCGGCGCTGATATAAACCCTATCCGCACGCCGGGATACAATATTTTAGATAAGGTACCAATATAAATGACCAATTCTGCAGGATCTTCACTAGCCATAGGTGGTAATGGTTGGCTTTGATAATGATATTCATGGTCATAATCATCTTCTAGAATTGGCACACCATATTTAACTGCTAGCAGATAAATTTTATTACGCCGTTCTTTACTAAGAGTTACCGTAGTCGGATATTGATATTGCGGTGTTAAATAAATTAAACGAATACGTTTATTTGCTAATTCTTTTGCCAGTATGTCAGGGTCAAGTCCTTGATCATCGTTTGCAATTTTAACCAACGAAGCACCACTCTCTTTAAATGCAGACCAAGCAGGTTGATAACCTAATTGATCAACTGCAACATAGTCTCCAACGCCCAGCAATAAACGTGAGACCATGTAGATTGCATCTTGCGAGCCATTACTAATAAGAAGTGGCCTAGCTGTTATATTTCGTGAACGACGAAGATAATCTGCCATTGAAGATAGAAGCTGTGGCTGTCCAGCCGCATTTCCATAATTAAAATCGCTCGATAACGGATAATTCATAACCTGTGCAAAAAAGCGTTTAAATTCAGTAAATGGAAAGCTATTAATATCAGGAGTGCCAGCAACAAAGTTATACTGATATTCTTTATTTGGCTCGCTAAATAACATCTCGCAACGGTCATTAAAATGCCAGTCAATAGTCGGTGTCTTTGATGATGGTGGTAACTGATAGTTATGTGAAACAGGTAATTGCTCTGCGACGAAATAACCTACCCTTTGCTTAGATACAATCCAGCCTTGAGCAATAAGTTCATTTAGAGCATTTATTAATGTTTGACGTCCCACTGAAAATTGAATGGCCATTACTCGGCTGGAGGGTAATTTTTCATTCTTTAACAGCTGCCCTTGCTCGATACTGTCTCTAATAATGCTGACTATTTGCAAATAACTCGGCAGCTGATCTGCTTGATTTTTCAAAGACGTAAAATTGGGAAGAAAGCTCAACGCTAGTTACCTTTTAATTGGCGGGTTAGGCATTACATGCCGTTTCATAATTTCAGAAATTATTATCACTAGCAAATAATTTTTCAACTGGTCAAGGTAGAAAAACTGATCTGGTTCTTCAAAATATTCGCTGGCTTTATAGAATAAAGTTCTCATACAACCATCATTAAGAATGAAACATGACAAACAATAATCTACAGCAATTCTTTGGAGCTATCTTGGTATTAAATTTAATTTCTGCTTGTAGCATTAATCAAGCTAATAACAATCAGAGCGATCGTACGCCCTTTTCAATAGTTGTTATTCCTGACACTCAAAATTCAATTGACTATAGCCGGCAAAAGTCTTCAGGTTTTGCGATAAACAGTAACGATATTTTTATTGAACAAATGAAAGACATAGCTAAAAGAAGCAAAGCAAATGGTGGAAACCTAGCCTTTGTCACCTCTGTTGGTGATATTTGGCAACACCAAACTTTACGTATAGACCCTGAGCATCACCAAAGAGGCTTTCCAATATTTGATGCTCATTGGGTAAATGATGAGATAGAGATTACAGAGAAAACCAAGAGCATAGAAATTCCAAAGGCTATTGAAGGTTTTAAAATTTTAAGTAAAGCCGACATTCCATTTGGTGTGGCACCTGGAAATCATGACTATGACGCAGCATGGTTTGAAAATGAGCAAAGAGCGCATATTGGTGGGCTGACTAACTTTTTGTCAGCATTTTCTGCTCAAAGTGATTTTTTTCGAAATAGTTCATGGTACCTAGATAGCTACCAAAGCGGTACAAGTAGCGTTCAATCCTTTCATGCGGGAGGCTACCACTTTTTGCACTTTTCATTAGAAATGCAAGCTTCCGATAGTGTTATTCGTTGGGCACAAAATGTAATAAACGCTAACCCGGGTTTGCCTACCATTATATCTACCCATGATTACCTAAATAGCCAAGGTCAACGAAAGTCTCATCCGGTGCTCGATTTAGCAGCAGCAGAACCTAACAAACATAATAGCCCACAGCAATTATGGGAAAAATTGATTAGCAAAAATGATCAAGTATTTATGGTTCTTTCTGGTCACCAATTTGGTCAGGCATTTCGTATTGATGATAATAAATACGGCCATCAGGTTTATCAAATAATGGCCAATTATCAAAGTAGAGGACAGGCAGGTATAGATGCTGGGCAACCAGTAGATAAAGCAGGTAATCCGGTTGGTATTGGTGATGGTTGGTATCGAATCATGGAATTTGACTTAGCTAAGTCGATACCTGATATTAAAATAACCACCTATTCAAGCCATTATAAAAAATTCTCAAATGAATTAACCGGTTATGCCTCAAGGTACAAAGCTCAAGAGCAACCGAAATTCACCGATGCTCAGTTTGAAGCGGCTGATAACTTTAAGATTACACTTAGTGATTTTCGCCAACGCTTCACTATAAATAATCCGTAGAATAATCATTCGTTAATGGGGAAATTCCATTGTTCTAAAACACCATCGCTATTACTGGCAATAACAGAGGTGATACTGTTAACATTTTCCAATGTTTTATCATTACTTTCATGCATTGCTACACTGAGTACAGATGCTCGCCCATACTGCATGGAAGATTCCCACTGGGCGAGTAATGCTCCGTCGGCAACTCGCCATAATTGTAAAACTTGTCTGGGTGAGCCAGTTAAAAATAAACGTTTGTCAGCAGAGAAAACAGAATCATTTACTTCTATAAACTTTAAATATGTATCAAGGCTCGCGATAAGTTTACCCGTTTTTAGGTTCCAAAACTTGCGGTCTTTTACCGCATCAATACTAAAACCAACCAAACCATCAGCGCTGATATCGACATGATTAACACGTGTAGCATGCTTGAACTCAAAAATCTTTTCCCCTGTAGAGGTATTCCAAAGTTGAGCTTTTTTATCACTTGAACCAGTAAAAGCAATTTGACCATTTTCAGATAGACTAACTGCATTAATATCTAAGCGATGTTTTTGATAAGTTGTTACTTTATTGGTTCCAGTATCAATAATACTCGCTTTACCACTTCGAAACCCTAAAAGTAGTAGCTGGCCATTTTTTGAAACAGAAATATCATTAATGATATTGTCGGCGACCTGCCATTCTCCTACCACTTGAAGGTTTTTAGTTGTATATTTTTTTACCGAAACCCGATTAGACAGGTAAAAAAATTGCAGGTTTTTACTGATATAGGCTATCTCGATGTGTTTGGCATGACGAGAGGATAAACATTTTGGAGCACTAGCTTGCAGGGTATTTTGCCAAAGGCAAACACCATCATTATTTACAATAAGAGTTAACTGACCATCAGCGGATAATGCAGTTGCTTCTATGATGGAGTCACTTTGACTGGCTTTACTAATAGCTTTAGAGCTATAGACTTCTTGCTGGCTACAAGCCAAGGTTAACCAAGAAAATATCAATATAATAAAAACTTTCATTGCGCTTTAATTCTCCATCCATATATTCAACGATCCCTTCACTGCTCACGTTTTAATAATAAAACGTTTTCAATTTAAATCAGCTGATTTATCTTATGTTATTCCGCTGGTAACTGTTTATCTAATGTTTTCAATGACCGTAGAAATAAGCCTAACCCGCCAATGGCGAGCACAAGTATGACTATTAGATCAAAAGAACTCATGGTCTTAAATGTAAACCTAATTGAAGATATTACACCAAAGACTAACGCCGTTATTGAGCCTAAAGATAACACCCACCCTAGAATATTTTTGCTGTTATAAAAGATAAGTCCAACACCAAACATAAAAGGGATCATTATCATGCCACTGGTTATATTATAATTTCCACCTAAGCCAGAAAAGCCATAAAGTCGCACTCCCATACCAAAGTTTGATGTTACGGTAATCGAGTTCAGTAGCATATAAAAACCACCACACATCATAATAATGCCAATAAAAAAATGGCTAAATCCACCTGAAGTACCGCCTGCACCTTTCATTTTCTATCCCTTGAGTTTTTGATTATTTTTCAGCTGAGTATGGATCTTCAGCTAGAATATAAGCTCTTAAATCCGCTTTATTAGGCTGTTGATATAACCATTGTCTTAGCTCTTTAACCTCACTATAAGTTTCTGAACCAAATTTATCTCGATAAATTTCAGAAAAATTATCTTTCGTGCTATTAATGCGAATATTGCGTTGCCAATGAGCAGTTAACACTGCATTTAATGAACCTGCTAAATTTTCTTTTTTTAGTAGCTCCCATTCACCTTTATCTAACCAAACACCACCAACACTCGCACTATAATCAATGCGATGCTCTGTCGTAGTAGAAAGTCTAAATTTTCTCATGATTGTGCCCGTTACCGGACATAACAGTGCTTGTTTAGTATCATCAATTTCATGTTGAAGATTTTCGTCAAATGAAAATTGAGGATTGCGCTCTTTCCAAGCAATATAATCCTCAATTAGAATCCAATTGCCACTACAACTTGAGCAAGTATGTGCTCTAAATTGACCTTCGATAAAACTTGGTATTAATTCACCCTGTTTACAACTAGTACATTTCATTATTATCGTATCCATTCAAATGTGATTTTTGTCAAAATTACTTAAAGTCATCATATAATTATTGATTGATATCTGTCACGATAAAATCAATAAAATCATCATACTGAAGAGGGGTATTAAGATGATTTTATCCACCTGATATGATAATTTATAAGATGTAAATTTTATATACCCTCAAGCTATTGACATATTATGTCACAAGAGTATGGTAAGTATAAAAACAAACATCACAATAAAATGAATAGCTGATGTTAGCTATAAGTTTAAGGATAAACGATGGAAATGCTGTTAGATGTCGCTTCACAATTCCCTACTCTAATCTATTCAACATTATTGGGTATCGTAGTTATCTATTGGATTGTTGGCTTATTAGGTCTTGTCGATTTGGATTTCTCAGGAGATGTAGACCTTGATATAGATGTTGACAGTGATGTTGATATTTCTGTTGGTGGCCTTACAGGTTTAATGCTGACCTTTGGATTAACTGGCGTTCCGTTTACATTAATCATTAGCATCATTATTCTTATTTGCTGGTTAATCAGTTTTTACCTTCAATTCTATATCTTAGCTTGGCTACCTGACGGTTGGTTATATTACCTAATGGGCTCGGTTGCCAGCTTCATCGTTTTTCTAATTTCCCTTCCATTAACGGCGGTTGTTATTCGTCCTTTAAAGGGGATGTTTAAAAGCGTAGAAACAGCGACCAGTCATGACTTGGTCGGTAAAAATGCCACGATAGCTACGGGAACTGTCAGTGAAACTTTTGGTCAAGCTCGCTTATTTAATAATGGGGCAGAAATCCTACTAGATGTTCGATGCGATAAAGAACACAACTTAAAAACCGGCGACAATGTTTTACTCATAGAGTATTTACAAGAGAAACATACCTACATGGTTGCGCCGTACACATCTTAATTATTAACTTGAATTCAAAATTTTATAATTTATTTAGTCACATCAATGTGGCTAACGTTTTAACAAAGAGGAAAAAAACATGGTAATGGAACCACTTTATTTAGCTATAGGAATTGGCGCACTTTTCGTCCTTTCACTGTTAATCATGGTTGCTAAGTTTTACAACAAAGTAGAGCAGGGCCAAGCATTAATCATCAACAAACTAGGAGCTGAACCAGAAATAAGTACTACTGGCGGTATGGTTATTCCGGTAATTCATAAAAAAGAAATTATGGATATTTCAACTAAGCGCATGATGCTTGAACGTAAGGGACGATCTGGACTTATTTGTCAGGATAATATTCGTGCTGACATCATTATTACTTTTTATATCCGAGTAAATGAGACGAAAGAAGACATTTTGCGTGTCGCTAAACAAGTTGGTTGTGATCGTTCTTCGTATCCTGAAACCTTACAAGAACTTTTTGAAGCTAAATTCTCAGAAGCACTTAAAACAGTCGGTAAACAATTGAACTTTACTGAGCTATTTACCCAACGTGATATTTTCAGAGATAAAATAAAAGAAGTCATTGGCCAAGATTTATCGGGTTACGTCTTAGAGGATGTAGCGATTGACTTTCTAGAGCAAACTTCAATACATGACTTAGATCCCAATAACATTATGGATGCTGAAGGTATCAGACGTATTACCGAGTTAACGGCTCAACAAAGTGTTGAAACTAATGATTTAAAACGCCAAGAAGAAATTCGTATAAAACGACAAGATATTGATGCAAAAGAGAAAGGATTAGAATTAGACCGCCAATTAGCTGATGCGCAAGCCAAACAAACTCGAGAAATATCTTCAGTACAAGCTCGTGAAGAAGCAGAAACCGCAAAGATTGTTGAAGAAGAGCGTAGTAAATCAGAACAAGCAAGAATAGAAACAGAGCAAGTTGTCGCCGTTGCCGAAGAGAACAAACAACGTGAAGCAGATATTGCCGAACAAAACCGCTTCAGAGCCGTCGCTATCGAAGAAGAGAAAGTAAAGCGAGCACAACAAGTTGAAGCTATAGATCGTGAAAAAGAAGTTGAAACACTGCGAATCGACAAAGAGAAAGCATTAGAAATCGAACGTAAAAATATTGCTGAAGTACAACGTGAACGCATCATGGTTGAAAAAGGTGTTGCCGAAGAAGAAGAACGTATTAAAGATTTACGTGTGATATCTGAAGCTAAGCGTCAAAAAGACGAATTAGTCATTAGTGCAAAAGCAGAAGCTGAACAAGCACTTGTTAAAGATATTGAATCAGCGAAAGCACAAGAACAAGCTGCAGAGCATACCGCAAGAAAAATGCAAACGATCGCAGAAGCTGAATTAAAAACCGCAAGTAAACAGGCTGAATCTAAGAAAATATTGGCAGAAGGTGATCAAGCAGAAGCCGCATCTAAAGGATTGGCAGAAGCTCAAATTACTCTAGCGCAAGCCGATGCACATGAAAGACAAGGCGAAGCTGAAGCAAAAGCACTTGAGCTTAAACTTACCGCAGAAGCTAAAGGCATAGAAGAAAAAGCCTTGGCAGAAGCCACTGGTTTACGCGAAAAACAAGACGTGCTTAATGCGATGTCAGAACAAGCAAGAGAATTTGAAACCTTCGGCTTACGTTTAAACCAAGAGCGTGAATTAACCTTAGCGAAATTAGACAATAGTGTTGATTTAGCAGAGAAACAAGCAGATGTATTAGCAACAGCATTAAGTGAAGCCAATATTAATATTATGGGCGGAGACGGAGAATTTTTACGTCAATTCATGAACTCAATTACTGTAGGCAAGTCGATTGATGGCTTAGTTAATGAAAGTGATACCGTAAAAACTTTATTCAAAGATCATTTGAACGGCGATCGCAATATTATGGACGATTTAGGTGGTGTACTCGCCGGAGCTAACCAAACGAGTGAAACCATGAAAAACTTCAATATGTCTAAGTTACTTTCAACATTAAATAATGCTGATGATACGCAAAAAGGTGTATTAGCAAGTTTGCTAAACCTAGGTAGCGAAAAAACTTCAGGCGCGAAATAGTTCATTCATCACGTATAAATTAGGAAATGTGCAATTATCTTAGTATCGATAATTGCACAATAGTTCATGGAGTCTCAGATGTCAGATAAAGACAGTGTTACTAGTCAGGCTGTTGCAGAAGGTGGTTCATATGAACTCATTCAGCGCAGATTATCAGCCTTAGGCAGTGATCTAAATGCACAGATAAAGCAGCTAAACGAAGAAAGAATTGTCACCTTTGGCTCGACCGACATGAAAGTTGATGCTCGTGTTCGAGTAAGAACTGAACATAACTGTGTTGCTAGAGATATTGCTGCTATTGGAGATACATTACTATTTGGCTATAACGTCTTTTTAGGCTTGAAGCGAAATATTACAGTTTCAGATGTATTTAGCTTACATCAAGTCAAAGGTGATGGCGATGAAGTCGAAATTGTTGATGTGCCAATGCAAGGCAGTTTTCTTGAAGACGCTGAATTTGTTAGAGATTTTGATGAATTATATACCTATTACAAAAAAACATTTTTAGCTCATGTTTATCGACAAGGCAGTAAAGTATTTGCCGTTTTTCGTATCGGCGAACGCCTTGATGATATTAGGGTATTTCGCTGGGGCATCGATGCACAACAAAACGTTAGTTACATCGATAATCGTGGTGAAAGGGATATTAAACAGCCAGAAAATTTCGATTTTGAGTGGCATAAAGTATCACGAGAGCAACAAGAACAAGGTAAGCACCCACACTTCAATTTATATGACACACTATTTGTTGAAGCAATAGGTGGCTCTATTACCCTAAAAGTTGAAAACAATACTGAAGAAGGCCAAGGCATATATTCAGAGCCTGTCGATGATGAACATCAATCCATAGACGATGCAGAAATTCATTACGCTAAAGTTGGCGAACTTATATTACTCAGAATAAAGCCATATCGTGAAACAGAAACTCGCCATTTAATTTTTAACGGCAAAACCCAAGAAGTTATTAGGCAAGATGCCATTGCCCACGCTTGTATTCAATTACCGGAAGATCACGGCATTATTTTTCCTGGTGGCTACTATTTACAAAGTGGTGAAAACAAAAGTTTCGAAGATAATGCGGAAGATCTACAACTACATCGTGTTGTAAAATCACCTAATGGTGAAGACTTTCTTTATATTTTCTATGAACCAAACGAAGGGCAATACGCTTTATTTGGTTATAACTTAATCACCAGAACACTGCAAAATCCCATTTATGGTCATGGTCAAAGTTTATATAATAACGGCAGAGCGGTGGTTTTTAATGCTGAATCTGAGCCTTCTCGAGTTCATGCCATGCAAATATGGCAAACCCCCTTTTGCAGTGAAGAGTTTGCGAGTAATCAACCAACCGATAATAGCTTCTTTGGAAAAATAGGAAATCCTGAACTCGTTCGCGGTATTTCTGATTTATACAGCGTCGCCAAACTGATATCGGTTCAAACACCAACTGCGCAGCATTTCAATGATTTAGTTAAAGAATCAAGACAGATTTTTGATAAATATCACTGGCTAAATGATAAAGACTTAAGCTTACTTCATGATCTAATAAAACAAGTAGCAACAACATCAGAATTGGTTTTAGATGAATTCGAAAAAGTTACTAGCATTAAAGAAAATTCAGATATCGTCTTGCTTCAGGCGCAAGAAAAACTAGCAGTATTAGTCGCTCAAGTACAAGTTTCGGGATTTGATAATGCTAAGCAATTCGTTGATTGTTTATCTGAGTTAGCTCAATTTAAAGGGGAATTAATTTCTCACAAAGACTTACGCTATATTGATGTTGACGCAATTACGGGTATGGAAAGTAATTTAGATTCGTTAACGAAAGAGCTTAGCCAAGCAACAGCTGATTTTCTTCAACAAGATAATGCACTTTTACCTTATCAAAAAACAATTGCAGAATTAGAAAACGCGATAGCACAAAGTGAGTCTGTTACCTCATTAAAACCTGTTAGAGCAGCAATTGAAGAACTCGTGCAGGGGTTAGAGTTACTTAATCGCACTATGCTTTCATTAGAGATTGAAGACAGTCGGCAACGAACACGTATTTTAGAAGATATTTCAGCAGTATTTAGCCAAGTGAACCGAGTTAAAGCAACAGCAGATCTAGCGGCTAAAAGTGTTGGTAGTGAAGAAGCTAGCGCAGAATTCGGCGCTAGGTTTAAACTTTTAAGCCAAAGTGTCACCAGTGCCTTAAATGCAAGTGATTCTCCTCAAGCTTGTGATCAACAACTATCTCAAATACTGATTCAATTAGAAGACTTAGAAAGCCAGTTTAGCGACTATGATGATTTTTATAATGAAATCATTGCCAAAAGAGATGAAATATACGACAACTTTGAGCAACATAAGCAGCAACTTATGGATGCACAACAACGTCGTTGCCTTAATTTAATGACAGCGGCCGAGCGCATCATCGAAGGCGTTCTCAGACGTAGCCAATCATTCAATCAGCAAGACAAATTAAACAGCTACTTTGCTGGCGACCCTATGATTGCCAAGCTTAGGCAGTTAATTGAACAGCTTAGAGAACTTGACGACAATGTTAGAGCTGATGATATCGACGCTCAACTGAAAAATGCAAAAGAACAAGGGATCAGAGCACTTAGAGATAAAACAGATATATATTCTGCTGACGGTAGCTTAGTTAAAATAGGTGAACACCAGTTTTCGGTAAACCGACAAAAATTAGAGTTAACCTTATTACCCCGTGATGGCTCTATGGTTTTACATATCAGTGGTAGCGAATACTTTGAAACCTTAGCCGATGATTTATTTGTTGGAACTGAATATTTATGGCAGCAAGAACTGATTTCAGAATCTGAGAAAGTTTACCGAGGTGAGTATTTAGCAGCAACACTATTATTTTCTGCCGAGCGTTCAGGTAAAACTGAACTCGATAACTTAAAAGCAGCAGTAAAAAATAATGAGCTTGCAGATGTAGTAAGAAAGGCTGCTGAACCACGCTATCAAGAAGGTTATGACAAAGGTGTGCATGATGCTGATGCAGCTTTAATATTAACGCAATTACTTGCCTTAAGAGAGTCTATCGGATTGTTAGCATACCCAGTAGCAGAGCGAAGACTCGCGGTGCTTTTTTTCTCGGTAGGGTTAGAAAATAATGCTAAAAAAGATTTAGTACATCGTAGTCACAACTTACACATCATGGAAGAAACCTTCGGTGATAACCAGTTACGCCAGCAACTAATTAGTGAGCTCGCCACATTATTAAAAGAATATATTAAAAGCCAGCCTTGGCTAACATGTGATACTTTATTATCAGCAACCTACCTCTTGCAAGAGCTCGCTTTAGCAGAACAAAATTTTGTTATTAAAGAAAGCAGTGCTGAATTAGCCAGCCAACTGAAAAGTCAGTTAAAGCACAAAAGTTTAGAAAATAAAATCAATGGTGCATTATCTGGTTGTGCAACGCTCGAACAAAAATATCAACTTCATTGGGCGTGGTTGCAATCTTTCTCTAGCCACCAGGAAATGAATATTCATCAAGACGTTCTAACAGAAGCCGCTATCTTTATGCTAATGGCTGAGCAGTGTGAATTTTACACTTCTCTTGCTGATACTGAATGTGTTATTGATGGTTTATTGGGGCAGCATGGACAAATTACCGATAGAAAAATAAATCTAAATTATCAAGAATTTATTACTCGCCTTCGTCAATTTAATCATGAGCATGTACCCGCTTTTAAAGAGTTTCATGCAAACAAACAAAGTGTATTAGAAATACAGCGTAAACGATTGCGTTTGGAAGAATTCAAACCCAGCGCACTGTCTTCTTTTGTGCGTAATAAATTGATAAATGATGTTTATTTTCCGATTATTGGTACTAACCTAGCGAAGCAAATTGGCGCAGCCGGCAATAATAAACGCTCAGATTTAATGGGCCTTTTATTACTTATATCGCCACCGGGTTATGGTAAAACAACACTTATTGAATATGTTGCCAGCAAACTAGGTATGACCTTTGTTAAAATAAACTGTCCGTCTATTGGTCATGACCAGCTATCGTTAGATCCCAACCAAGCGAATAACTCAACAGCTAAAAATGAAATTGAAAAAATCAACTTAGCCTTTGAAATGGGCAATAATGTCATGTTGTATCTTGATGATATTCAGCATACTAACCCTGAATTTTTACAGAAATTCATTTCATTATGTGATGGCTCAAGAAAAGTTGATGGTGTTTGGAATGGTGAAAGTAAAACCTATGATATGCGAGGGAAAAAATTCGCAGTTGTCATGGCAGGTAACCCTTATACCGAATCAGGAGAAGCCTTTAGTATTCCTGATATGCTAGCTAACCGCGCCGATATCTATAACTTAGGCGATACTTTAAGTGGCCGTGAACATGAATTTTCTCTAAGTTTTATTGAGAATAGCTTAACCAGTAATAGTTATATTGCACCGCTTGCAACTCGGGACATGGCTGATCTATATAATCTGGTCAAAATTGCTGACGGTGAACAAGTCGCAACTACGGAATTGAAACATAGCTATTCACAAGCTGAAGTAAACGAAATAGTCGCAGTTATACAGCGTATTCGTAAAATCCAAGAAACCGTTTTAAAAGCCAATGAACAGTACATAGCATCTGCCGCACAAGACGATAAATATAGAACTGAACCTCCATTCAAATTGCAGGGAAGTTATCGTAATATGAATAAAATGGCAGAAAAAGTAGTACCAGTTATGACAGAGGATGAAGTTGAACAACTCATCGTTGATCATTACCGAGGCGAAGCTCAGACGTTAACTATCGGAGCAGAAGAAAACTTACTCAAACTCGGTGAATTGCGCGAAACTCAAACGGATGAACAAGCCTTACGGTGGAAACAAATTAAAGCTGACTTTGTTCGTCATCAAAGTCTTGGTGACAATGATAACCCAATCGCAGCTGTAGCTAGTCAAATATCATTACTACAAAAAGGGTTAAATCAAATAGGTGAAGCATTATTACAACCGCAATCGACAGGGTTGGATACCTTAAATGACACACTTGCCAGCCTGAAACTACAAGTAAATGTCGAGCAGCCTGATAACTCAGAATTAGAAAAAACACTGTCGTTATTTAGCCAAAATATGGAATCTTTCCTAACACCATTGGTTACAGCGCTGCAAAGTAATAAGAACGTCGATATTGAAATGATTGATACGTTAAAAACATTAAACCTTACCACTGAAAAGTCTGTAAAAAGTTCTGAAACTCATATTCAAAAGATCAGCAGAGAATTGGCTTCAGGAAAACAAAACAGTATTGATGAGGTACTAATTGATTAAAGTGACGATCTCCATTATACCGATGAAAAGTTAGCAGTTCTTTGGCATGTAAGTCACTGAAGAAAAAAAATAAGAGCCATAGTTAACGATAACTATGGCTCTCTTTTAAATACATTACAGGAGTTGCTCAGTAGACCCCTTATTATTTAGCACAACAGCCTTACTCAATAATTTATTTTTTTCTAAGTACTTTCCAATAGTGGTAAATGTTGTGGTGTACACTTTTCCTGAATGATCTTTTGTTGAAACATCATCGACAAACCAATTACCAAATAACAACTTAAAAGGGTTCGCCTTTATTTTTTGAGGTTCAAAATGCTGCTCTGCGTTATTTTTAAGCTGCTTCATATCTGTTGTTTGGTAAACACCAGCATTTAATATATTAAGAGTATGCTCGGTGCAATTTTGAAAAGTGTTATTAAACGGGTTGGCAATTACAGAATAATTTTCATTATGTATTTGCTTATCTTTACCAGTCGCAATCACATTTATTATGCGTTGCTGTAAATCAGGAGTGGGTATAATAATTCCAGCTTTTAAGCTGCTCACGCCCCAAAAAAAATCAACAGGATAATCAATCACCAATTCACTTTTATCTGCTTGCCCCTCTTTTTGATAAAGATTATGAATTGCATAACCTTTAACTTTTTCGCCGGTATCGAGTATGATTGACGAATAAACAGCGATAGCCGTATGAGTGAAGCTTATCCCTTCTGGTAAATTTTTTTCAGGTCTGCCAACACGTCCAATGATAAAAGCTCGCGCCCCTTCTTTGGCAGCAAATAATTCAACTGATTTTGCAAATTGATCAACTTCTTTAGCAGAAAACTGTAATTCAGTATGTTGAGCACTGCCTGCAAATGTAGGAAGAGAAATAGCCATCATTGCAGCAACTAATATACTAAATAGTTTATTCATTATAACTTCTCCTGTTGGTTAATCTTCATGATTTGTGCAGGAGAAGGTGCTGTAGTAATTGTTTTATCTGTTATTTCCAATGGTGTTGTAGTAACTGCATTTTCCATTAGAGCATTACCTGCTTGTAATGACACATTACCAATAGCGCCAATAACAATTAAAGGTGTAGCAATAACCGCACTACCTATTTTGGCACTGGCTACACTGCCGTGAGAAGCAGCTAAAGCTGAGTGTTTACTTGCTGCACTGCTATTTTGTGACGCTCCGCTGTCGGCAAAAGATTGTAAACTTGTTGTTGCTAATATTAGTAATAAAACCTTATTTAATGTTTTCATCTTGCTTCCTTATTTTTTAAAAGTATTTGTGTTAAAAACAAGACTGATTATGACGGTAGAATGGTTTTAATAAACTAAACCGTGTACTGTATTGAAATATTCAACCTTTAGTATAGGAATACAATACTTGAGTCAATTAGCCGAAATATGCGAAACATTAAAGCATACCTTAAAACAACAAAATATCACTTATAAAACCCTTGCTCTACGGCTAAATATGAGTGAGGCAAACGTAAAAAGAATGTTTTCACTAAAGCAGTTTTCATTAGCTAGATTAGAAGAAATTTGTACTGTTGCAGGTATTGGTTTATCCGATTTGTTTCTATTAGTCGAAAGTAAAAAGGAAAAGTTAATTCAATTAACTGCAGAACAAGAGCAAGAATTGATAGATGATACTAAGCTATTTTTGGTAGCCGCATGTGTGCGTGATGGTTGGAGTTTTGATGAGATAATTCATCATTATCAAATAGACCAATTTGAATGTGTTCGGTTAATGGCTAAGTTAGATAGATTAAAAATCATCCAACTTTTACCCAACAATCAATATAAGATGTTAATATCACAAAACTTTCATTGGTTACCTAATGGGCCTTTGGAAAAGTACATGGAAAAAAATGGTATTGAGAAGTTTATGGCTTCAAGTTTTACCGATGAAAATAGCTTTAGGTTTTATATTCGCGGTACTTATAGCCAAACGTCTATCGATATTATTGAAAGAAAGCTCAATCAAGTAAAAAAAGAAATGGCATTATTGAATCAAGAAGATGCGTTATTACCTTTAGAAAACCGTCAACATGTTGGTTTGCTTTTAGCGATGCGCCCCTGGGAAATGCCACAATTTAAGGCGTTACGTAGACGTTAATCTATAAACATATAGGAATTAAGCGATTAAGCTAGCCTTGGTCATTAATATTGATTCACATGGACAAATTTAAGATGCACATTAACGAAAAATTTTGTAAATTTATCAGTCGAACGGCTATATTATTTACTCTTATTTTCCTATCTGCCTGTTCAAGTATAGAAGAGCATATATTAAAACCAGAGCAAGACTTTTGCGCGGCTATTGCTGAAGCACCAAAAAAATCATTGTCAAAATACCTCGCTCCTTTCCAGCAACAAATGAAGAACAGCACTGGAGTTTACGTGCTAGAGCAAGGCACTGAAGCGATGTTATCTAGAGCTTGGCTAAGTGAACATGCCCAACAAACTATAGATGTGCAATATTTTATTTTCTCCACTGACAATATTGGTTTAATTGCGATTGATTACTTGGTTAAAGCCGCGGAACGCGGGGTGAAAGTAAGAATATTAGTCGATGACATTATGATGGATGCACATGGTAGCGAATTATTAAAATTGGCCGCTCATAAAAACTTATCAATAAAAATTTATAACCCGATGGCCAATATCGGTAAAAACATTGTTGAAAAAGTTGTAAATCTAGCCACTGATTTTCACGGTTTAAATCAACGAATGCATAACAAAACCTTTACCGTTGATGGCAAGATTTCAATTACCGGCGGGCGAAATGTTGCTGACGAGTATTTTGGTTACGACCACAAATTTAATTTTAGAGACAGAGATGTTTTATTACTAGGTGGTATGACTAACGATATTCAAGATTCGTTTGAGCTATTTTGGAGCAATGGCTTAAGTGTCTCGGTTGAAGCGCTAATCTCAAGTCAAAATAAAATAAATACTAATTACAATGCACTGCATCAATATGCTTGCAATCCCGCTAATTTTGTTCCAAAAATTAGAGATGAGATTAAAAATATTCCAGACGCTTTTAAAGTTATTGATCAAGCAGGAAAGCTTCATTGGATAAAGGATGTTGAGTACATTTCAGACTTACCTGGCAAAAATGATGGTAGCAAGTTTTTAGGTGGTAGTGGTCTTTCGACACAAAAGCTTATTTCTCTGGTTAAAAACGCTAAAAAATCAGTCATTATTCAAACACCTTATTTAGTCACCACAGATTTAAGTAAAATAATCTTCAAAACACTTGTTGATAACGGTGTAGAAATTAAAATTCTCACCAATAGTTTGGCTTCAAATGATAATTTAGAAGCATTTAGCGGTTATCAAAGAGACAGGGAAGCGCTGTTAAAAACAGGTGTTAAGATCTATGAATTTAAACCTAACGCACAAATAAGACAAAAAATAATGTCTGATGTTATGCAAAAACAGCTTCAAGAAATGCCGATATTCGGTTTACATGCAAAGTCGATGGTTATTGATGACGAAATCACCGTAATAGGCACCTTTAATTTAGACCC
>Ga0209395_1001255_pt1 | contig 36009 bp, 28 predicted proteins | sample GOMGulsemesocosm_3_FD_184635 | JGI IMG/M metagenome (GOLD analysis project Ga0209395, IMG submission 184635) | Methane-oxidizing microbial communities from mesocosms in the Gulf of Mexico - GOM9D Gulf of Mexico (SPAdes) (version 2) | ecosystem: Environmental > Aquatic > Marine > Cold seeps...
AATATGGTGCTCGCTACTGGACTCGAACCAGTGACACCTTGCATGTCATGCAAGTACTCTAACCAACTGAGCTAAGCGAGCAAATGTTAGTTGAAAAGACTAACGGGCGCTATATTATCGATATGAAATCTTAGTTGCAAGCAGTTTTGTTCTTTAAAATTCAAATAGCTAACTGTTTGCTTATTAATACGCCAATTCGACTCTTTTTTGAATAATACCTAATCGCCATGCTAATAAAATTGCTGCTGCGGTTAAACCAAAAATAAATCCTATCCAGAAACCGTAAGGACCAATAGGCTCTATTATCCAGTTAGTTAACCCTAAAACTAAGCCTAAGCTCAAGCCAATGACCCAATAAGAGAAAAAAGTAATATATAAAATTGATCTGGTATCTTTATATCCTCGTAATGCTCCTGCTGAAATAACTTGTATTGCATCAGAAAACTGAAATAAAGATGCTAAAAACATTAAGCTTGCTGCTAATTCAATAACTTTCGTGTCAATAGTATATATTTCTGCAATTTCATTTCGAAGTACAATAGTTAGTAGTGCGGTGCCAACCGCAATAATAAGAGACAATATTAGAGAGTAATGACATATTTCTTTTGCTTTGGCTAAATCTTTATCGCCTACAGCAAACCCGACTTGTATGGTAACGGCCATGGCTAAACTTAATGGCACCATAAATACTAACCCAGAAAAGTTGATCGCAATTTGATGGCTTGCTACAACTTCTGCGCCGAAGGGCACTAAAATAATAGCAACAGCTGCAAAAAGACTAACCTCAAAAAGTAATGCCATTGAAATAGGAAAACCGATAGCAAGAACTTCTTTTATTCCTTGCCAATTTGGCCAATAGAAATGTTCGAATAATGGTGCATGCTTTAATTTTTTTGAAACATAACAATATATGAACATTGAGAGAAACATAACCCAATAAACAATCGCAGTAGCAATACCACAACCTGCGCCGCCTAATGCAGGCATACCAAATTCGCCATAGATAAATATATAGTTTGCTGGGATATTAATTAACAAACCTATAATACTGATGATCATTGTTGGTTTAGTGTGTGACAGGCCTTCAGAGTAATTCCTTAACACTAAATACAAACAAAAACCTGGCCCTCCCCAAACGATGTAACCTAAGTAATCAAACAATAATTGTTTTAAGTGTGCTTCTAATGGGATTTGCTCTATAACTAAAGGCGTTATCACATAGTATAAAGCGATTAGCAAAAGACCTAAGCTTAATGCTATCCATGCGGTTTGATATGTTGCTCTAGCAACTTCATGAAATTTTTTTGCTCCGGCAAGTTGCGATACTATGGCGGCAAGCGCCATAACTAGACCGTAAATAGTTAATATTAGTGGTAACCAAACACTGCTGGCAACGGCAACAGCTGCCATATCGGTAGCACTGACTCGACCAGCCATTACGGTATCGGCAAATCCCATTAGGTTTTGCACAAGTTGGGCGATCAAAATAGGATAAGCCAGCTTCATCAAGCTTTTGGTGTTTTTTCTAAAGTCACTAATATTCATTGGGGAAAGATACTTATAAAATCATCATTTTAAGAATAAAAATGATCAGAATAAGAATAATATATGTTTAAAGCTGTTGTGCAATGTTTTCTCTCTAGAATTTACATTTTAGAGTAAAAAAGTTGTGAGCGAATGTAATCGTTATATTCTTAAAATATCTGCTCATCATCACTATCAACAGCTAATTGAATTTTTTGATGATATTCATCAATGTGCATTTCCAAGTGAATTTCTTTGCAGCAAGATGGACATTCTTCATAGTAGTTCTGGTCACCTTCAGAAGCATCTAAAGTTAGGTGTAAATGGTGCCCACAATGTGGACAACTGATACGTTTTTCTTTAATTTTTTGTAACGTTGACTCTTGAGACATGTTGCCTCCTAGGCCGCAAGATTAAGCGATAGTTAAAGTATGCGCATATTTGTAAAAATCGCTAACTAAATTAACAATAAAGTTGTAATAATTACTTAACCTATTGCGCACAATCAGTATTATTTTACATCAATGTAATGATAAAATTCGCGACAACAATGCTCTGGATTGATCAATGTAGACGCCGCCAAATAAATTGGCGTGATTAAGAATATGATAAAAATTATAAATAAGTTTACGTTGTTCGTAGCCTTCATCAAGAGGGAATACATCTTGATAGCCTTGATAAAATTCATATGGTAATTGGCCAAAGAGTTCAGTCATAGCAATATCTACTTCTCGGTCACCATAGTAGCAGGCGGGATCATATATCACTGATGAAGAATCAGTAAACCCTAAGTTTCCAACCCATAAATCACCATGAACTAGGGACGGTTTTACTTCATGATGGTTTAACCCGTCATGGCATATGTCAGTTATGTGGTCGATGTTACCCAGCTTTATTGATTTTTCACTGAGTAATTGTAATTGCCAAGCTACGCGTTGCTCAGCGAAAAATGTTTTCCAATTACTACGCCAGTTATTCGGCTGTAAAGTGTCGCCAATGTAATTGTCGTGTTGCCAGCCAAATTGCCCATGAGACGATTGTTTATGCATCATTGCTAGTTGTGCACCTAAATGATGCCAATGTTTTTCAGTCGCTTGTTCAAATGGGATGTAATTCAGCACGATAAAGCTCTTATCGAGTGTGCTACCTAATGCAATTACTTCAGGGCAGGTAACTTGTTTAAGTGAGCGTATTTGCTTAAGGGCGTAAGCTTCTGATTCAAAATGATTGAAATGATTTTTGTCTTTTATTTTAACAAAGTAATTATGATGATAATCACTTATTTGGAAGGCTAAGTTGGTTTCACTTGTGGCAATTATACGTTTTTTTTCAATTGAAAACTGCTCACCCGTTTCAGCTTTTATTGCTTGTTCAATACATTGCCACATAACGCACCAACTACTCATTGACCCATGTGTACGAGTATAGTTAATAATTGAGTAATGTGCTTATTTTGAAGAGTTAGTTATTATTTTCAACGATTAGGTGTGCTATTTTATTTGGTATACCATCCCACTCTTTTGCATCCACAGGAGCTGCTTTCACGTCAGTGATCCTTGGCCATACTTTAGCTAATTCAGCATTGAGTTCAATAAACTCTTTTTGATCTTCGGGAACGTCATCTTCTTGATATATAGCTTCTGCGGGGCATTCAATAGGACATAAGTCACAATCTATGCAGTCTTCAGGGCTGATAACTAAAAAATTTGGGCCTTCATAAAAAGCATCAACAGGGCATACTGCAACGCAATCTGTGTATTTGCATTTAATACAATTGTCGGTAACTACAAATGCCATTGTGTACTCTTCTTTAAGAATTTTAATGTAGGGAAATATTTTCGAGCTGATCATACCTAGCTTAGCAATAATTTCAATTGTTGATTTAATTGAAGGGTATGTTCAGGTAAAATGCCGGAAATTTCATTTTTCCCTTTTTTTGGAACCGCTAACTATGTTGCGTTTAACAAATATTCAACTGCCGCTTGATCATCAAGAAGCTGAGCTTAAACAAGCCATTCTTGATAAGTTATCAATTTCTGCAGACCAGTTGCTTGATTTCACTGTATTTAAGCGCGGGTATGACGCACGTAAAAAATCAAAAATAATCTTGATTTACACCTTAGATGTAAATACTTGTCTTAACGATGATTTACTTGAAAAATTTACGCAGGACAATCAAGTAAAAGTGAGCCCAGACATGAGCTACAATTTTGTTGCTCAAGCACCGACAACACAAACACAGCGTCCAGTTGTAATTGGTTTTGGTCCTTGTGGGTTATTTATCGGTTTAGTGCTTGCACAAATGGGCTTTAACCCTATTATTTTAGAACGCGGTAAAGAAGTACGTCAACGAACGAAAGATACTTTTGGGTTTTGGCGTAAAAAAATATTAAATACTGAGTCTAATGTGCAATTTGGTGAAGGGGGGGCTGGCACATTTTCTGACGGTAAACTTTACAGCCAAGTTAAAGATCCAAAACATTATAGCCGTAAAGTACTACATGAATTTGTTGGCGCTGGCGCACCTGAAGAAATTCTATTTGTTAGTAAACCACATATTGGTACGTTTAAACTTGTTACCATGATCGAGCAAATGCGGGCTAACATTATTGAACTGGGTGGTGAAATTCGCTTCGACCAACGCGTTGATGAATTCCATTTTGAAGCAGAAGAATCTGATGGTAATAAACGTATAAGCGGTTTAACACTGGCAAGTGGCGAACGTATTGATACAAATTATGTTGCTTTAGCAATTGGTCATAGTGCTCGTGATACGTTTGAAATGCTCATTAAAAATAAAGTCTCGGTAAAAGCCAAACCTTTTTCTGTCGGATTTCGAATTGAACATGAGCAGTCGGTGATTGACAAAGCTCGTTTCGGACACAACGCCGGTAACCCGATATTAGGCGCCGCGGACTATAAATTGGTACATCACTGTAAAAATGGTCGCAGTGTATATAGTTTTTGTATGTGTCCAGGTGGAACCGTGGTTGCAGCAGCATCAGAAGAAGGGCGGCTAGTAACCAATGGCATGAGCCAGTATTCTCGCCATGAACGTAATGCAAACAGTGCCATTGTTGTGGGTATAGAACCATCAGACTTTGCCAATAAAGATGATGCCACAGATGTATTATCGGGAATTGAATTTCAACGACGTTTAGAAGAGACCGCGTTTAAACTCGGTGGTGGAACTTACGATGCGCCGGTTCAACTCGTGGGAGACTTTCTCGCCGGACGGAAAAGCGGTGAGCATGGTGAAGTGTCTCCTTCATATAAGCCTGGCGTTAAATATTGTGATTTAAGTGAAACCTTGCCCGATTATGCCATTGCCGCTATTCGAGAAGCATTACCCGCGTTTGAACGTAAAATAAAAGGCTTTTCTATGAACGATGCCACATTAACGGCTGTAGAAACTAGAACGTCTTCACCGATTCAAATAACGCGTGACAGAGAAACGATGCAGAGCATTAATATAGAAGGGCTTTATCCTGCGGGTGAAGGTGCTGGATATGCTGGCGGGATTTTATCCGCGGGTATTGACGGTATTAAAGTTGCTGAAGCAATGGCCTTGGCTATGGTCGCTAAAAGATAAGATTGTCTTTATATTGCAAATTCAGGGCATTTCCCCTATATTTGCGAGCTCAAATATTTCCCTAAAGAAATAGACTTAATAATTGTACATTAATATCAAGCGTCACTTTGTGTGTGACGCCACTGAATAAAGGAAAATTCATGCCTGTAATAACTCTCCCTGACGGTTCTCAACGTTCATTCGAAAATGCTGTATCTGTAATGGATGTCGCCCTTGATATTGGTCCTGGTCTTGCTAAAGCAACGATTGCTGGTCGTATTGACGGCAACCTTGTTGATGCTTGTGAATTAATTACCCAAGATGCCTCTTTGCAACTTATCACCAATAAAGACAGTGAAGGTCTTGAAATAATTCGTCACTCTTGTGCGCATCTTTTAGGGCATGCAATTAAACAGTTATACCCTGATGTAAAAATGGCAATTGGCCCAACGATCGAAAACGGCTTTTATTACGATATTGACCTTGATGAATCAATTACAGAAGATGATTTAACAAAAATTGAAAAACGTATGACAGAACTTGCGCGTACGGGTTATGAAGTTGTTAAGAAAACAGGTTCATGGCAAGACGCTTACGATGCGTTTACTGAACGTGGTGAAACTTACAAATTAGAAATCCTTGATGAAAACATCGAGAAAACGGATACGCCTGCTTTATATCATCATCAAGAATACATTGATATGTGTCGTGGGCCTCATGTACCAAGCATGCGTCATTGTCATCAGTTCAAATTAATGAAGGTAGCTGGTGCATACTGGCGTGGCGATTCAGACAACAAAATGTTGCAACGTATATACGGCACTGCATGGGCCGATAAAAAGCAATTAAAAGCTTATATTGTTCGTTTGGCTGAAGCTGAAAAACGCGACCACCGTAAAATAGGCAAAACATTAGATTTATTCCATTGGCAAGAAGAAGCGCCAGGAATGGTGTTTTGGCATAACGATGGCTGGACAATTTATACTGAGTTAGAAAAATTTATTCGTGAAAAATTACACGAATATGATTACGACGAAGTTAAAGCGCCTATGATGATGGACAGAAGTCTTTGGGAAAAATCAGGTCACTGGGAAAAATATGCAGATGGCATGTTCACTACAGAATCTGAAAAGCGTGAATACGCGATTAAACCAATGAACTGTCCTGGTCATGTTCAAATATTTAACCAAGGTTTAAAATCGTACCGTGATTTACCGTTACGTATTGCGGAATTTGGCTGTTGTCACCGTAATGAACCATCGGGCTCATTACACGGTTTGATGCGCGTTCGTGGCTTTACACAAGATGATGCTCATATTTTCTGTATGGAATCACAAGTTCAAGACGAAGTGAAAAAATGTATCGACATGGTATACGATGTATATGGTTCATTTGGTTTTGAAGATGTCGTTGTTAAATTGTCTACTCGCCCAGAAAACCGAATCGGTAGTGATGAAATCTGGGACAAAGCAGAAGCTGGTTTAGCGCAAGCATTAACTGACAGTAACATTAAGTTTGAATACTTACCGGGTGAAGGGGCTTTTTACGGCCCTAAAATTGAATTTACATTAATGGACTGCTTAGGCCGTGCTTGGCAATGTGGTACAGTGCAGTTAGATTTTGCTTTGCCAGAGCGTTTAGGCGCAACTTATGTAGGCGAAGATAACGAAAGATACATTCCAGTAATGATTCACCGAGCTATTTTAGGTTCACTTGAACGTTTTATCGGAATTTTGATTGAAGAGTTCACGGGGAAATTTCCAACCTGGTTATCTCCAATTCAAGCAACTGTGATGAATATTACGGGCAAACAAGACGAATATTGTGAAAAAGTTGTAAAAAAACTAAAAGAAAATGGATTTAGAGTAAAACTAGACTTGAGAAATGAGAAGATAGGCTTTAAAATCCGCGAGCATACTTTGAAGCGTGTTCCATATTTGTTAGTTGTAGGTGACAAAGAAATGGAAGCTGGCGAAATTGCCATCCGAACTCGAAGTGGTGAAGATTTAGGAAAAATGTCTGTTGATGACTTTATTTCGAAATTAAGTGAAGAAGTTAACACTCGTAGTTAGCTCTTAAATTACTTATAATAAAGTTTAAACAAGCATAAAAATATTTTTTTAATCCGAGTTGTACATTAAACCAAATAGGTAATGTAGCTTGGGACAAGGTTCTTTGGAGGAACATGGCTATTAAAGGTGGACAACGAGGCGGGCAAAAAGAGCCAGCACATCGTTTAAATGAGTTAATCACAGGTATTGCTGATAATGAAGTTCGTTTAATTAGATTTGACGGCGAACCTGGTGGCATTGTCACATTAGATGAAGCAATGGATCAAGCTGATGAAGCTGGTGTTGATCTTGTTGAGATAAGCCCTACGGCTAAACCTCCTGTACTCCGAGTAATGGATTACGGTAAGTTCATCTATGAAAAAGCTAAAGAACAGAAAGAACAGCGTAAAAACCAGAAACAAATACAGGTTAAGGAAATTAAATTCCGTCCTGGAACAGATGAAGGCGACTATCAGGTAAAACTACGCAACCTGAAGCGCTTTTTAGAAGGGGGCGATAAAGTTAAAGTAACTTTACGTTTCCGTGGTCGTGAAATGGCTCACCAAGAACTTGGTTTACAACTTTTAACTCGTGTTAAAAACGATTTAGAAGAGCTAACCGTTCTAGAATTCTTCCCGCGTCGTGCGGAAGGAAGACAAATGGTGATGGTATTAGCACCTAAAAAATAATCAATAACTGGTATTGCAAGTAGTTTGTTTTTCTTGATGAAAATTATGAAATACAAATTCACCATTATTGTTTTTAACGGGTAACTTCAGGCCTGAAAGTAAAAGCTGATGTTTATTTTTGTTTAAACTTAAATAAACAAGTCAAGTTTTTCGCCTAAGTTGCTAAATTTCAATGGCAATGTTTATGTGTAATAACATGAACATGAATGCGGAGTAATATTCATGCCTAAAATGAAAACTAACAAAGGTGCTGCGAAGCGCTTTAAAAAAACAGCCTCTGGCTACAAGTTCAAACAAGCTGGCCTTCGTCATATCTTGACTAAGCGTCGTACTAAAGTTAAGCGTCACCTTCGTGCTAAATGCATGATCGCCGCTTCTGACATTAAGTCAGTTAAAAAACTTTTACGTCACGGTTAATAGGAGAGATATAAAATGGCTAGAGTAAAACGTGGTGTACAAGCTCGTGCACGTCACAAAAAAGTTCTAAAGCAAGCTAAAGGTTATTACGGAGCACGTAGCCGTGTTTACCGTGTTGCTTACCAAGCAGTAACTAAAGCAGGTCAATACGCTTACCGCGATCGTCGTCAACGTAAACGTCAATTCCGTCAGCTTTGGATAACTCGTATTAATGCAGCAGCTCGCATAAATGGTTTATCTTACAGTGTTTTCATTAATGGTCTTAAAAAGGCTGCTATTGAGATCGATCGTAAGATCCTAGCTGATATTGCAGTATACGACAAAGCAACATTCACATTCTTAGTTGAAAAAGCGAAAGCTGCTTTAGCTGCATAGAGTTTGATAAAAGTTTTGTGAGAAGGACGCCTTAAGGCGTCCTTTTCTTTTTTAATCATTCTAACTTGTTCTTTAGCTCACTTTCTGCGTTTTAAAGTACTCACTAATAGTCATTAGCTCCGTGCTTTAACCTTGAAATTAAATTAAAGATCTGCGTAATAATTTATTAAAGTTGTTTAAGTTAATTAGATAATAAGTAGATATTAGTTATACCGAATATTATTTTATGTACAGGATGTACTATGTATCGCGGAGACAGGATGTCAAAGAGCGACATTGAAATAAGCAGTAAAGATATTATTCGCTACAATTAATTTTAACTTGATAAATAGGGTTTAAACCAATGAGTCTTGCAGATCAAATATTAGCGGTAAACGATGATTTACCTATTCGCACAGATGCACCAGTACATAGCGGCAAAGTCCGAAGTGTTTACTGGTTAACCGATGCTGATAGTAAACGATTAATTCAAGAGAAGGGTTATGATGTTGCTGATGATACGCCATTAGCTATTATGGTGATCAGTGACCGTATTTCTGCCTTTGACTGTATTTGGCAAGGTGAAGGCGGTATGAAAGGCGTTCCAGGTAAGGGCGCTTCACTTAATGCTATCTCAAACCATTGGTTTAAGTTATTCAAAGAACAAGGTTTAGCCGACAGCCATATCCTTGATATTCCGCACCCATTTGTTTGGATCGTGCAAAAAGCTAAACCTGTGATGATCGAAGCAATTTGTCGTCAGTATATTACTGGTTCAATGTGGCGTTCATATGTTAAGGGCGAACGTGAATTTTGTGGTATTGAAATTAGCGAAGGTTTAACAAAAGATTCAAAACTCCCTGAATTATTACAGACACCATCAACAAAAGGGATCCTAGAAGGCATTCCTGGCGTACCTGCCGTTGATGATGTAAACATTACCCGTAAAAATATTGAAGATAATTTTGAAGCATTTAATTTCAAATCTCTTGATGACATTACTTTATACGAAAAATTATTAACGGAAGGTTTTGACGTTATTTCTGATTCGTTAGCTAAATTAGATCAAATTTTTGTCGATACAAAGTTTGAATTTGGTTATGTGAAAGACAAAGCAGGTAATGACAAGCTAATTTATATGGACGAAGTAGGCACACCTGATTCGTCACGTATTTGGGATGGTGAACAATACCGTGGTGGTAAAGTTGTCGAAAATTCGAAAGAAGGTTTCCGCCAGTTATTGTTAGCACATTTCCCTGATGCTGATATATTATTAAATAAAGCTCGTATGGATGAGCGTGAAGCATTAGCACGTGATAATGAATTGCCTGAATCTGTATTAATGGATGTTTCAAAAACTTATATGGCTATTGCTGAAAAAATTACCGGCCAAAAAATTGCGCTGTCGGCAAATCCTAAAGCAGAAGTTATTGACATTTTGCGTGAACAATATCAGTTAATTGATTAATTTTTAACTTAAGCTTTTGCTGATTAGTATTTTATAAACCCTACTTTTTCGTAGGGTTTATTGTTTTAGCATCATTGCTTTCGCTGTTTTCCAGTGCCTTTTGAAATAGACCATTTTTTTTCATGTCTTTTAGGACATGGGAAAGTGCTTTGGCTAATTTTTCATGGCGTTGTTTGTTTAAATAAACGTGCAGTGTAATACGCGCTAATGGCGGTTGTAGTATTTTTATACTTTTAGCATGTGCTTTGTTCTTACGAAGGAATTTAGTCGCAGTACTAAAACTGGTAATAGTGAGATCTGCTCTGTCATTAAACACCATAGAAATAGCTTGTTCAGTGCGATTAACTAAGTAAACATGCTTGAACTTATCTTCGTTCTCTTCAATAAATTTTGTGCCCCTTTCATAAGCAATAGAATAATTCTTCATACTATTCCAGCCATCAACGTCGATTTCAATCTTGCTCAATACAGATTGATCAATGGTAAAAAGGGGCTCAGTAACTTGTAGCAAATTTGGTAATGTTTTAAGGTTTAATGTACTTACTCGAAATAATTCACCATCAGTAATACCATTATTTGCCCATAACAAACTCCGTTGATTGGGCAGTGTTTTAATCGTTAAGCGATAACCTAATTTTAACAGTGCTACAGACAATATTTTATTAGCCTGCTGATATAACGGAGTGTCTGAATGATTTGTCGTGCTTAATACTATGTTACGGGTTGGATGGGGTACTTCTACGTTATTAGTAGAACCAATAGCTGAGCTCATCGCTGATATGTTCGCTAGCATAGCCCAAACACAGCTAAAAATTATTGATCTGGTAAGGTTACTTTTCATTACTCTGATCTCATTAATTAATATAACCATCTCCTTTAAATTTAGTTCAACTTAAATAATAAGTCGCATAGTAATAAGCTAGATAACTCTTGTATATATTTATTAATGTATTCCTTCCTTAGTAAATTAATGCTTAATGTGAAAATTCAGTGGATATCGATCATTGCTCACCCCATAGTAAACGCTAAGATAATGACTAAACGATAAAGCATTAACTGATAAAATCAGCAATATTCGAAGTAAAATTAGCTTTTAAAGACCAACAAATAAAAAATTAAAATTTAATTGCTTAAATAGCCCTGAAAATACGTCATCCCCCTACATTTTTTATTCATTTTTGTGTAGAATCACTCACCATTTTTATTAATTAAATCAGTCTAGCCAAAGCCTTGAATTATAGTATGAGGTTTTAGAGCCGCTTTAGAGGAACTCATGAATTTAGACGATATTATATTGCAAGCAGAACAAGCGATTGCTGCTGCAAAAGATCCTGCAGAACTTGATCAAGTTCGCGTTAACTTTTTAGGTAAAAAGGGTTTGTTCACAGAACAAATGAAAGGATTAAGTAAATTACCTAAAGAAGAAAAGCCTAAAGCAGGGCAAGTGATCAACATTGCAAAACAGCAAGTACAAAAGCTATTAACTGTTCGTGGCGAGTTACTACGTGCAGAAGTTATTGCTATACAATTAGCGGCCGAAACTATTGATGTAACATTACCTGGTCGTAGCAACGAGCTAGGTGGACTACACCCAGTAACACGAACTATTGAACGTATCGAAAGTTTCTTTGGTGACTTAGGTTTTTCCGTTAAGGAAGGACCAGAAGTTGAAGACGATTTTCATAACTTTGACGCTTTAAATATTCCAGAGCATCATCCTGCACGTCAAGACCATGATACATTTTACTTCAATCCTAAATTGGTTTTACGTACGCAAACGTCTGGTGTACAAATTCGTACGATGGAAAAAGAACAACCACCTCTGCGTATTATCTCTCCGGGCAAAGTTTATCGTAATGACTACGACCAAACGCATACGCCAATGTTCCACCAAGTTGAAGGTTTGATGGTCGACAAAGATGTTAGCTTTACTCATCTTAAAGGTATTTTACACGACTTCTTGCATCACTTTTTTGAAGAAGAAGTTGAAATTCGTTTTCGTCCGTCATATTTCCCATTTACAGAACCCTCTGCAGAAGTAGACATTATGGGTAAAAATGGTAAATGGTTAGAAGTATTAGGTTGCGGTATGGTGCACCCTAATGTTTTGAAATCTGTGGGTATTGATCCTGAAGTTTATACCGGCTTTGCCTTTGGTATGGGTGTTGAACGTTTAACAATGTTGCGCTATGGCGTAAATGATTTACGTTCATTCTTCGAAAATGATCTTCGCTTCTTGAAACAGTTCAACTAGGAAAGCCAACAATGAAATTTAGTGAATCGTGGTTACGTGAGTGGGTTAATCCTGCTATTTCTTCTGATGAGTTAGCTCATCAAATTACTATGGCTGGCTTAGAAGTTGACGCTGTAGAACCTGTTGCAGGTGAGTTTACTGGTGTTTTGATTGGTGAAGTGGTTGAGTGTGGCCCACACCCAGATGCAGATAAATTGCAAGTAACAAAAATAAACTTAGGCAGCGAATTTAATGATGGCGAGTTAGTCGACATTGTGTGTGGTGCTAAAAATTGTCGTTTAGGACTAAAAGTAGCGGTTGCTACTGTTGGTGCAGTCTTACCTGGCGATTTTAAAATTAAAAAAGCTAAATTACGTGGTGTGCCATCCCATGGCATGTTGTGTAGCGAATCAGAAATTGGTTTAGCAGAAAGTGCTGACGGTATTATGGAACTTGCACAAGATGCGCCTTTAGGCATGTGTGTTCGTGAATACCTTGATTTAAATGATGTGACTATTGATGTTGATTTAACGGCTAACCGAGGTGACTGTCTTGGCCTTAAAGGCTTAGCACGTGAGGTTGGTGTATTAAATAGTGTCAATATTACTGAACCAGAAATTGTTGCTGTTATCCCAACGATTGATGATGTTCGTGAAATTACTTTATCAGCACCAGAAGCTTGTCCGCGTTATTTAGGTCGGGTCATTAAAGATATCGATGTAACGGCGACAACACCTTTATGGATGGTAGAAAAGCTACGTCGTTGTGGCACTCGTTCAATTGACCCTGTTGTTGATGTAACAAACTACGTGTTACTTGAGCAAGGGCATCCGATGCATGCTTTTGATTTATCAAAATTAGATGGCGGCATTAATGTTCGTTATGCCACCTCAGGTGAAAAACTTGTATTACTTGACGGTAATGAAGTGACGCTTTCAACTGAGACTTTAGTTATTGCTGATGAGAACAAAGCATTAGCAATGGCAGGTATCTTTGGTGGTCAAGACTCTGGTGTCAAATCTGACCAAGAAGAAAAAACTACTGATATTTTCTTAGAGAGTGCATTTTTTGCACCACTTGCTATTTTAGGTAAAGCGCGTCAATACGGTTTACATACAGATTCATCACATCGCTATGAGCGTGGCATTGACCCAGAATTACAACGCAATGCAATGGAGCGAGCAACAACATTATTGTTAGATATTGTTGGTGGTAAAGCTGGACCTATCGTTGAAGCATTAAGTGCGGAACATTTACCAAAAGAAAAAACAGTTACTCTACGCCGTGAAAAACTTGATGGACGTATTGGTCATCACATAACAGATGAAACGGTTAATGAAATATTAACGCGTTTAGGTTTTGTGGTTACTATTGAAAACGATGCATCGGAAAGAGTGTGGACTGTTATTGTGCCAGCTTATCGTTTTGATATTAAAATTGAAGTTGATTTAATTGAAGAAGTTGCACGTATTTTTGGTTATAACAATATTCCTAATGTTTCGCCAAAAGCAACGTTAGCAATGCGTGAGCAAAAGGAAAAATTTATTCCTTTAAAACGTTTACGTAACGTAATGGTTAACCGAGGTTATCAAGAAGCAATTACTTATAGTTTTGTTGACCCGAAAGTTCAGTCATTAATTCACCCTGAAAATGAAGTGATGACTTTGCCTCATCCTATTTCTTCTGAAATGTCGGTAATGCGTTTAAGCATGTGGACAGGGTTATTACAGTCGGTTATTTATAATCAAAACCGTCAGCAATCTCGACTTCGTTTATTTGAAACCGGTTTACGTTTCGTACCTGATGCGACAGCAGAAAATGGTGTTCGCCAAGAGCAAATGTTTGCAGGTGTCGTTACCGGACAGCGCAACGAAGAACATTGGGATATGGACAAGTCTACGACCGATTTTTTTGATTTAAAATCAGACGTTGAAGCTTTACTGGCACTTACCGCAGATGCCGCGTCTTATGAGTTTTCAAAAGACGAAATTGCAGCGCTACATCCTGGGCAAACAGCTGCTATTCATAGAAATGGCGTGTTGGTTGGGCATATTGGTACCTTACATCCTGAATTAGAAAGAAAATTAGGGTTAAATGGCCGAACATTTATTTTTGAACTATTATTGTCTGAAATTTCAATACAGAAAATCCCTGAAGCAGGTGCTATATCTCGCTTTCCGGCCAATAGACGTGACATTGCAGTGATAGTTGAAGAGAAAATAAACGCAAATAAAGTGTTACAACTTATTGAAAAGGTTGGCGGAAATTATTTAGTTGATCTAAACTTGTTTGATGTATACCGAGGAAATGGTATCGAAGAAGGGTTTAAGAGCTTAGCGATAGCGATGACTTTACAGGATTGTGATAAAACCCTTGAAGAAAAAGATATTAATGAAGTCGTGGAACGTGTCGTTGACACATTAGAAACTGAGCTAAATGCATCACTGAGGAATTAGGTAATGGCGCTTACGAAAGCAGAAGTAGCAGAACATTTATTTGAAAAAGTTGGGTTGAGCAAACGCGACGCGAAAGATATGGTTGAGGTGTTTTTTGAAGAAATACGCGAAACTTTAGAAAGTGGCGAACAAGTAAAACTTTCTGGTTTCGGTAACTTTGATCTTCGTGTAAAAAGCGAGCGCCCAGGTCGTAACCCTAAAACGGGTGAAGATATTCCAATTTCTGCTCGTAAAGTAGTTACATTCCGCCCAGGACAAAAATTAAAGAGTCGCGTTGAAAACGGTAACGGCTAATTAGTTTATAAAGTTATAACAATGCCTACTGAGTATTTAGTCATACACAGTAGATGTTTTATTTAAGGTTGCTTCGGCAACCTTTTTTATGTCCAGGAAGAACGGCCATGACAGCTTTTAGGTATCCTACCTTCGCTGTATTAGTGCTTCTTCACGTCATTTTGTTCCAGACAAATCATAAGTACCCCCATCCTTGGAGGCAATGTAGTGATGCCACGAATGGTATGAAACGACGATGTTCAGAAAAATTTATGCTGTTAGATCTTTGCCAGATATTATGACTTAGTTGCTTGAAGATCAGGCCACAATTTCTTACTCAGGAAACGAATGAAATAGACAAATATTTCCTTAATCAATAAACCGGCAATTGCAAATGTTATCCCCGTTGTTAATGCATTTATTTCAAGTGGAATGACGATTGAAAAATCAATTAACGTATCTCGAATTATTGCTCTATCAGCATATATAATAAAATTAGAAAGTTGTTCGATATAGCTATTGTTAGTTATAACGTTAAGTTGGTGTTGTAAATACTCAACTCTTAATACTAATTGATTAATAATTTCGGCGGTGTTGACAATTGAGGGCTCTGAATTGGTTTGGTATTTCATTATCATGGCTGATAAATCACCTTGGTAGTGCTGATCAGCGATCGTTTGAAATTGCACCAAATGTAATTTTGCTTCAGATAAATGCCCAGACAACCTGTGTTTATATTGAATAATAAATGCAGGTAACTGCACACCCAAAATAAATGTTATGGTGAAAAAGCAGCGATCAATAATATTATTAATTACTCTAAACATATAAAAATTATCGCTTAAATAACTATCCTCAATTAATAACAGTAGCATACCTTTGTTTATCTTTTCTTTTAAATTTTATGGTTTAAAAATTGCATATTTATAAAATCGATTACGTATTTGGTTCAAATGACGTAAACAGTCAAATTTTTGGTGGTGGTATCAGCAATGAAAAATAATATAGATTACAACAAACAAGAACATTTACCGTTGCAAAGAACTTTTGTTCAAAAAAGTATGGCCGTTAAAAAGGTCAATAAAGTGCGGAATATTATTGCCGTAGGTAGCGTTTTTATTGCTAGCAGTATTTTTACATATAACGCTAATGCTTTAGAGATTGCTGGAAATTTTCATAAAGGTTCAGAGTCAAAATCACAAGGGTATAATTTTGCTTTAGCCGACACCTTTACAAAAGGCGGTAATATTTATTGGGCTGTTAGTTATAATAGTTTAGACAACGTAAAAGTAAACTGGAACAAGGATGAATTGTTTTTCAAAATAGATACAATTGATGCGCTTGTGAGCTACCGTCATAAAATACAAAGTTATAACTCTTTTTTCAAAAATCTTACCATTGAATATCAACTCGGTGCTTCTATAGCGCTTACGGAAAATAAATTTACTTGGCCAGAGGTTCCTGGTTTAGAAGAAGAAGTACATTATTTTTCACAAGAAAATGATATCAACGCAGTGATTGGTGTTAATGCTCAATATAAATTGAACCGAAATGCGGCGATAAATTTTGGTGTGAAATACCAACCTAGTTTTTCTGAATTCGGTTCGGTTAGTTCAGTTTATATAGGGTTGAGTTACCGCTTTGGCCGAGGTTTAGATTATTAAGCTTGATGCAAATACCGTTTAACAAAGCATTTACAGTCTTTGTGATTATAATTTGTTAAAATTTTAAAGATAAAATTATTAATGCTCGTCGATAAATTGGCTTTGCTTTTTAATTTTAAGTTGTAATAACTTGCTCTGACAAGTTTAAAATATATTGCTATTGGTGGGAATGTTTATGCCATTAAAAATTCGCTTTGTTGCTTTTTCTCTCATATTAACACTTATGGGTAACTCTCCTGTTTACGCCGTTGTTCCGCAATGTCCGCCGCCGCTTCCTTTGCTTGATGCCGACGGTGATGGCTACGATGACACTGTGGTTGTTGGCGGTGCTTATGACTTATTTCCGGCAAATGCTGCTGAGTGGTATGACACTGACCTAGACGGTATTGGTAACAATGCTGACACTGATGATGACGGTGATGGTGTTCCTGATATTTATGATTCTAACCGAGATAACGATCCTGTCCTTGATGCTTACGACCCTTTTATTGACAACTCTTTTGAATGGTTAGACACGGACGGGGATTGCTTAGGCAATACAATCGATCTTGATGATGATGGTGATGGCACAGTTGATATACTTGATGTATATCCTCTTAATCCCTTAGAGTGGGATGATACCGACAGTGATACGATTGGTAATAACACCGATACTGATGACGATGGTGACGGCACGATTGACTTATATGATGCTTTTCCGCTTGATGCAACAGAGCAGCTTGATACCGATTTTGATGGAATTGGCAATAATACTGATACGGATGATGATGGTGATACGATCCTCGATGTTAATGATGCTTTCCCATTAGATAGTTCTGAACAACTTGATACTGATAATGACGGACTGGGTGACAATGCTGATAATGACAGCGATGGTGACGGATACGCAAATGGTATTGATGTATGGCCAAGTGATCCATCAAAATGGTTCGATACCGATGGTGACGGTGTAGATAATAATGCCGATACTGATGATGATACACATGACGGTACGGGTGTAGGAGATGGCATTCTTGATGTAAATGATGACTTTCCTTTAAACGCCGCTGAATGGTTAGACACAGATAATGATGGTGTTGGTGATAACGGCGATACGGACGCCGACGGTGACGGTCACTTAAATGTTAATGATGCTTTTCCATTAAACAATACTGAGTATATTGATACTGACAGTGATGGCACTGGCAATAATGCTGATACCGATGATGATGGAGATAGTGTTTTAGACAGCAGTGATCCTTTTCCTTTAGATGCAAGTGAGACCCTTGATACCGACTCTGATGGCATAGGTAATAATTCAGATGCAGATGATGATGGTGATGGCGTCTTAGATGATATTAACGGTAATGGCATCATTGATGGATTAGATGACGTTTTTCCATTAAACGCCAATGAACATATTGACACAGATGCTGATGGTACTGGAAATAATACCGACACAGACGACGATGGTGATGGCGTAGCAGATGGTACTGATAAGTTTCCACTAGACGCTAATGAGTCAATAGATACTGATGGTGATGGTGTCGGTAATAACACCGACGATGATGATGATGGCGATGGTGTGTTAGATGTGGTTGATCCTGAGCCATTAAATATGCTGGCAACGACTGATACTGATGGTGATGGCATCGCTAATCTTACTGACACTGATGATGATGGTGACGGTTCTCTTGATGGTATTGATAAATTTCCGCTAGACCCTAATGAATACTTAGATACAGATGGTGATGGTGTTGGTGATAACACTGACACTGATATTGATGGAGATGGGGTTGCTAATGGAGTAGATCCTGAACCGACTGACCCAGCAGCCACAATTGATACAGATGCAGATGGTATTGCTAATATCTATGATACTGACGATGACGGTGATGGTGTTGCCGACAACATTGATTTATTTCCTTTAAACTCTGCTGAAAGTATTGACACCGATGGCGATGGTATAGGAAATACCTCTGATCCCGATGATGACAATGACGGTTTTATCGACGGTTCTGATATTTTTCCATTAGATGTAACTGAATACCTAGACACAGATGGTGACTTACTCGGCAACAATGCTGATACCGACGATGATGGCGATGGCATTATCGACTCTTTGGATGCCTTTCCGCTTGATGCGTTAGAAACCATAGATACTGATGGCGACCTTGTCGGTAATAATAGCGACAGTGATGATGATAATGACGGTTTCGTTGATGCAATAGATGCTTTTCCATTAGATGCTAACGAAAGCCTTGATACCGACAGTGATGGTTCAGGAAACAATGCTGATACTGATGATGATAACGATGGTTTTGTCGACAGTAATGACTTATACCCATTAGATGCCACTGAATGGAAAGACTCTGATGGTGACGGCATTGGTGATAATGCTGATGCAGATGATGATAACGATAACATTCTCGATGTTGATGATGATTTCCCATTTGATCCAGGTGAATATATTGATTCAGATGGTGATGGAGTCGGCGATGTACTCGATACCGACGATGATGGTGATGGCGTGCTGGACAACGTTGATTTATTCCCATTTGACCCTAATGAATCACTTGATAGTGATAATGACGGTATTGGTAATAATAGCGATAGCGACGACGACAATGACGGCGTTCTTGATATTGATGATGCTTTTCCCCTTGACCCGATAGAAAGTGTCGATACAGATGGAGATGGTATCGGTAACGTGAATGATATTGATGACGATGGTGATGGAGTACTTGATTATATTGATCAACTGCCACTTGATGACACAGAATCCTTAGATTTTGACGCAGATGGTTTAGGTAATAATGCGGATCCCGATGATGATAATGACGGTATGAGTGACGTATTTGAACTCCAATATGGTTTTGATCAATTTAATGCGGCAGATGCTTTAATCGATACCGATTCTGATGGCACGGTAAACGTTGATGAAGAACTTAATAATACCAATCCATTAATTGATGATTATGCACCAGTGATCACACTACCTACTGCTGTTCATCTTGATGCTGATCATACCTTTACAGCATTAACTAAAGACCAATTGGTAGCGATCACCGAAGTTTCTGTTGAAGACGGTCGTGATGGCCGAAATTGTTGTTCGTTAACGCCTGTAGGTTTCGAATTGGGTCAAAAGCATATTACCTCAGGTTTATACAATATTCTTTGGCGAGCGGTTGATGAAGCAGGAAATGTTTCAACTATACAACAAGTACTTAATGTTTATCCGTTAGTCAATTTCAGTGCTTCACAAACCGTCAGTGAAGGTTTCTCTGCTCGGGTAGAAGTTGTTTTATCAGGCGAAGCTCCTGATTATCCTGTTGAACTACCGTTTTCTATTTCCGGCAATGCAGATCCTCTTGATTATAGTTTATTGGATAATAAAATTGTGATTAATGAGGGAACGTCAGGATTTATTGAAATTCTTATTAATAAAGACTTCCAAGCAGAGAATGATGAGCAACTTATTCTCAGTTTTGGTGAAGAATTAAATACCGGTGTGCATAATTCTCATACCATCGTTATTACTGAAACTAACATCGCACCTAAAACAGAGTTGCGCATGAGCCAAAAAAATATTGCAGTTTCTAATATCAGTAAAGATCAAGGAGAAGTAACCATTGAATTACAAATACAAGATGCTAATCCTGATGATTTACATATTATTAATTGGTTATTACCTGAATACATAAATGCAGAAATAAGCGCTAATCAATTAAAGGTTTATTTACAACCAGATTCCTTTGATTTACCCGACGCAATTAAGGGATTAATTACGGTTGAAGTGAGTGTTACCGATAATGGCAGCGGTGAATTATCAAAAACACATCGCCTTAATATACCTGTTAGCAACACTTTAGCACGACTTGATGGTAGCGATACCGATGGTGATGGTATTGCTGACAATGTTGAAGGTTATGCTGATAATGACGGTGACGGTGTGCCCGCATTTCTTGATAATAACGATATTGCTTATTTACAGCCTTTACATGTAAATGCAGGTCAAACTAAATTGATGGAAACTGAACCAGGGTTAAAATTACGTCTGGGTAAATATGCTTTACAGCAGTTTTCAGATGGGGTGCAAATGACTCAACAAGAAATGGATGCAACAGGATTAGTTGCAACCGATGATTATGATCATCGAAGTGATTACTTTGATTTTGAAATTCATCACATCCTACCCGTAGGGTCTTCAGCTTTTGTGGTTATTCCTTTAAATGACGGCATTCCACAACATGCGCTCTATAGGAAGTTTAATAGCAATACTGGTTGGCAAAATTTTGTTGAAAATAGTAAAAACAGTTTAGCGTCTAGCGCGGCAGATAATGATGTTTGTCCGCCACCTCATAGTGAATTGTACCAACCAGGTTTAGCAGCAGGGCATCAATGTGTACGTTTACTGATAGAAGATGGTGGCGCAAATGACGCTGATGGGCTTGCTAATGGTATTATCGATGATCCCGGTGGTATTGCAGTCGTGCCTAATAAAGAAGTTGCTAAGGAAACGGATCCTGAGCAATCGAGCAGTGGCAGCATGTATTGGTTATTATTTCTAGTTTTAGCAAGCCTACGATTAAGAAATAATAGACAAAGTTGATAATAAAAAAGTCTCACAAACAAGTGAATATTTATGTTTGTTCGCCCGTTATTTTCCTATAAAATAGCGGGCAAATTTCTTCCTTCAATAAACGATAAGTATCTTTATGTTCGAACTTAAATACCATACTCCAAAAGAGTGGGCGCAAGTTGCACTCGCTGATTTCAATGCATTTTTACTTGACCACGCCACAGCGGAAAAAAAAGCGTCAGGTATGGCAATGTCAATGATCTCTCATTACCCCGATAGAAAAAATATGGTTAAAGCGATGGCTGATCTAGCCATAGAAGAACTTATTCATTTTAAACAAGTATTAAAACTAATTAATGCCCGTGGTATTCAACTGGGAGCAGACAGTAAAGACCCATATATCACGCAAATAAGAAAAGCATTTCGAAATGGCAGCGAAGTGTTTTTTATGGACCGGTTAATTGTCGCAGGCGTTATTGAAGCACGTGGTTATGAGCGCTTTTCGCTTATCGCTGATGCATTACCTGAAGGTAAAGATAAAATATTGTATGACGCTATTGCAAAGTCTGAAGAAAAACACAAAAACCTCTTTATTGAGCTTGCCTACGAATATTTTGATAAAGCTGAAGTGGATGAACGTTTAGAGGAAATTTTAACATTAGAAGCTGAAATTTGTGCAAAGCTTCCTTTTAGGGCCGCTTTACATTAGTTATTTAGCGATAGATCATTAATCATCAACGTTATGTCAAAAGCATTTAACCAATATTTTAGCCGCTATGCTGAACGTGAAGTCGAGGTGTTAATTCAACACCAGTCGCTTTTGCCTGATACTTTTTCGGTCGAGCACGTATTGGTTATTCCTGCTTATCAAGAAACTAGCGCTTTTATCAAACGCTTTCTAGCCTCTACACTTTCAAACAATCCGGTGTTAATGGTCGTCGTTATCAACGAGCCTACAGATTCTAATCTAAAGAGTTCACAAGAAAAACTACATCAATACTCACTCTCTTGTGGTGATATATTTTGGCAATATGAAAACTTAACGTTAATTAAAGTACAGCAAAGCCAAGCCTGGTTATTGGTGGTTGACCGCTTCACTATTGCTATAGACAAAGAGCAAGGAGTCGGGCTTGCCCGAAAAATTGGTGCAGACCTTAGTGCTTATTTAATTTCAATAAATAAAGTTAAACAGCCGTGGATCTGCTCAAGTGATGCTGATGCTCATTTACCAGATGACTATTTTAATACGTTAGGTTCACGCGATAAAAGCACGGTGGTTAGCTGTTTCAACTTTACGCATAGCAGCGATGATAAACGCATTCATCAGGCGAATTTTCTTTATGAAACAGCCTTACGTTATTATGTTGCTGGTTTACAATATGCTAATTCTCCCTATGCATTTTTTACTATTGGTAGTATTTTAGCCTTTAAAGCAGACGCTTATGTCCAAGCTCGAGGGTTTCCAAAAAGAAGTGCTGGTGAAGATTTTTATTTATTAAACAAACTGGCTAAATTAGGAAACGTTGAGTTTATTGAAGAGGTTATTGTAGAGCTTGAAGCAAGAACCTCTCAGCGAGTACCTTTTGGCACAGGACCTGCAGTACAAAAAATCCTTGATTTACAAGGAAATAATCAAGATTATTGTTATTATCATCCTCAAGTATTTATATTATTGAAAGAGACAATACATTCATTTTCAAGCCTATGGCACTATCGTGCTGATTTATTATCATGGTTCCAACAACAGTCATCAATAATTCAGTCAGCACTCACTGAAATTGGTTTCAATAGTTTTGTTGACAAACAAAAGAACAATAATGAAAAACAATTTAATAAGCAGCTTGTGGTTTGGTTTGATGCCTTTAAAACGTTAAAGTTTATTCACAGTTTACGTGCAAATCATTATCAAGATATTCCCTTATCACTCGCTTTATCAAAAGCACCCTTTACGTTGAAATAGAGCCAAACATACCATTTATCTTCTTAAATATTCATATATATATGCACGTCACTGCTTAATGTGAACTAATCGGTTACTTGAAATAGATCAGGTCTAAACCATTGATATAGATATAAGCGTAATTGTAACTAATTATTAATATTCACCAATTATTGACCCAAATACGACAGTCTTAGTATATCTTTAAAGTAAGCTGTATGTTTTTCATACATAGTTCATTAATTCTTTGCTGGAGGGGTTATGGCTATTTTTACCAATAACCGAATAAGAGTATGTTGTTTATTTACTTTTACTTTGTTGTTATCTGCATGTCAAAGCTCAAGTCACTTAAACGATAAGCAACTTATTGTTGAGTCAAATTTATATTTTGATAACTACTTTCCTAACTATCAATATATAAAAATAGAAACTGAGGAAGATATCTTTGCTCTAGACGATAAAATGCGGCTGATGGTCAAAGAAAAGTTAATCACAGAGCGTGATATTAAAAAACGTTCCATCAAGTTACTCGAACAAATATTTGATAAGAATAGCGTTGCACTAGAATATCGCTCTAATGCAAATGTGAATGCGAGAGATGTTTATAATAATCAAGCGGCGAATTGCTTGTCACTTACCATTATGGCTTATGCGCTAGCAAAAGAGGCTGGTTTAGACGTTAATTTTCATGATGTTAATATCCCTGAGTATTGGGTGAGAAATGGTGACAATAATATGCTGAGCGGTCATGTAAACTTAAGTATTTCAAGACCGATAAAATCAAGTCGTTATATTTTTATGGGAAAAAATATCCTAACAATAGATTTTGATCCCTATATTTCTAGAAAAAATTTCCCCAAAAAAACGATCAGTAAATCCGTTGTAGTTGCAATGTTTTATAGTAATAAAGGTGGGCAAGCGATACTTGATGGCGAGTATGAAAAAGCTTACGCTTATATTAAAAAAGCAACTCAAATAGCACCACAATTCAGTCCATCATGGAGTAACTTAGGGGTTTTGTATAAAAGTATTAATCAAAACGACTTTGCTCTAAGAGCCTACCGTTTTGCGATTGAAGTTGACCAAAATAACTTTAATGCGATGGCAAATATGAGTTTACTGTTAAGTAGCAGGGGGGAAAATGACGAGGTTAAAGAAATTCAAAAACGCCTTCATAATAAAAGAAGCAAAAACCCTTATTATCATGCAATGCAAGCAGGAAGAGCTTTTTATAATGGCGAAAATGAATTGGCAATTACTTACTATCAAAAGGCAATATCTCTAGCTAAAAAGGTACCTGAATTCCATTTCGAATTAGCGAAAGTTTATTATGGAATGAATGAAACGTTGAAGGCAAAAAAATCGATGAAAAGAGCAATACTTTATAACCGCGTAGAGGACGTTGAGGACCGTTATATTGCCAAGTTAAACTTAATTAATCAGGCTTCCATAACCTATTAAGAATTGGGATGTTTTGTATATCATCAGCTTTGAGTTTTTAGGTTCATTGGATACAAGAATACTAATAAATGGCATAATTTTTAATATAAATAACATAGTATTTATTGTATTAACTTACCCTCGTATTTAAATGCCTAGGGATGGCTTAATATGAAAATAAGCAGGGATAACACTAGAAAGTGGAAATACTGTTATTTATTACACGTAATTACACGTAATTACACTGTAATCGCTTATTTTTCTTTCCAAAGTTAAAGGAAATAGGGTATGTTAAAGTTAATAATACTCAATAGAATTTTTAGCTTTTAACATATGTATAACACCTATATAGCAAGACAAGCGATATTAGATAGAAACCGTGCCACTATTGGCTACGAGCTTTTATTTAGAGATAGCCCCGATAATAAATTCCCTGAAATTGATCAAGACGTTGCGAGCTCAAAATTGATCATTCAAAATCATCTACAGGGCGATATTCGCTCAATTAGTATGGGGAAACTTGCTTTTATTAACTTTACCGAAAAATGTTTAGTTAATAAATACCCATTAATGTTTGATAAAAGCGCGATTATTATCGAACTTGTTGGCCATACAACCGCAACAAATCGTTTGTTGAAAATTATTAAGTTTTATCATGATAAAGGTTATAAAATTGCTTTGACTGAATATGATCTTGATGAGAAGTGGGATGTTTTATTTCCATATATATCAATCATTAAAGTTAATATCGAAGTGGTTAACCCTAAACGTTTACATAACGTTATTGAACGATTAAAAGGACATAATGTTAAACTTGCCGCTGAAAAGGTAGAAACAAATTTTCAGGTACAAGCATTAGCTGAAGTCGGTTTCAATTATTACCAAGGTTACTTTTATCACGAACCTGAAATAGTAGAAGGGCAAACTCTCGCACCGATAAAAACTCAAATGTTGAATTTAATCAGTGAAACATTTCATTCACCATTAGATTACGACAATATAGCCACTATCATTAGCCATGATGTAAATCTAACGGTTGGTTTATTAAAATTAGTTAATAACGTCGCAACATCTACCAGAATTGAAATAACATCACTAAAACAAGCTGCTGCTTATTTAGGTGAAGATAAACTAAAACAGTTTGTTACTATTCTTGCTTTATCTAAATTGACTACAGATAAATCGGATGAAGTGTCTAAGCAAGCACTAATCACAGCAAAATTAATGACGTCGATCGCAAAAGCAAGTGTCTTTAAAGAAATCAGTGACTTTGCTTTTATTACCGGCTTATTAAGTGCCATTGAAGTTGTTTTAAGTATGCCTATTGATGAAATTGTTAAAACAATGCCTTTAGCGACACCGATTGAAAATGCATTAATAGATAATTCTGGCTTACTTGGTGAATTACTTAATTTGACGACTAAATATATTACCGGCAATGGAGAAAATATTAATCAGTTAATTGAAACCTACTCCCTAGATGCAAATTATATCCAACAAGAGTTTGTAGCGGCATGTAAATGGTGTAAAGACCTCGGTTTATAGATATTCCCAAGTTATATTAACTTTATATATAAACGTCTATTCATTGTATTTTGTTTAGGCGTTTTTTTTAAGAATGGTTACACCAAGCTGATCAATTATCTGTTCATTATTAATGGTTAAAATGGAAAAATAAAAAACTACCACGTTATAAAATTTATAAGTACGAGATCGTCGATGCGGGGGTAGAGCGATGGAGTATGAAAAAGTCGGTCACTTAATTAAATTGGTATTATGTCAAACATAAAAAAAGGTAGCGATAAAGCTACCTTTTTTGTGAAGCAATAAAGCTTAACGTAAATGCTTTTTAGTAACAGTTAACACTTTCAATGTATTTGTTGCACCTACTGTTTCCATCATATCGCCATGAGTGAAAATTACTTTGTCATCAACTTTTAAGTCTGAATTTTTCAATACTACACTTAATACCTGTTTTGATAATTCTTCATCAGAAAAGTCAGTTGAGTCAAATTCAACAGGATAAACACCACGATAAATAGCGGTTTTATTTAATGTTTTATCATGACGCGATAAAGAATAAATAGGCAGACCAGAAGTAATGCGTGACATAATTTTGCTAGTATGTCCTGACTCAGTCAATGAAACAATTGCTTTCACACCTTCTAAATGGTTTGCTGCGTACATTGCTGACATTGCGATTGTTTCTGAAATTTCAGAAAAAGTAAGCTCAATACGGTGATTTGAAATGTTCACTGAGCGATGTTCTTCAGCACCAACACAAACTGATGCCATAGCTTTTACTGTTTCTACTGGGTATTTACCAGCAGCAGTTTCAGCACTTAACATCACAGCGTCAGTACCATCAAGTACGGCGTTTGCAACATCCATAACTTCAGCACGAGTAGGCATTGGCTGTTCAATCATGGTTTCCATCATCTGTGTAGCCGTGATCACTACGCGATTTAATTGACGGCTACGGGTTATAATATGCTTTTGCTTACCCACTAATGCAGCATCTCCAATCTCAACACCTAAATCGCCACGAGCGACCATCACAACATCCGAAGCTAAAATAATGTCATCAAGAATTTTGTCATCGTTTACCGCTTCGGCACGCTCAATTTTAGACACTAAACGCGCATCACAACCCGCTTCTTGTGCTAATAAACGAGCTTCACGCATATCGGCGGCATCACGAGGAAAAGATACGGCTAAGAAGTCTACGTCAATTATCGCGGCTAATTTAATGTCTTCTTTATCTTTAGCGGTAAGTGCGGGAGCTGTTAATCCTCCTCCTTGACGGTTAATACCTTTATTGTTCGATAGAGGTCCACCTACGGTAACTTCAGTAAAAACAGATTGTCCTTCCGTGCTTAATACTTTTAATTGCACACGTCCATCGTCAAGCAAAAGGATATCGCCAGGAACAACATCTTGTGGTAATTTTTTGTAATCAATTCCTACTTTTTCTTGGCAGCCTTCACCTTTGGCTAATTCAGCGTCAAGCTCAAATTTGTCACCGATAGCTAGTTTAATAGGACCATTTTTAAAAGTAGATACTCTGATTTTTGGACCTTGTAAATCGCCTAAAATACCAACATATATACCGAGTTCTTTAGCTATTTCGCGAACATTGTTTGCGCGGTCAATATGATCTTGCGGAATACCATGAGAAAAATTTAGTCTAACCACGTTTACGCCAGCGGCTAATACTTCTTTCAATACTGCTTTATCATCAGTGGCTGGCCCAAGGGTAGCTACAATCTTCGTTCTTCTAGGCATCTTAATCCTTACTTCTATATTTGTGTGATTGTTGAAGACCAACAATGAGTGTTAGTCTTATCAATAGTTACGATTAATCTTTACGCTCAAAACGTGAGCTTCGTAAACTGTCTTTTACTTTCTTTAAATTATCTCTAAATTTTGTGCCACGTCTTAAAGTGAAACCGGTAGCTAATACGTCAATTAATGCTAGCTGCGCTATCCGAGAAGACATTGGCATATATAAATCAGTATCTTCAGCAACATCAACAGATAGAACAATGTTACATTCTTTTGCTAAAGGTGTGCCTTCGGTGGTTATACCAATAACAATTGCATCATTTTCTTTCGCTAAGCTCGCAACTTCTACCAATGATTTTGTACGCCCAGTATGCGAAATAACAACAACAACATCACCTTGTCTACTATTAATAGCACTCATACGTTGCATTAATATGTCATCGAAATAAACAACGGGTACATTAAAACGAAAAAACTTATTTAAGGCATCATGAGCTACAACGGCGGAAGCTCCTAGACCAAAGAATGATATTTTATTCGCTTGTGTTAACACATCAACTGCGCGATTGATCACATTAGCATCTAAACTTTTACGTGCTAACTCAAGACTTGCCATGGTTGATTCAAAAATCTTATCTGTGTATTCATCAGCCGTATCGTTTTCGTCAACGTGTCTGTTAACGTATGGAGTACCATTTGCTAAACTTTGTGCTAAATGCAGTTTGAAATCAGGGTAGCCTTTTGTATCTAATCGGCGGCAAAACCTATTCACAGTAGGCTCACTGATATTTGCTTGCTTAGCTAAGGCAGCGATACTGGCATGAATTACGGTACCAGGAGAAGACATTATTACTTCTGCCACCTTACGTTCAGATTTACTGAAAGTATCTAACTCGTTGGCGATCTTTTCTAATATATTCATGACTGTTAATCCTACTTTTACAATAATTGTAATTAATTTTCTGTCTAAATGACGAGAATAATGAAAATTTATTTCATAATTACAGCTAATATAAAACACAATAGCAATTTTTAGCAAATGTTTAATTAATGTTTCATGCTAAATCAACAAACCTATACGATGCTTTAAATGAATCCCTGCCTTTAACTCGTTATTTGCTCATAGTACCTAAAATGTAATTAAATTACAAAAAGTTCTTTACTGATGTGATTATACCCGTTAAATTATGGTTAAATGTAGTTTAGTTACAATGTGTGGTTTGTTTTTAATAGTGCAATTACTCGCTATTATTAGTTATCAATACAGAAAGTCCAAATAAGAGATAATGTTATATGAAAAATTCTGATCTTCAGTCTGCCAGTGAAATAGTTATTTTTGGTGCACTCGGTGACTTGTCTCGTCGAAAATTATTACCTGCTTTATATCAACTAGACCAAGCAGGTTTATTAAATAGTGAAAGCCGAATTTTAGGTGTTGCTCGTCAAGACCAACCGGTGGAAGAGTTTATTGCCTTTGTTGTGACAAACCTTAACGAATTTGTTAAAGAAGGCATAGATAAAACTGTTTTAGATCGCTTTACTGCTCGGTTGGTTTACCAATCGTTAGACTTTAAAGACACGGCTTCTTATCGAAATTTAGCAGCAACGTTGAAAGGGGGTCATGAGACGCGTGTTTATTATTTCTCAACACCTCCTGCTATTTATGGTGATATTAGTGACGGTTTAAATTCTGCAAAACTTATTACAAACGTCGACCGTGTAGTGATGGAAAAGCCAATTGGTAATTGTCTTGCTTCTTCTAAAGTTATTAACGATCAAGTTTCTCGTTATTTCAATGAGAATCAAATCTACCGTATCGATCACTATTTAGGTAAAGAAACCGTATTGAATTTATTAGTATTGCGTTTTGCTAACTCGCTTTTCACTAATAATTGGGACCGTAATAGCATTGACCATGTACAAATCACAGTTGCCGAAAGTGTAGGAATAGAAGGGCGTTGGGGGTTTTATGATGACGCAGGGCAAATGCGCGACATGATCCAAAATCATTTATTACAAATACTCTCTTTATTAGCCATGGAGCCACCTGCTGATTTAAGTGCTGAAAGTGTTCGTGCAGAAAAATTAAAAGCTGTGAAAGCACTCGTTCCTATTGACCGCATGAATGTGAAAGAAAAAACGGTACGTGGGCAATATGCTGATGGTTATTTAAATGGCTTGCCCGTTCCTGGTTATTTAAATGAAGAAGGTGCCAATCAAAAAAGCAATACTGAAACATTTGTTGCTATAAAAGCTGAAATTGATAATTGGCGTTGGGCTGGCGTACCTTTTTATCTTCGCACGGGTAAACGTATGCCTGCTAAGCATAGTGAAATTGTGGTGCAGTTTAAGCCGCAAGCCCACAACATATTTAAAGATAGCCATGTTGACTTACCCGCGAATAAATTAACGATTCGTTTGCAGCCCGATGAAGGTGTTGAATTGCAAATGATGAATAAAATTCCGGGCATTGCTTCTCAAATGCATATTCAAGAAAATAAACTTGATTTGAGTTTTTCAGAAACTTATGAAAATCAGCGTGTTGTCGATGCTTATGAGCGTTTAATGCTTGAAGTTGTTAATGGTAATCAGTCATTGTTTGTTAGCCGTGACGAAGTTGAAGCCGCTTGGACTTGGGCTGACAGTATTATTGAAGCATGGCAAACAAGCAATGAAGCGCCGAAAGCGTACCCTGCAGGAACTTGGGGACCCGTTGCTTCACTATCAATGATTGCCCGTGATGATCGTCAGTGGGTTGAATAAACAAACTTTAGTGAAAGTGTTACTTTTCAGGAAATAAACATGTACCAAATGAATGATTTTACGCAACGAACAGATTTAGATAATGCTCTAGCCAATAGTGTGGCAGAACTTTTATCACGCGCGATTAGAAAAAATGGTAAAGCAAGTCTTGCTGTCTCTGGTGGCTCTACGCCGAAAGGATTTTTTAGCGCATTATCAAATAAAGATATTGATTGGCAAAACGTAACCATTACCTTGGCCGATGAACGTTGGGTTGAGTTTGAATCTGACGCGAGTAATACACGTTTGGTTCATGAAAATTTATTAAAAAATAAAGCATCAGTAGCCAACTTTTTTCATCTTAAAGTAGAAGGCGAGTTAAACCAAGAAGCGCTAACTCAGTTAAATTCAAATGCTAAAGCGAGTTTACTGCCGTTAGATGTGCTTATTCTTGGCATGGGTGAAGATGGTCACACGGCTTCATTGTTTCCTTGTAGTGAACAAATATCAACAGCTCTCACACTTGATAATTCTGCTGCCTTAATGAAAGTAGTGCCACAAACTGCGCCACACGACCGTATAACCTTCACCTATGCACATTTAATTCAAAGCGAAAGCGTTATTTTGCATGTTTGTGGTCAGGGCAAAAAAGACGTTTTAGAAAAAGCACTAGCGAGTACCAATCAAAAAGAAATGCCAATAAGGGCATTCTTACAAAACCCAGATATCAATACACAAGTGTATTGGGCGGAGTAACGTATGACTATTAAAATTAAACAACAAATTTCAGATATTACGCAGAAAATTATTGAGCGTAGTAAAGTAACAAGAGCGAAGTATTTAGATAAAATAGACGCAGAAAGCTCGCAAACAGTGCATCGTGCTAGTTTATCTTGTGGTAATTTAGCCCATGGTTTTGCTGCTTGTGGTAAAGAAGACAAACAAACGTTAACCGGTATTAATCATTCTGATGTAGCAATCGTTTCTGCTTACAATGATATGTTATCTGCTCACCAGCCTTATGAAACATACCCTGCCATTATAAAAGCTGCAGTAAAAGAGGCGGGGGGAGTGGCACAATTTGCTGCTGGCGTACCTGCAATGTGTGACGGTGTTACTCAAGGCCAACCTGGCATGGATTTAAGCTTAATGAGCCGCGATGTTATTGCAATGTCTGCTGCTGTAGGTTTATCACATAACATGTTTGACGGTGCTTTAATGTTGGGCATATGCGATAAAATCGTACCAGGGTTATTAATTTCTAGTATGACATTTGGTCATTTACCTACCGTTTTTGTACCTGCAGGCCCAATGCCTTCAGGCTTGCCTAATAAAGAAAAAGCACGTGTTCGTCAGCAATATGCGAAAGGTGAAGTAGGAGAAGAAGAGCTACTAGAAGCCGAATCTGCATCTTATCACAGCGCAGGTACATGTACTTTCTTTGGTACAGCTAACTCAAATCAATTAGTGGTTGAGGTCATGGGCTTACATTTACCCGGTGCTTCATTTGTAGCCCCAAATACTGTATTACGAGAAGAATTAACAAAAGCAGCTGCTCGTCAGGTTACTCGTTTAACGCAGCAATCTGGTAACTATATGCCAGTAGGTAGAATGGTTAATGAAAAATCAGTGGTTAATGCCATTGTCGCTTTATTGGCGACAGGTGGTTCAACCAACTTAACGATGCATATCATTGCCTTTGCACGTGCAGCAGGCATTATTATTAATTTCCAAGACTTTAATGACTTATCTGCAGCAGTACCTCTTCTAACGCGTATTTATCCAAATGGTCATGCCGATATTAACCAATTCCAAGAAGCAGGCGGAATGGCGCTACTTTTCAGAGAATTAATTGCCGGTGGCTTAGTTCACGAAGATGTTGAAACTATTTGTGGTCATGGTTTATCACGTTATACCCAAAAACCGATAATGCAAGATGGCAAATTAATATGGGTTGATGGCGTAACAGAGTCTGGTGATAAAGACATTGTTGCAACAGTTTCCTCTCCTTTTAAAGCTGATGGTGGTTTAAGAGTACTTAAAGGTAATTTAGGTGTTTCTGTAATAAAAACTTCGTCATTACGTGATGGCAGTTTTGTTATTAAGGCCCCTGCAGTTGTTTTTGAAGATCAACATGAACTTGAAGCTGCATTTAAAGCGGGTGAGCTAGAAAAAGACTTTGTCGCTGTTGTTCGTTTTCAAGGACCTAAAGCACGTGGCATGCCTGAGTTACATAAACTAACGCCGCCACTTGGTGTTCTGCAAGATAAAGGTTTCAAAGTTGCCATGGTAACGGATGGTCGTATGTCTGGAGCATCAGGTAAAGTGCCAGCGGCTATCCATTTATGTCCAGAAGCATTAGATGGTGGCTTGATCGCTAAAGTTCAAACCGGTGATATGATTCTCGTTGATGGTGAAAATGGCGAGTTAACCTTATTAGTTGATGAAGCCGAGCTTGCACAACGTGATAATGCCATTTTTCAAGTCAATGGTCATCATCAGGGCATGGGACGAGAACTTTTTGGCTTCATGCGTCGTAATTTAAGTACTGCTGAAACGGGTGCTTGTTCATTATTTGACGATCAACCTGAAGATAAGTAAGAGTAAATATAATGCAAATAATTAACTTAGTTGCTGATATCGGTGGTACAAATATCAGGTTTGGTCTTGTTAATGATGACGGGACAACTTTTGATATTCAAACTTATCAGTGTGGTGCATATAAAAGCTTAGCCGACGTTATGCGTGTTTATCTCGATAGACATGATTGCGAAGAGAAAACGGTAAATGCATGTTTAGCTATTGCGTGTCCGGTAGAAACAGATCAAATTACCATGACAAACTTGCCGTGGACATTTTCTCAATCTGCGCTAAAAAACGAATTGAATATTAAGCAATTGTTCTTAATCAACGACTATACGGCTATTGCACATGCCGTACCTTTGTTAACCGATGCACAGAAAATTCAGATTGGTGAAGGCAAAGAGATTTCAGGTAAACCTATTTCTATTTGTGGTCCCGGTACTGGCTTAGGTGTCGCCAACTTAGTACCCACCAGTGACGGTTGGTGTTGCTTAGGTGGTGAAGGAGGGCATGTAGACTTTGCCCCTGTTGACGCAGATGAAATTAAGATACTAAGTTACTTACTTGAAAGTAAACAACATAGAATCTCATATGAGCAATTACTTTGTGGCAAAGGATTAGAGCAAATTTATCAAGCTTTCCTGTCTATTGATAACTTACCTAAGCAGTATTTATCAGCAGAACAAATTTCGGCTAAAGCGATAGATGGATCATGTTCACTTTGTGAAAAATCTTTACATCAATTTTGCAGTACCTTAGGCAGTTTTGCCGGTAATTTAGCCCTAACATTAGGTTGTTTTGGTGGCGTATATATTGCTGGGGGCATTGTTCCACGCTTTGTAAGCTTTATACAAAATAGTGACTTTAGGCAGCGTTTTGATGCGAAAGGCCGATTATCTAGTTTTATTAATAATATTCCGACGTATGTGATCACCGAAGCTCAACCCGGTTTGATAGGGGCATCAGCCTATATTCGTCAACAATTATCTTCAATGAAAGGACAAGTATAAATAATGAGCTTAACAAAAACTTGGCAATTGTCGCCAAAAGAAATTTTCGCTATGGGACCAATAGTACCTGTTCTAGTCATAAAAAATGTTGAAGATGCATTACCTATCGCTCGAGCATTACTAGCGGCGGGTATTAAGGTTTTAGAAGTTACTTTACGTACTCCTGCAGCACTTGATGTTATAAGAATTATTGCTGATGAATTGCCTGAAGCTTGTATTGGTGCGGGTACAGTTACAAATCGAGAGATGCTTCAACGTTGTCAAGAAGCCGGTGCTAAGTTTGCTATTAGCCCTGGTTTAACAAAAGATTTATTACAAGCGGGTAATGAAGGTAACATCGCACTTATTCCAGGGATCTCATCTATTTCAGAAATGATGGATGGTATTGATTATGGCTACGACCATTTAAAATTCTTCCCAGCAGAAGCTTCTGGTGGTGTTAAAGCTATTCAGTCAATTGGTGGTCCATTTCCTGATATTCGTTTTTGTCCAACAGGGGGCATTAATTTAAGCAATGTAAGCAATTATTTAGCTTTACCTAACGTTGCTTGCTGTGGTGGTTCTTGGTTAGTTACTGACGAAATTATAAAAAATAAAGATTGGTCAAAAATAACAGAATTAGCTGAACAAGCTTTGATGCATGTGAAGCCATAATATATTTTAGCTAACTCTTTTAGTAAGTAAGGCTGAGGCATCAGCTTTACTTTAACTTCTCATCAAAGCTCATTTATCAAAAGTGAAGGATGTTAAGTAATTGGATAAATTCTCAGCGGGTAATGGCTTAGAAAAGTAATAACCTTGAATAAAATCACAACCCAATAGCGTTAACATCTCTACTTCTTCTTTAAGCTCAACTCCTTCAGCGACAACATAAATCCCTAAGGCTTTTGCCATTGATATAATGGCGGAAACGAGTACTTTATCATCATGTACAATAGTCATTTCTTTAATGAAACTGCGATCTATTTTTAGAACATCAATAGAAAAACGGCGTAAGTAGCTTAATGACGAATAACCTGTACCAAAATCATCAAGCGCTATTTGACTACCTGCCGCTTGTAACCGATTAAGCAATATAATGTTATTGTCGCTATTCTCTGGGGCTAATACGCTTTCAGTTAACTCAAAGCAAATGTCTTTTGGTGATAAACCAGACTCTTCTATGGTATCTAACCATAGGTTTTCATTTACTCTCTCTCGCGGGAATTCGTAAAGGGAACGATTAATATTGAAGACGATATTGGTAAAGCCTTGCGCTTTTAGTTTTTTTAGCACTAAACAAGATTTTTTCAAAACAACTTGACCCACTTGGGCGATCAAACCAAAATTTTCGGCAACAGGGATGAAGTCGATAGGAGACACCCATATACCATTGTTATTCCATCGAACAAGCGCTTCAAATTTATCAACAGAGTGTGTTTTTAATGACACAATTGGCTGAAATACGACATCGAGCGCATTGTGGCTTAAGGCTTCTTCAAGTTCTTCTTTTAGTTTTAAAATCCGGGAGGCGTTTTCTTCCATAAAAGAAGTAAAGAAGCTAAATGAATTCCGACCGTTATCTTTAGCGTCAAACATTGCTTGTTCGGCTTTTTTAAATAAGCTGTCAGCATTTTTTGCATCATGTGGAAATATTGAAATGCCAATGCTTAATGTGCAGTTAGTTGTTGTGCCGTCAATATGGAAAGGTTGTGAAAACGCTTTTGCAATATTCTCGGCAATACGTTGTGCACCTTGTTCACAGGGCAA
>Ga0209395_1001256_pt1 | contig 36001 bp, 28 predicted proteins | sample GOMGulsemesocosm_3_FD_184635 | JGI IMG/M metagenome (GOLD analysis project Ga0209395, IMG submission 184635) | Methane-oxidizing microbial communities from mesocosms in the Gulf of Mexico - GOM9D Gulf of Mexico (SPAdes) (version 2) | ecosystem: Environmental > Aquatic > Marine > Cold seeps...
GGATAGTGTCTAGGTACTGGCCGGCCTGCTCAACGATGTCAACAACGTCACGATACATGAAGTGTGTGTCGAGGCTGTTAATACGAACACAAACTGTGATGCCTTTTTCACGCCAGCCGAAGTTTTTCAGTGCTTCGATGGTTTTTTTGCGAGCTTCTGGCTTGTCAGCTGGGACTACGGCATCTTCACAGTCAAGGAATACAACGTCAGCATCACTGTTGGAAGCCTTTTCCATCATAGACATGTTGGAAGCTGGTACAGCTAGTGTGCTGCGCTGCAGACGAGGGCGTGCTGGTTCTGGTTGAGTAAAGCTCATTAGTACTACTCCTCAGTTGTTTAATATTAAAAATTGAAATGGGTTCAATAATTCAGAATTTTTGGAGCTAAGCGAGTTGGCTTGCTAGCAGAAGTTGGCGCGTATTCTAAGGGAGCTGATCCATAAGCGCAATAAATGAGGCGGATTCCCGCCATTCACAAAGCTTATAGAGAGCTATTATCATGATAAGCTCAGCGCCACTCAGCTACTGAAATATATTTCCGGTCAGGCGCGCTATGATACGAAATTATTGATTTTGATGATAGCTTTTCTGTTGCCGTCCATAAGTAGGGCGTAAATAAACATGAGAGGCGCCCACAAAAAAGCCGGCACAAAGGCCGGCTTTTTCAAATCAGTTGTTATTAAACAACTTGATCTCGTAGTGGTTTTTCATCAAAGAAGGCCACTAGGTTCTCTACAACACGCATGCCCATAGCTACACGTGTTTCCAGTGTTGCGCTACCCAGGTGAGGCAGCAGAACAGTGTTTTTCAGAGCGATGAGTTCGTCAGGAACGTTTGGCTCGCCTTCAAATACGTCCAGACCTGCGCCAGCGATGGTGCCGTCTTTCAGTGCTGCAATCAGTGCGTCTGGATCGATTACGTCACCACGTGCTGAGTTGATCAGGTGTGCATGAGGCTGCATTTTTTTCAATGCTGCTGCATCGATCAGGTGGTAAGTAGACGCGCCGCCTGGGCAGTGCAGGGCAACGAAGTCAGATTGCTCAAGAACTTCGTCAAAAGTGCATTCTGTAGCGCCAACAAAGTTGATCGCTTCTTTTGCGGGTGGATACGGATCAGAGAAAAGAATCTTCATGCCGAAACCAAAGTGTGCTTTTTTAGCCATCGCCTGAGAGATACGACCGAAACCGATCAGACCCAGAGTCTTGCCAGTTACTTTGGTGCCCATCATGTGAGTTGGACGCCAGCCAGTCCACTCTTTAGTGCGAACGTGTTGATCGCCTTCAGCGGCGCGACGCGCAACCATCATCATCAGTGTCATGGCTGTGTCAGCTGTACAGTCAGTCAATACTTCAGGCGTGTTGGAAACCGTCAGGTTAGCGGCTTTAGCGGCTTCTATATCGATGTGGTTAAAGCCAACACCGTAGTTGCCCAGAATTTTGGCAGTGATGCCGTCGGCACCCAGTACTTCAGCGTTGATGGCATCAGATACAGTTGGGCACAAAGCGTCACAGTTACGCAGCGCTTCTTGCAGTTCTGCTGTTGTCATTGGAACGTCAGATTCATTTAGCTGCACGTCGAACAGTTCTTTCAAACGGGTTTCGACTGCTTCAGGCCACCTGCGGGTGACAATAACCTTAGGTTTGCTCATTGTTAATTATCCTCTAGTTCGAGATTCGCCGTGTGGCTGATTGGCAGCATTGGGAAATGCTGATGGCGCGCCCCGTAAGACTAAGGCGCTGCCTAAAATAAGGTCGAGTATTATTAAGGATGGCTTGTTCTTAGTCAATACTGTAGCTCCGGGGTAGGGTATTTGGGGCTATTTTATCGTTGCGGCCGGAGGTGATAAGATGCGCTCCTGTTTATTTTCCTTGATTGAGTGGTTATGAGTTTTAATAAAGTAGAGCATTCGACGCTGGGTAAAGAGGTGGCTTACACCTCAACCTATTCCCCTGAATTGTTGTTTCCCGTGCCGCGTGCCAGGGTTTGGGCTGATAAGGGGTTGTCTGACTGCCCGTTTCAGGGCTACGACATCTGGAATGCTTACGAAATGTCCTGGCTCAATACCAAGGGTTTGCCACAGGTGGCGGTGGGTGAGTTTCGAGTACCTGCCGAATCAGCCAATTTGATCGAATCAAAATCCTTTAAGTTGTATCTTAATTCCTACAATCAAACGCGTTTTGAAAACTGGGCGCAGGTTGAGGCAAGTTTGGCCAAGGATCTATCGTCCTGTGCGGGCGCGTCGGTTGCGGTGATTCTGCATCGTGTGAATGACACACCGCAAATTCAAAGCGGCTTTGATGGCTTCTGTTTGGATGACCTGGATGTTGAGATTGAGGCCTATGATGTCGATGCCTCATTGCTTGCTACGGCTGGCGAAGAGATTGTTTGCGAAACACTTTACAGTGATCTGTTGCGCTCTAATTGTCCGGTCACCGGCCAGCCCGACTGGGGCAGTGTCTGTATTGAATACACTGGCAAAAGGATTGATCGCGAGGCGCTGTTGAAATACATCGTGTCTTTCCGTGAACACTCGGGTTTTCATGAACTGTGCGTGGAAACCATCTTTGTGGACGTGTTGCAGCACTGCGCGCCCAGCGAACTGACGGTTTACGCGCGCTATGTGCGCCGCGGTGGGCTGGATATTAATCCGCTGCGTTCTACGAAGGCTTCTGAAATCGGCAATATTCGACTGGCGCGGCAGTAGGGCTTTCCTTAGCCCTTTGTCATCTCGCTGGTGTCCGCTTGTGGGTAAGCGGATGAGGGAGATCTATCTAGCTGTTAAGGAAAAGATTTCTCCTTACAGTCGAAATGACATGGTTTTTTAAACTTAAGCCGAAGCCTCCAGCGCCACACCCTTCAACATCGGCCCTAAAAATCTGCCAGTATGCGAGCCCTTCACCAAGCTCACCTCTTCAGGGGTGCCGGTGCCGACAATATAGCCGCCTTCATCGCCGCCCTCGGGGCCAAGATCAATCAGCCAGTCGGCAGTTTTGACCACGTCCAGATTATGCTCAATGACGATCACAGTATTGCCGTGATCACGCAGGCGATGCAGAACCGCCAGCAATTGTTCCACGTCGTGGAAGTGCAGGCCAGTGGTGGGTTCGTCAAGAATATAAAGAGTGCTGCCGGTATCGCGTTTCGATAGCTCCTTGGATAATTTCACCCGTTGCGCTTCGCCACCGGACAGGGTGGTGGCGCTTTGGCCAATGCGAACGTATGACAGGCCGACATCCATCAGCGTGGTCAGTTTGCGGTGCAAGGCTGGTACCGGGGCGAAGAATTCATGCGCCTCTTCGATGGTCATGTCCAGCACTTCGTGAATGCTCTTACCTTTGTATTTTACTTCCAGTGTTTCGCGGTTATAGCGTTTGCCCTTGCAGACATCACAGGGTACATAGATGTCTGGCAGAAAGTGCATTTCTACTTTGATCAGGCCGTCGCCCTGACAGGTTTCGCAGCGTCCGCCCTTAACGTTAAAGCTGAAGCGTCCGGGTTTATAGCCGCGCGAACGGGATTCCTGAGTGGCGGCAAATAATTCACGAATAGGGGTGAACAGGCCGGTGTAGGTGGCTGGGTTAGAACGTGGCGTGCGGCCAATCGGACTTTGGTCGATATCCACTACTTTGTCGAATTGTTCCAGTCCTTGAATTTCTTTATAGGGCGCCGCTTTTAGCGTGGTGGCGCCATTCAGCGCTGTCGCCGCCAGCGGGTAAAGCGTGTTATTAATCAGTGTCGATTTGCCGGAGCCGGAGACGCCAGTGATGCACGTCATCAGGCCAACAGGGATTTCCAGATCGACGGTTTTCAGGTTGTTGCCAGTGGCGCCTTGCAGACGCAATACGCGATCAGGATCAAAGGCGTTGCGTTCGGGGATGGCAATGCCGCGTGTGCCGGATAGGAATTGGCCGGTGATCGAGGCGGGATTGTTGATCACTTCTTCTGGCGTGCCCTGTGCAATGACTTCGCCACCGTGTACGCCGGCGCCGGGGCCGATATCAATAACATGGTCGGCCTGGCGAATAGCGTCTTCGTCATGCTCCACCACAATCACGGTGTTGCCGAGATCACGCAGGTGGAAGAGGGTGTCGAGCAGGCGTTCGTTATCGCGTTGATGTAGACCAATCGATGGTTCGTCCAATACGTACATGACACCCATCAGACCAGCACCAATCTGGCTGGCCAGACGAATACGCTGTGCTTCGCCGCCAGATAAGGTGTCGGCGCTGCGATCCAGAGTCAGGTAATCCAGGCCAACATTGACCAAAAACGACAGCCGTAGACGGATTTCCTTGAGAATCTTTTCGGCGACCTCACCGCGGCGTCCAGGCAGTGTCAGTTGTTCGAAATAACGTTTCGCTTCGCCCACGGGCAAGCGACTGAGGGTCGGCAGATTGTTCTCTTCGATAAATACATTGCGCGCTTCAATACGCAGGCGCGAGCCGTCACAGGACGGGCAGGCCGCGTCGGTTAAGTATTTGGATAATTCGTCGCGCACCATCTGTGATTCGGTGGAGTGATAGCGACGCGACATGTTGGGTACCACACCTTCGAAGGTATGTTCCTTGGTAACGATGTTGCCGCGCTCGCTGAGATAGTTAAAGGGCACTTTCTCGTCGCCGCTGCCAAACAGAATAATACTCTGGGCATCTTCTGACAGGTCATTGAAGGGCACGTTGAGATCAAAATTGAAGTGCTTAGCGACCGAGGTCAGCATCTGGAAATAATAGGCGTTGCGACGATCCCAGCCTCGAATCGCGCCTTCGGCGAGTTTGTGGCCGGGCTGGCTAACCACTCGGTCGTGATCAAAAAATTGGTGTCTGCCGAGGCCGTCACAGGTGCCGCAGGCACCCGCGGGGTTGTTGAATGAGAAAATACGCGGTTCCAGCTCTGACAAACTATGGCCGCATATCGGGCAGGCAAATTTGGAGGAAAATAGGAGCGTGGTTGCTTCGCAAACGTCCTCTTCATCCATCGCCATCACGGTGGCGGTACCGTCGCTCAGCGTTAAGCTGGTTTCAAAGGATTCGGCCAGACGTTGCTCCAGATCCTCGCGTACCTTAAAGCGATCCACCACCGCTTCGATGGTGTGCTTCTTGTTTTTATCCAGATCTGGAAGACTGTCGAGGTCTACCACAATGCCGTTGATACGCACGCGGATAAAACCCTGTGAGCGCAGTTCGCTGAACAGGTGTTGATGCTCACCTTTGCGGCCCTGAATCATCGGCGCCAGCATCATCAGTTTGGTGCCCTCGGGCAGCGCTAATACCTGGTCAACCATCTGGCTGACTTCCTGGGCCTGCAAGGGCTTGCCGTGTTCCGGGCAGCGTGGTTCACCGGCGCGGGCAAAGAGCAGTCGCAGATAATCGGCGATTTCGGTGATGGTGCCAACGGTGGAGCGCGGGTTGTGCGAGGTGGCTTTCTGCTCAATGGAAATAGCTGGCGACAGGCCCTCGATGTGATCGACATCGGGCTTTTCCATCATCGACAGGAATTGGCGGGCGTAGGTGGATAACGATTCCACGTAACGGCGCTGACCTTCGGCGTAAAGAGTGTCGAAGGCCAAAGAGGATTTTCCTGATCCGGACAGGCCGGTGATCACCACTAATTTGTCGCGTGGGATCTCGAGGTCAATGTTCTTTAGGTTGTGAGTACGTGCGCCGCGAAGCTGAATGCTTTTCATGAAATCCGAGTCTTTGCCAAAACCCGACATTATATAGCTTTATCGGACCGGTAGACAAAAAAACACCACGGTTGATGAATCATATTTGGATTCTGTTTTTTCGTTCCGCTGCAAGGCTCGTAAAAATTGGGCTGATTAGGCTGTCTTACGGGTATTAGTTGAGTGTCTGCATTAGATCGGCGATCAACTCATTGGCATCCTCCAGTCCGATCGAAAGCGGTACCAGATTTTCGCCTATTCCGCTGTGGGCACGTTCAGCAGGAGGCCCCTCCCCAAGCTGGCTGCGATGCCAGCGGGCTGATTTTAGGCTTCGTTTGCTGTGGTTAACAACCTTTCTGTGGTGGCCTCTGTCAGCGCAGTTCCAGTCGTTGTAATAAACGATAGAAATTGCTGCGGTTGAGGCCTAGTTCACGCGCTGTAGCGGCTTGATTGCCCTTGTGTTCTGCCAACACCTGCTGGATTACTTCGCGCTGGAAAAGGTCAACGGCTTCTTTAAGAGTCTGTTGCGCCAAGGCTGGCGGCGGCACTTGAATGGCGGTGATGGTTGGGCTGGTGATAGCGGCATCGGTTGTGTCGATATTTAAATGGCTGCTAGTCAGTGTCACCGTACGTGCCTCGCGGCCCTGTTCTGCGACGGCCTTTAAAGCGGCTCTGCTTAACAGGTGCTCTAGTTCGCGCACGTTGCCGGGCCAATCGTAAGCTTGCAGAGCCTGTTTTGCGCTGTCGTCCAGGCGAAGTCCTTGAGTACCCAATCGGCGTTGGTTAGTTTCCAGTAAGTATCCCGCTAAGAGCAGCACATCCCGGTCTCGTTCGCGTAGCGGCGGAACCGTGACAGGATAAACACTAAGACGATGATACAGATCCGCTCGGAAGCGCCCCTCGGAAACTTCATTTTTTAGATCGCGATTGGTGGCTGCGACGATGCGTACATCCACTTGAATAGGGTGATCGCTGCCGACACGTTGAATTTCTCCGCTCTGCAGGGCACGCAGCATTTTGGCTTGAATCGATAAGGGCAGTTCGCCGATTTCATCAAGAAAAAGGGTGCCGCCATCCGAGACTTCAAATTTCCCCGCGCGTTCTGTCGTGGCACCGGTGAAGGCTCCTTTGGTATGACCAAACAGTTCGCTTTCAGCGATATTTTCTGGCAGTGCCGCACAATTGACCTGTACCAGAGGCTGATCGGCTCGGGTGGATAGACTGTGAATTTGTTTTGCCACTAGCTCCTTGCCGACACCGGTTTCTCCCAGTACCAGCACGGTGAGATTTGATTTGGCGACAATCTCAAGCTCTCGTTTCATGTCCTGCATGGGAAGGCTTGTACCGATGATTTCGGCCGCCCCGACCTCTTCGATTAACGTGCGGGCCACCTGATGTTCTCGTTCTGCTCTGGCGGCTAATTGATCCATTCGTTCGGCGGCCTTTACGGTGGCTTCGGTCAGACTGATGAAGGTGCGCAACTCCATTGGGTCGATATCGTCGAAGGTGCCCGGTTGTAACGCATCGAGCGTCAGGGCGCCCCAGGGCTGCTCATCAATGTAGAGCGAGACGCCCATGCAATCGTGCACATGAAGTTGGTGATCATGGGTTTCCACCAGGCCATCGTACGGGTCGGGTAGGTCAGAGTCGGCGGCAAAACGCACTGGTTCGCGGGCGTGTAGGAGCGTGGCTAGTCTGGGGTGCTCGTTGACTACAAAACGACGTCCCATGGTGTCATCACTTAAACCGTCGATCGCCAGCGGGTGCAAGCTGTTGCCTTCGAGTTTGAGTAACGCGGCGGCATCGCAAGGGAAGATTCGCAGCATGGTTTCCAGCAGACGCTGGTAGCGTTGCTCGGCAGGTAGGTCGCGTGAGAGATCGGCAACGATAGAAGTGAGGGCGTCGAAGAAATGCTGCGTTGTCATTTTGATATCCGTGATGTGCTTATGACAACAGTATAGGGGTTGTTAAAAAGATAACAACTTTTTGTTTTGCTTTAAAATCAATGAGATAAAAGTTGGCACGAAGATTGATAAGGAATAGATGAAAACGCAACGGGAAATAGAAAGGGGGTGCGGCCACCGGGGTTATCAAACTTTCTATTGTTTCATTTACTGAGAGACACAGGGGAAATCTATGAGTTATCAACCGGACTTAGCCATCAACAGGCTGCGATCCAAACTTGGAACACCAGTGGCGGCTGATACTAATCAGCGTCATTGGGCAAGCATTGCAGGAGACTCTAATGGCTGAACAATTTAACAAGGGCATGGCCAGGAATATTTACTTCGGCGGCGGGGTATTTACCTTTCTGCTGCTGCTAGGGTTGACCTTCGACACCATGCTGGAGCTGCCGGCGCGCGATCACCGCGAAAATATTACCGAGGAAGTTGCGCACGGAAAGATGCTCTGGGAAAAAAATAACTGTATTGGTTGCCATACCCTGATGGGTGAGGGTGCTTATTTCGCACCAGAACTGGCTAATGTTTATGACCGTTACGGACAGGGCAACGAGCAGGCTTTCAAAGGGTTCTTGCAATCGTGGATGTCAATCCAGCCATTGGGTATTGAGGGACGTCGTCAAATGCCGCAGTTCAACCTGACAACGGAAGAGGTTAATGATCTGGCCGATTTCCTGATTTGGACCTCGCGCATTAACGATAACGATTGGCCACCGAACATCCAGGGCTAAGGGGAAATAGAGATGAAATATCAATCACAAATGGTGGCGAAGCCATATTTTATTTTCGCAATGATTCTATTTTCCGGGCAACTTTTGTTTGGCGCCATTCTTGGGCTTCAATACATTATCGGAGATTTTATGTTCCCCTACCTGCCGTTTAACGTGGCACGTATGGTTCACACCAACTTGCTGATTGTCTGGCTGTTGTTTGGATTTATGGGGGCCGCCTACTATTTGGTGCCGGAAGAGAGTGAAACTGAGCTGCACAGTCCGTTGCTTGCAAAGATAATGTTCTGGGTGTTTGCAGCAGCTGGCGTTGCAACGATTCTTGGTTACCTGTTTGTACCTTACGCAAGGTTAACTGAGCTGACTTTTAACGAGCTATGGCCAACCATGGGTAGGGAGTTCCTGGAACAACCGACTATTACCAAGATTGGCATCGTGGTGGTGTGCCTTGGTTTTGTTTATAACATTGGTATGACTATTCTTAAGGGCCGTAAAACAGTGATTAACATGGTGTTGATTACCGGTCTGATTGGCTTGGCTGTGTTCTTCCTGTTCTCTTTCTATAACCCGTCTAACCTGGTGCTGGACAAATACTTCTGGTGGTGGACAGTTCACCTGTGGGTTGAAGGTGTGTGGGAATTAATCCTGGGCGCGATTCTGGCTTTCACGTTGATTAAGGTGACAGGTGTTGACCGTGAAGTGATCGAAAAATGGTTATACGTGATCATTGGCTTGGCGTTGATCTCTGGCCTGATTGGTATGGGGCACCATTATTTCTGGATTGGTCCTGGCGAATACTGGTTGTGGTTGGGTTCCATCTTCTCCGCGCTGGAGCCGGTGCCTTTCTTCATGATGGTGATGTTTGCCTTCAAAATGGTACGTCAGCGTCGTCATGAGCACGGCAACAAAATTGCCGTGACATGGGCGCTTGGCACCTCGGTGATGGGCTTTCTGGGCGCGGGCGTATGGGGCTTTATTCATACTTTGGCGCCGGTTAACTACTTTACTCATGGCTCGCAAATCACTGCGGCGCATGGGCACTTGGCCTTCTTTGGTGCCTACGTGATGATCGTGCTAACCATCATTTCCTACGCCATGCCAATTATGCGTGGACGCCCTCAGGGCAACCCTGTCGTGGCACAGAAAGTAGAAGCTGCGGCCTTTTGGATGATGTGCCTGAGTATGCTGGGCATTACCTTGGCGCTGACGGTTGCCGGAGCTTATCAGGTGGCGTTGCAGCGATTGCCAGAAGATGCTCAAGCACTGAGCTTTATGGCGACGCAGGATAAGTTGATGCCTATCTATATGGTGCGTATGGCATTCGGAGGCACGTTTGTTCTTGGTGTGCTGACGTACTTCACCAGCTTCTTTGTCGGTAGCAAGCAAGCCGTATTGGAGAATCAGGCTAAAGCTGAAGTACCTGCTGGTGCTGTGGTCGCTGGATAAACTAAAGAGCTGCGAGCCAACAGGCGTTGGCTTTAACTAAAACCCGAGTGGAGGGGCTTGCCCCTCTATTTACTAACGATCAATTAGGTATGGACCTTGGCTTAAGCGTGCTGATTTTTTTAAACAGCATGCTAAGGGCTATACCTAATCGAGTGTTTGAGCCGAATGGCAGAAGGAAGCAATGGAAGAATTTGTTGGCGAACTATGGCACAAGCTGATCACCCGCCAAGCGCAGACTGACTTTGCGCTGGCCAAGGTGGAGCTGGCTACGCTGCAGCCCCAGCTGGCGACCTATTTTCGTGCGCTAGGTGGCGAGCTGGGAAAGGACATCGAGGCGGTGGGGCCGCGCATATTTAACCCTAAACGGCGGTTAGTGCAGCGTATGGCCGGTAGCCATCGCCGCTTTCCTGTGTGTTGGCAGGATGAACGTAGTCTGCGTCTGCCAGTGAGTCTGAGTTGTTATCCCGACAGTGCACAAAATGAAGCACTCTATTTTTGGCAAACCGCGCTGGCCGCGCAACTGCCTCGTATCCGCCATTGGTTTGTTGATAATCAGCAGGCCACGCAGGAACTGCTAAAAAAACGACCAGGCTTAGCGGCAGGTTATCAGCGGTTAGCTGAGGCGACGCTCAATACGCGCCCTGATTTAGACACGTTGCAAGGCCCAGAGCGCGAACGGGAACAGGCCATTCAGCGCGCCATTTTGGAGCCGGGTAGTGTTGATCAACTACCGAAGGCTGCTGGCGACCCGCTGCCAGTGCCACTATGGATTTATCCTGCGCCGCTGCGCGCGCTGTCCTCTGATAGTGAGGATGACCTTGATGATATGGGCGATGGTTCTCGCGCCAAAGAACAGTTGGACAGTGGTCGTAAACAGGCAGAACGATTTGATGACAGCAAGCAAACTGATGGCCTACTGGTGTTCAAGCTGGAGTGTTTGTTCAGCTGGGCCGAACAGGTAGAGCTGGATCGCTGTCAGGAAGAAGAGCTCGATGACGACTCTGCGGCGGCTGAAGACCTTGATATTATTACCTTGTCGAAGAAACGACGCGCTGGCGCCGCCAAGCTTAAGTTTGATATGGATCTGCCCGCTGCTCAAAACGATGATCTGCCACTCGGTGACGGTATTCGGTTACCGGAGTGGGATTATCGCAAGCAAGCGATGATCAAAGATTACTGTCTGTTGCAACCGATGCTGGCTGACCAGGCGATGCCAGCGGCCATCCCAGAGTATCTGCGCCATCAGGCACGTGTTTTAAAAAACCGCTTCAGTATGCTGCGCCCGCAAAATACCTGGCAGCGTCGACAGCCCTACGGAGATGAAATTGACCTGGATGCCTGGTTGGATTTGAAAACCCAGCCGCTGCGTTCACAGGAGCATCAAGATTTATATTGCGCTCGCAACAAACCGCAGCGTGATTTGGCTTGTTTGTTGTTGGCAGATCTGTCGATGTCCACCGATGCGGGCCTTAACTCTGGCAGTGGTTCTGAGCAGCGCGTTATCGACGTGATACGCGATTCCATGGTGTTGTTTGCTGAGGCGTTGTCTGGCACCGGCGATCCCTTTGCGATCTATGGATTTTCTTCTGTTAAGAATAAGCAGGTGCGTTACCAGCTGTTAAAGAATTTTTCCGAACCCTACGGCGATGAGGCGCGCGGCAGGTTGCTGGCCGTTAAGCCGGGCTTTTATACCCGCATGGGGGCGGCCATTCGCCAATCCACGGAAATACTGAAATCACAAAAAGCTCAGCAACGCTTGTTGCTTATTCTGTCTGACGGCAAGCCCAACGATATTGATCGGTACGAGGGGCGCTATGGCATTGAGGATACGCGTCGGGCTGTGCTGGAAGCCAAGAAACAGGGGTTGCAGCCTTTTTGCGTCACCATTGACGAAACCGGTAATGATTATCTGCCTTATCTGTTCGGTGAACAGGGTTATGCCGTGGTCAATGACCTGGCACGTCTGCCCCTGCTGTTACCCAAACTCTATTTGAATCTGACAGGCGTTGTTGCCTGAACTCCATTTAGGAAAATGAAGATGACCAACGACATCCATTACCTGCCTCAGGGGCGGGAAATCGAAATTTTTCAAAGCGCCGCCAGCAACCGCTTACCCGTGCTGATCAAGGGTCCGACCGGTTGCGGTAAAACCCGCTTTGTCGAGTATATGGCGGCAGAGCTGGGGCGGCCGTTACACACTATCGCCTGCCATGATGATTTGACGGCGGCGGATCTGGTCGGACGTCATTTGATCGGCAGTGATGGCACCTACTGGCAGGATGGCCCGTTAACGCGAGCCGTGCGTGAAGGCGGCATCTGTTATCTGGATGAAGTGGTCGAAGCACGCAAGGACACCACCGTGGTATTGCACCCGCTTTCGGATCACCGCCGAGTATTGCCTATCGAGCGCACCGGTGAGCTAATCCAGGCGCATCCCGATTTTATGTTGGTGATCTCTTATAACCCCGGCTATCAGAATCTGATAAAAGGCCTTAAACCCAGTACTCGGCAGCGTTTTGTGGCGATGAGCTTTGACTATCCAAGCCCTGAGCGGGAGGTGGTGATCGTATGTCAGGAGTCCGGCATCGACAAACAAACCGCTCAGCAGTTAGTGGCGCTGGGCAATGATCTGCGCCGTCTCAAGGATCATGATTTGGAGGAGGCCGCATCCACACGGTTGCTAATTTATGCCGCCATGATGATTCAATCAGGATTGACTCACGCTGAAGCCTGTACCGCTTGCTTGGCGCAGCCTTTATCCGATGAGCCGGAGACGCTGGCGGCCATTGAACGGCTGATTCAGGCGCATTTTTAGAATACGGATGAGAGAAATAAAACGATGACGGTTTCTAGCGCAGCGCTTGCGACATCAACTCAGCTCATAGTTAAAGAGCGATCTACGCCAGCGAATATCGCGGTGTGGATATTAATCTGGGCTGAGCTGACAGAGTTTGCGCTGTTTTTTGTGATCTATCTGGTGGTTCGCTCCCATAACCCTGAACTGTTTTCGGCAGGGCCAGCGCGCTTAAACACTTTAGCGGGGGTGCTTAATACGCTGGCTCTGCTAACCAGCAGTTATTGCGTGGCGCGCGCGATGGCGGCGATTCGATCAGGCCATCGTAAGTTGTGTATGAAGTGGTTGGCCTGGACGTTAGCCATGGGCTTGAGCTATTGCGCCATAAAGGCTTGGGAGTACCAGTGGAATGGTGCTGCGGATATCAATTCGCGAACGGATTTGTTTTTTACGCTCTATTACTACCTGACCTTCAATCATCTGCTACACGTGTTGGTGGGTATGTGTACGATTGGCTGGGCCATGTTGCGTCTGCATTGGGGCGCCTTTGATCAGCAGCACCATGAAGGTCTTGAAGGTGCCGCCTGCTACTGGCATATGATTGATTTGGCCTGGATTATTATCTTCCCATTACTCTATGTACTTCGGTGAGGATGGCTCAGATGACGGAGACAGAAATGAGCGTGTTTAAGCATCGAAAAAGAGGCCGTTGGCTGAACGAGCGACAGCTGTTGATCGCTGTTTGGTTGCTTCTGATGGCGCTTACATTACTGAGCGCCTTAACGGCCGAGACCGCTGATCCCGCCCTGTGGACGGTGTTGTTTATTAGTTTGATTATTTCCCTGAAAGGGCAGCTGGTGGTCGATCGGTTGATGGGGTTACGCCATGCCAATCGCGCTATCCGTTATACGATGCTTTCATATTTCTATTTACTGCCGATGCTCATTATTTGGGCGCTAATCTTCCCTGAGCAACTGGCGTGGTTGACGACACTTTGATATTTGAGGGTGCATTTTTTACATGGCTCAAAGCGCGAGCATTTATATGCTGTACTAGTCGGGTCTGAACAGTTTGATAGCGAGCTTTAATCTGCTAATATCGCACTCCGTTAAATTGAATTTTAAATGCAGTCAGTGTTATTGCAGGAGTAGAAGATGGCCTCACGAGGTGTAAACAAAGTAATTCTGGTAGGCAATTTGGGCCAGGACCCGGAAACCCGGTTTTTACCCTCTGGTGGTGCGGTAACAAACGTTACAATCGCGACTTCCGAAACCTGGAAAGACAAAACCAGTGGTCAGCAGCAAGAGCGCACCGAATGGCACCGCGTGGTGTTTTTTAACCGTTTGGGTGAAATCGCTGGTGAATACCTGCGTAAAGGCTCGAAAGTGTATGTTGAAGGTTCTTTGCGCACGCGTAAATGGCAGGGTCAGGACGGACAAGATCGTTACACCACTGAAATCGTAGCGAACGAAATGCAAATGCTGGATAGCCGTGGTTCAGGTGACTCAGCCGGTGGTGGACAGTATCAGCAGCAAGCGCCACAGCAATCTGCACCTCAACAGCAGCGCAGCGCACCTCAGCAACAAGCTCCTCAGCAGCAATACGCGCCGCAACAACAGCCGGCAGCACCACAAGCTGCACCGGGTGGGTTTGATGATTTTGATGATGATATTCCGTTCTAAGGAATACGACAGGTTATAATGTAAAGAATATCCTTGAAGGCCCCGTATTACGGGGCCTTCTTTGTTTTAGAGGTTTTCAAGAAGTTGTAATTTGTTTGGTGGGTTTATTGCAATATAAAAAGTTTGATTTAAGAGGTGGGTATTAGTCTTGGCAGTTACAAATTAACTGTGTCACTAATTAAATCTTAAAAAATTTATCCGATTGATTAAGCTCTAAAACTGTATTTTCTGTCTCAACATCATTATCAAGCATATAGAGCTTGTCTCTCAACACAGACATGCCCCCGGAGATTGGAGGCAGCGTGTCGTGAGGGCGCTACTGAGCAGGAAAATAATCCGCTACTGGGCAATGTTGTGTCGGCTTTTTGTTGGTTGCATGTAAACTAAGCGTATTTAATGTGGAAGTGATTTTATGAAAGGTTCTAAAAAAACGCAGCGCATTGTGTTGGTGATTGCTTTTGTGATTGTGTTGACCGGCTTTGGCCTTCTGGCAGCGGAAATGTATGAGGCAATCGAGCCGATTAAGCTGTTTGGAAAACTTAACCTGGGTATTGTGCTAATTGTTATCGGCGGCATCCTGACCTTTTTGGCACCCAAGCCGCCGGGTAAAAAGAAGGGTTATCGGTTCTGAGGGTAGCCCTTGTAGGATCGTTCAGGGTTTCTCACGTTTCTGCTTCAGTTATTTAAAGCCTCGTTTAGCGGGGCTTTTTTTATTCTGTAAATAAAGGACCGGATAAAACATATGGCGAGCTATTCGGCCTAAACTTAGAAGGTGTTACTTGTTTGAGGGTATTACGTGTTGAAAGACATTGTCGCGCGTTTACAGACCGCCTTCCCCTACCGAGAACAAAGCAAAGGCGAGGAGCTGGCAAACACCATCAGTCACGCGATCGGGCTGGTCATAGCGTCGCTCGGAACGCCGCTCATGGTTTTGCGTGCGCTTCAACAAGATAGCATCGGCTACCTCATCGGCACCTGTGTTTTTTCCGCAACGATGATCTTCCTGTACCTGAGCTCCACGCTTTATCATGCCCTGCCACAGGGTAAAGCCAAACGTGTGTTTCGCAGCATCGAACACTCCGCTATTTTGTTGTTGATTGCTGGCACCTACACGCCCTTTACGCTGGGCGTGTTGAGTGGCAGTTGGGGCTGGTCAATTTTTGCTGTGGTGTGGGGGCTTGCGGTTATCGGCGTGACGTTAAAGATAATTTATCAGGCGTCCCACCCAATACTTTTTACCAGTCTGTATTTGTTGATGGGCTGGGTTATTGTGATCGCCATTGATCCCATGCTCGAACTTGTTCCTGCGGCGGGTTTACTGTGGTTGCTGGCTGGCGGATTGTGTTACACAGTGGGGGTGGCATTTTTTGCGACCGACTCACAGCTCAAATATGGTCACTTCATCTGGCATTTGTTTGTGATAGCAGGCACGGGTTGTCATTACTTTTCTGTGTTTTGGTATGCGGCCTGATGCCGTGCTTAATTGAATCGTAAAAAAGGGAAATAATGGATAACAAACCCTGGTTGAAGGAAAAAAAGTGGGCGGAAAATCGCATCGCCTCCGGTGCAAAAATGCAGCATTATTTTCTATGGGGCTTCGCGATTGTCTGGATAGCGCTGACCTCGCCGATACTGTTTGATTTCGATGAAATATGGAGTAAAACGCAACGTGAACCGATCACAGCAATCGCGTTTTTGTTTCCGTTGGTGGGGGTTGGGTTATTAATTGCGGCATTTCGTGCCACGCAGAACTGGCTTAAATTTGGGCGTACGCCGTTGGTGCTTGATCCCTTCCCCGGCGCACTGGGAGGCCATGTCGGCGGCACAGTCGAAACGGTGATTGCTTTTGATCCCGACATGGTCGGCAACGTGACGCTGCAATGTCTGCACAGTTACGTGACGGGCTCCGGTAAAAACCGTAGTCGTAAGGAAAGTGTTAAATGGCAGACCGATGGCGTGTGTCATGTGCAGCGTGGCCAGCAGGGCGCGAACTTTAGTTTTCGTTTTGATGTGCCCGATGATTTGCCGGTAAGCGATGTCGAGAAGGGCAGCAGTTATCACCTGTGGCGAGTGACGGTAAAGACCGAACTGGACGGCCCTGACTTTTCCCGCAATTACGAAATTCCCGTCTTTAAAACCGGTGAAACCTCTGTCGTACTTCAGGATGGTACCGAAGATCATCATGCCACCGTGGATGCTGCCATGGCCGGAGTTGAATCTATTGCCAATATCAAAACTATTCCCGGTGGCTTGCAGGCCTATTTTCCGGCTTTCCAGCGCCCCGGCATGGGTATTTTTACGCTGGTCTTTGGGCTGATTTTTGCGGGTGCAGGCATTGGCGCCGGGTATGGTGATGCGCCGTTAATTTTTCCTGTGGTGTTCACGCTGGTGGGTGGATTGATTGCATTGTTTGGCATTTATTATCTGGGCAAGTCGCTGTTTATTTCTGTGACCAATGAAGGCGTGAAAAGCCGCCGTTTTCTGTTTGGTTACCCGCTCAGCACCAAGCAAATAGCCGCTTCACAAATTGCCAAACTGGAAATCAAGGAAGGCGCGACCATGAGCTCGGGCAGTAAAACCACGGTGTATTATCAGCTTGTTGCTGAGTCAAAAGATGGGCAGAAATTACAGCTAGCCGAGCGCCTCATCAGTCGCGCGGAAGTGGAATTGTTGAAGGAAAGTTTTGAGACGTATTTGAGTTTGGGAAATTAAAATTAATCCCGCTGACAGTTCTAATTGTCAATTTTGTGCTCTATAAACCGGCGAGTCCGGAAATGTTGCGATCCAGGAAAACCAGTAAGAATAAATAACACCAACCGAATCACCACTAGCGGCGGTGATCGTTGCATAGTGGGCTGCGGCATCGTATGAAATTACCAGCTCTATGCCGCCAACGGTGTCTTTGACCAATCCCACGGTTTCTGCCAGTTCGGAGTAAGGGTAGGCTTTTACATTCCCTTTCACGTTGACGGCAACAATCCATTCTTTTCTGCGATAGCGGTCGTCACGGTGATTAACATCAAACCAAAGTCTTTCACTGTGTTCATAGCTCGGGTAGGGGTTTCGGCCATAGTTTTTGGTGTATCCGGTCTGCTTTGATAGTACGCGGGTTGTTGGATGTTTTTCGATCCAGGCATCCAACGGCAAATGGCTCACTTCCAGCCATTGCAACTTGGCTCCCTTCATCGGGCCTGAAATCGCAAGCCCCTGCGCCTGCGACCATAGGGATTCGGTTTCGTGGTCATACATGAGCAGGTTGCTGTTGTATAAAAGTCCAGACACGCCGAAGGTGAGTGTTTTGCCCTTTACCTGCCGGGAAAACACCATGCCTGTGCCACACAAAGGGCAATAGCTCACCAGAATAGGCTGCGAATTCACCTTATCATTGACCAACTCATGGAAATTCAAAATGGCAACAGGGTAGGCCTTGGCGGTGTTTCCCGTATGAATAGCCAATACGCGTTGGGCGCGCTGAGCCTTGTTCAGTTTGAGGTTTTGGCTATCGATAAACTGCGGATTTATCAGTGCAGGAATACCGTCGCGTGGAGGTCCTCCACGCTTGATTTCATTGGCAGGAATCAGCGGTTCTTCAATAGTAAAACCGTTCAAATTTAACGCTGCGAAGGTTGGCATAGCGAGCAGCAGTAGAATAACTGCCCCCACCACATAATGCCTGAAATGATTCATATACCACCTGTCATTCCCCCACGACTGTACGACATGGTAGCCTTTAATGCGTTCCATTAAGGCGAACAGAACAATAAAGCTAGAGAACAGGCCTAGGGACGAATTGAATTCCCGAATTCCGGGGACAGTTTACTTAATTCCTTAGCCCTTTTCGCGCGTATCACCACTGCCTCGGCGGCCGCCGAGACGCATGAAATATCCTAAGGATTTCAATTCGTCCTAACTGTGGTCTAACTCGGTAGGGAATAATATAGCGGGTATTGGGTGCAATCAGTTCGCGGGTGCCGTGAATGCGACCTGCATGGCCTAGGGCGGGATTTTCAGGCAATAGGTTTATGGCATTGAATATTCACGGACGACGAATTTTGCCGCCGTAGGGTCATCCGTGGCAATATATTCCGCTTCGTCGTTTAGATTCTGTAAGGCTTTCCGTAGCCATTTAATCTGCATTTACACCCCATTTTTGAAAGGTATCGTTAACGGCGCTATCACTGGCAAGGTCGTTGTTGTCGGCTTCCTTGAGACTGTCTTTGATTTCCTGAACCTGCCATTCGTTGAGTTCGATAAAATCACGAATAGCTTCTGCGGCCAGAAAGGATTTTGAGCGTTGGGTCGCGTCTGCGAGCTGATCAAGACGATCTTTTAGCTCGTTTTCCAGACGGATGGTCATGGTGGTTGTCATGGGTTTTCTCACGATGTGTGCGAATGTGCACATCGTAGCACGGTCGAATTTTATTCAGGGTAGTATGAAAGTAAGGGCCTGTTTTTATGGAATGCGGCCACGCTAGATAGCAGAGTAACCGCATCGATAATACGCAAAGTAGAAGCTAGACTAACTCGCTATTGCCCGATAGCTCCACCAAACGCCTGATAAACAGCCACCAAATCTTTCATAACCTGCGCCTGTCCTGCGGCATAACTGTCCTGTGAATCTAATAACGTACGCTCGGTATCAATCAAATCCAGTAGATCAAATAAGCCTGATTCATATTGCAGCGAGGCTAATTCCATCGCCTTTTCAGAGGCCCTTTGTTGATCCGCGAGATGGTGTAGCTGCTGCTGGCTAAAGCTATAGGTAGACAACGCTGACTGCGCATCATTAACTGCGACCAGTACCTGCTGCTGATAATCAGCTAACGCTTTTCGTTGCTCGGCGTTGGCGATATTAATGCGCGCCTTCACCGAACCCATATCCAGTCCTTGCCAGCTCATACTGGGAGCTACGGTCCAGGCTCGAGCGCTACTGTCGAGCCCACTGGCATGCCCGGTAAGAAATCCTAAAAACCCTGACACATTAATTGAGGGGTACAAATCGGCTTTAGCGACGCCAATCAGCGCTGTGGCGGAGGCCAGGCGGCGTTCAGCGGAGCGCACATCGGGACGACGCAGCAATAATTCGCCGACATCTCCAATTGCGACCGGTTTGTTGAGCGCAGGAATTGGTTTTGCTAACAGATCAACGGGTAATGACGCGGGCTGATAGCCCGCCAATAGTGCCAAGTCATATTCTGTTTGCTTTAACTGACTGTCGAGCTGCGCAATGCTTGCCCGTACCGCGCTTAACTGTGCCTGTACACGAGCAAATTCAAACTCGGACTCCATACCCTCTTCAAACCGAAGCTGTGTGATCTCCGCTGTTTGTTGGAGAATATCAACGTTTCGGTGAGCTACCTGTACTCGCTGCTGCAAGCCGCGGTAATCTGCATACAGGCTGACCAGGTTGCTGACGATCGATACCTGTAGGGCGTGCAAATCCGCTTGTACCGATTCAGCATTGGCATAGGCAGATTCACTGGAGCGCTTAAATTTGCCCACCAAATCCAGTTGCCAGGTGAGGTTTGCGCCTACCTGATAGCGACGGTTGTAAATTCGCTCCTCAGTAAATCCCGGCTGTTGCGCTTTGCTGTTTTGGTAATCCGCATCAAGCGATCCCAGAAGGTGATCATCGTTATCAACATCGGCAAAATTTGCCAGCGCACGATCAATGTTGGCTTTTGCCGCCTCCAGAGAGTGGTTGTTTTTGAGGGACAGGGCCACCAGCTCGTTTAACACCTCATCGTTAAAACGTTGCCACCAAAGGCGTTCGTAAGCTGCCGTTTCTGTATCAGCGGAAACTCGCAGTTCGACCGCGTCCTGTTGCGGTATCTGATAATCTGGGCCAACGGTCATGCAGCCCACCAATAAAACGATGGGGGTGATAGCCAACAGTTTTATATTCTTCATTTATTTGGCCTCTGCCGGCGAGCTTAGCAGCACGTTATCATTAGTGTCCTGTTGGTCTATATCGTCATGGTTTATCAGTTTGCCGGGGAAGAACTTTCGCACCAGCACATAGAATACCGGTGTCAGCAGCAGGCCAAAAATCGTCACGCCGATCATGCCGGAGAACACCGCAACACCCATGGCTTGGCGCATTTCTGCACCCGCGCCGGTTGAAATGGCCATGGGCAATACGCCCATAATAAACGCAATGGAGGTCATCAAAATCGGACGCAAACGCTGATGGCTTGCTTCCAGTACGGCCTCTAACACAGGCACACCTTCTAATTCTTTATCGCGCGCAAATTCAACGATCAAAATGGCGTTTTTGGTCGCCAGCGCCACCAGTACGATGAAGCTGATCTGCGTGAAGATATTGTTATCGCCGCCATACAAAACCACGCCGATGATGGCCGACAAGAGGGTCATCGGTACAATCAGAATAATCGCCAAGGGCAGGCTCAAGCTTTCGTATAACGCGGCCAATACCAGGAACACCAGAATGACGACCAAGGGGAAAATAAGCTCTGCGGTATTTCCGGCCAACTGTTGCTGGTAGGTCAGATCCGTCCACTCGTAGGTCATGCCATTGGGCAGGTTTTCCTGCAGAATCTTTTCCATCGCGGCCTGAGCTTGCCCTGAGCTGTAACCCGGTGCCGGTGAGGCATTTACTTCAGCGGTGATAAAACCGTTGTAGTGCATCACACGGTCAGGGCCGGCGGAGTGATTAACCTTGATGAACGAGCCCAGCGGGATCATGTCACCTTGTTTATTGCGTACCTTCAACTGGGTAATCTGTTCAGGTTCCTGGCGGAAATCTTCCTGCGATTGCACATTCACCTGATAGTTGCGGCCAAACTTGTTGAAGTCATTGACGTACATCGAACCCAGGTAAATCTGCATGGTGGAGAAAATATCATCCACTCCAACGCCTTGCATCATGGCCTTTTCACGATCGACATCCACATCTATCTGCGGTGTGTTCACCTGAAAACTTGTAAACGCGCCCGTCAACTCCGGAGCCTGCCACGCCTTCTGAATGATCTGCTGGGTATTGGCATATAACGCTTCATAACCGAGATCCGCTTTATCCTGAATTTGCAGACGGAAACCACCGATAGTACCGATACCACTCACGGGAGGCGGTGGAAAAATCACCACAAAGGCTTCTTGAATCGCCGAGAATTTACCGTTTAATGCGCCAGCAATCGCATGACCGGACAACCCATCGGTGGTGCGATCAGCAAAAGGTTTCAGTGTGACAAATACCACGCCGGAGCTTGGGCTATTAGTAAAACCATTAATATTCAAGCCTGGGAAGGCAACGGCTGATTCGACCCCCGGATGCTCCAACGCGATACGCGACATTTCACGCATCACATCTTCCGTTCGATCCAGTGACGCTGCATCGGGTAATTGCGCAAAGGACACCAGATACTGTTTGTCCTGTGATGGCACATAACCGGTAGGCGTTGAAACAAACTGCTGCCCAGTAAGTGCCAGCAAGCCAACGTAAAGAACAACCACAATGCCTGCACCGCGGATCGCTCGACTAATGCCGCGGCTATAGGCTTTGCTGCCCCGATCAAACAAGCGGTTAAAGGGAGCAAACAACCAGCGACCAAATAGCCCATCAATTAAGCGACTGAAGCGATCCTTTGGCGCATCGTGGCTGCGTAGCAAAAGGGCCGATAATGCCGGACTCAAGGTCAGTGAATTGATAGCCGAAATCACCGTGGAAATAGTAATTGTGAGGGCGAACTGTTTATAAAACTGCCCCGTCAATCCTGACATGAACGCGGTTGGGATAAACACCGCCGCCAATACCAGGGTGGTGGCGATAATAGGTCCGGTCACTTCTTTCATGGCGCGCTTTGAAGCGGCGATAGACGATAAGCCCTTTTCGATATTTCGTTCGACGTTTTCCACCACCACAATCGCGTCATCCACGACAATACCGATGGCCAAAACCAAGCCAAACAACGACAGCGCATTGAGTGAAAAGCCCATCATTTGCATAAAAGCAAAGGTGCCAATCAGCGACACCGGCACGGCTGCCAGCGGAATGATGGCCGCACGCCAGTTTTGCAGGAACAGGATAACGACGATCACTACTAACAGCAGCGCTTCAAACAGTGTTTTAACCACCGCTTCAATTGAGCCACGCACAAAAACTGTCGGGTCATAAACAATGGCGTAATCCACGCCTTGAGGGAACGTTTCTTTCAGCTCGTCCATGCGAGCGCGCACATCGTTGGAGATGTTGATCGCATTCGAACCGGGGCGCTGAAAAATGGGGATGGCGACAGCTTGTTTGTTGTTCAGCAGCGAGCGTAAGGCATAATTACTGGAGCCTAACTCAACACGTGCCACATCGCTCAGGTGAACAATCTGACTCTGCTCGCCGACTTTAATAACGATGTTTTCAAATTCTTCTTCAGTGCTCAGGCGACCTTTGAGATTGATCAGCAGCTGGAAATTATTTTTTGCTGTAGGTTGCGCGCCTAAACTACCGGCAGCGGCCTGTTGGTTTTGCTCACGAATTGCGCCAACCACATCCATGGCGGTCAAACTCAGGGCGGCAATTTTTTGTGGGTCTAACCAAATGCGCATGGAATATTGGCCTGCACCAAACAGCGCTACGCTACCAACGCCGTCGATACGCGCCAGTTCGTCTTTCACATTCAGGTCGGCGTAGTTCGATAAATAAAGCATGTCATAGCGATCATCGGGCGAGATCAAATGCACCACCATGGTCAGGTTCGGCGATGATTTTTCTGTGACTACACCTAAGCGTTGCACTTCCTCGGGCAAGCGAGGCAGGGCGCGCGCAACCCGGTTTTGTACCAATACTTGAGCGTCATTAACATCAGTGCCCAGGGCGAAGGTGACGGTCAGTGTGAGCTTGCCATCAGACGTTCCTTGGGACGACATATATAACATGCCCTCAACACCATTAATCGCTTGCTCTAAAGGGGTTGCGACTGTGTCTCCGATGACGCTGGGGTTGGCGCCCGGATATTGCGCTGTTACTACGACCGTAGGAGGCACCACATCGGGGTATTCAGTGACGGGTAATTGAAAAACAGAAATCGCTCCGACGATCAAAAATATCAGAGAGATCACCCCGGCAAAAATAGGTCTTACAATAAAAAACTGGGAAAATTTCATAACCGCTGCCCTTAACCTGGATTTGCCGGAGAGACTTCACTGGACACAATGGCTATTTCTTCTAACCAGAGATCGACACGTTGCTGTTGAGTTTTTAATTGCGCTAATACTTTTTCATTGGTCATTGGCACCGTTTCTGGTGTCACTGGTGAGCCGGGGCGAACACGCTGTAAACCGTTAACCACGATGGTGTCGTTAACAGTTAAACCCTCGGTGATTAAACGCAAGCCGTTAAGCTTTTTACCCAATACCACCGAGCGGTACTGAGCGTTATTTTGTTCATCCAGCACCAATACAAACTTATGGTTCAGATCGGTGCCAATAGCCTTTTCGTCGATAAGAATAGCGGTATGACTGGCGCTGCCAACCAGTTTGATTCGAGCAAATAAGCCTGGGGTAAACAGCCCTTCAGAATTATCAAAGACGGCGCGACCGCGAATGGTGCCGGTCTGCTGATTAACTTGATTGTCTATGAAATCGATATGGCCGGTGTGCGGGAATTCCTTATTGTCAGCAAGCCCCATCAACACCGGGTATTTCGCTTCGACAGAGTGAGGTCGTAAACCCTCACGCGCCAGTTGGTTGTATTTCAGATAGGTTTGCTCATCGGCGTCAAAATACGCATACACTTTGTCCGTCGATACCAGTGATGTCAGCTGGCTCTGTCCGGCCGTCACGTAATTGCCTTTAGTGATGGCTGCACGCGACACTCGCCCGGAAATAGGGGCTTTAACCTGCGTGTAGCTCAAATCCAACTGTGCCTGAGATAAGGCTGCTTTTTTGGATTGTACATTCGCTTTAGCTTGCTGTTGGCGTGCCAATCTATTGTCTAAAGCTTCCAGCGACATTGCGTTTTGTTTGTGCAAACGTTTACCACGCGCCAATTCGCGTTCGGCTAACACGGCTTGGCTATCCGCTTCTAAAAGGTTGGCCTTTAGACGAGTGACTTCATTTTTAAAGGATTCGGGATCGATTTGAAACAGGATATCTCCGGCGGCCACCAGGGCACCTTCCTGAAATAATACCCGATCAATATACCCGGAGATGCGCGGGCGTAAATCCACTGTCTGTGGTGCTTCAAGCCGACCCGTAAATTCATCCCATTCGGTGACACGCTCACTAATAACCTTAGCCACGCTCACTTGAGGGCCGGGCTGAGGGCCATGACCTGCTTGCTCCTGCGCCGATGGCTGGCATGCGGCCAAGGTCGAAACAGCAATTATGACCAGCGCCAATTTAGTGAGTCGTTGTGCGGTTTTCATCATTCACTCCATGGAAGAATTTTCTAGGGAGTGCAGTCTACGCCTCAGAAAGCATCACAAATAATTTTTAATTCATATCTAACGTATAGTTTAAAATGATGTGTATAGCCATTGAACACATAAATCACTATGATGATTGGCTCGTTAATCAATAAGCAGGAGTTGTGTTATGCGCCCACAAGAACTCAATCTCTTAGTCATTTTCGATACTATCATGACCGAGAAATCCATCACGCGAGCCGCCGAGCGGTTGTCTATGACTCAACCTGCGGTTTCCAATGCGGTCGCCAGAATGCGGGCTAACTGGAAAGATGATTTGTTTGTTAAGGATGGCCGTAACATCCAGCCCACGTCCTATGCAATCAACCTGTGGGATCAGGTTCGAGTACCATTACACAATCTCACTGAAGCCATTGAACCAGGAGCATTTGATCCAAAAACGGCCAAGCGCACCTTTCGTGTCGCCGTGGCAGATATTTGCGTCGATACCGTATGGCTGGAGATGCGGCAGCTATTCGAGAAAGAGGCGCCGGGCATTAATTTGCATGCCGTACCCTATACCATCGTCAATACAGAAAAAGTGCTGGAAGATGCTGACGTTGATTTAGTCATGAGCGCCAAAACCCCCGTAAATGGTCGAATCCTGTCCTCACACATGTTTGATTCAGCGCACTTCTGTGTGATGCGCAAAGACCACCCCTTGGCCAAAGCCAATTTATCCATTGACGAGTTCGCTGCCGCCGATCATTTACTGGTGTCGCTTTCTGGGGATAGTTTTGGGCCCACAGATCAGGCGTTACAGCAGTTAGGCTTGAGTCGACGGGTTGCCCTCACGGTCAATCACTTCGCCTCAGCGGCACCGATTATCATGGACAGTAATCTGATTGCTATGCTGCCATCTGGCGCGATACATAAACACGTAGCAAGCGGAAAGCTTTCTATTACAAGGCCTCCCATTGAAATTCCACCTGTCACAGTTTCTATGTTATGGCACAAGCGGCAGGATAATGATGCAGGACTTAAGTGGTTGCGAAGCCACCTTAAACAAAAATCGGTTGCCCGCTGGACGAGAAACGCCAATGAAATGTGTAAACTGATTTGTAAATAGACTGTGATTATTATTGTTGAGCGAATAGGGGCGTGATTTTGTTAGCAGGCTTTAGATGATGCGAGAAACAATCAACTCAAGGTAAAAAGCCTGGTTTATTTTTTGCCTGCCATTTGATCTTTTAAATCGGCAAAAGGATTAAAGGTCGCGGGTTTGAGTTTGCCATCTTTGGTGCTGCCATAACGCACCAGATTTTCGAATTTGGTGTGTTCTTCGTCATGGCAATACAGACACAATAATTCCCAGTTACTGCCATCGGAGGGGTTGTTGTCGTGGTCATGATCGCGGTGATGGACTGTTAATTCGCGCAGGTTGGCGCCACTGAATTCACGGCTGCAACGGCCACACACCCAGGGGTAGAGCTTCAGGGCTTGTTCGCGATAGCTTTTTTCACGTTTGGCGATGTACTCGCGTTGTTCGGCGAGCACTTTGGCTGCTTTGCTCGTTTTCTTATCAACTGCCATGGCCATCTCTCAATATGAAGTTCTGCTCCAGAAAATGTAGCTTATCACGTGATCGCTGAGGCTACAGCTCCTCGAAGGCTTTGTATTTTGACAGCATATCCAGACTCTCCGCGACGGGATGGTTAGTAATATAGCCCCTGTAGGTGTTAACGCCTTCGGCAAAATCAGTGTCACCGCGTAGCGCGGTAATACCGTCGTCGGCGAGGCGTAACGCGTAGTCAAGGGTGGCGTTGGTTAGCGCGATGGTCGAGGTTCTGGGGTAGGCGCCGGGCATATTGGTGACGCAGTAGTGGGTGACGCTGTGTACCGAGAAAACAGGATCGCCATGAGACGTGGGGCGAGACGTTTCGATACAGCCGCCCTGATCGATACTGACGTCGACAATCACCGAGCCGGGTTCCATGCTGGCGACCATTTCTTCAGTGACGAGGTGTGGTGCTCGGCCGCCGGGGTGTAATACTGCGCCGATCAGCAGGTCTGTATCGCGTAATTCTGCGGCAATGGATTCGGGGGTGGACGGTGCCACCCGTAGCTGGGCAGAAATACTGCTTTGCAGCTCGGCGGTTCTTTCCGGGTGGCGGCTGAACATGACCACATTGGTGCCCATGCCAATGGCAGTGCTTGCCGCGTGTCGGCCCACTACGCCATCGCCCAGAATGGCGACTTTGCCGTAGGGGTGACCGAGTACGCTACCGAGTAAAATACCTTTACCCCGATTGGGGCGTGCCAGATGGTGGTTGCCGACAGTGACGGCCATATTGCCCGCCACGGCGCTCATGGGGGCGAGCAGGGGTAGTTTGCCCTGCGAATCCTTGACGGTGGCATAGGCAACCGCTGTGGTGCCTGCATCCAATAGTCGTTTGGTTAAATCCGGCGATACGCCAGCAAGATGGAAGTAGGTGAAAACAATTTGCTGCTTCAGGTATTGGTATTCAGTGGCGAGCGGTTCTTTGACCTTAAGAACCAGGTCGCTATGCCAGGCGTCTTTCTGGCTAACCGTTTGAGCGCCTGCGGCCTGATAATCTGTATCGGCAAAACCGGAGCCTTCGCCAGCACCCTGTTGCACCAATACCCGATGACCGGCTTGTGTGAGTGTGCGGGCGCCTGCCGGCGTCAGCGCGACGCGGTTCTCGTTATTCTTGATCTCTTTGATAACACCAATGGTTGTCATCTTTGCGCCTCAAGAAAAATGGCTGTGATGTTAAGCCGTTAACACTGCTGACTTTACGAACCTAACCATGAGAGGGTTCATAAAAAACTGTCATAGCGGGTCGTAGCCCAGTATGACGAGTAATTTTAAATAATACGCGAGTAACGTATCTCCGAATTCGGTTTCAGGTAGGCATCAAACATCATACAAATACTGCGGATCAACAGGCGGCCGCCGTCGTTGACGGTGATGCTGTCGGCATCAAGGCGGATTAAGTCGTCCTCGGCGAGTGGTTTGAGACGCTGCAGTGATTCAGCAAAATAGTCGGTAAAGTTGATGCCAAACTCCTCTTCAATGTCCTTGAAGCTGAGTTTGAAATGGCAGATCAGTTTGTTGATAACCGTTTTGCGCAGGATGTCGTCATCGTTAAGCGTGAAACCTTTGGTGACGGGCAGGTCGTTGTTGTCGAGCGCAGACTGGTAACTCTCAATGTCTTTGAAATTCTGTGCGTAGACGTTGTCGATGGCGCTGATGGCGGAGACGCCCATCGCCACCATGTCACAGCCGCCGTGGGTGGCATAACCCTGGAAGTTGCGTTGCAACTTACCCTGCTGCTGGGCGATGGTCAGTTCGTCATCGGGTTTGGCAAAGTGATCCATGCCGATGTACACATAACCGGCCTCGGTGAGGCGTGTGATAGCGTATTCCAGCATCTGTAATTTCACCTGCGGTTCGGGCAGCAGGCTTTCGTCGATCTGTTTTTGCACCTTGAACAGGTGCGGCATGTGCGCGTAGTTGAACAGCGACAGGCGATCCGGGTTCAACTCAATGGTTTGTTCCAGCGTGCGCTTCAATGTTGTCATGGTTTGCATGGGCAGACCATAGATCAAATCCATGCTGACAGAGTGGAAGCCTTCACGGTGAATAGCGTCCATCAGCTCCGAAACTTCCTCGACGCTGTTAAAGCGATTCACGGCTTTTTGTACCTCGGGGTCAAAATCCTGAACACCCATGCTGATGCGGTTAAAGCCGATTTCGCGCAATACCGCTATGGTGTCTACAGACATGCGGCCGGGGTGAATCTCAATGGAGTATTCGCCGCTGTCGTCATCGAGCAGATTGAAGTGTTTGCGTGTCGCGGCCATTAACTCGCGTTTTTCATCATCGCTGATGTACGTCGGCGTGCCGCCACCCCAGTGCAATTGTACGACGGGACGACTGTTGTCGAAATTCGCCGCCTGCATTTCGATTTCCTTAATCAGTCGATCAAGGTAAGGCCGTGCGCGCGATTTGTTGGCGGTGATGATTTTGTTGCAGGCGCAGTAGTAACAAACGGTGTCGCAAAACGGAATATGGCAATACAGCGACAGCGGGCGGGCGCTGACATTGCTGCGCTCGATGGCGGCTTTCAAATCGGCCTCGCCGAAGTTTTCACTGAACTGTGGTGCGGTTGGGTAGGAGGTATAGCGCGGGCCACTTAAATCGTAGCGGGCGATCAGTTCAGGATTCCAGATTGCAGAAGAGGGTGAAGGCATTGCGAAAGTCGGTCTCAAAGTGTGAATTAGCAGGAGCACAGTATAGCGCTATTGGTGTGAATAGTGGGTTGATACAAGTCAATTAGGCCTTGGCAGCGCTCATGCCGAACTACAGGCGAAGCCGGCAATCGTAAACTATTATTAAAAATACGCTGCTGATTAATATGATGAGTACAGTATGACCCGGTATTTAATTCGATTTGCTTTAGGTTTCATCGTGTTGGCTTTTGTTGCTGGCTGCTCAACGACGTCGCATCATCAGGACAACGGTCGATACACCAATCCAGCAACGTCTAGTCAAAAATTACTTCAGCAAAAAGAAGACGACTATTTTGTGCGCCCCGGCGATACCCTGACGGCGATTGGCCGCCGCTTTGGCGTGACCAGTTTGCAGATTCAATATCGCAACGGCGTTGCTGATCCGCGAAATTTGAAGATAGGTGCGCGGCTGGTGATTCCGAATAGGAATCAGCAGGTACCGGCGTCTTTTGCCGACAACACACGTTTTGTCTGGCCGCTAAAACACCTGGATGTGTCGTCGGAATTTGGTTCGCGAGGTAACCGTCATAAGGGTATGGATTTACGCGCGCCACAGGGCACGACTATTCGCGCCTCAGCCGATGGCGTGGTGCATTTTGTCGGTAAGCAGAATGGTTATGGCAAGGTAATTATTCTTAAGCACGCGGACAATATTCAAACCTTCTATGCCCACAACGATAAAAATCTGGTGAAGAAGGGGCAGCGAGTTAAGCAGGGTGAAAAGATTGCCACGGTGGGGCGAACCGGCAATGCCACTGGCTATCATGTGCATTTTGAGTTTATTCGCGGGCGCCAGCCGTTGAACCCTCGGCATTATGTTTCCGGGTGAAGCTCTTTGTTTTCCCGGTCTGCCTAAAGCGGCAGGGTTGTGCGTTCCACAACTTTACGCATCACAAAACTGGAATGTACGCCGGTAACCCCTTCGATGCGCGTCAGTTTGCCTAGCAGAAATTGCTGGAAGCCATCCATGTCTGCGACGATGACTTTCAGAATGTAATCGGCGCTTTGGCCGGTGATCAGATAACATTCCATCACCTCATGAAATCCTTGCACGGCTTTTTCAAAGGCGGCAAAGCGTTCGGGGGTGTGTCTGTCCATGCTGATGGAGATGACCGCGATCATATCCAGCCCCAGCTTTTTGGCATCCAGTATCGTCACGGTTTTTAAAATAAAACCGCTGTCCTGAAGAGCCTTGACCCGCCGCGAGCAGGGGCTGGCTGAAAGGCCGATTTTTTCGGCCAATTCCAGATTGGAAATAGCACCGTTTTGTTGCAGCTCTAACAAAATGCGACGATCGGTTCGATCCAGTTGATGTGGGTTCATTTTTTAACGCTAAAAGTTATGGATTTTGGTGTGTTTGGATTTTAACACTCAAAACTTATTATAGTTTAGTTAATTGTTGCGCAATTACTGTTTTTTGTTGCAATGTTTGCAATCCTTCGCCCGGCGCTCTCTTTTATACTTCTGTGGCTGGATAAGTTGATCAAATTTATCCGAACCAACAACTGAATTGATAAGAGCGCATCATGTTTAATCACACAAAATACCCAGCCTTTCCCATTATTAACAAAGCTGATCGCAAGTGGCCGAGTCAGGCCATTGAGCAGGCACCTGTTTGGTGTGCGGTTGATCTGCGTGATGGTAATCAGGCGCTGATTGAGCCGATGAGCGTGGCGCAAAAACAAAGCATGTGGCAGTTGATGCTGGATATTGGTTTTAAGCATATCGAGGTGGGTTTTCCCAGCGCCTCACAAACCGATTTTGATTTTGTGCGTTGGTTGATTGAGGAACAGCAGATTCCTCAAGATGTAACGATTCAGGTGCTGGTGCAGGCGCGGGATGCCTTGATTGAGCGTACCTTTGAGGCATTGGCGGGCTGTAAACAGGCGATTGTGCATGTCTATAACTCGGTTTCTCCCGTGCAGCGTAATAAGGTTTTTAAGCTGGATAAGCAGGGCATTAAGGACATTGCGATCAGGGGTGCTGAAAAAGTAGCTGCAGAGGCGCAAAGGTACCCGGCTACGCAGTGGACATTCCAATACAGCCCGGAAAGCTTTTCCAGCACCGAGGTGGATTTTTCTGTAGAGGTTTGTAACGCCGTGATTAATGTTTGGCAGCCCACTCCTGAGCATAAAATCATTTTGAATTTACCGGCCACCGTCGAGTGCGCAGGCCCCAATGTGTTTGCCGATCAGGTGGAAAGCTTTTGCGAAGCCATCGAGCAGCGCGACAGCGTCATTATCAGTATTCATACTCATAACGACCGCGGCTGCGCGGTTGCCGCTGCGGAAATGGCCATCTTGGCCGGTGCCGACAGAATTGAAGGCACGTTAATGGGTAACGGTGAGCGTACCGGTAACATGGATATCATCACCATGGCGATGAACCTTTACAGTCAGGGCATTGACCCGCAACTGGATTTGTCCGATGCGGCGCGCATTACCCGTACCGTTGAAGAATGTACGCAGATACCCACCCACGCGCGTCATCCCTGGGTTGGCGATTTGGTTTATACAGCCTTTAGTGGCTCCCATCAGGACGCCATTAAAAAATGTCTGGATCAGCAACAGCCTGATGAGCCGTGGGATGTGGCCTATTTGCCGATTGATCCGCAGGATATCGGCCGTGATTATCAGTCGGTCATTCGGGTCAACAGCCAAAGCGGCAAGGGCGGGGTGGCCTATATTCTGGAAAATAACTTTGGCATCAGCTTGCCGCGCTGGATGCAAATTGAAGTGAGTCAGGTGGTGCAGAAATACAGTGAAGATAATCAGTGTGAAGTGGATGCTCAAACCATTTATGAGATTTTTACGCAGCACTTTATTCACTGCAATAAACGTTATCAGCTGGGCAATTACCAGATGAGCCGTGATACACAGGCCCGTTCCGGACAGCAGGGCAATATGAGCTTCAGTATCAATACACAGGGACAGGTGATTGATCTGCATTCCTCTGCCAGTGGGCCAATCGCAGCCTTTTGTGAAGCACTGAGTCAGCAGTTAAATATTGCCGTTGAGGTGAAGCAGTACAGCCAAACGGCAATGAGTAGCGATGACGGCGCTCATAATGGTGCGGATGCCCTGGCCTGTGTGCAAGTTAACATTGAAGGCGAAAATCATGTTAAAGCGGCGATTGGCGAAGACAGTTTAGGTGCGACCTTGCAGGCGATTTTGGGCACGGTTAACCGTTATACGGAATCGCAAGCAGCTTAGTTTGTCTGATGGCTAGTGCTGGCGCAGCCACAGAAACTGTTTCAGGCCTTGTGCGCGCCAACGGCAGGCAGATCAGTCTGGCAGGAGGTTAATTATGGATAGCAAAGGAATCACGGCGCCGGAGTTAGTCACTTCGGTCTGGCTCAATACCGCGGAGCCACTGCGGCTGGAAAAACTGCGAGGCAAAGTGGTTGTGCTGCATGCTTTCCAGATGCTGTGCCCTGGCTGTGTGTCACATGGCCTACCGCAGGCCGCCGAAATTGCAGCAATGTACAGTCGAGATCAGGTGCAGGTGATTGGCCTGCACAGTGTGTTTGAGCATCATGCAGTGATGACACTTGATGCCCTGAAGGCTTTTGTGCACGAGTATCGACTGACCTTTCCCATTGCGGTTGATCAGCCGTCTGAAGTGGACCCGATACCGGTAACGATGCAAAGACTTAATTTGCAGGGTACGCCTTCACTGGTGCTGATCGATAAAACGGGCGCTATCAGGTTGACTCATTTTGGCCGACTGAGTGATATGCAGGTGGGTAATATGATTGGCCAATTACTGATGGAAAATGATGACTCGCAAGACTCAACGGATAAGCCTGATAGGGCAGAGCCACAGGCGAATGGGCAGTGCGATGATGAGGGCTGTAGTCTCTAGTCTCTCGCGTCTAACTTTTAATTCAGACGTTAATAAAAGGGGCGTCAGCAATTGCTGACGCCCCTTTGTTATCCTCTACACAGAATCAAGCTTCGTTAGCTTGCTGGCCTGCGTGGAACTCAGTATAGATGTAAACCGGGATGCCAAGATCGCCCAGTTTTTCTTCAACAATCGGCAGTACCTCATTCCAATCCAGACCGCCCACACCGGTGGCAATGCGCGGCAGAGCCAGTGAGGTAAAAGCTTCTTTCTTGGCTAATTTTGCCAATTCTTTTAATGAGCTGCGGACATTTTTCAAGGTGGCTTTTTCTGGTTTTGCGCCGTGACCATAGCCGCCACCCTGACACAATAAATTCACAATACGGGTATTGTTAGCGCCGCCCCATACCCAGGCACTACCGGGCTTTGGATGGTTCTGATTACACCAGTGGTGAAAGTCCTTGTGCATGGCTGGATGTTGCTCGTGTAATGCCAGCGCCAGCCCTTGATTCATCGGATCATTAGCCGCAACACTGTGAACCAAAACATGGGCTTTGCTGAGTAAAATATCGCCTGAAACTTGCTTTAGCATAATTATTCCTTCTAGAGGTTTTTAGTGAGGATATCTGTCCAGACTAGCACTCTCAAAGGGTAGAGTTTTGATCCAAATCAAACGAGCTGAAGAGAAAAATACAGTCCTTACAGAGGCTTAATTTCAGCAGTAAAAGAGGCTTTTTGCGGTGATGATTTGGTGATTAAAGTCGTCGCCGATAATGTCCGCCAACTTCATATAATGCATGAGTGAGTTGACCGAGTGAGCAGTAGGGCACGGCGTTCATTAACGCGTCGAATGCGTTATCGCCCTGACGAATCCCGGTTTTTAATTTCTTTAATGCCGCGGGGGCCGTGTTGGCGTGCAGGTTGTGATATTGCTGGATTGTTTGAACCCGCTGTTGTTGTTCGCCTTCATCAATACGGGTTAACGGCGGCGTGCTTGAGTCTTGTGTTGCTTCATCAGCTTCAAAACAGTTAACCCCGACAATTGGCAATGATCCATCCTGTTTTCGCTGTTCATACTCCATGCTTTCTTGCTGGATACGATTACGTTGAAAGCCTGTTTCCATGGCTCCGAAGACGCCACCGCGTTCGTCCAGTTGTTCAAACAAGTTATAGACTGCCAGCTCAACGGCGCGGGTTAACTCTTCGATGAAGTAGGAGCCCTGCAGGGTATTTTGATTCAGGCTGAGGCCGAACTCTTTTTGTAAAATAGCTTGAATGCCTAACGCCCGTCGCACACTGGGTTCGGTGGGGGTGGTGATGGCTTCGTCGTAGGCGTTGGTGTGCAGGCTGTTGCAGTTATCAAGACTGGCGTAGAGCGCCTCCAGCGTGGTGCGTACATCGTTGAGGTCGATATCCCGCGATTGCAGCGAGCGGCCCGAGGTCTGGATGTGATATTTGAAACGTTGTGCCTGATCGTTGGCACCGTATAGCTCTTTCAGCGCACGTGCCCAGATGCGTCGTGCCACACGACCGATGACTGCGTATTCGGGATCCAGCGCATTGGAGAAGAAGAAGCTCATTTGCGCCGCAACGGTATTGAGGTCGAGACCACGAGCAATAAAATATTCCAGCAGGGTGAAGCCATTCGCCAGCGTAAAGGCCAATTGAGTGATCGGATTGGCACCGGCTTCGGCCATATGGTAACCACTGACGGAAACGGTATAGAAGTTTTTAACACCTTCGTTCAGGCACCAGGCCTGCACATCGCCCATTAATTTGAGGGCAAACTCGACATCAAAGATGCATTCATTCTGCGCTTGATCCTCCTTGAGAATATCGGCCTGCAGGGTGCCGCGCAGGTTGTGCAGCACGTTGGCGCGAATCTTCTGGTAGCGCGCTGGCGAAACTAACCGGGCACCACTGATGCCGAGTAAAGCCAAACCTGAACCATCATGGCCGGCGGGTAAGTCGCCCTGATAGTGTGGGCGAGGATGAGATTTGAAGTGTTGTTGAAGCTTTTGCTCTATTACGTGCCATTTGCCGGTGGAATGAAGATAAGACTCCACCTCCCGGTCAATGGCGGCATGGAAAAATTGCGCCAGTAGAATAGGGGCGGGCCCGTTGATGGTCAGCGAAACCGAGGTTTGCGGCGCGCTAAGGTCGATGCCTGAATAGAGCGCTTTCATGTCATCCAGCGTCGCCACCGATACGCCGGACATGCCCACTCGGCTGAGAGTGTCCGGTTCCCGGCTGGGGTTTTCACCATAGAGGGTGACGGGGTCAAAGGCGGTGGACAGGCGAATGGCGTTTTGCCCGCTGCTCAGGTAATGAAAACGCCGGTTGGTTTGTTCGGGGCTGCCTTCACCGGCAAACATGCGGGTGGGTGTTTCATCCTGACGCCGATACGGGAAGACACCGGCGGTAAAGGGGTAATGGCCGGGCAGGTTTTCATGGAGCAAAAACTTGAGTTGATCTCCCCAGTCCTCGGTATCAGGCATGGCCAGTTTGGCGATGGATAAATGCGCGGGGCTGTCGGTGTAGTTATCGCCCTGATAATGCTGGTCACGAATCCGGTAGTGATAGTGCTTGTGTTGGATATCATGCTGCTGCTGTTTCCAGTTTTTTAATTGCCCGATATCGTCCTGGGTAAGCTCTGCCAGGGCTTGGTTATAACTGCGGCGTAATTGCTGCAAGCTATTGTCGTCGGGCACGTTTAACTGTGTTTCCGGGTAAGCTTCCAGCGCTTTTGGCAACATTTCGCCATGCAGTAATTGCAGACTGCCAAACAGTTGAAAGGCGTGGCTGGCAGCTTTAATACGCTGGTTATGCTGCTGTTGCAGTTGGCGTGCGTGACGGGTGATTTCGCCTAGGTAATGACGTCGCGTGGAAGCAATGCTGTGGGCTGGCGGGGCGTTGATAAGAGCGTGCTGCTGAGTCTCCTGATGCGTTAGGTCCCAGCTGCGTAGCGTTTGACCGGGCAGCTTTTCACAGAGTTGTTTGAACAGTGTGTTGATGCCATAACCCGAACCCAAGCTGGCAGCGCAGGACAATACCGGCAGTTCAACGTGCGACGCTTGTTGAATGTGGTGATTGTAGCGCCACTGTTTTTTGACCTGCTGCAGCGCATCATCGCTGCCGGGACGGTCGGCTTTGTTGAGCACCACTAAATCGGCCCAATCCAGCATTTCAATTTTCTCCAGCTGCCCTGGAC